>Ga0209344_10000206_pt1 | contig 122370 bp, 86 predicted proteins | sample Cruoilmetagenom6_FD_187293 | JGI IMG/M metagenome (GOLD analysis project Ga0209344, IMG submission 187293) | Oil polluted marine microbial communities from Coal Oil Point, Santa Barbara, California, USA - Santa Barbara Oil Seep Sample 6 (SPAdes)... | ecosystem: Environmental > Aquatic > Marine...
GAGGCAAGAGTCTCTAATCCTTCTTCACCTTTAATGATTGTACCGGCTTCGATAGTAAGGGTCACACCTTCATTTACAATAACTCTACCATCTAATATGTAGATGTTTTCTGATTCCCAAGTTTGATCTTCAGTTAGAATACCAGTTAGAGTAATAACTTCACCGGTAGGTTCTTCAATTCCTGGTTCGTCATCCGATATTGGAGAATCATCGTCACTACTACATGAAGTAATAGCAAATGAAGTAATTGTCAATAGTGAGAAAATTAATTTTTTCATTTTATCTTTATTATTTTCATTAGTGTTATAAGCATATCGAATATGCCGATTATTGAACACCACAAAGAAAGAGAGAGGTTGTAAAGGTCGAGTTAGATCTATGTTAAACCTTTATTTTGTTAATGTTATCTAAAGGTTACTACATTAAATCAATGTTAACTGAGGTATCGGTAATAGTATTATCTTTACTTTTGAGCGAATCAATCTATTTTTAAAACCATGAAGAAGAAGGATATTAGGATACTTTTAGTTGATGATGAACCAGATATCCTAGAGATTATAGGTTATAATCTATCCGCAGAAGGATACGACGTTTTTACCGCTAAGAATGGAACAGATGGCGTTGCAAAGGCAAAAAAGAAATTACCGCACCTTATTATGCTAGATGTGATGATGCCAGAGATGGACGGTATTGAAGCATGCGAGATTTTGAGAAGAACTCCAGGAATGGAAAGTACCATCATTACCTTTTTAACAGCTAGGGGCGAAGATTATTCTCAAGTGGCCGGTTTTGATGCCGGTGCAGATGATTATATTACCAAGCCGATTAAGCCAAAAGTTTTGGTCAGCAAGGTGAATGCACTTCTTAGAAGAATTAAAAACGAAGAGAACGCTCAAGAAGATATTACTAAAGTTGGGGATATTGTAATTAATAGGGAAGAGTATAAAATCATTAAGAAAGGAAAAGAGATTATCTTACCTAGAAAAGAATTTGAACTTTTGGCATTATTGACTTCTAAGCCAAGTAAGGTTTTTAAACGCGAAGTTATTCTTGATAAGGTTTGGGGCAATGAAGTAGTTGTTGGTGGTAGAACCATTGATGTACATATAAGAAAGCTTCGTGAGAAAATAGGTGAAGACCATTTTAAAACCGTAAAGGGAGTAGGATATAAGTTTGTTCTCTAAATGGTCGCGCCTTTACGTTCTAGAAAGTCATATCGTTTTGCATTTCGCTCATCGCTTTATATTGTAGTCATCGGCATATCGATGCTGGCTGTTCTACAATGGCGTTTCAGTAATTTTAATTGGATTATTTTACTATTTGCTGCGCTTTTCTTTTTTATAATTTCATTTATTGTACTGCAATTAAGAATTGAAAAATTCATTTACAAACGAATTAAAAAAATCTATGACGACGTAGAATTGTTAGAATCTAGTACGATACCCTCATACCCAGTAACTACAGATATGAGAACCTTAACTGCAGAAATAGAAAAATTTGCGAAGGATAAGAAAATTGAAATAGACACTTTAAAAATTCGCGAAGAATATCGTAAAGACTTTTTGGGTAATGTTTCTCATGAGTTAAAAACACCGTTATTTACAGTACAAGGGTATTTAGAAACCTTGTTAGATGGTGCTATTGACGATAAAAATGTGCGTAAGAAGTATTTAATTCGTGCCAATAAAGCAGTTGATCGTTTAATTTATATCGTAAAAGATTTAGATCTGATTACGAAATTGGAAGTGGGTGATCTTAATCTTGACAAACGCTCGTTCGATATTATAGATTTAATACAAAGTGTATTTGATCTATTGGAGATGAAGGCTGCTAAAAAGAACATCACGTTAACATTCGACATGGAATATATTGATCCCATATTTGTTTTTGCAGATAAGGAGAAAATTCAACAGGTACTTACCAATTTATTGGTGAACTCCATTAAATATGGTAATGACAATGGTACGACCGAAGTAAGTGTAGAGAATTTGGTCAAGAATAAGGTTATTGTTAGGGTAACCGATAATGGTGAAGGTATACCTGCGGTACATATTCCTCGACTTTTTGAGCGTTTTTACAGGGTAGATCAAAGTGGTAGCCGTCGAGAAGGTGGTTCTGGATTAGGTCTTGCTATAGTAAAACACGTTATTGAAGCACACGGTGAAAAAATATATGTAGAAAGTGTCGTAGAGGTCGGATCAGAGTTTTCTTTTACTTTAGAGAAAAGTATCGTTCAAATAGAGGAAGTTCAATAATCGCTAACTTTCTCTTTTTTATTAGATTTGCCGCAGTTTAGATGTAATAATTGTGGGAAGTAAGAATAAATTAAAAAGATTTCAGGAAAACGAGACGTTTTCAAACGTAATTCAACCAACAAGAGAAGAAGTGGTAGGTGGTTTTCCGCTGAAAGGAAAGTGGAATACACACTTTAATAACGATAACCCTATTGTATTAGAATTGGGTTGTGGTAAAGGGGAGTATACTGTTGGATTGGCTAAGAAATTTCCGAATAGGAATTTTATAGGAATTGATATTAAAGGTGCCCGTTTCTGGAAAGGTGCAAAAGAAGCTGTTGAAGAAGACTTGCCTAATGTTTGTTTTATTCGAACCCAAATAGAATTGGTAGATCATCTTTTTGGAAAAGAAGAAGTTTCTGAAATTTGGATTACGTTCCCAGACCCACAAATAAAATATAAACGCACCAAGCACCGTATGACCAATATGGCATTTTTAGAACGCTATAAGAAAGTTTTAAAACATGAAGGAACAGTAAATTTAAAGACTGATAGCGAATTCATGCATGGGTATACTTTAGGTTTGCTACACGGACTTGGATTAGAGGTCCTTTATGCCAATCACAATGTTTATAAAAATGAAGGTAGCCCTAAAGAAGTCTTGGAAATACAGACTTTCTATGAAAATCAGTATCTTGAAAAGAGAAAACCTATTACCTTTATTAGGTTCAAGGTAAACTGATTCAATGCAACAATTGCCAATCTTATTTGTTTTTACTATTGGTGCTGCTTTTTTCGCATCATTACCACCGGGTTTACTAAATTTAAACGCTGCCAAAACCAGCGTTGAAAAGGGGAAGACTAATGGAATAATCTTTGGGTTAGGCGTAGCACTCGCGGTAATGCTACAAACTTATATTGCGGTACGTATAGCCAAATTAATTTCGAGAAACCAACATATTATAGAGATGCTTATGCAATTGGCATTGGTTATCTTTTTTGTATTAGCAATCGTGTTTTTTACAAAAGGTAAGAAGCAAGAAAGTAAAAGATTGATACTTGCAGAGGCAAAAAGACGTAACAGCTTTTCGAAAGGGGTATTTCTGGCACTTATCAATCTTTTGGCAATTCCCTATTATAGTGGTCTCAATACTGTTTTTCATTCTCAGGGCATAATGAGCTATAGAATAATAGATGAGGTATTGTTTATACTAGCTGCTGGTAGTGGTACTTTTCTTGCCATGTATTTATATGTATTTTATTTTAATAAGTGGGAACACAGAACACAGTCGTTCTCGAAGAACAGTAACTATATTTTAAGCGGATTAATGGTATTGCTATTTATTATAACAGCTTTTAGATTATTAAATTAAACGGTAGTACACGATGAAACCTGAAAACGGGAATTTTTTTGAAAGGGTATATCAGGTAGCTCGATTAATTCCTGAAGGGCGTGTAACTTCTTATGGTGCTATTGCCAAGTATTTAGGTGCTGCCCGTAGTGCTCGAATGGTAGGATGGGCAATGAATGCATCGCATGATATGGATGATATTCCCGCACATAGAGTAGTGAACAAAGCCGGACTGCTCACTGGAAAGCATCATTTTGATGGAATAAATTTGATGCAACAACTGCTAGAAAGCGAAGGCGTTGAGATCAAAGAGTTGAAAATAGTGCAACTGGAAAAATACTTCTGGGATCCTTTTATAGAACTTAAAGTTGAATTGTAATTTATTGAAAGGTTAATGTAAACGTGGTTGTTTCGTTCGATGTTACACGAATAGAGCCACCATGTAAACGCATAATTTGCTTACTTAAACTAAGTCCGATTCCTGTACCTGTATTTTTTGTGGTAAAAAATGGCACAAAAACTTCATCCAATAATTCTGAAGAAATTCCGGGACCATTGTCGGTAACGGTAATGTATTTTTTCCCTTGTGATTCTATTCCGGCTTTAATTAAAATTTTACCATCTTTTTGACCTTCCAGTGCTTGTTGGGCATTTTTTCCCAAGTTCAGTAATATTTGAGTGAGTTGTTTTTCATCAATATAAAGTTCTAAGTCTTCGGGCTCATAAGTTACTTCTAGTACAATATCATGGCTACTAATGTACTCTTGTAGCAGCAATCGTACTCTTTCTAAAATTTTTGAAGCCGGTATTAGTTCTTTATCGGGTTCGGGTATACTTAAAAATGTACGGTACGATTGTACAAAACTCATTAAATCGTTCCCCTGTTCTTTAATAACCTCTAGCCCTTTGGCGGAATTCTTTATTTGCATTTCTCCAAATTCTTTGGGGGTAGAAAGCTGATTTCCTTTTTTAAAGTACTTTAAAATAGATTCAGATATAGAGGTAATTGGCGTAATGGTATTCATAATTTCATGGGTCAGCACTCTAATCAGCTTTACCCACGAATCGGTCTCTTTATCATCTAGTTCTTTTTGAATATCATGAACAATGACCAATAATAATTTCTCTTCTTCAATGGTAATTGGGGTGCATTTTAAGGTCAGTTCCTTTTTACCGCGTTCATTCTCTAAAGCATATAGAGTACTTTCAAAAGGTTCAAGCGATTCAAACAAATTATAGAGATTTGGGTCTATCTGCTTTAATTGCTTTACATGATTTAACGGTCTGTAGTTTAGAAGGTCTTGTACAGTTGGGTTGGCATATAATATATGCCCCTTCTCGTTTATTGTGAAAATACCGATATCCGCTTGGCGTAAAATTTCTTGGTAATATTGCTCTTGAGCTTGTTTTTTAAGGTGAATATCTTGAATCATGTTGTTTAGCATATTCAAACTGTGGTTCAGTTCTTCAATAGATTTTACACTTAATTTTTCAGGAAACCGTAAGGTGAAATCTTCATTTTTTATGGCATCAAAGAAATACGCAATTTTTCTATTGGTTTGGTTTACGTAGTGTATGAGTCCGTATGTCTGTCCTATAAAAACGAGACTTAAAATAACGCAAAGCAAATATTGTTCCTTAAAAAATAGAAACATAGTTAATAGGGCGCATGTGGCAATAAGAATGATCCTGAGAACAAGTTGGTAGTATATACTTTTGCTGACCATTATTTGCCAGATTTTTTAAGTTTATTATAAAGTGTCTGTCTAGAAATACCAAGTTGGTCGGCAGCGGCACTATAGTTCCCATCATGGTCGTTCAATGCTTTGGTAATCATGACTAGTTCCATCTCTTCCAGTGTTTTTGGTCCGTTTTCCATAGTAATACTTGTTTTCGTATCCAAAAGAAAATCAGTTGGTTTTAATACATTCCCTTCAGATAATATAACGGCACGTTCCATAGTGTGTAAAAGTTCTCTCACGTTTCCCGGCCAGGGGTAACTTATTAATTTTTCTTGCGCGGTCTGGTTTATTTTTAAACTTGGCTTACCATATTTATTTATAAATTTTTTTAGAAAAAAATCTGAAAGTACAAGAACATCTCCATCTCTGTCTCGAAGCGCAGGTACCTGTACTTGAATAGTGTTTATTCTGTATAAAAGGTCTTCACGAAATAGTCCTTCAGCTACCATATGGTCCAAATTACAATTGGTAGCACATACCAATCTAATATCGACAGGAATAGGTTTGTTGGATCCCACGCGTATGACCACTCTGTTTTGAATGACTGATAATAGTTTTGCCTGCATTTGCAACGAAAGGTTTCCGATTTCATCTAAGAAAAGTGTTCCGCCATTTGCAGCTTCAAATTTACCTGCACGGTCATCTTTGGCATCGGTAAACGAACCTTTTACATGTCCGAAAAGCTCACTTTCGAATAAATTCTCTGAAATAGACCCCATATCCACCGAAATAAAAACCTCGTTATTTCTAGCAGATGATTTATGAAGTTCTCGGGCAATTAGTTCTTTTCCCGTTCCATTCTCGCCAGTAACCAAAATATTCACATCTGTTTTAGCAACTTTTTGTACTAGACTTAGAACACTGGTTAATGCTTTGGAATTTCCGATAATATAATTTGAATTCTCATTTATAACCTGTTTAAGATTGCTTTCTTTTTGTTTTAGATGCTGCACCTCTTTTTGAGACTTTCTAAGTTCATAGGCAGATTTTACGGTAGTTAATAGTCGCTCATTGTTCCAAGGTTTCAGTACAAAATCTGTAGCACCTTCTTTTATCGCTTCAACGGCAAGTTCAACGGCACCATAAGCCGTCATCATAATTACCGAAATAAGTGAAGCTTTCTTTTTTATTTCTCTCAGCCAATACAATCCTTCATTACCTGTATTCACTCCAGCAGAAAAATTCATATCCAATAATATGATATCAATTTCTTTAAGGTTGGGGAAAGAAGTAAGCAGATTAGGGTTAGAAATGGTTTGAACACTTTTATATTCAAACTGTAATAAAATCTCTAAAGCACTCAATACACTTTTGGTATCATCTACTACAAGTATTTTAGCATCTATCATGGTAACAATCTATTAACTGATATTAAAGTTACACATAGAAGTTTGTATTTTCATAGTTGTGTAAAAATATTTGACATTATCTGTACAACATTTTTACACTGATAATTTAATATTGATCTTTATTTATTTGTAAATATCTATAAATCAATAATTTGTATTTATGGCATGCATATAGTATAGAGAATGGCATACCAAATAAGAAATGAATCTAAAATTAAAAATAACGACACTTTTACTGCTCTCTATTTGGGGGGCTATAATCGCACAAGAAAGTTGGACTTTAGATGAATGTATTGCTTTTGCATTAGAGCATAATTTAGAGTTGAACGACTTTAACTATACCAACCAATCTAACAGAGAAACGTATAGACAATCGGTTCGTAATTTGTTGCCATCAGTGAACGGATCTTCAAGTTACCTTATTAATTATGGTAGGGCCGAAGATCCAAATACGGGTACTTTCGTAAATCAAGATTTTTATTCGAATAACTATTCGTTGGAATCTTCCATTGACTTATTTCAAGGGTTTCAAAAAATCAATTCTATAAAAGCATCTAAGTTGTTGTTTAAAGCAACACAAGAAGAAGTGTTACAGCAAAAATATTTATTGGCATTTAGAGTGATGCAAGCGTTTTATGATATTCAATTTTTTGAAGGATTGGTAGCCATATCAAAAGAACAATTAACAGTATCGCAATCAAATTACAACTTGGTAGAAAAGCAGGTGGAATTGGGGTTGAAAGCTGGAGCGGATTTGTACGAGGCAGAATCTTTATTACTGACCGATAAGTTAAATGTCACCCAAAGTAAAAATCAATTGGCCGCGGCGAAGTTGACCTTAATTCAAGAAATGAATTTGGAGAATACGTCAGAGATAGCAATTCAAAAAGATTTACAAGATATGGTATCTGAATTTGCAGATAATGAAATGAAATCGGATTCTGTGTATAGTGAGGCAAGGGGGTTTTTACCGATGATAAAAGCGCAAGAGTTAAGAGCAGAAGCGGCTAAAAAACAAGTGGCTGTTTCAAGGGGCGGTTTATATCCTTCACTTTCTCTCTTTGCCGGTATAGGCACTGGTTATTTTGAGACAACACGAGATACCTTGGGAAATACATTGCCGTTTAGAGAACAGTTTAGAGATAATACCTCACAATATATTGGTGTGAATTTGAATGTCCCTATTAGTAATGGTTGGTCTGCAAGATCAAGGGTTAAGCAGTCAAAAATTGAAAAATTAAGAGCTGAGAATAATTTAAAGACACAAGAGCAAGAATTGTTTCAAACTATTCAAAAATTAGTACAAGATTATAATTCATTATTGGTAGAATTAGTGCAGAGCAATCAGAAAATGGAAGCTCAGAACCTAGCGTTCACGATCGCTCAAAAACGATATGAAAAAGGGTTGATAAATGCCTTGGAACTTTTTACTGCCAAGAATTTATTTGCCAGTGCACAGAATGAAAATTTACAGGTAAAACTCCGTTCAGAAATCAATAAAAGCACATTAGAATTTTACCGAGGTTTACCAGTATTCAATATTAATTAGAAATTACGCGCAACGATAAGCGGGTAACCAATAACCAATAACGAATAAGATGGATATAAAATTAGAAAAGAAAAAAGGACTTAAACCAAAACACTTCGGCTACATTGCTTTAGGTGTATTGCTTCTATTTATTGGGTATCAACTATTGTTTGCAAGTTCTGTTTCAACTTTTAGAACAGAAAAAGATAAGTTGTCCATAGCTACCGTTTCTGCAGGAAAATTTGATGACTACATCACTATTAACGGTAATGTAGCACCAATAGCCACTATTTATATGGATGCCTATGAAGGTGGTCGTGTAAGTGAAAAATTGATAGAAGAAGGTGCCATGGTGAAGAAAGGAGATATCATATTAAAGTTAGAAAATATGAACTTATACGAGCAGATTTTAGCTAGCGAAAGTAATTTGGCACTGAAGCAAAACGATTTGCGGTCAACAAAATTGAATTTCGATTCTAGACAGGTAGAAGGTAGAAAATCATTGGCAACCGCAAGTACAGATTTACAACGTTTAAAGAGAAATTACGAGCAAAATAAGGCATTGTTCGATGATGAATTAATTTCTAGGGAAGCATTTCAGCTATCAAAAGAAAACTACGAATTGTCTCTAAAACAGTATGAAATTGTAAAATTACAGACCGAACAAGATGATGAGTTGCGTGAAACATCATTAAAAGGATTGGATACCGATTTGGCACGTATGCAAAAGACATTAGGTATGGTATACCAAAGACTAGATCACTTAAATGTACGCGCCCCTGCAGATGGTCAATTAGGGTTTTTAGACGCTGAAATTGGTCAGAGTATATCTCAAGGGCAGCGAATTGGTCAAATAAACGTTTTAACCGATTATAAGATTGAGGCAGATATTGACGAGCACTATATTGATCGTGTAAAAAGAGATTTGGTTGCTGTTCTAGAACGTAACGGCACAGAATTTCCATTGCGATTACGAAAAGTATATCCTGAGGTAAGAAACGGAAGGTTTAAAGTAGATCTGGTCTTTACCGATAATAAGCCAAAAACCATTCGTTCAGGTCAGAGTTACAATATTAAATTACAATTGGGAGAATCTAACGATGCACTTTTATTACCAAAAGGAAGCTTTTTTCAAAGCACTGGAGGTCAATGGATTTTTGTAGTAAACCCTGATGGAGGAGAAGCTATCAAAAGAAATATTAGAATAGGAAAACAGAACTCTAGATACTATGAGGTATTAGAAGGATTAGAATCTGGAGAAAAAGTAATTACAAGTAACTATGATAATTTTGGAGAAGCCGAAAGAATAGTTTTAAAATAAAAAACGAACTGTCACACCTAGGAAATCTCGGTGTCTTTATAACAATCAAAAAAGTAAGAATATGATAACCATTACAAACCTAAAAAAGAGTTTTAGAACAGAAGAAGTAGAAACCTTGGCATTGAACAATGTCAACCTAAAAGTGGAAGATGGTGAGTTTGTCGCTATTATGGGACCGTCTGGTTGTGGTAAATCAACTCTGTTGAATATTATTGGCATGCTGGATAACCCTACCGATGGTAGCTACAATTTTGCTGGTAATGAAGTAGGCGGCTTAAAGGAGAGTCAGCGAACTCAATTACGTAAAGGGAATCTCGGTTTCGTTTTTCAAAGTTTTAACCTAATAGATGAGCTTACAGTTTACGAAAATGTTGAGCTACCTCTTATCTACCTAAAAATGGGTAAGGCAGAGCGTAAAGAAAAAGTAATGAAGGTGTTAGAGCGTATGAAAATCGCACATAGAGAAAAGCACTTTCCGCAACAATTATCGGGTGGTCAACAACAACGTGTAGCCATTTCTAGAGCGGTAGTTACCAATCCGAAACTAATATTGGCCGATGAGCCAACAGGTAACTTAGATTCTAAAAACGGAATCGAAGTAATGAACCTGTTAACAGAATTAAACCAAGAGGGAACCACAATTGTAATGGTAACGCACTCAGACCGAGATTCGCATTATGCACACAGAGTAGTAAATCTATTCGATGGTCAAATCGTAACCGAAAGCACCAATAGAGCTATCGGAGCCATGATGTAATCCCCCATGCCCCAAAGAGGGTAAAAAAAGAGTTTATTCATCAATCAATCACCAAACTATTCCCCTCCTTTGGAGGGGTTAGGGGAGGAAAATCAAAAAATCATGTTTAGAAACCATCTTAAAATTGCTTGGAGAAGTATTAAGAAAGACAAGTTATTTGCCGCCATTAAAATTGGAGGCTTCGCTGTTGGTATTGCAGCCTGTCTTTTAATAACACTGTTCATTCGCAGTGAGGTGGGTTATGATCAGCATTACGATAAAAAGGACCAGTTGTATCGTGTAGTATTACAGGGAATGTACAAAGGAGAGTTGATGAAGAGTACGCACTTTCAATTGCCTTTTGCAGATGCTTTACAAAGTGATTTTCCAGAAATTAGTAAAGCAGGAAAGATTAATACTACGGGTATTTTTGGAGCCGGTAAACGTGGAATTCGTTTAGCGGAAGAAACACAAAACCACTTAGAAGATGGATTCCTTCTAGCAGACCAAGAAGCTTTTGAAATTCTGGAAGTGCAGTTACTTCAGGGTAATCCGGCAACGGCATTGACGAATCCTAAAACCATAGTAATTTCAGAATCGAAAGCAGCAAAATATTTTAAAGGCGGGAAAATTATAGGAGAAACCATTATTTTGGATAATGATGCTAGTACTCCCTATATCGTAACTGGTGTCATGAAAGACGTACCAAAAAATTCGCATTTAACCTACGATTTTCTTCTTCCTATTGAAGATACCAATGCCAGTTGGACCAACCAGAATTACTTTACCTATATTTTAGTAGACCCCAATACCGATATTCAACAATTGGAGCAGAAAATGGTTTCTATTGTTGACGATTATATTATTCCAGCGCAAAGAGAACGAGGTCGTGCACCAGATTTTATTGAAGTTCTTAGAACGATGGAGTATAAACTTCAGCCTATTACTGATATTCATTTGTATTCAGATCTTAAAATGGCAGATGGTCTAAAACATGGCGATATTCGTTTCGTTTGGCTTTTTGCCGCCATTGCAGGCTTTGTATTGCTGTTGGCAGTTATCAATTTTATAAATCTATCTACTGCAAAATCTGCAAATAGAGCTAAGGAAGTGGGACTTAGAAAGACCATTGGAGCATACAAAAGCAATTTGGTAACACAATTCATGACCGAATCTATCCTATTCAGTTTTGTGTCTTTTATACTTGGTGTATTATTAGCTTGGGCGTTGTTACCTTCTTTTAATACTATCGCATCAAAAACTATAGAAATGCCATGGTCGGCATGGTGGTTTATGCCAATTGTTTTGGTTGCTGCGCTTTTAGTTGGGTCGTTGGCAGGGGTATATCCGGCATTTTATTTATCAGCCTTTAAACCGGTTAATGTTTTAAAAGGAAGCTTGAGTATAGGCGGCAAAAGTGGAAAATTAAGAAGCGGACTCGTTATTTTTCAATTTACCACATCGGTAATTTTAATCATTGCAACATTGATTATTTACCAGCAGATGGACTTCATTCTTGAAAAGGAATTAGGGTATGATAAAGAACAAGTGGTTGTTCTAGAAGGAACCGGAGTTTTAGGAAATAGTGCCGAAAATTTTAAAGAACAATTATTACAATTACCACAGGTAAAATCGGCAACCATATCTAATTATTTACCGGTAGATGGGGGCAGTAGAAACGGAAATACCTTTAGAAGGGATGATAAGGGAAATGAAGGTAGAGGCATACCTGCCCAAATTTGGAGAGTAGATTACGATTACATTAAAACATTAGGTATTACCCTAAAAACAGGTAGAGATTTCTCTAAGCAATTTGCTTCAGATTCGTTGAATTCCATCATTATAAATACCAATATGGAAAGAGAGCTGGGCTTGGATAATGCAATTGGCAAAAAAATTAAAAACAACGGACAACTATTTACCGTAATAGGGGTGGTTGATGATTTTCATTTCAAATCCTTAAAAGAAGATATCTCCTCATTATCATTGGTAATTGGCAAAGATTTAGGGTCAATATCGCTTAAATTGGAGAAAGGAAATGTGAATGAGGCATTGGCGTCCATAGCATCGGTTTGGGATAAAAATGTTCCCAGTCAATCTATTAACTATAGCTTTTTAGATCAAGAGTTTAGTCGCATGCATGACGATGTAGAGCGTATTGGCAAAATATTCAACAGCTTTGCATTATTTGCCATATTGGTAGCATGTTTAGGGTTATTTGCACTTTCTGCTTTTATGGTAGAACAACGTAAAAAAGAGATTAGCATCCGTTTAGTTTTAGGTGCGCCTTTCAAAAGCATTTACCAATTGCTTACGTTAGATTTTATGAAGCTTATTTTAGTGTCCATCGTAATTGCCATTCCGATTGGTTGGTATATGATGAGCCGTTGGCTAGAAGATTTCGCTTATCATATCACTATTGGTTGGAGCATATTTTTTGTTGCCGCTTGTATAGCGCTGACCATTGCTGTTTTAACCATTAGTTATCAATCTGTGGGGGCGGCATTAATACAGCCTTTGAAAAGTTTACGAAAGGAATAATTTTCTCATCTCCAACCCTTCTCTAAAGGGGAGGGAGTAAAATAACACCAAACCATTCCCCTCCTTTGGAGAGGGCTAGGGGGAGGAAAAAACGAACATTATGATTAAGAACTATATAAAAATCGCTTGGCGAAATATTATTAGAAACAAAGCATATTCTGTTATTAATATTGGAGGACTTGCAATTGGTATTGCCGCCTGCCTATTGATTTTGCAATATGTATCGTTTGAAAAGAGTTATGAGAATTTTCACGTAAACAAGGAGCGTATTTTTAGACTAAAACAAGAAAGATATAATGGAGGAAAACTTGAAACCGAATGGGCTGGAGGAGCTTTTGCGGTAGGGAATTCATTTAAAGAGGCTATTCCCGAAATAGAGGACTATGTAAAAGTAGTTGAGACCAGTGATATTATTGTAGAACATAAAAATGAAACTTTAAAAATTAGTGAGGTGTTTTTTGCTACTAATTCATTTTTTAGTGTCTTTTCTTATGAATTAGTGTCGGGTGATGTTTCTTCTGTTTTAAATGAACCAGGCACAGCTGCCTTATCAGAATCGATTGCATTAAAGCTATTTGGAAATACAGATATTGTAGGTAGAACACTTCCTGTTAGTGGAGGTAAGGATTATCGTATAACAGGTGTCTATAAAGACATGCCTTTAAATACACAGTTAAAACCAAATTTTCTAGCATCTTATGCCACTTTTGTAGATATGGTTAAAACAAATTCTAATGGCGAAACAACACCTGAAGAGGCTTGGGATTGGGATGGTTGTCTAACTTATTTAATGTTAGAAGACGGTGTAGACCCAGCTCAAGTAGAAATAAAGTTTCCAGCAATAGTTGAAGAAAATCAAAGCGATTTTACAAAACAATCTAATAGTTCTGCCAAGTATCTATTAATGCCCTTTACGGATATTCATTTGAATTCGAATTTTATGATGGAACCAGGACCTACAGGCGATGGTAAAACAGTATATCTTCTTCTTGGAATCGCATTCTTCATCATTATCATTGCATGGATAAATTATATTAATTTGGCTACTGCTCGGGCTATAGGAAGAGCCAAAGAAGTCGGAGTTCGTAAGGCTATTGGCTCTAATAGACAGCAGCTTATTACACAATTCCTTTTTGAATCAGTACTTTTTAATACCCTAGCATTGTTTCTAGCTTTGATTTTAATGATAATCATGGTCCCTTTTTTTAATCAGTTATCTGGTCAAGAATTATCCTACGGATTATTTATAAAAAACAGCTTTTGGTTAGGGCTTTTTAGCTTATTTATATTTGGTGTTTTCCTTTCTGGAGTATACCCAGCTTTTGTGCTTTCTAGATTTAAACCTGTTGAGGTTTTAAAAGGGAAAATGGTTAATACAGAACAAGGGGCACTTTTAAGAAAATCTTTAGTGGTTTTCCAATTTGCAGCATCCCTATTTCTGTTAATAGGGACATTGACTGTGTCTAAACAAATTCAATTCATGCGAAAACAGTCATTGGGTATCGATATTGATAAAACCTTGGTTGTGGCCCCTCCTATTGTTACAGATTCAACATATATGGGTCAAATGACAGCTTTTAAAGAAAATTTATTAAAACACCCATCTATAGAAAGTGTTTCTGCTGCAACAACAATTCCTGGTCAACCCGTAAATTGGAATGCAGGAGGCATAAAATTAGTTTCCCAAGAACAAGAACTTGCCAAACAGTATAGGGTTATAGGTGTTGATTATGATTATGTAGGGCAGTTTGGTTTAAAATTAGTTGCAGGAAGGGCATTTTCAAAAGAATTCGGAACAGATCCGGAAGCGGTTATTTTTAACAGAGCAGGAATAAGTCAATTAGGATTTAATAATCCGGAAGAAGCTATTGGAGAACGTATCGATTTCTGGGGAAACCAATATACTATCATTGGTGTTGCTGAGAATTTTAACCAAGAATCTTTAAGGCTGCCATATGAACCTTTAATTATTCGTTTAATACCCGATTTAAGAGGTTACTTTAACATTAAACAGAGTTCTGAAGATGTTGCACAAACGATAGCACAAGTTAGAATAGAATGGGATAAATTTTTCCCGGGAAATACTTATGAATATTTCTTTTTAAATAATCACTTTAATGACCAATATCAAGAAGACCAGCGTTTTGGAAGGGTATTTGGACTTTTTACAGGGCTTGCAATTTTAGTTGCATGTCTTGGTTTATTTGGCTTGGCATCTTTTACTACGCTTCAGCGAACCAAAGAGATAGGTATAAGGAAAGTATTGGGGTCATCAGTAACGGGGATATTAAAGTTGCTTTATAAGGAGTTTGCCATTTTACTTTTTATAGCATTTTTAATAGCCATACCAATTGCTTGGTATATTACAAGTAACTGGTTACAGGATTATGCCTTTAGAATAGATATTCATTGGAGTTTTTTCTTTTTACCTTTTGTCGCAATCATGATTATTGCACTGATAACGGTAAGTTTTCAGACAATAAAGGCTTCTATGGCAAACCCAGTAGATAGTTTACGTACCGAGTAGAGTACAGTACACCCCCCTTGAGTGCAGTCGAGTATTCGTTAGCTTTAAACTACGCAAAGTCATCAATCAAATATTAAAACGAACATTATGATTAAGAACTATATAAAAATCGCTTGGAGAAACCTTTGGAAGAACAAAGGCTATAGCTTGTTGAACATTTTCGGTCTGGCAATAGGTATCACTTGTGCTGCAATGATTTTACTTTGGGTAGAAGATGAGGTTGGTTATGATGCTACTTTTGAGAAACAAGATGTAGTGTATTATGTGCCTACCAACCAGCAGTACGAAGGGGAATGGCGAACATTTTTTCAGGCAACTCCCGGTCCGTTAGCAGAAGTTTTAAAAGAAGAAGTGCCAGGCATTGTTGGGTCTGCACGAACAAAAGGAGAAGATTTTTTATTTCAAGTAGGGGAAACATCCATTAATAAATTTGGACGATATGCAGACCCCGACTTTTTAAGCATGTTCAGCCTCTCATTTGTAGAAGGCAATTTAGAAACCGCCTTTAATGATGTAGATGCCATTGTCATCTCACAGGAAACGGCTACCCAATTGTTTGGAAAAAATACTTCTGCCATTAACAAAGTAATTAAAATAAACAATGAAAAAAGTTATACCGTTTCAGGAGTTTATGAAGATTTACCACACAATGTAACCTACAGTTTTGACTGGGTTGTTCCTTTTGAACGGTTTGCAAAGGATAATGAATGGGTAAACGAATATGATAGGAACTTCGCGGACACTTTTGTTGAACTTTCTCCAGAAGCAAATTTTGATGTTGTCAGTCAGAAAGTAAAAGCAATACTTCCTATGAAAACGGAAGATGACGAAACCATAGCTTTTTTGTTTTCAATGAAAGATTGGCATTTAAGGTCGGCATTTGAAGGGGGAAAAAATGTAGGTGGTCAAATCACTTATGTAAGGTTGTTTAGTCTTATCGCCATCATTATTTTATTGATTGCTTGTATCAACTTTATGAATTTGGCTACCGCTAGAAGCGAAAAACGAGCAAATGAAGTGGGTGTGAGAAAGGTATTAGGTTCAGGAAGAAAAGGCTTAATATCTCAGTTTATGGCAGAGGCAATAATCACTGCCGCCTTATCTGCAGTCTTGAGTGTACTGTTATTAAAATTACTGGTGCCGCAATTCAATCTGATTATAGACAAGCAGTTGGATTTAAGTCTTTTTAACCCTGCCCATATGTTGACCTTGGTTGGCATTACACTGCTATGTGGATTGGTAGCGGGTTGGTATCCGGCATTCTACTTATCTTCTTTTAGACCTGTAGATGTGTTGAAAGGAGCACGAAGAACAAAAGGTAGCGCGTCATTTATTAGAAAAGGATTGGTAGCTACTCAATTTGTAGTATCCATCGTATTTATCATAAGTACTATTATTGTCTACCAACAAGTACAGCATGTAAAAGGGCGCGATTTGGGTTACAATAAAGAAAACTTAGTTAAGATTCCCGTAACCGGAGATATGATTAAAAATTTTAACCCAATAGAAGAAGACATGAAAGCTTCGGGGATGATTGAAAGCATCGGACTCATTAATTCTGATATTTTATCAGGAGGAAATAATACATCGGGATTAAGTTGGCAAGGCGGTGTAGATACCGAAGATGTATTGGTTTCGGTACGCGATATTACGGCAGATTTTTTCAACACTGCAGGATTGGAGATTATTGAAGGACGAGGATTTAGTAACAATCCCGCCCAAGACAGTGTCAACATTATTGTAAGTGAGTCGTTTGCAAAATTAATGGGTAGCGGCAGCGCCATAGGGAAAACTATAGAAGAAGATTACCCGGTAATTGGTGTGGTAAAAGATTATGTCTATGACGATATGTATGGCTCTAGTGACCCGGTCATATTTTTTAATGACCCAAGCCAAGGGCGATTTATGTATGTAAAAGCAAAGTCGGGCGTAGCAACAACAGCGGCATTGGCTACAATGGAGGCATCATTGAAAAAATTTAATCCTGCTTTTCCTTTCGAATATGAATTTGTAAGTGACACCTATGATGCCAAGTTTAAAAGTGAAAAGTTGATAGGTAACCTTTCTCAGGTTTTTGCATTGCTTGCCATTTTAATTTCCTGCTTAGGATTGTTCGGATTATCCGCCTTTACAGCAGACCAACGTAGAAAAGAAATAGGAGTTCGTAAAGTATTAGGATCTAGCATTACAGGAATTGTAGGTTTGTTGTCTAAAGATTTTATGCGTTTGGTAATCGTGGCAATAGTCATCGCAATACCCATTGCGTGGCTGCTAATGCAGAATTGGTTAGAAGGCTTTGCCTATCGTATTCCTATTAATGCATGGGCATTTGTTATTGCTGGGGTAGTAGCCATAGTTATAGCGGTATTGACCATAAGTTTTCAAGCCATCAACGCAGCGAGGGTAAATCCGGTAAAGAGTTTACGTACCGAGTAAAGTTCCATCCCCCAACCCTTCCCAAAGGGAAGGGAGTTAAATAAAATAAATTCCAAACCATTCCCCCTCAGCTTGTGCTGAGCATAGCCGAAGTATTGGAGGGGATTAGGGGGAGGACTAAAAAACGAGAATCATGTTTAAGAACTATCTAAAAATCGCCTGGCGTAACCTAACTAAGAATAAAGGCTATTCAATTATTAATATTGGCGGACTAGCAATTGGCATGGCTTGTTTTCTTATGATTTTGATGTTCATTAATAACGAACTTTCATATGATGGCTATCATGAAAAGGGAGATAACATCTATAGGGTTGTGCACCACATGGATTCTGGTAATACCAAGGATAAATGGATTTGGGGAAATGCCCCTGTTGGTCCAGCCCTCAAAGAAGATTTTTCAGAGGTTATTGAGAAAGTACAATTTTCGGGAAGGTCAGATGTATTGTTAGAATACAACTCCAATTCATTTCAAGAGAGTGATTGCTTTTATGTAGATGCTTCTGTTTTTAATGTATTTACATGGCCTTTAGTTTCTGGTAATCCAAAAACGGCATTAGAGGCGCCATATTCTATCGTGCTGACCGAAACCACGGCAAAGAAATATTTTGGCAATGAAGACCCAATGGGTAAAGTCATTGAAGGTGTTGGTGGTAGAGCCAATGATGGGCAGTATACAGTTACCGGTATTATGAAAGATGTACCTCAGAATTCACATTTTAGTTTTGATGTATTGCTTTCTATGAGCTCATTTTATCAATCTAGACCAGAGATATTTGATGCTTGGGGCTACGTAGATTTTTACACCTATTTTTTGGTAGGCAAAAATTTTAGTGTCGATGCCTTTCAATTAAAAATGCCAGATTTTTTAGATAAACGCCGAGATGAAGAGGAAAAAGAGTATTTCTATAATCTTAGTTTTGAACCATTAAAAGATGCCTATTTAAAATCTAGTGCCGTTCGCCAACCAGGTATTGTAGGTAGTCTTCCAAACATTTACATTTTTGCCATAATCGGACTTTTTATACTTGTAATAGCGAGTATAAATTTTATGAATTTGGCTACCGCAAGATCTATGGAGCGGGCAAAAGAAGTAGGGGTCAGAAAAGTTATTGGTGCCGATAAAAAAGGACTTGTTTACCAATTCTTAGGTGAGTCTTTGGTCATGGTAATAATATCTGCCATTATAGGTTTGGTATTGGTTTTTGTGTGTATACCATGGTTGTCTAGCATTACGGGAAAGCAATTTAATATCAACGAAATTTTTAACTCTTACATGTTACCATTGTATTTTGGTACAGCCATCATTACCGGTTTGTTTGCAGGTAGTTATCCCGCATTTATTTTATCAAGCTTTAAGCCTGCCAGTGTTTTAAAAGGATTAATAAGCTCATCGCCACAAGGAGTAAACCTTAGAAAAGGCTTGGTGATATTTCAATTCAGTTTGTCTATTGCTTTGATCGCGAGTACGGTTATCGTGTATTTTCAATTAGGGTTTATGTTAAACAAAAATTTAGGTTTTGACAATGAGCAACAAGTAGTGTTAGATTTCAATTGGGATGGTCAAATACTTGATAACATTGAAACTGTAAAAGATGAACTTAAAAGTATACCGGAAGTCATTTCGGTTGCAGGGTCAAGAACGGTACCTGGCAGTCATTTTCCGGCAGCAGGAACAGAAATAGAAACTTTTGAAGGGAGCATGGAGCACTTTGAACCCTTTTTGTATGAAATTGATTTTGATTTTATTCCCCATTATGAAATAGAGGTAGTGGCGGGAAGACCTTACTCAAGAGAATTTGTGACAGATTCGGTACAGGCAATGATTGTGAATGAAGCTGCCGTTAAAGCATTTGGTTATGCTGACCCAGCCGATATAATTGGGAAGAAGTTTCAACAATGGGGTAGAGAAGGTACTGTTGTAGGTGTGGTAAAAGATTTTAATTATTTATCTCTTCATCAAGAAGTGGCACCATTGTCCATGCGATACTCACGGTACGGTAGGTATATATCTTTAAAAGTACATACTGATAATATGCAACAGGCTATAGCCAGTATTGAACAAAAATGGGCGGAGTTAGCACCGCATAGACCATTTTTATATAGTTTTTTAGATGATAGTTTTAATGAGCAATATCAAGCAGATTTTAGGTTTAAAAAGCTTTTTACCATCTTCTCTTTTTTAGCAATTTTAATAGCATGTTTAGGTTTGTTTGGTTTAGCTACTTATAGTGCTATGTTACGCACCAAAGAAATTGGAATACGAAAAGTATTGGGTGCCAAGGTTTTCAGTATCGTAACACTGTTATCAAAAGATTTTATAAGATTAGTATTGATATCCATAGTGATTGCAACACCTTTTGCGTGGTACGCCATGAATAAATGGCTGAATGCGTATGCTTATAAAATTGATATTAGTTGGTGGGTTTTTGTTTTGGCGGGTCTAATTGCAGTGTCGGTGGCTGTACTTACAGTTAGTTATCACGCTGTGAAATCTGCAAGGGCTAATCCTATTAAGAGTTTACGAACGGAATGATATCAATTGTAAATATATTAGACATAAATTGTCCAAATATTTGACACGTAGTGTTTTGGTTTAGTTTATAATCAACTGTTAATCAGTATTTTGAATTAGTGGCATGGAAATGGAATTTAAAAAGTAGTAACCAAGTGTCATCAATCAGTGCTTATCAATAATAAAGCATCAAAAAACGAGAATCATGTTCAAAAACTATCTAAAAATCGCCTGGAGGAGCTTAAAGAAGCAAGCCTTTTTTACGTTCCTAAATACATTCGGACTAGCCATTGGTATGGCAGGTGCATTAATAATATCGCTTTATATCTACGACGAACTTAGTTATGATAAAATGTTTGCCGATGCAGACCGAATTTATAGAATAGATACCGATATCAAGTTTGGCGGTGCAGAAACAAAATCTGGAGAATCTGCACCACCAATGGCAGAAACTTTAAAAAGAGATTATGCTCAGGTAGAAGCTTCGGTTCGCTTTAGAACTATTGGTAGTGCGTATGTTAAAAAAGTTGGTGGTGATAAAAGCGCCAAAGAAGACCGTATTACTTATGCCGATTCTACCTTTTTTGAATTCTTCGGTATAGAGTTATTGGCAGGGAACCCAAAAACAGCTTTGACGGGAACCAAATCTTTAGTACTTACAAAAACTGCAGCAGAAAAACATTTTGGCTCTATAGATGTAATAGGTCAAAATTTACTCCTCGATAATACAGATACCTACACAGTAACAGGTGTTGTAGCAGACATGCCCAAAAACAGCTATTTTAATGAGTACAGCGTGTTTTTGGCAATGGTGGGCAATGTGGCATCAAGAGAAGAGTTATGGGGTAGTCATAATTACTTTACGTTTATAAAATTGATACCGGGAGTAACGGCAGAAGATTTTCAAGAGCCTTTACAAGGTATGTTAGAAAGGTATATGCTGCCATGGGCACAAAAGTATTTTCCGGGTATGACGGCAGAATCATTTGCGGCATCTGGTAATTATATTCGGTACCATACCATCGCATTGACAGATATACATTTATATTCGGATAGAGTCAATGAAATGAATGCAACGAGTAGTATTCAAAATATATACATCCTTTCTTTTATCGGGTTGTTCTTAATAATTCTGGCAAGTGTGAATTTTATGAACTTGTCTACGGCACATTCCTTAAAAAGAGCCAAAGAAGTGGGGGTGCGAAAAACTTTGGGGTCTAACAAACTGAATTTGGTTTTTCAGTTTTTAACCGAATCTGGGTTAATAGCATTTGTGTCGCTAATAGCAGCGCTATTAATTACACTGGTAGCCTTGCCATTTTTCAATAGCTTCACGGGTAAATCTATTGCAATTCCGTTCGCTCAGCCCTTATTTTGGTTGGTGTTATTGGCTGCTACATTATTGCTGGGGCTATTTTCAGGCAGTTATCCCGCGTTTTTCATGTCGAGATTTACTCCCGTAAAAACCTTAAAAGGCGGCAGTGCAGAAAGTGTAGGTAACGGCAGGATACGTAATGCCTTGGTGATATTTCAATTTTCAATCTCGGTATTTCTTATTGTAAGTACATTGGTGGTATTTCAGCAACTGAACTACATACAAAGTAAAGATTTGGGTTTTACAAAAGACCAAGTATTGTTGATTAATGAAATAGGGGCATTGGGTTCCAAAACCAAAGCTTTTAAAGAGCAAATTGCTAGTATGGGTAATGTGGAAAGTGCTACGTTAAGCAATTATTATCCAACACCTTCGTGGCGTTCAGATAGTTCTTTTTTTGAAGAAGGAGCCAGAGATCAAGAAAGTGCTATTCAAATGCAAGAATGGGCTGTAGATACCGATTATCTGAAAACCATGGAAATGGAAATAGTAGCCGGGCGTAATTTTAATCCGCAGTATGCATCAGATTCTACGGCTATACTTATCAATGAAGCGACATTGCCTATTTTAAATATGTCAGCAGAAGAAGCTTTAGGTGTTCGAATTTCTGAAGAAGTAGACCAAGAAAACCCTAGATACTATACTATAATTGGAGTGGTGAAAGATTTTCATTATACATCGTTACGTGATAATATTAGAGCATTGGGGATGTTTTTGAACACGGATGCCGAGAATATGGCGGTAAGAGTAAATGGAGGGGATTACGCAAATACCATTGCTGCCATTGAAAGCACATGGAATGAGATGGTTCCAGGGCAACCATTCGATTACCGTTTTATGGACGATGCCTTCAATACCACCTACGAAGCGGAACAAAAACTGAGTCAGATATTTTTCATCTTTACTATACTGTCCATTTTTATTGCTTGTTTGGGATTATTTGGATTAGCTGCCTTTAATGCCGAAAAACGAACAAAAGAAATCGGTGTTAGAAAAGTGTTGGGAGCTACTGTAAGTCAAATTTCTTACCGACTTACGGTAGATTTCCTAAAATTGGTTGGGGTGGCAATTTTGGTGTCATTGCCTTTAGGCTGGTTTGCGATGAACAAATGGCTAGAAGATTTTTCATACCGAATAGAAATTGGAATAGGTATTTTCGTGCTTGCGGCAGTATTGGCAATTTTGGTAGCAATTGTAACGGTTAGTTATCAAAGTATAAAAGCGGCAGTTGAAAATCCGGTAAAGAGTTTACGGTCGGAATAGCTGTTTTATAAATACCACATTTTCGTTTTAAGCTGATATTAAGTTAGTGTAACATTCTGATTTTTAATCAGTCTTTGTTAATATATTATACATCTTTTGTCAAATTATTTGACACTTCATTTATTAGGAGTTATTATAAATATTTGATATACAGGTATTTGATAATGTGGCACGGATTTAGTTTATAGTATTGGGTCATCAATCATCAATCACGGTTTAGTACCAACTAAGCATCAATCAAAAAACGAACCATCATGTTTAAAAACTATCTGAAAATAGCCTGGCGAAATCTTTTAAAGAATAAAGGATACACGTTTATAAATGTCGGAGGGCTTGCCTTAGGAATGGCGGTTACCCTAATCATAGGACTTTGGATACAAGATGAACTTACCTACAACAAGTATTATAAGAATAAGGAAAGTATAGCACAAGTATTTCAATCGCAAACATTTAATGGAGAAACCGGTACTGGGCCTGCAATACCAAGACCTTTAGAAAAAGCGCTTAGAGATGGTTATAGCGATAATTTTAAGCATCTAATTATGTGCTCTTGGACCAATGACCACTATCTTAAATATGGGGATAAGAGCATATCGAGACCCGGTAATTACATGCAACAAGAAGGTCCTGAGCTTTTTGGGTTAAATATTTTAAAAGGGGAAAAAGACGGGTTAAGAGAAATTAATTCTATTATGCTTTCTCAATCAACTGCCGATGCTCTGTTTGGTAGCGAAGACCCTATTGGTAAAACGGTAACGGTTAGTAACGAACATAAGTTAAACGTAAGTGCGGTATACAGCGATATTCCGGTAAATAATTCATTTAACGATACCGATTTTGTTATTCCGTGGGAGAAGTATTTGGCAGTAAACGAATGGATAAAAAATGCCGAAGATCAGTGGGGCAATAACTCCTTTCAAATGTTTGTGCAATTGGCAGATAATACGACCATTGAGCAAGTAACGGATAGGATTAAAAATGTAAAAAAAGATTTAAACGAAGATACGGCACAATATAATCCACAGATATTCTTGTTTCCTATGAAAGATTGGTATTTGCGTAGCAGTTTTGAAAATGGAGAACAGGTAGGTGGCCGCATAAAATACGTTTGGCTATTTGGTATTATTGGTGCTTTTGTATTGCTATTGGCGTGCATTAATTTCATGAATTTAAGTACAGCAAGATCAGAGAAACGTGGCAAAGAAGTGGGTATTCGTAAATCGATAGGCTCACAGAGAGGTCAGTTGATTTATCAATTTTTAAGTGAATCTTTTATCGTAGTATTATTTGCATTTGTAGTAGCTATTTTACTTGTGCTACTTTCAATAAACGGATTTAATGAACTTTCTAGAAAAGAAATTTCCTTTCCTTGGAGTAACGGTTTGTTCTGGGGCGCATCATTCGTCTTTATTGTATTTACAGCATTACTGGCTGGTAGCTATCCGGCATTATACCTTTCATCTTTTAGACCTGTTGATGTCTTAAAAGGCACGTTTAAAACAGGAAAGCATGCAGGTTTGCCAAGAAAAATATTAGTGGTATTGCAGTTTACAGTTTCGGTTGCCTTTATTATTGGAACCGTTATTGTGATGCAGCAGATAAATTATGCCAAAAATAGACCTGTTGGGTATGATAAAGAAGGCTTAATTCAAGTGCCGACATTCAGTCAAGATTTTGTGGGTAAATATGATCTAATGCGAGCCGAATTTATTGGTTCGGGAGCAGTGGTAGAAATGTCGACTTCTAGTAGCCCTACCACAAGAATATGGTCTAATAGAGCAGGATTTGTTTGGGAAGGAAAACCAGAAGGATTTCAGGAAGATTTGGCGTGGACGGAAGTTTCTTCGGAATATGCAAAATCACTGAATCTTAAAATAGTAGAAGGACGAGATTTTTCAAGAGATTTTGCTTCGGATTCCTTGGGTGTGCTTATCAATGAAACTGCAAAAAAATATTTAGGCATGGAAAACCCTATTGGGCAGTTCTTGCGAGATGATGATGACGAAGATCCTAATCCGCCATTAAAAATAATCGGGGTAGTACAGGATATGATTACTCAATCTCCATACGAACCCGTAAAACAAGGAATGTATGTGTATGATAGGCATGATAACGCCAGCTATTATAACATGCGACTGAATCCAAATCAAAGTGCAACTCAGAATATCACAACTATAGAAAATGTGTTTAAAGAGCATTTCCCAGATATCCCTTTTGAATATGATTTTATAGATGGGGAATATGGAGAAAAATTTGCATCAGAAGAACGTATAGGAACCCTTTCTGGGGTATTTACGGCACTGGCAATTCTAATTAGTTGTTTAGGATTGTTCGGGTTAACCTCATTTGTGGCAGAGCAACGCAAGAAAGAAATAGGAGTTAGAAAAGTATTGGGAGCTTCCATATTCAATGTGTGGAACATGCTTTCAAAAGATTTTTTAAAACTGGTGGTTATCTCTTGTTTTATAGCAGTACCTATTGCTTATTTTGTAATGAACGGATGGTTGCAAGAATACCCATATAGGGTCATATTAAAATGGTGGATTTTCGCCATAGCCATGCTAGGTGCCATGATGGTGACTATTTTAACAGTCAGCTTCCAAGCCATAAAAGCAGCAAAAGCAAACCCGGTTAAAAGCTTACGAACCGAGTAAGTTGTTACCTTTTAAATAATTGTTCTACTAGAAAATAGGCTAATCGCATGGTATCTATTTATAGCTAGCCATTGTAAATATATTGTACATCTTTTGTCAAAATATTTTACACATTGATAATTGGGAAAATATGTAAAATTCTAATATTCAATTAGTTGATGTTGTGGCACGGATTTGGTTTTAAATGAACCATCATCAATCAAAAAACGAGCAATCATGTTTAAAAACCATTTGAAACTATCTTTTAGGAATCTTTGGAAGAACAGATTGCTCTCTTCATTGAATTTATTAGGTTTAAGTATTGGCATTGGCGGTGTACTAACACTTATGTTTTCTGTATACGCTTATTATGTGGCAGATGATATGATTCCGGACCAGGATCAAATTTTTTATCTAAAGACACATTTGGTAGATGGTAATGATTACAATGAAGCGGTATATCCTTTATTGGATAAAATAAAAAGCACTTCTCCAGAAGTAGTTGCGGGGACACATTTACATGGCTGGGGCAATATTTGGTTAGAAGTTGGGGATAATGAATTTCAAAAAACTACTACATATGCCGATCCCGAATTTTTTGATGTTTTTGCACTGCCTTTAAAATATGGTAATCATAGTACCGCTTTAAATGAAAAGTATTCTATTGTTTTAACCGACAAGGTAAGCAAGCAATTATTCGGAGAAGAGAACCCTGTTGGGAGGACTTTGGTTGCAGCAGATACCTTAAACTTGACTATTACAGGGGTATTAGAACCAATAAGCCCTTATTCTTCATTTCGGTTAAATGTTTTAATGCCTAATACGATACTAAAAGATAACGTAGGTTTTAAAAATCAAAACAATTGGGACGATAGTTTTTCGCCAGTATTTATAAAACTTCGACCAGATGCTGACATTCAGCAGTTTGAAAGCCATGTAGGTCAATTAGTGAAAGAAAATTACGAAGACCTTACGGTAATTTCACGAATGGAGGTAATACCGCATGCTGAGGTCCGTATGGATTCTATACCCGTAGTGGAGATTATTATAGCAGGTAATATAGCTACGTCCTTTTTTGTGTTATTGCTTGTACTTGTAAACCTCTTGAATTTGAATACTTCTACAATGTTCCGTAGAACAAAGGATATTGCGGTACGGAAAATATTAGGAGGAAGTAGAAAAGGAGTGATTACGCAATTTTGTTTAGAAAATGGAATTTTAGTATTGCTATCGATATTAATTTCTGGCGGACTTTTCTTCAGCTTCTTGCTGCCCAAATTAAATGATATTTTTGGGGCTGATTTTGGGGAGATCAATTTTAGTCTAGCAAATGATTATCATGTAGTGTTAGGTGCCATTTTATTAGGTGTTTTGGTAACATTGGTGGTTAGCATATTACCTACTTTACGCTTTATTTCATTGCCGGTTTCCCAAGGGATAAAAGGAAAATTAAATAGCGCTAAAGGCAGTTTTATTTTAAGAAATACATTCATCATTTTTCAGTTTTCAATAGCCATTCTCTTTATCTGTGTTGCTGTTATTTTGAACAGTCAGATCAAGTTTATGAAAAAGGCAGATTTAGGTTTTGAAAGAGAACTCGTAATTGTGGGTAACATTGATCTTGATTATAAAGATATGGACGCTGCCAACTCAAGTTTTAAAGCGCTTTTAAATGATTTAGAGGCAAATCCGTATGTGACAAATGTTGCTACAAGTCAAGCTGTTCCATCGGATTATTATTTTAATTACACCCGATTTTATGATGCAAATACTGATACAGATGTACGCCTTCGTCGTTCATATTCCGATGCGGGTTATTTAAGTACACTTCAGATTCCCTTGGTAACGGGTAGAGATTTTAATGAAGAAATGGATACTGGAGATGAAAGACCTGTAATTATCAATCGTAGTGCAATGAAAGCATTTGGTTGGTCAACTATTGAAGGAAAGCGTTTAAAATTTAAAAATGACGATTTTGTAGGTAATCCGGTAGTAGGTGTAATGGAAGATTTTCATTATCAAGACCTGCAAAATGCTGTTGAACCTTTAGTACATTTTTATAGAAGTGAAGACGATTTGAAAAAGCATCGCTATCTCTCCGTTAGGGTAGTAGAGGGTAAAGAAAAAGAAGTTGGGGATATGATTGCTAGCGCTTTTTCTAAAATAGATTCCAGAAAAAATTATGTGCAAAGTAACCTTGGTGAAAAAGTAAGCGGTCAGTATCGTTTAATGGACGGAATGCTAAAAACTGTAAACGTTGTGGCATTACTTACCATATTCATATCATGTTTGGGTATGTTCGGTCTTATCTCTTTTATGGCAAAAAGGAGAATAAAAGAAATTGGTATTCGTAAAGTACTAGGTGCAAGTGTATTGAAAATAGTAGTGTTACTTTCAAAAGATTATATGATTTTGGTAGGCATCGGGGCTATGATTGCATTCCCAGTTGCATGGTATATGATGAAGGCGTGGTTGGGCGGTTTTGCCTACAGTATTTCAATACAGTTTTGGATGTTTGCCCTAGCAGGTTGTATTGCATTTTGCATAACGGCATTTACTTTAGGTATCCAAGCCATAAAAGCAGCAAAAACAAACCCCGTAAAAAGTTTGCGAACGGAGTAAAACAATAATAATGTAGTATTAAGTAAGAAATAATCACGATGAATACGATACGAAGCTTTTTTCGTCATTTATTAAAAAATAAACTATATACTGTAATTACAGTAGTTGGGTTTGCAATTTCATTAACTTTTGTGTTGTTATTAAGTGTTTATATAAAGAATGAACTTTCGGTTGATGATTTTCATGTGAATAAAGAAAGGATATATCGATTAGAAAATGAATCTGTCGATTTTTCACCACCAATAGCAGTCGATTTAAAAAATAGTATTCCCGAGATTGAAGATTTTACACGGGTTTTTAACCATGCCGGAAGAATAGCAAAACCAAATGGACGAAATGTCAAGTTTGACTATCTTGGAGTAGATGCTTCATTTTTTAAAATATTCTCTTTTCCATTATTAAAAGGTAATATTAACGAAGTTCTTGAAACTTCAGATGGAATTGTACTTTCTAGCGCTACCGCTTTAAGGCTTTTTGGTTCATTAGATGTAGTAGGCGAACCACTTTATATAAATACAGAAAATGAATTCATAGTCACAGGTGTAATGGAGAATTTTCCAGAAAACACCCACTTTTCTAAACAAGATGCGTTAGTGAATTTAAAAGCTTTTAAACAAATTTTCGCTTTTGAAACTATTATGGAAGAATATGGTTGGTGTTCTATTAGTTGTTACTTTTTAGCAAAAGCGAATACAAATTTACCAGCGAAGGCTCCTGAAATCTTAAAAAAGTTTAAAAATGATTTTTGGCTATATAAAGAAGGTTGGGCAAGTATAGTGGAATTTACGCCATTAAAAGAACTTTATTTTAGTGAAAAGGTAGGCAGTGGAACTAAAAGTAATAGTAAAAATCTTATTTCAATTTTATCAGTAATTGTACTACTTATTTTATTGCTTGCCATTGGCAATTATATAAACCTTACTATTGCACAGGCTACTTTTCGAGGGAAAGAGGTTGCTATCAAAAAATTATTGGGCAGTTCTAAAGTTCAATTAATATCTCAATTTATTTTAGAATCTATCTTATTGTGCTTTGTCGCAATTTCAATATCTCTATTGTTGGTAAAAATAGCTGAGCCTACTTTCGATCGTTTGTTAGAAACCAAATTAAATATCAATGAAAATATTAGCATGTCAAGTGTTTTAATTTTTATTGGAATTTTTAGTTTTATCGGATTCTTGTCAGGTATTGTACCTGCTTTAAGCATAGCTCGTTTTAAACCAATAGAAATAGTAAAGGGCAGTTTTAGAACAAAGGTTAAAAGCGTGTATGGTAAAACGTTTATTACTTTTCAATATACTGTAACTATTACGTTATTGATTTGTAGTTTAATTATTTTAAAGCAAACTGATTTTTTAAGAGGTAAAAATCTTGGTTTTCAAAAAGATAATATTTTGAACTTAGAGTATTTAAGTTCAACAGATAAAAAATCTACAATTAAAAATTCATTATTACAGATACCTGGTGTTGAAGATGTTTCAATAACTTGGCAAAGTCCGCTTAGCGGTGGTAGTAATCAAAACTTTAGTTATAATGGCAATTCGTTAAGTTTTCAGGAATTTGCAGTGGATAGCTCTTTTTTTAAGGTTTTTGATATCAAGGTAGAATCTACAAATGTTGCGTACTCAGAGAACGGGGTTTTTCTAAATCAAACTGCTATTAACGAATTGAGTATTGGTAAACACCCAACTTCTTTTAAAATGAATGATGATGAAGTGCCTGTCCTAGGAATTGTTAATGATTTTAATTTTAAGGAACTAAGAAATCATGTAGGGCCTTTAATGTTAAGACAACAAACCAAAAATTTTCAGGCAGGAGATATTTTTTTAAAGATAAATAAAGAGAATAGTGATGAAACTATAAATAAGATAAGCACTGTTTATGGAAAGCTAATTGGTAACACCGAATTTGATATACAATTTGTAGATGAAGCAATAGATAAATGGTACGAAAAGGAAGAGCGAACAGGTAAAATCATTTCTTATTTTACATTTCTTTCTTTTATTATTGCTATTATGGGCATTTTCGGAATGTCTACTTTTTTCTTACAACAACGTAGAAAAGAAATAGGAATCCGTAAGGTAATTGGAGCAGGTACGAGTGAAATTCTATCCATGCTAAATAAAGATTTTTTGAAGTGGGTTTTATTGGCATTTGCGATTGCAATCCCGATTTCTTGGTATGGTATGAGAAGTTGGTTGGATAGTTTTGCTTATAAAACGGTTCTAAGTTGGTGGGTGTTTGCGTTTGCCGGAGTACTCACCCTTATAATCGCATTGGTCATTGTAAGCTTTCAAACCATAAAAGCAGCAAGAGCAAACCCGGTAAAAAGTTTAAGAACCGAGTAATATTATATTATATGAATATAAAGTATGCTTTAAGAAATATTAAAAAGAGACCTGTTTTAAATCTTATAAAAATTTTAGGGCTATCACTTGGGTTATGTGGTGTCTTATTTATAGCACTTTTTGTAAAGAATGAGTTTAACTATGATCAAATGCATACGGATGCTGATCGTATTTTTAGGTTAACAACTACAAGTTCTGATTTTGCAAAAGGAAATCATTTTGCTCGTATTCCAGATGCTGAAATAATTCCAGAACTATTGGAAGAGGTTCCTGAAGTTGAAAAATTTGTAAGGTTAATGCCCTTGCGAGACAAGCTTATTTCAAAAAACGAGCAGTATTATGGGATAGCTCAAGCTTTTGCTGTTGATGCTAATTTTTTAGATTTTTTTGAAATTCATTTCATAAACGGAGAACGTAATTCTGCTTTCTCTCACTCAGATGTCGCAGTAATTTCAGAAACTTTGGCAAGAAAGGTTTTTGGTGAAGAAGATCCGATCGGTAAAGTGATTTCCTTGCCTCCGGGGCAATATAATAGCATAGAGACGAATTTTACCGTAAAAGGTGTCATGGAAGATTTTGCGCAAGAAAGTCATATGCATCCAGATCTTTTAATCATGCCAGGTAATGATACCATTACGGGTTGGGCATATGTATACTTAATGCTAGAAGAACAAACTAGTATGTTCGGTCTAACCAAAAAGCTTTCAGACCAGTTAAATCGCATGTATGATATTGAAACGGAAAGTGGGGCAGAGGTAGAAGCACACTTAATGAATATAAAAGAAATTCATTTGAAGTCACATTTGCTACGTGAAATTGAGCCCAATGGCAGCATGTCAAATATATATGTACTGGTTATTTCGGCATTGATTTTATTGTTTATTTCCTTGAGTAATTTTGCAGCTTTAAATTTGGGTATGGCGAGCTATTTTACAAAGTTTTTAGCTTTAAATCAATTACTAGGGTCATCTAAGCGTATCGTAACGAATTATTTTCTTGTAGAGAGCGCTATAGTGCTTCTTTTTTCCCTAGTTTTTGTTTTTGTATTTTCTTTTCAACTAAATAGAATGATTTTTAATGACTATCAGATTAACCTATTTAAAGGAAATGAAAGTTTTGTACTAGGTGTTGTTTTGTTTTTCTCAGTTTTAAGTCTTTTAGCCGGTTTGCAGCCTGTTTTTAAAAATTATATTCAAAACTTCACCTTAGGAAAAAGCATCAAGGGCGAAAAAGTAGTTAGAACTCATAAATTTCTTTTGATCTCGCAATTTACTTTGGCGATTGTTCTTTTGGTTGGTGTCGTCGTTATTTCAAGACAAACCGATTTTGCTCTTGGTAATGCAATGGGAGCAAAAAAAGATAACATACTATGTATACCGTATGTACATGCTGATATTCAAAAAACATTCGATCTTTTTAAGGCTAAGATTCTTAACTATAGTAGTATAGAGAGTGTATCGGCTATGATGGCACCTCCAGGTGGGGAAACGAATGACATGTTTGCCTTTGAGATGCAAGAACTACCAAATGAAAAAGCAGAATATATTGGTGTTTTTTCATGCGATAATGATATGGCAAATGTATTTGGGTTAGCGTTTATAGGCGGTCAAAATTTCTCAGATAATAATACGGATACCAATGGTAGTGGAGAATATATAATAAATGAAACAGCTTTACATTATTTAGGTTACCAAGACCCAAAAAAAATAGTCAGCAAAGATTTTACTTTACTATCTCCGGTAGAGGGGGTGTATCTTCCTCAGGGAAAGATAATTGGTGTTGTCGATGATTTTCATATATCAGGTTTACAAACTAAAGTAGAACCTTTGGTATTATTTAAGCGGGAGAACATGTGGTTAGGTAATATTGTATTGTCTTACGTACCATCCTTAAGGGCAGAAGCCATATCTAATATTCAGAAAACATGGTCGAATTTGTATCCAAAGTATCCCTTGGACTTTTATCAAGTAAGTGCTCTGTATGAAAATGTATATAAGATAGAGCGTTTACAGAAAAAAATATTAATGATTTTTGCCTTTATAGCGGTTTTCGTATGTGCAATGGGCGTGTTGGGGCTTTCGTTAATGGTCGCTCAAAAACGTTTTAAGGAAATAGGTATTCGAAAAGTAAACGGCGCTAGCATTTTTGAGATATTAGTATTGCTTAATGTCGATTTTTTAAAAGGGTTGGTTCTTGCATTTGTTATGTCTACGCCTATTGCTTATTGGGCAGCGACTAAATGGTTAGAAAATTTCGCATATAAAATTAATGTAGGAATTAGTATGTTTTTAATGGCTGGAGGAACGGTAATTTTAATTACTATTTTAACTGTAAGCTGGCATAGTTATAAAGCTGCAAAGGCAAACCCGGTTAAAAGTTTACGAACCGAATAATTAGAAGTCATCAATCAATCAAAATCATGATAAAGAATTATTTTAAAATCGCTTGGCGAAATTTAATTAAGGATAAAATAAATACCAGTTTAAACGTAACGGGTTTATCGTTAGCCTGTGCCGTTGCCATTTTATTGGGAACGGCAGCTATGTTTCAATTATCGTTTGATGGTTTTCATGAGAAAGGAGACTCCATCTATAAAATTATAAGAACACAGCAAACACCGAAAGGACCACAAGCTGGTACAGTACACGCTGCACCTTTGGCTCCGACAATAAAGGGTGAATTGGCTGGGGTAAAGCGTATTACAAGATTTGTTCAAGATGGCACACTTGCTCTGAATAAAGAAAAAGAAGTAAGTATGGATATTGTTTGGGTAGACCAAGATTTCTTTTCCATGTTTAGCTTCCCTATTCTTAATGGAAACGAAAATGAACCGCTAGGAGATTTAAACGATGTAGTGCTAACAGAAGAAGGGGCTCAAAAGTTATTTGGATCAACTGATGTAATCGGCAAAACATTCAGCCTTGTGATTAATGGCGAAGAAAAACCATTTACGGTAAGTGCCATTGCTAAAAATACTGTTCCCCAAAGTAATTTAGATTTTCAGATTGCCGCACGCTTTGAGAGTCATAGAGAGTATAGTGAAGCTAAAGTACAATGGGATAGACAATATCATGAGATTTTTGTGGAATTAGAAGAAGGCATAATGGCATCTGCATTTGAGCAGAGTAGTGCACCATTTGTTGATCTTTATTATGGTGAAGGTATAGAACAATTAAAAAGAGATGGCGCAACGGCAGACGAAAACGGTCGTTTCATCAATCTAGAATTACTTCCTTTAAAAGATGTTCATTTTGCAAGTTTCAAAAAAGGATCGGTTGAGGTGAGTAGAAGTAGACCCTATTTAATTTTTGGTATAGCCATATTGATTTTGTTTATAGCCTGTATCAACTACATCAACATGAGTATTGCCAAGACCGCAAAACGCCTTAAGGAAATAGGAATGCGTAAAACATTGGGCGCACAAAAAAAGCAACTGTTTTTTCAATTTTGGAGCGAAAGTCTATTCGTATTCATAATAGCAATAAGTATAGGTGTTGTATTGAGTTTCGTGTTTTTAAATGATTTTAAATCATTGTTTAATACACAGATTTCTTCAGAAATGTTTTGGTCACCTGTGTTTGTCATTGGTCTTTTGTTAACGGTTCTTGCAATTACCATATTGGTGGGCGGATATCCTGCACTTTTAATGAGTCGTTTAGGTACCATTCAGTCATTAAAAGGCAAGCTGGAATCTTCGGGTAACAACCAGGTAAGAAATGTACTTATGGTTTTTCAATTTAGTATTGCCATAGTTATGATCGTTGGCACCTTGGTGTTATGGAGTCAAATTGATTTTATGCGGAACAAAGATTTAGGGTTCGATAAGGAGCAAGTTGTTTCATTTCCCCTAAACGGAAAACGAAACAGCTACGATGTGGTAGATTTGTTGCGAGATGAATTGAGTGGTAATACAGAAATAATTTCCATTAGTGCCTCTGATAGTAATCTGGGACTTGGAAAAGATGGAAGTAGATCTTCAAGCGGTATAGGTTTTGAATTTAAAGGACGAATTATAATGACCAATTTTCTTATTGTAGATCATGAATACGTTCAGACATTAGGTTTGGATATTGTTTCCGGTAGAAATTTTGAAAGTGCCGCCGATAGTTTAGGAGTGGTTATCAATGAATCTATGGCAAAAGAATTAGCGGAGCAAGACCCGTTAACATCGCAATTAGAAATTGAAGACGGAATATTTTATCCTGTTTTAGGGGTGGTAAAAGATTATAACTTCACAGACTTGGATAGGGCTATATCGCCAATGACATTTTTTATGAGCAAGCAACAAGATCTAACTTATGGTTTTGTGAAAGTGTCTCCAACTAATATGGCGGAATCTTTTACTGCCATAGAAAATGCTTGGAAAAAATTAGAGCCTAATGCAGATTTTTTAGGGTCTTTTTTAGATGAAAATATAGACAGAACTTTTCGGCAAGAAAAAACTACGGCAAAAATGATTTCAAGTGGTTCGTTACTTGCCATTATTTTAAGCTGCATGGGCTTGTTTGCCATGTCTTTACTAATTGTACAACAACGTACCAAAGAAATTGGTATTAGAAAGGTTATTGGTGCCAGCGTAGGTTCAATTACATATATTTTGACTAAAGATTTCTTGAAATTGGTTCTTATCGCCTTTGTTATTGCATCACCTTTAGCTTGGTATATCTTAAAAGAATGGCTGCAAAATTATACCTATAGAATTGAGTTAAGTTTATGGTTTTTTGCAGGCGCAGGATCTATTACCGTATTAATAGTAATGCTCACCATAGGTTCAAGAACTATACGGGCAGCTAGGGCAAACCCTGTAAAAAGTTTAAGAACAGAATAGTTAATAGCAGAAATTATGTTAAGAAATTACATCAAGATTGCCTTTAGAAGTATTTGGAAGGACAAGGTGTTTTCTTTGATTAATATTCTGGGTCTTTCCATTGGATTAAGCACTTCTTTCGTAATTGGTGCTATGGTTTTTTACGACCTTACTTTTGATAAATTTCATCCTGATGGTGATAGAATCTATAGGGTCACTACTTCTTTTGAAGGTACGTCGGGTGTGTTTTATAACGCGGGAGTAACGGTTCCTTTGGCCCAGGAGCTAAAAGATTTGAGAATTGATCAGATTGAAACAGTCGCTCCATTTTTTACTACGTATCCCTTGCATGTTAAAAATCAAGAAACGGGGAATAAATTCAAAGACCCCGATTTTGTGATTTATACAGAACCTTCATATTTTAAAACATTTGAATATGATTGGTTAGCGGGTGATATAAATAGTGCTTTGGCTGAACCAAATAAAGTTGTATTGTCTGAAGAACGTGCAAGAAAATATTTTCCAAATCAAGAGATAAGGAACATTGTAGGCAGGTCACTTATTTATAATGACAGTATACATGCTACAGTTTCGGGTATAGTTGCTAGTTTTGATGGTCGTACTGATATTGTTTTTGAAGAATTTATTTCTTTGAAAACAGCGGCTAAACAAGATATGACCAATGCGATGAATGAATCAGGTTGGGACAATACAAATTCAGCATCTCAATTATTTCTTAAGCTTTCGGAAAATGCTATTGCAAATAATGTTCAAAAAATGCTGACACATATTGCAGAAGAACATGATGAACCAGAAAATTCGCATTCGGGTGCTAGTAAGAGTAGGTTCATGTTACAACCTTTAAGCGATATACATCTAAATCCTAATTATGGAACCTTTGATTTTAATGATAGCAGAACGACTATGGCGGCGTTAAAAAGTCTTCTTTTATTAGCATTTCTTTTGTTGATATTAGGATGCATTAACTTCATTAATTTAAATACGGCTCAAGCAATAAAAAGAGCAAAAGAAATTGGTATTAGAAAAACCTTAGGTAGTTCTAGATTGCAATTGATTTATCAATATTTAGGGGAAACATTTCTGTTGACTTTATCAGCAGCCGTAATATCTATTTTTCTATCAAAGTGGTTGTTGCTTTTATTTTCAGATTTTGTTCCTGCCCGATTAAGTTTTAATATTTTTTTAAACCCGTGGTTATTGGCAGGTCTTTTTCTATTGCTTTGTATGGTAACTATTTTGTCTGGATTTTATCCGGCTATAGTATTATCGAAATATAAGCCGGTTTCGGTACTAAAACAACAAGTTTTGTCTAGTTCGGATAAAGGTTTGTTAAGAAAATATTTGACCGTATTTCAATTTGTAATCGCACAGATATTTATCATTGCTACATTAATGGTGGGTAAACAATTGAACTATATTATGAAAAGAGATATGGGTTTTAATACAGATGCAATTGCATATTTTAAAACTCCTTGGCAAGATTCATCTGCTGTGAAAAGATCAAGGTTTGTAGATAGAATGCAAGATTTAGCAGGTATATCAAAAGCGGTTCTATCTGGTAACCCTCCAGCATCATTTTCTACTATGAGTATGGGTGTAAAATACATAGAAGACAGTAAAGAAGTGAATTCAGATTTGCAACTCATGTATGGTACTGCAAGTTATTTTGATTTATATAATTTAGAATTACTAGCCGGTAGAATGCCTTTAAACGATTCAATTAGGGAATATGTGGTAAATAAATCTTATTTAATAGAGGTGGGCATAGTAGACCCTGTAGATATCATAGGGAAAAATTTGGTAGTTGATGATGATTATTTACCTATTGTTGGTGTGATGGAAGATTTTAATCAACATTCGCTAAAATATGGAGTCTCTCCTATGGCATTTACTGGAAGTTCATATACAGGGAAGTGGACACAGTTCAAAACAATCCATTTTAAGTTGAATTCAAGCGAAGTTTCTGATTGGTCAGAAACTATATCATCAATTGAAAGTATATGGAAAGAAACCTATCCTGAGTCCGATTTTGAATATGATTTTATGGACGATACTGTAAAACGATTTTATGAAAGTGAACAAAAAACGGCAACACTATTACAATGGGCAACGGGCTTGGCAATTTTAATAAGCTGTTTAGGGTTATTTGGGTTGGTTATTCACACCACTGAGCGCAGAACCAAAGAAATAGGAATTCGAAAAATACTAGGCGCCAATATATTTCAGCTTAATTTTTTACTGTCAAAGGATTTTTTGAAATTGGTCTTAATAGCCTTTATAATCGCTGCACCAGTTGCATGGTACGGACTACATAATTGGTTAGAAGAATTTGCTAATAAAACAGAATTGAGCTGGTGGATTTTTGCTTTAAGCGGAGTTTCTATGGTGGTAATTTCATTATTGATTATGACAATTAAGACATTGAATTCAGCCAAATCTAACCCAGTAAAAAGTTTAAGAACAGAATACTAAGGACATTTAACCAACAACCACTAATACACTATTTCACTAACAAACTAATTCATTATAAAAACCATGTTATTACAATTAAGAAATATTTTCAAATGGGTACAACAAGGCGGTCAACGTGTTTTCTTGTTGAAGGATATTAATCTAGAAGTGCAAGAAGGCGAATTTATATCTATTATGGGACCTTCTGGTTCAGGGAAATCTACATTGTTGAATGTTATTGGAATGCTAGATACGTTTGATGAAGGCGAGTATGATTTCTTGAGTGAATCGGTACATACCTTAAAAGAAAAATACCGTTCTAATCTGTATAAAGAGTATATAGGTTTTGTTTTTCAATCGTATCATTTATTAGATGATTTAACGGTAGAAGAAAACTTAGAAATGCCTTTGTTGTATAAAAAGATTAAAAGTTCTGAACGAAAAGCATTGGTAGCCGATATGTTAGATAGATTCAATATTGTAGGTAAAAAAGATTTATTTCCCACACAATTAAGCGGAGGTCAACAGCAATTGGTAGGTGTTGCCCGTGCATTGATAGGTAAACCAAAGTTAATATTGGCAGATGAACCTACAGGTAACCTAAACTCACAACAAAGTGAAGAAATCATGGAGCTTTTTAAGAAGCTAAATGAAGAAGAAGGTGTAACAATCATACAAGTAACACACTCAGAAAAGAACGCCGAATATGGTTCAAGAATCATCAACCTTCTAGATGGCAGAAAGATTTAGTCTTGAAATAGTAATTTATCCTAATTGTTAAAAAATTAGGATAAATTATTGAAATTTTCACCTTTCCAATAATTGGAAGATTTTTTGTTTGTTGCTATTTTTTTAAGAAATTTTCTTTGAACCAATTCTTCTAAATCTGTTCTTGCAGTTTGGTTGGTGATAGAAAAAATAGTTTCAATTTCCTTTACTGAAAACGAGCGATTGTTGTCCTTTTCAATCCAAAATAGAATTTGTGCTTGTCGGTCATTTACGTTTGAAAGTTTCAGGTATTTAGAAATATCTTGTTGTTCGCTTTTCTTTTTTGCTATATATTCTTTTAAATCTTCAAAAGCTTGAGTCAATACTTTTACTTGATAATGTATGAAGTAGGTGACGTCCATATCATCAATTTCAGTATATATGTATGCTTTTTCATATTGAACTTTAGTTTTCATAATTACTCTAGAGATAGAAAGATATTCAGCCAACCAATAACCATTCTTTAGTAAGTACCAATAAAATATAGCTCTTGCTGTTCTTCCATTACCATCTACAAATGGGTGTATGTATCCTATTAGAAAATGTAGGATAGATGCTTTTACTATCGGATGAATGAAATTCTCTTTAGGATTATTATTAAAAAAATTACAGAACGAATTCATTAATTCCTGAAGTTCTTTATGTTTAGGAGGGGTGTGTACAATTTCACCTGTAATATCATTCATTACATGAACATCATCAGAACTTCTAAATACCCCAATATTTTCATCTTCTAAAGTATTTTCGGTTACTAAACGATGTATTTCAAATAGTTTATCTATAGAAATAGATTCATCTTGGTGTTCGCTGATAAATTGAATAGCCTGGTAATTATTCAGAATCATTTGTTCCGATTTATTTTTAGGCTTCTTCTTTTTACGAAGCATTTCCTTTGCTTTAATACGGGTAGTAGTTGCGCCTTCAACCATAGAAGAGAAAATAGACTCCTCCATCAAAGCATTATTTAGGTACTGTTCTTTGTCTAAATCAGATAATAATTTTTCTTTTTGAATCCCTGCTCCGAAATTAAAATCTAGGTAATGAAGTTTTTGTTGCAAGTATTCATTAATATGATATTTGTAGTCAATTCCAATCGTACTTGGAAATTTATTAGTTTTATCGAATCTTCGAAGACTATAATTATTTTGAGTCAAAGATCTTCTAGTTTTTACAAGTCTCCAAACTTCTTTGTTGTAGTCTTTTATATCATTCGTATTTAACGAATTTGGTTTTTTAATATATTTAATTTTATCCCAGTATAAATATTCTTTTTCAATTTTATTTAATTGTGGAACTATAAAACTAGCAAAGGTATTCTCATGCTTTAAATCACTTATTAAGTTTAAACTGTATTCATCTAAATCTGGAGCTTTTTCCATGCGGAATTTATTTATTTCCTAATTTTTTAAAAATTAGGAAAAATTAGTACATTTCAAATATATGTAATTATTTATAAATTTTTTAAAAATTAGGATAAATTGCCGCAATAAACAGTTTTTCGACTTAATTGAAATAGCAATATTCCAACAACCAACAACCAACAACTAATCCGTATACCCTTCTGGGTGCATTTCATCAAATTCCGTTTTATCTTGAAACGCTTTAGCTAACAGCAGAATGCTCGCCTCATCATAAAGGTTTCCAACTAGGGTAATACTAGTGGGGTGTTTCTCTTTGTCTAATCCTGTGGGTATGGCAATCACTGGGTGACCGGTAAGGTTGGTTATAATCAATTGTTTGTTGCCAAAAGTAGGAGAGATGAGTACATCGTAATCTTGCATGATAGCCTGCATCTTCTCAATAAGAACTTGTCGGTGTCGGTTTGCTTGTATGTATTCTACAGCAGGTATAAAACGTGCTTGTCGTAAAGAGTTTGCACGCGAACGTTGTGTTTGTTCTACCATTTTGTCCACTTCTTTAGCACGAACCATATCGTCAAAAAAAGCTCCGGCTTCTGCTCTTAAAATCACATCAAAACTAGTGTAGGGTATATCTTTTGGTAATGCTACTTCATTAAGTGTAAGTCCCATTTCCTTAAAAGTTTTAATTGCTTTATCTAGGTTAGCTTTACTAAGCGAAGTGTCTTTTTCTATGTCATTTTTTAGATATCCAATATGTAGCGATTTATAATCTTTAGTGGGGTCAAATCCGTCAGGGAGATCGGTAGTCATTCCGTCTTTAGGGTCTTTTCCCGTAATTACACTGTATACAATGGCACAATCTTCGGCACTTCTTGCCATAGGACCTACTTTATCCATAGACCAGCTCAAACTCATCACTCCGTGTCTACTAACTCTACCGTATGTTGGTCGTAAACCTGTAATTCCGTTCCTATTACTTGGAGAGGTAATAGAGCCAAGTGTTTCTGTACCCAAAGCAAAAGGTACTAATCCTGCTGAGGTTGCAGATCCAGAACCGGCAGATGAACCTGTAGCACCTTGTTTGGTATCCCACGGATTTTTAGTTTTTCCATCGAACCAAACATCACCACGAGCTAAAGAACCTGAAACGAGTTTAGCAACCAATACGCCACCTGCATCTTGTAATTTTTGAACTACGGTTGCGGTCATTTCAATTTGTTGGTCTCGGTAAGGTTCGGCGCCCCATGTAGTTTTGTAACCTTCAACCGCTATTAGGTCTTTTACTCCATAAGGTATACCATGTAGAATTCCTCGATAGTTTCCCGTAGCTAGTTCGGCATCCATCTTTTTAGCTTGCTCAATAGCCATTCCTTCAGTTATAGTAATGGTGCATTTTAAAATAGGATTGTATTTTTTTAATCGCGCAATAAAGAACTCTGTCAATTCAAGAGAGCTTATTTTTTTGCTTTTAATTAGTGATGCCAATTGAGGTATCGAGTAAAAAGCTAGATCAGCTTTTTTATTTGGTAGCCGAACATCATTTGGAATTTTCCATTCTGGAAATCCTGCCTGAGGTTTCGGAGTGAAATTCAAAGGTAAAGGGTTAAACTGCACAGCAGGTATCACGTTGTTATCCAAAGTGTATTTTCGTAGTGAATCAAAGCCTTCTTTATTTCGCTTTAAATAAGGGTATAGCGTATCAATATATTGTTTATCAAAATTCAGTCCCATTAACTTCTGTGATCGCTTTACATCTTTTTTAGAAAATTCATTTTTAGAACTTGAACAAGATGTAATGATTAGTAAGGTAAGGAGACTAAAAATAAAGTGTCGCGGTGTATTTTTGATGGGTTGGTACATGAGTTAGATTTAAAAGAAGATTCTAATGTACGTCTTTTAGAAAATTTATGTTATTTACCAAATCATAAAAAAATGTGAATTGAACTTTTAATAAAACAGGTTCTATTTATAATGGTATCTTCATTTTCAATACGCTAGCTTCCTAATCTAATAACTAAGGATTATCTTTGTAACCTACTTGCCAATAGGCGGGTTTAGAATGAATTTACACAATGAAGATAGATAAAAAGGATGTTTTAAAGGCCTTGGAACATATTACCGTTCCTGGTGAAGGCAAGAACATGGTAGAAAGTGGTGCCGTAACCAATATTCAAATTTTTGGTGATGAGGTAGAAGTAGATATTACTATTACCAACCCAAGTTTACAAGCACGTAAAAAGACCGAAGTGGAGATTTTAAAAATTATCCATAAAGAGGTGTATGAAAAAGCGAAGATTAAAATAAATGTCAAGGTTGATGCTCCTGCAGCTAAACCGAAGACGAACGAAATTAAAGGGAAACCGATTCCTGGTATTACCAATATTATTGCAGTTGCCTCAGGTAAAGGTGGTGTAGGGAAGTCTACGGTAACAGCGAATTTGGCGGTAACCTTGGCTAAAATGGGCTTCAAAGTTGGTTTGTTAGATGCTGATATTTACGGTCCGTCAATGCCGATTATGTTCGATGTTGCCAATGAGAAACCTTTAGCGGTCAATGTAGAGGGTAAGTCAAAAATGAAACCTGTTGAAAATTATGGTGTTAAATTATTGTCCATCGGATTTTTCACCCAACGCGATCAGGCGGTAATTTGGAGAGGGCCTATGGCGTCTAAGGCATTGAACCAAATGATTTTTGATGCACATTGGGGCGACTTGGATTTTATGTTGATCGATTTACCACCGGGTACGGGAGATATTCACTTAAGTATTATGCAATCGTTACCGATAACTGGTGCTGTAGTAGTGAGTACACCGCAAGAAATTGCCTTGGCAGATGCTAGAAAAGGTGTGGCCATGTTTCAGCAAGATTCGATAAATGTTCCTGTTTTGGGTATTATTGAGAATATGGCATACTTTACACCTGAAGAGTTACCGGAAAACAAATACCATATTTTTGGTAAAAATGGCGCTAAGAATCTCGCTGAAGATTTAAATGTACCTTTCCTTGGGGAAATACCATTGGTACAAAGTATCCGTGAGGCCGGTGATGTTGGTAGACCGGCGGCATTGCAAACGGCAACACCTGTTGAAATGGCATTTGAAGAATTGACAAAAGAGGTTGTAAGAGAAGTGGTTTCTCGAAACAAAACTATGCCACCTACAGAAGCAATAAAAATTACGACAATGGCGGGTTGTTCGCCGGTTAACAAAAGATAGATATGACTGCAACAGAGCTAAAAGTAAGCGTAGAAAAAGCATTGGAAGAAATTAGACCTTTCCTACAGAGCGATGGTGGGGATATTAGTCTTGTTTCTATTGAAGAAGAATCAGTAACCGTACGTTTGGAAGGTGCGTGTGTAGGGTGTAGCGTCAACCAAATGACCTTAAAAAGTGGTGTGGAAATGACGATTAAAAAACACGCTCCGCAAATTCAGAATGTAATTAATCTAGAAAGTTAAAGCCTGATAATTGTCATAATTTTTAAAACGGGAGATTGATAATTTTGAGGGGTATTACAAACAGTTTCAGTAATGATTAAAACCGATATATTGATAATTGGCGCGGGACCTACGGGTCTTTTTGCCGTTTTTGAAGCCGGACTCCTAAAACTTAAATGCCATTTAATCGATGCCTTGCCACAGGCAGGTGGGCAGTGTTCAGAGATTTATCCTAAGAAACCTATTTACGATATTCCTGGTTTTCCAGAAGTATTGGCAGGCGATTTGGTAGATAATCTTATGGAACAGATAAAATCTTTTCAGCCAGGATTTACTTTGGGCGAGCGTGCAGAGACCATCAAAAAATTAGACAATGGTTTTTTTGTGGTGACAACAAATAAAGGAACAGAGCATTGTGCACCTGTTGTTGCCATAGCTGGCGGATTGGGAAGCTTTGAGCCAAGAAAACCTTTATTGGATAATTTATCAAAATTTGAAGACAACGGGATTGCTTACATGATTAAGGATCCTGAAGTTTACCGAGATAAGAAAGTTGTTATAGCTGGTGGTGGAGATTCTGCCCTAGACTGGAGTATTTTCTTGGCAGATGTGGCATCGCAAGTAACGTTGGTGCATAGAAGAAATGAGTTTAGAGGTGCTTTAGATTCTGTTGAAAAGGTTCAAGAATTAAAGAATTATGGAAAGCTTAATCTAATTACTCCTGCTGAAATTATTGCTTTAAATGGTGATGATAAATTAGAATCCGTATTGATCAGAAAAATCTCTGATGCCAAAGAAGAGCTAGTTTTAGAGGTCGATAGATTTATTCCGCTATTCGGACTCTCCCCTAAATTAGGTCCTATTGGTGACTGGGGATTGGAGATTGAGAAAAATGCTATAAAGGTCGATACGTTCGACTACCAAACAAATATACCTGGTATTTATGCTATAGGCGATGTAAATACCTATCCTGGTAAACTAAAATTGATTCTTTGTGGTTTTCACGAAGCTACCCTAATGTGTCAAAGTGCCTTTCAAAAAATTTATCCCGACAAAAAGTACGTAATGAAATATACTACCGTAGGTGGAGTAAGCGGTTTCGACGGAACAAAAAAAGAAGCGCCGAAAGCAGTTGTGAAAGCGATAGAGTAATTAAGTGAATTAGTTTATTAGTGAATTAGTAGGATGACGATACAGCGTTTTGAAGATTTGAAAGTTTGGCAGAAGTCACAGGACTTAGCTGTTCTTATCTATAAACAATTTAGGGATTTGAAAGACTTCAGTTTTCGAGATCAAATTACTAGGGCATCAGTATCTATTTTCAATAATATAGCAGAAGGATTTGAAAGAAGTTTCAATGCAGATTTTAAACGCTTTCTATACTTTTCTTTAGCTTCTAACAGTGAACTGAGGTCCATGCTTTATCTTGCGCAAAGATTAGGGTATCTAGAAAAAAGTTGGCATTAGAATTGATAATTGAAACTAATGAAGTATCAAAAATTTTATATGCCTTTATTAAATCATTGAAATAATACATTTTACTAACCCACTGACTAATGACAGATATCAAAATAAAAATTACCGATAGAGACGGAGTATTACATGAAATCGATGCACCGACCGATATGAATATGAACCTAATGGAGGTAGTTCGTTCTTATGAACTAGCACCAGAAGGAACAATAGGTATTTGTGGTGGTATGGCAATGTGTGCCTCATGTCAATGTTATGTAGAGTCAGATCACGACCTTCCTGAAATGTCTGATGACGAAGAAGCTATGTTGTCAGAAGCTTTTAATGTAAAAGATAATTCGCGCTTGGGTTGCCAACTACATATTGCAGAAGATATGGACGGATTAGAAGTAGAATTGGCACCAGAAGAATTATAAAAGTCTCGTTATTGCGAGGAAACTAGATGGAATTTAGACTGACTAAGCAATCTGTCGAATAGCTGTCACAAAGGCTATCGAAAACGTGGAAATATGAAGTGGATTTTTCAACAGCCAACAGCTATTAAGCTGAGCACAGCGAAAGTAAAAGCGTGTTCCAAATAAACAGATAGCCACGCTACGCTTGCTATGACGAAAAAAATGAGTCAACCGTTTTTGTAAGTAAGCGTCGAGAATGTGTTTGGTACTTGCGAGGGTTCTCGATAAAAATTTTCTCATGCTTCGAAAATTCACTAGAACTGACATTTTTTTATTTTTCCTTACTCCTAGCCTATATCCTAGCCTGATACGTAAACAAATTATGGTATCTCCCTTCTTTAACAATTAGTTCTTCATGTGTTCCTTGTTCGGCAATGCGTCCGTTTTCAATGACCAATATTTGATTCGCTTTACGAATCGTGCTTAATCTGTGAGCGATAACAAAAGTGGTTCTTCCTTTAGTTAATTCAGCCAAACTCTTTTGAATTAAAGCTTCGCTTTCGGTATCAAGGTTAGAGGTAGCTTCATCTAGAATTAAAATCCTAGGATTTGCCAATACTGCTCGTGCAATGGCAATACGTTGTCGCTGACCTCCGGATAATTTTACACCACGTTCACCGATAACGGTATTTAATCCGTCTTCAAACCTATCGGTAAATTCATCTACGTATGCTGCTTTTATAGCGGCTTGTAATTCTTCTTCAGAAGCGTTTGGTCTTGGGAAAAGTATATTTTCTCTAATAGTACCTTCAAATAGGAAATCGTCCTGTAAAACCACCCCTAAAAATTGCCTGAAACTTGTAAGGTCAACTTTTGATAGATCGGTGCCATCAATAGAAATTTCCCCAGAATCGGGATTCAAGAAGCTGGCTGCCAGACCGGCGATGGTAGATTTTCCCGATCCAGAGCTGCCTACAAGGGCAATGACATCACCAGATTTGGCTTCAAAACTAATGTTGTGCAACACATCTTTATCTTCCTCATAGGCAAACGATACATCTTTAAAGACCATATCGCCTTTTAATTGAGAAAGTACAATGTTACGGTCTTTTTCATCGGACTCTGACACCTTGTTCATTAATTCTTCGGTACGATCTAAACCAGCTAATGCCTCGGTCAATTGGCTTCCTATATTGCTCATTTGTACTATTGGTGCTACCATAAGCGCCAAAAGAAATGTGAACTCAAAATACTCACCAGTAGTCAATTCGCCCTGCATCATTTTATATCCGCCATAACCCATCATAATTCCTGTAGTGGCTAATCCTAATAAAAAAGTAGAAGCGCTGGTCATAAAGGCGGTAGCGGTCAAGCTCTTTTTTACATTTTGGTATAATTTGTCTACACCTTCTTCAAAAACGTTACTTTCTTGAATCTCAGCATTGAACCCTTTAATTACACGAATCCCACCAATGGTTTCCGTAAGTCTACCTTTTACTTCGGCATTGATTTTACCACGTTCCCTAAAAACCGGTCTTATTATCTTAAATGCTTTTAATGCAATAAATGCAAAGAGAATTAAGGGGACAAAGGTTAATAGAGTCATTGTAGGGCTAATTCTTAGTAGAAGAATCAAAGACACTATAGCGGTAATCGTTCCGCCAACAAGTTGCACGAGCCCTGTACCAATTAAGTTTCTAACCCCTTCAACATCGCTCATTATCCTAGACACCAATGATCCGGATTTTGTGTTGTCAAAAAAGCGAATAGGAAGAGATAGCACTTGTTTTTGAACCTGGGCGCGAAGCTCAGAAATCATATATTGAGCCTGAATACTAAGTACTTTAGTCAAAAGAAAAGACATTACTGCTTGTACAAAAAATGCTAAAATTACAATAGCTACCAGTATTTTTAAAAGGTCATAGTTTTTATTGGGAATAATATCATCTAAAAAATAACGTAACGATACCGGTGCCACAAAACTTGCCGCTTTACTGATGACTATCAATAATAGACCAAATAAAACCAATTTTCTACGAGGCCATATAATAGTTTTAAATGCGGTTAGTATGCTAACTTTTTTTTCTGCCATAGATGTGTTTCGTCTGATGTCTGTTCGTGCGTAGGCAATACTGCCATTACAAGGAAGCTGCAAGTTACTTCAATTCTAAAGATTTGACCAAATCTACAATAGGTTTTGATATTTATGTTGGGTGTCGATAAAGGTTTTTATATTTGAATGACCAGACCACCAACGATGTTTAGAAAAACCATTCTTCTTTTTTTATTAGTCGCCTTTTATGTGAATGCACAAGGGCAATATTATGATCTGCGTGATTTTGTTACCGATAGTGCAGGTATTTTTACAGTAAGTCAAACAGTAGATTTAAATCAGCGTTTAGTAGCATTAGAGGAGAATACTACCAATCAACTTGTTATAGTAACGATAGAAGAGTTAGGTTTTGATACTATTGAATCTTATGCTAACGGACTGTTCAATCAAAATAAAATTGGTCAAGAAGGAAAAGATAACGGACTCCTGATTTTATTTTCAAAATTAGATCGAAAGGTTAGAATAGAGGTGGGTTATGGGTTGGAACCTTACATTACCGATGCCGTTGCTTCAAGAATTATAAGAAACACGATGATTCCTAATTTTAAGGAGGAGATGTATTTTGAAGGAATTAGCGAGGCTACAAATCAGCTCATTAAATTTCTAAATAACCCAGAGGTCTTAGAAGAGTTTAAACAAGAAATTGAAGACGAAGAAAGTAATAACCAGTTGATAGGGTATATATTTCTTGGTTTCTTTCTTTTAATATTTGTTGGGGTAGGTGGTTTTTCCTTCTATAAAAGTTACAAGAATGTTATTGAAGTTTTTCGTGGCGTGTTCATAGGTAAGCTAGGAGTGTTACCAGGATTCTTTATGCTAGTTACTGGTTTATTATCATCTTTATTCGGTTTGGTTTTTATGCTGGGACCGGTAACTGTTGTTTTTAGCATACTTACGTCCAGTCAATCTATGATGGGGAAAATTGCAGAAAAACCACAAACATTATTATTGGTGTTGCCTCTGTTTTTCGGTATCGCCGCAATCATTGCATTTATAAAAGTAAAATTAAAGGGAGAAGAGGATTTGAATATTTCTTGGGTTAAAAATGACAAGAGCTATTATAGAAAAACATTCTCTTCTTCAGGAACGCATTCCTTTAGTTCTGGTAATAGCTCTTCAGGAGGTGGTAGCTCCTTTTCAGGAGGCGGCGGTAGTTCAGGAGGCGGAGGCGCTAGCGGAAGCTGGTAAAATTCCAGTACATTTATACACCTCACGAATTCATTAAAATAATGTTCATGAACAGAATTATTTATTTGTTAGCATTTGTATTGATTTTATCATGTAAAGCTGAAACCCAAAAAAGCCCTGAAGTTGAAAAATGGGAGACGCAAGCCGCTAATGTTGAAATAATAAGAGATGATTTCGGAGTGCCTCATATTTATGGGAAAACAGATGCCGATGCGGTGTTCGGGTTGTTATATGCACAATGCGAAGATGATTTTAACCGTGTAGAACAAAATTATATTTGGGCTACAGGTAGATTGGCAGAAGTAGATGGTGAAGAAGCTTTATACAGCGATTTGAGAGCTAAGCTTTTTATGACCGAAGAAGAGGCGAAAGCTAATTATGAAAGGAGTCCCGTTTGGTTAAAAGAATTATGTGATGCCTTTGCTGACGGAATCAATTACTATCTATATATACATCCGGAAGTAACACCAAGATTATTAACGCACTTTGAGCCATGGATGCCTATGTATTTTAGCGAAGGGTCTATCGGTGGAGATATAGAACGAATTTCTACAAAGAAAATAGCCGCTTTTTATGATAGTAATATGGAGTTACCAGAAATGGAAGCAATACAACTACAGAAAGAAAAAGAAGCTGAAGAGCCTCAAGGCTCTAACGGAATAGCTATTTCAGGTAAATTAACCCAATCTGGCAATCCTTTGTTATTGATTAATCCACATACCTCATTTTATTTTAGGGGAGAAGTTCATGTCGTTTCTGAAGAAGGATTAAATGCCTATGGTGCGGTAACTTGGGGTCAGTTTTTCGTCTATCAAGGATTCAATGAAAAAACAGGATGGATGCATACATCAACATACACTGATGTTATGGATGAATTTAAGGAGAAAATTATAAAGAACGATGATAATTTGTTTTATCAATACGGAGAAGAATTACGACCAGTAGCATCGTCTGAGATTGTATTGAAATATCTTGATGGTAAAAAGTTGAAAGAGAAAAGATATCCAGCCTATAGAACCCACCATGGTCCAATAACTCACGTTGCCGATGGGCAGTGGACGGCATCTGCCATGATGTGGGAACCGGTTATGGCATTGGAGCAATCCTTCATCCGTACAAAACAAAATGGCTATAAAGGTTTTCGTGAAATGATGAATATTCGTACCAATTCAAGTAACAATACCGTCTATGCAGATGCGGAAGGAAACATTGTATATTTCCACGGTAATTTTGTGCCAAAGCGCAATGTGCAATTTGATTATACCGCTCCGGTTGATGGCAGTAACCCTAAAACAGACTGGCAAGGTTTACACTCGGTCGACGAAAATATTTTGGTGTTGAATCCAGAAAACGGATGGATACAAAACTGTAATTCCACGCCGTATACATCAGCGTTAGAATTCAGCCCGAAGAAAGAAGATTATCCTATATATATGTCTAGGAATCAAGAGAATTTTAGAGGTGTACATGCCATTGAATTATTGATAGATAGAAAAGGATATACTATAGATAGTTTGATAACATTAGCTCATGATCCGTATTTACCTGCATTTAAAGCATTGATTCCTGGGTTGGTCAAAGCCTATAATTCTCATGATAATAAGAATCCGAAATTACGAGAGCCAATCAAGGTTCTAGAAAATTGGGATTACACTACGGGGGAGAGTCAAGTTGCCATGACCTTGGCCCATTATTACGGAACCGCTATGGGTAGTAGAGCGAATCACCCTGAGAATATGAGTGATATGGAACGCATGACCTACTTTGGTACACATACAACCGAATCTTTAAAAATATTTGAAGAAGTAATTGATCAACTTACCGCAGATTTTGGTATTTGGAAAATACCTTGGGGAGAAGTAAATAGATACCAAAGGGTCACAGGCGATATTGTACAGCGTTTTGATGATGAAAAACCAAGTATTCCAATTGGTTTTGCTTCCGGTAGATGGGGAGCATTAGCAGCTTATGGTGCGCGATACAAAACGGAAGGAGCCAAAAAAATATATGGTACGCGAGGTAATAGTTTTGTGGCTGTAGTGGAGTTTGGAGAAAAGGTTAGAGCCAAGAGTATGTTGGCCGGCGGACAAAGCGGCGATCCTTCTTCACCACATTTCGATGATCAAATCATTAGATATAAGAATGTAGATTGGAAAGAAGTTCCTTTTTACCGCGAAGATGTTTTGAAAAGGGCAGAAGAAACCTATACTCCTGGCAAGAGATAATTTCATGAGATTTTAGCTAAATGCTAATACAATTTCAAGAGAGAAGTAATATTGTACAAGTCTACATTGATTCTTTGGTAACGATCAACGTTGCTTTAGAACCTGCAGATAATAACCATTTGTTAGAATAGATTAATTCACCTTTATCATTATATACATCTACCTGTGCTGTATTTGGTGCAGATGAACCGTGATTTAGTGCTTCAAAATCTAAACGGTTAAATCCGTCTTGGAGGTCTACATTAATGCCTTTAAAAGCGCCTGTTAATAATAGATTTTGTTCTACTACCATATCGTTCATGTATATTTTTACACGATCACCATCTACATATTCATGATCTCTACAAACAATGCCTATAAATTTTCCACTACTTTTTACATCACCTAAATATTGGTCGGCAAAATACTGCCCAGAACCACCTAATCGCTCACCAGGGCCAATACGTGGGTCTATCTTCATACCAGTCCCCGCCTGTACCAGTTCCTCATCACGTAGCATTTTTACGGGGTTAGGTTCTCGTATATCTACACTAGGCAGTTCTTTGATTAAATTAGGCATGTTCAGAACAGATTCTTTATTTGGAGTGCCGCTAGAATTAATGGGGTTTACCTTATCAATTTTAATCGGTTGCGATGTAGGTAAATCTGTTTGGGAAGAAACCTGAACCGTAGAAAAGGAGAACAATACAATAAAAAGAAAAAAAACCTTTCTCATCGAATCTTAAATATGATGAAATAAAGATAACAAATACCCTGCCATGCGTACCTAAGGCTTCGTTAAAATAAGTATAGGATAGTGTTTTTTCGATAAAAGAACTATTCTATTTTAAATTTCGTCTTAGAAAGTCAATGAAATTTCCGTTCATGATTTTATCAATATCTGGTTGCGTATAACCTCTATCTTCTAATAATCCGGTTATTTTCTGTAAATCTGCAATAGTATCTAAATCAGCCGGACCTTGTTCTGTTCCAAATCCGCCATCAAGGTCAGACCCAATACCGACATGATTTGCATTACCGGCCAATTGACAGATGTGGTCTATATTATCTATTATTTGCTGTAGACTTACATTTGCTGATTGCGGAGTAGAAATGCCTCTTTCCCAAGTTGGTATCATCATCCAAGCGTCGAGAACAACACCGATTATCCCTTGCCTAGCAATAATTTCTTTTAATTGTTCATCAGTAAATTGTCTATGATGATTTACTAAAGCCCTACAGTTATTATGGCTTGCCCAAAGAGGGCCATCGTAATTTATCATAGTTTCCCAAAAGCTGATATCGCATAAATGAGTGACATCAAGTATAATTTCAAGTCGTTGAATCTCTTTTAGAAGTTCTCTACCTTTAGTTCCGATACCACCTACTGAGTTTGTGCCGTGAGCATAAGTTCCAGGTCCATAATGTGCAGGTCCAATGGCTCTTAAACCTGAATCATACGCTTTCTGTAGGTATGATATATCAACTATAGAATCTGCACCTTCAAGACTAAGTAAGTAGCCGATAGGCTTCTTTTTTTCGTCCGTGTTCCATAGTGCTAAATGGGCATCTAGCTGAGTTTTGTTGGTAATCTGAACCATTTCACCAGCTTCTTCCATACTTTTATACCAGGATAGTTGCCCTTGCGTATGTGCCCATGCCTGTTGGGGCGATTTCCATCCAGGTAGGGTATTGTCTTTATGTACATAACGAGCAATTTGAGTAGCCATGCAAAGCCCTATATTTCCTTTTCGCATAGCTTCTAAAGAAACGGTATTGTTACCCCGGCCAGGTTTGTCGGTTAAATCTTGTTCGTTTTTACGAATATCTTCAACAGACCAAGTAAGGTCACGGTTCCAGTCCATTGCATTCATGGATAGGTCTAAATGGGCATCAAATATAAACATGCTTAAATTGTAGATTTTTGAGTTCTGGCAGTTACCGGCCAATAATCGATAACCTTGTTGTTTTTTATAACAGTAAGTGTGTCGTATTTCGCCACTGTTGGGCAAATGTGTTTTGGTATGGCATAATGTACATCGCCAACTTCTGGAATGGTGAGGTCATCAAATTCTACGATCAAATGCTCTTCGGACTGACTTATTTGTTTACTGTGTTTCAAGTCTAAGAATTCCATTCTTGGAAAAGGCATTTCAGGGGCTATTGATTTATGGCCGAGGTCAAAACACAGAATTCCTGTAGTTGGTTTACTGAGTATGCGGGTCATTAGAACAGCGGCAGGTAAAAATTGCATTTCAGGGAATAGGCTTTCGTAACCAGAATCCCAAAGAAGTGTGGTGCCGGGGCTAGCATCAACAACGATACGTTTACAGTGAAAAGGAAAAGTTGGGGAACCGCCAGCTACAATTTTAGGACTTGGTATTTGAAGGTCATCAATGTTTTTCTTTAGAGCCATTACTGGTTCAAAAGCAGCATTACAATCCGCTTCTCGAATGGTTATGTCGGTGTTGCGTAAATGGCCATCATAAACATGAAGACCCTCTGCAATTAGATGTTGATCTTTATATAGTTGCTTATACAATTCTAATGCACCATGGTCAGGAGCAATACCGGTACGGTTCATACCATTGTTAATATCTACCCAAAGGGGAATTTTAATAGAATTTTTGCAGGCGAGATTACCAAGTACACTTAAGGTTTTTGTGTTGTCTATAATAGCAGAAAACTTGGTGCTAGGATATTTTTTAACGAGTTCGATAAATCGTTGTGCATTTGGTCCTATAGGTTGCATGGCCAGTAATACATCTTGAGCATTGCAATCTCCAAGTAATTCTGCCTCGGCAATGGTGGCACATTTAAATTTTTGAATGCCCGCTGCCATTTGCATGTTGACGATATTTGCATTTTTATATGTTTTTACATGCGGGCGTAAACGGTTTACATCACCTATCATGGAAATCATCAATGCAATATTGTGTTGAATTCTATCGGGATAGATTAACAATGATGGAGAGATTACGTCCTCAGGGTGAGTAATAGAATACCAATTATCGTTTTGCATAAGAGTTAATGATGTAGTTCAAAATGAGCTTCAATTTCTACAGGAATTCCGCCAGGTAAAATCATTCCGACAGCACTACGAACACCTACTCCTTTATCGGGTCCGAATATATCTGCCATGAGTTCGCTAAAACCATTAATGACCAATGGCTGTTGATCAAAATCTGGAGTGGAGTTTACCATCCCCAATGTCTTTACTATTCGTTTGATTTTATCAATATCGCCAAAATGGGTCTGTATGGTAGAAAGCATGGTTAGTGCCACCTGCCTTGCTGCAAGTTTTGCTTCTTCTATTGTCATATCATGACCGGTTCTACCCACAATTAACGACCCATCGTTTTGCATGGGACCTTGCCCAGAAATGTATAAAAAATGATTAACGATCAACACGGGTTTATACAACCCGGCAGGTGGTGGCGCAGGAGGTAAAATCAGTCCCAATTCCTTTATTCTTTCAGAGGGTTTCTTTTGCATATTTATTTTTTAGATGAACATATTTAACATTAGAACACCAATTAATCCCATTACACCAACGGTAGTTTCCATAACTGTCCAACTTTTTAAAGTGTCATTTACAGACAAATTAAAATACTCTTTGAACAGCCAAAAGCCGCTATCGTTTACGTGGGATAACATTAAACTACCCGATCCAATGGCCAGCACCATCAATTCTGGACTAACACCAGTACCTTGAACTAGAGGTAGAACAATACCAGCGGCCGTTAAGCCGGCAACAGTAGCAGACCCCACACAAACACGAATTACCGTAGCGATCAGCCATGCCAATATTAAAGGAGAAATGGAAGATTGCTCTAAAATACCACCAATGTATTCACTTACTCCGCTATCGATTAATACCTGTTTTAATGCACCTGATCCAGCAATGATCAAAAGAACCATGGTAATACCAGTTATGGCGCTACCAACGGTGTCCATGACCTCTTTCATGCTTTTTCCGCGCCTTAATCCTAATGTATAAATAGCAATTAAAACAGCAATAAGCATGGCGATTGCCGGATTGCCCATAAAAATTAAAATCTTAGTGATAAAGAAATCTTTAGGTAATAAGAGTTGAGCAAGTGCGGCTATACCAATGAGAATAACAGGTAAAAGTGCACTAATAATACTATTGGCCATGCTTGGCATTTCATCCTCATTTAGAACTACAGGATTTAAAAATTCTTTTAATGGAGTCGCATTAATTCCTTTTAGAGTTCTTGAAAATAATGGTCCTGCAACAATAATTGCTGGTATGGCAACTATGATTCCGTATAACAATGTTTTACCGATATCGGCATTGAACATTGAAGCTAGCGCTGTTGGCGCTGGGTGAGGGGGTAAATAACCATGGGTAACAGAAAGCGATGCCAGCATAGGTAGACCCACGTATAATAGAGGTAAACCAGTAGCCGCTGCAATTGTAAATACTAAAGGAACCAGAATAACAAAACCTACGGAGTAAAACATTGGGATGCCTACAATGAATCCGGTTAGTACAACAGCCCATTGAATGTTCTTTTTACCAAATTTTTCTACCAGTTGGGTAGTAATTCTTTGTGCGGCTCCACTATCGGCAACTAATTTGCCCAGCATAGCGCCAAGACCTAATATGATGACGAGAAAGCCGAGAATATTACCGATGCCTTTTTGAATGGAATCAACTACGGTAATGGGTTCCATACCTTCGGCGATACCAACAAAAAGCGATACGATGATAAAAGTGATAAAGGCATTGAGCTTAAATTTGGCAATAAGAATGAATAGGAGAAGAATTCCTAAAATAACAATGAATAATGGCATATTAAAATTGAGATATATAAGTTGATTATCTAAATATACCATAAAAAACTCATCAGATTTCATCTAACCATGATGAGCTTAATCATTGTAATTCTATAATTTGTCTGTCATTTCAGGTAAAATAGTTTTTTTTACCAACCCTTGTTGTAACAGTATCGATAATTGGTGCTAACCGAAATAATCAATTCTGGAAATCCTGCGGTAAGCATGACACTACCATGACCACCCAATATCAGCTAAAATGTACCGATAATTTCAACAACATTTTTTTCATTTTAACAAGGTTTATTAGATTGTGTATATTTAGAAACCAAAACTTATATGGGTTATAATATATTTTTTATTGTAAATTTCTAAATAGAAGAGATATCGTAATATGGATTTTAGTATATAATGGACTTTAAATTAATAATGTAAAATTTTCGCGAAACCGATAATGATAGAAAAAACACACTTATTTTTTAATATAATCCTCTAACTTTTGCGGACCTTCCAATAAAATTCGAACCACACGTAAAGTGCCGTCATCAGTAGTGTTTATTTGCCATTTTATTAAAGAGATGTTGCTTTTTTCGATTTCAATGCCTGTAATACTTCTTGGGTGAACACAACTACCATCGTTAAAAAGGGGAATATCGCCTGGTTTAGGAAAACGAGGTCTGTGCGTATGACCTACAACAGTGATTTTTAAATCGTTTTTTAGAATCCACTTTTTTATACGCCGCTCTACTTTTATAAGTTCGGTATAATTTTTAGCTGGCGAGGTAGGGTCTGCAATGCCCCAAATCTGTAGGGGTTTCCAAAGTACTCTTACTAAAAATCTTCCCCAACGCCAAAAGGTATAATTCCACCAATCTGCTTGGTGACCATGGGTAAGAAAAACTTCTTGATGGGTTTCTTTATGTTTTAAAATTAGTGCTTCATGATATTTGATATCCTCGAAAAGAGTTTTGTCTTTATTATCAATAGGTTCAAAATAACTGGACAGGTATTTTTTGACGTAGGCTTTATCTTTGTAGACCATATCATGATTTCCCCAAATCATGTGTAATCTGTGCTCTAAATAGAATTGTTTTAAAAGTTTAAAAATATTTTTATGGGCTTCAAAAATCGATTCAAACTGTACGTTCTCCCAAAGCTCGTCACCATCGCCAAGTTCGCAATATTGAAATCCTTCAGAGTAATAAAATTTTAGAGCGTGATGATAGATATTTCTATTGTTTGCAAAATCATCAGCAAAACTGTTATCGCCCCTGTGACAGTCGCTAAAAAATATAAATTTTGAGGTGTCGTCGAACGGTATAATCTTGGCACTTTTAAAAGCTGTAGTAAGTCTGGTCTCCGATGACATGCCCTATTTTTCGTTAAATATCCAAAAAATTCGGTTGCCATGGTGATTTAGTGCACGAATAAATATGGTTTGTTTTGTAACTTTACACCAAAATAGGAGACTAACATAACGATGGGAAAGCACGATAGAATGAAAATGCCGGTAAAGCACCTTATAAGTTTTGAAAAGCTTCTAATGAAGTATGATGAACATTTAAAGGGCGATGATTCATTTTTAGCGGCGACCGCAGAACGAATTTTGTCAGTTGAAAAAGGTTTTCCTGAACTGCGAAATGGTTTTTCTGATTTTAGTTTGTTGGAGAAAAATAAAGACTTGATCGAACGTGTTTTACAAGATACATTTACAGATGCTTTAAGTGGCAACGAGATTAAGGTAGCAACACTTCCTTATCAAGATACCATTATAAAATCTTCTAAGCGTTTTCAGCAAATTATCGAAGAGGCTGGTGATAACTATGTGCCAAAACTAAGAAATGTTGGCGAAGATGTGGACTATATCATGAGCTGTGTAATAATTCTTAATTATTACTACGGCTATCATTTAGATTTCAGCCGGCCTTATTTTTATGATATTCCAGATACCAATGGTGTAATGCACCATTATCGAATTTTATATAATGCCGATTTTATAGATATCATTCCTACCGATAAGGTAAAGGAGGTAACGCAAGAAGATGTGGATAAGTTGTTGGCTAACCCGACCGACGTTAAACTTTGGATGGAGAAAATTCCGCCAGGAAGTTTTATTTCAAAAGGTTTTGTAATTGCCAACTTGTTCGATGTAACTATGGAACAGGCCATTTCGAATATTAAATCAAAATTAATTTCGAAGGATACATTACAGTCAGCGAACCTTATGCACGATCTGCAAGAAACTTTTAAATCTTTTTTTAGATTACCTAATATCAAGGTCGGTTTTACTGCTTTTGCTGCTAAAAAAAATGAATTTGAAGAAGTGCTAGGTATGGAGTTCGAGAGTTTTCTTCTAGGGGGCGAACGTCATATGAACTGTAAAAGTGTCTTGTATGTAGATTCGTATGAAAAGTTGATAGACCGAGGTTCATACTTTACAATTACCGATATGGATCGTAAGGTGGAGCAATCGGGGAATAAAAACCCATATAAAATTCTAAAAAGCCAAGGTATACAAAGTGCGATTTTGGCTCCTATAAAGAATGAAAACACCCTTTTGGGAGTTTTGGAAATAGTTTCTGAAAAAAAAGGCGTTCTTAACGGAGTAAATGCACAAAAACTTGATGATGTTTTACCTTTTATAGTATCTGCTCTAGTTCGTGCCAAGAATGAAGAAAACAATAGAATAGATGCTATTATTCAAAACGAATGTACATCTGTGCACTCTTCCGTGTACTGGAGGTTTCAAGAAGAAGCTAAAAGGTTCATACTAGATGAAACAGAGGGTAGGTCTCCAATATTTAAAGAAATCGTTTTTAAAGGTGTGTACCCATTGTTCGGCCAGATCGATATAAAAGATTCTTCCCAAGCAAGAAATCTAGCCATACAGCGAGATTTGATGATTCAACTTTCTGAAATAGATACTGTATTGAATATAGCCGTGAAGAAGCGGGAACTGCCCATTTATGAAGAATTGATATTTAGGGTGAATAATCATCTAGATAGTATAAAGGAAATGCTGTACACCAATAGCGAACAAGCTATTTTCGATTTTGTACATGAAGAAATCTCACCGGTTTTTGAACATCTGAAAAAGTCGGATAGAGAATTAGAGAAGCATATTTTGGCTTATGAATCTAAAATCGATATGGGTACGGGCTCCTATTACGATCATAGAAAGAATTATGATGAAAGTGTAACCCTGATCAATAAAAACCTTTCTGCGATCATTGATAAAAGACAAGAAAACGCTCAGGAAATGTTTCCTCATTATTACGAGCGGTATAAAACTGATGGGGTAGAACACAACATGTACATTGGTTCATCTATTTCAGAAAACAAAGAGTATAATTCGTTATATTTAAATAATCTGAGGCTATGGCAATTGCAGGTTATGTGCGAGATGGAAAATGCCCATTATGCACTAAAGCAAACATTACCGGTACCATTAGATGCGGCATCCTTAATTTTGGTATATAATACCTCATTGTCCATCCGTTTTAGAATGGATGAAAAACAGTTCGATGTAGATGGTACTTATAATGCACGTTACGAGGTAATTAAAAAGAGAATTGATAAATCGTATATAAAAGGAACCGATCAGCGCCTAACGGAAAAAGGGGTGCTTTCTATTGTGTATAGCCAGAAAAAAGATGAGTTGGAGTATTTGCGTTATATCAAATTCTTAAAATCTAAAGGTTATTTTACCAACAAGGTGGAAATTGTTGAGTTAGAGGGGCTTCAAGGTTTATCTGGCTTAAAAGCTATTCGTGCAGAAATTCTATACAAAAGAGAAAAAGAGCTTGAAAAGACGTTTACTTACGAAGATTTAATGGATGCTTTAAAAGAATAGAACTTCGCTCAATAAATTAAGTTTACGATCAGGACCAAAGAATTTAAAGGAAATGGCGAATGCTACTACCGAAAGTATCATTCCAATCATAAATATGGTGTAGGTCCATCGTAATAATGAATACTTTCTATTCAAAACAATACCAAGAAAATAAAGGTCTTTGGTTAAAGATGTGTATATATAATCTTTGTCTTTAAGCATTTCTTGAATTGCCCATTCATACTCGCTCAATGCCATTTTATGAAAGTTGCCAAAGAATAATAGGTTCACATTTTTGTTCTTTACATCGTCTTTGGTGAATTCTCCGCTAGTTACATTTGGCCTTGTAGCCAAAACCGCTAAAATCATTGACACCACGCTAAAGAAAACGAAAATAACTGTCGGGTATATTAGGTAATCATTAGATGGGTTGTCAAGCTTTGGAATAAGGTTAGATAGTGCTAACGATATAATAATAGCGTTGACAGATAATAGAATGTTAGCCTTGGTATCTGCAATGTCACTTAAGGTAATATGATTTTTTAGCGTTACCCGATAAAGGGTTTGTATACCGCGATCAGGGCTTTCGCTTTTAAACTGAGCTTTTAATTTCTCTTTTTTAGCAAGTTTCTTTTCAGACTTTCTTTCCTTAATTAGTTTTCTTAAGTTTTTATCCTTTTTCTTAAGCCAGTTTTCTTTTGCGTAATCGGTGTAATATTGGTGGTCTGTTCTGAACACTTGAATATTAAGGTCTAACCATTCTTTTTGACTATGGTTTTTTATACCTAGAAGCTTTAATTCTTCACGTAAAAGATCAGAAGTTTCTAGATAGCTGCTTTGCGCAAAGTGAGAAGAATCGGCATCGCGAATAATCTTGTCCATCTCATTATTTGGGGTAGCATTCCATTTTGTGGCACGAATACAAGACTTAATTTTCTCAATTTCATTTTGTTCGTAGCCTTCTTTTGTCAAAAAATCTTGGGCAATTTCACAACTACTTTCTTCATGATCCTTAGTGCCTTTTGTGTATCCTGTGTCGTGTAACCAGGCAACAAGTAGTAAAACTTCCTTATCCTGAACAGATAGGGAGCATGATTCAAGTAATTGTTTAGTACTTTTAACGACTCTTTGTGTGTGTCTTAGATTATGGTACAAAAACTTATTATCTAGTTGATTAGTAAGAAGATCGACTACAAATTGTTGTGTGCTATCTAAGATGTTTGACATAGAAAATTTATAATAATTATCCAAATTACGAAAATTTAAAGAGGGCGAGGCTACTATGAAAAAGATTTATGCTTATCTATCCGTTTTTATATTTATGACCTGTTGTGCTACATATAGTACCAAATATGTTGATGAGAAGTTTGCAGTAGATGTAAATACAGCAAAAGAAGTGTCACATACTTTTTATTTGATCGGTGATGCAGGTTTATCTCCTATGGGAGGAATGAATCCTGCTCTTAAAATTTTCAAGGACAGACTGGATAAGGCGAATAAAAATAGTACAGCTATTTTTTTAGGCGATAATATATACCCTGCAGGATTACCCGATCCTAAAGACTCTACCAGTGCATATAAGGTAGCGGCCAATCATTTAGATGCGCAGATAAAAACTTTGGAAAATTTTGAAGGAAGACCATTATTTATACCGGGTAATCACGACTGGTATACAGAAGGATTAATTGGTCTTGAAAGAGAAGAGAATTACATAAAAAATGCTTTAAAAGAAAAAGAAAAAGACCCTTTTTTACCAGAAAACGGATGCCCAATAGATGTTGTTGAAATCGGTGATGATGTTGCTGTTATTACAATTGATTCAGAGTGGTATTTAACCAACTGGGACAAACACCCGGGTATTAATGACAAATGTGAAATTAAAAGTAGGGACAAATTTTTCTTAGAGCTTGAAGATGCTATAAAAGATTATCGTGATCGTACTACGGTTATTGCAATGCACCACCCTACCAATAGTTATGGAGAGCACGGTGGTCAATACTCATTAAAAAAACAATTTTATCCTAAAAAAATGGTCGTACCCATACCTGTGTTAGGCACTTTTATTAATGTGCTTAGAAGTATCTCTGGCGCCTCTGTAGAAGATGTAAATAATAAACGATATAGAGAGTTAATGAATAGGGTAACTACCTTGGCACAATATTCTGATCGCGTAATTTTTGTATCGGGACACGAGCATACATTACAATATATAGTTGAGAATAATACACCGCAAATAGTAAGTGGTTCAGGGTCGAAAAAAGGCTTTACTCGATTGTTGAACGGTTCTCAGTTCAATACAGGTAAAATGGGGTATGCTACTTTAGAGGTATATACAGATGGCTCATCTAGAATTCGGTTTTATGGTGTAGGCAATGATGAAGGTGAAGAGTTTTTATTTACAAATGAAGTTCTTCCGCCTACTCAGATCAAGTATGTAGATCAATTAAACTCTAATTTTCCAGATAGCGTTAAAACTTCGGTTTATACAAAAAATGAAATTGATAAAAGTAGATTTTTTAAAGGGGTTTGGGGAGAACGCTATCGTAAATATTATGGTATCGAAGTAAATGCACCTACTGTAAATTTAGATTCAATAATGGGTGGTTTGAAGCCCGTTAAAAAAGGAGGTGGACACCAATCTCAATCATTACGTTTACGAGCAAAAGATGGTCGTGAATATGTTATGCGAGCTTTGAGAAAAAGTACAGAATTGTATTTACAATCTATGGCTTTTCAAGATCAATATGTACTTAATGATTTAAAAGAAACTTATACGCAAGAATTGTTGCAAGATTTTTATACAGGATCCCATCCTTACGCCCCACTGACAACAGCTAAATTATCTGAAGCCGTAGGTATTTATCATACCAATCCTGTATTGTATTATGTTCCTAAACAACCTGCATTAAAGAAGTACAATGATTCTTTTGGAGATGAATTATATATGATAGAAGAGCATACCGGTGATGGTCATGGCGACTTGGCAAGCTTTGGGTATTCTAATAATTTAAAGAGTACCGATAGTATGTTCGATGATCTTCGAGATGATGAGAAGTTTGAAGTAGATAAAGATCTTTATTTAAGGGCGCGACTTTTTGATATGGTCTTGGGAGATTGGGACCGCCATGTGGATCAATGGCGTTGGGCAGAGTTTAAAGACAACGAGAAAGGTAAAACCATTTACAGACCTGTACCTAGGGATCGCGATCAGGTATTTTCTAAAATGGGCGATGGTGCCCTTATGAATATAGCAACACGAATTATACCTGGGTTACGACTTATGGAAGGTTTTGATAAAAATATTAGAAGTGTAAAAGGTTTTAATTCATCACCTATGACCTATGTGTTAGATTTAGCTTTGTTGGGTGAAACCGAGAAAAGACAATGGCTGGTGCAGGCAAAATACCTACAAGACAATTTAAATTCAAGTGATATTGATGAGGCATTTAAATTTTTTCCCGAAGAAGTTCGTGATGAAACGGTAGATGAAATTAAAGAAATTCTTCTGGCACGTTTAAGTCATATTCAAGAAACTGCTAATGAATATTATAAAATTTTAAATAAATATGCTATAATTGCAGGTACTGATAAAGATGATTGGTTTGAGATCAATAGATTGAATGATAACGAAACAGAAGTAAAAGTATACCGTAATATAGGCAACAAAAAAAAGAGACTGTTTTACTATAAAGTGTTTACAGAGGAAGACACGAAAGAGCTATGGGTTTTTGGATTAGATGACGATGATATTTTCGAGGTGAATAACCCATACAATTATTCGGGCGTAAAGGTAAGGATAATTGGTGGTCATAATAATGATGTTTACAGGGTCGAAGAAGGCAGAAACGTGGCACTATATGATTTTAAGAGCAAGAAAAATACTTTTGAAGAAACAGGTGGAGCAAAAGTAAAACTATCCGATGATTATGAGTTGAACACTTATCAGCCACTTAAACTGAGAAATAGCTTCAATCAAATTTTACCTACAATAGGGTTTAATCCAGATGATGGTCTACGAATAGGTTTTATAAATACACATACATACAATGGTTTTAGACAAAACCCATTTACCCAACAACATACTTTTGCGGCATCTTATTATTTTGCAACAAGCGGATTTGATTTTAAGTATCAAGGGGAGTTTGCTCATGTATTCGAGAATTGGAATGCAGAATTGAAAGCGAGATTTACAAGCCCTAATTTTGCCATTAATTTCTTCGGATCTGGGAATAACAGCGAGAATTTTGATGATGATCTAGGTTTAGATTTTAATAGAGTAAAACTAAGACAGGTAAACTTTTCTCCTTCATTGGTTTGGAGAGGACAATTAGGTGCTAAGGTGAAGTTAGGGGTGTCGTATGAAAATATCAGCGTTGAAGAAACCAACGACAGATTTATAAATACTTTTTACCAACAAAACGGAGAGGAAACCAATAGTGATTTTGTAGGAGCTCATGCTTCATATACTTACGAGAACAGAGACAATGAAGCATTTCCGACTTTAGGGATGGCAACGTCTTTAGAAACCGGTTTCAAGGAAAATCTCTCTAAGGGGGGTGGAAGTTTTGGTTACATAATTCCTAGTCTAAGTTTCGATTATAAACTAATTTCTAATGGAAGATTGGTACTGGCTACTAAATGGAAGGCACATTTTAATATTGGAGATGAATACGAATTTTATCAAGCAGCGAGTATAGGTGGTCTAGATGGTCTACGAGGATTTAGAAATCAACGTTTTACAGGTAAAACTTCGTATTATCAAAATACAGATATTAGATTTAGTCTAAAAAAGATGCGTACACCTTTATTACCAATGGCAATGGGTCTATTTGGTGGTTTTGATTATGGTAGAGTGTGGTTGCCAGAATTTAATTCTGGTCGTTGGCATACTTCTTACGGTGGTGGGTTCTTTTTGAATGCCTCAGATATAATTTCAATAAATACTGCAATTTTTATTAGCGATGATGGGGCACGATTTACTTTTGGACTAGGTTTTGGCTTTTAAAAGAAGTCGGTTATTTTAAAGAATAGGTGTATAGGTTACCACCTGCATCATGTGTCTTTTCATCAGAAATGAGTAAGGTGTCATCATTTAGAAAACAAACCGATTCTAATTGAGAACGAGCTCCTAAATCTATTTCTTGCATTTTACCTTTAGAGAAATCATCCCAGGTAAAATCTGTAAAAACAAATAGTTTACCGTAACTAAGGGCAATGATTTTATCTCCTTTAGGTGATATGTCTATAGAGGTAATTTGGCAAATTTTCCAATCTGTACAGGGTATAAATGTACCTACAAGAGTTGCTTCGTAAGAACCTTTTATATCTGGAACGGAGTAAATGTGAGCTTCACCGGTGAATGATTTAGATCTGTTTTTAGTAACTATATATAATTTATTCCCGTGGTGAAATAAGGCTTCTGCGTCATAGAAAAGGGCATCTTTTTTTGGTGGGAATTTTTTTTGATCGGGATAATATAGTTTTATCTTTTCTGCATCTATTTTATCTCCAGATTCAATAATCGGGTTCGGTAACTTATATATTACCAAGTTCTTGCGTTCGTTGGCATTGTTGCCAATGTCGCCAATATATAGATTTCCAACGGTGTCTGTTGTTAGGTCCTCCCAATCATTATTGCCGCCATTTTTTACTTTCAAAATTTTAATAATGTCACCATTTAGGTCTACTTGGTAGATTTCATCTTTATTGCCGCCATCTTCAACCACCCAAACAGTAGAATCTCCATAAGTTTCTAATCCGGAATTCTCATCTAGACTGCCAGGTAGGTTGGCAATTACTTTTAGCTGACCATAATTGGAACATGAAGTAAGGGAAGAAACCAATACTACTGTGGCTAAAACTATTTTATTCATATTAATCTATTAATGGCATGAATATTTCAGTTTTCCAACGTAAAGCATCTCCGCCCATATTAGGGTTGTTGAAAAAGAATTCAATAGGTTTTTTTTCGATTTTAAGATTTTTCCCTTCTGCATGATCTAATAAGGTATACCAAGCCCTGTCTGAAGTCATGTAGTGACCATGGTATATTGCTTTCAAAGACTTTTTACCTGTAAATTCTTTGTATACAATATTTTTAATAGTAGGTAGTGAATCGGTTTTAATAATCGGATAGCAAAAATTAAAGGTAATACTATCATTTTGCATATTCCAATTTGTGGTTTCAATAAATGGTACACCGTTCAATTGTATGCCGTTACCTGAAATAATTGAATTTAAAAATGGATAGCTTTCCATCATTCCAAATGCTTTGTTACTTTGAACAGTTTTATGTTCTACACATGCGCAGTAGGTAGAAGGGAGCATGTCTTCTCCCATAAATGTCACCTTAAATTCTTTTCTATGGGCATTTAGGCATTCAATAAAATCGGTAACCGTTTTTCTAGATTGTATTTCAAAATTGGTATCTGAAAAAGGGACGGCCAGTTTATTAGAAAAGCTATGTTCGGCATCTTTTACACCAACGACCAATTGCGAAGTTGAATCTGTAATAGGAAAAATATTCCAATTATAAACATATGTAGAATCACCTTTAACAATCATTTGCTCTAAATGCGCCAAATCTTCTAGTTGACGTATAGAAGCTTCAGGGAGGGTTTTATTCCATGCTTTTAGTACTTGGTTAATAGTACCTATATTTGACTTGGCTACGACCCTTATTTGATAGTCTTGTGGTTTTATAAAAAAATACCAGAGTATTATAATCGCAATGACTGTTACTGTAATAGTAAATCCTTTCCTCATATAATCTAATTATTATGTGCTAGACTTGAGTTTTTCTTCATTTTAATTTTAGACTTCAACAGTGCGCCAATTTTTCTTCCTTGGTCTACACCAACTTCTACGGCAGATCTATAATGAATACCACCGTACATTCTACTAATGGCGGCTTCATCTGCAGCTTCGTTGAAAGATTTGAATTTTCTAATTGGTAGACCATACGGAGTTTCGGTATCATCTGCAAAGTTAAAATCTTCTCCAAAAATACTGGTCAACGCTGTTGCTGCTGCTCCTGAAACGACACTATGCCCACTTGTATATTCTGGGAACGGTGGTGTTTGTAAAATGGGTTTCCAATTTTCATCAATATGTTGATTGATCAAGGTTTCTGGCCTAATTAAATTACTGCGGTATTTTTCATCCCAACAGCTAATAAATCCATCGGCTATAGCCATTGAGGTTTTGGTGTATGCAAACACCGTGTCGTCAAAATTACTGTTGGTTTTTTTGCTTGCAATTTTTGTAATGCCGATCCAGTGCGCACCGGGTGTAATTTTTTTGGTAGCGAACATGAGGTGACCTCTAGTTACGGAAACGTACGGGTTACAATCCCAGAATTTGGCAATGGCCACTTCATCAGACTCATCACCAATCTCGGTAATTTCATTACTAATGTTATAAACTTCAATTAGTTCTTTATAAAAATCAGAGTCTTTTTCTAAAGAGAATGTTGGTGGCGGTATAGGTTTGAATTGTGATGCGGAATCTAGGACAAAAGGCCGAATTTTATTCCAGTGTGGTTCAATACCGTCCATATAGGCAGGTGGTGTAGGTTGCCATCTGGCTTGATCATCGGTATTGACCGTAAATTTAGGCATGGTACGAGTCTGGCTGTAATTATCCTTGTTCATCCATTCTTTAATGTGATCTGCAACTTTTAATCCGTAGGCTTTTGAAACTTCAAATTCTGACTCGTTTATCATTTTCCATTGCGCAAATAGACTATCCTGTAGAACATCGAACTTATCTTCTGAAAAAATAAGCTGTCTACTAATATTCATATGTGCGATCAATGCCGATAATCGAGGGTTAATACCGGAAATCGTATCCATTTCGGGTATAGGTTTTAAGTCTCTAAGCTGACCCGATAAAGTTTGGTAATCAGGATTTACTTGGGCTATAATTTCATATGCGGCAATGTTTGGATAGGCAAATATTCTACTCGCCACCGGTGGAGAAAAAATATCATGAATCATAATATCTATCACGTGGTCAATAGAGTTGTGCAACTGATCGGAAGTTACTACTATAGGTTCTTCCTTTTTTTTAGTGCAATTTATCAGTAAAACTCCGCCTAATAGAATTAAAATATACCTTTTCATTGTACTATGGTTTGAGAATTTTATATACTTCTGCCGCCTCGTTATTAAAGGTGAACAGAATATATTCGTTGTTGTTTAAGTTAATAATATTCATAGCTCGAATTGATTTGCCCAATAAATCTAGTCCAATTTCATTCGCTAAGGTAACATTGTTATGTTTACTTATCAAAGCCCCCGGGAATGAATCAAATCGTCCGTGGTATGGTTTTACGCCAAAATAATTTCCGGCAGCCAAAACTTCTGTTTTTCCATCGTCATTAAAATCATGTTCTAAAAATGACAGTATAGGCGCTAATTGTAATTCGTAACTGAACGGTATAAATGAGAATCTGCCATTGTTGTTACTTAAATACCCAGAACTTAGCGTATGTACTTCTAAAATTTCTGCATTTGACGACATATTCTCATCTAGAATTTCCTCCATTGACTTACCGGCAAAAGATTTGTAATCGTTGAATTTTTTACGAAGAGATACCAATTGACCTGATAATTCTTTTAAACCGTCTACTGGGTAATCTTTTCCATTTCTATAATTACTAACTATAGTTTCTGTTGCTCCATTTTTATCAAGATCGCCATAATACATTTTCATTGGGTGTTTTGGTGATGTGCTGAACTTGGTATTTAAGCCCCAGTTACCCAATAGATAATCTTGATCACCGTCATCGTCAATATCAAAACTGACTACAGATTGCCATAAACCGTTTATATTATTATTTTCTAACAAGAATATTTCTGTAAATACACCTTCGTTGTTTTGAAAGAACCTAGGTGACATCCATTCGCCAACAAAGAGAATATCTTCCCATCCGTCATTATTAAAATCGGTTACAATAGCGTCTGTAACCATACCTAAGTGTTCAAAAAGATTTTCAGCAATGTTGAAATTACCGTATTCATTATTTAGAATGTAGCTGTTTGGGTTGTTGCCATAATCGGCACTAATAGATTGGTTGCAGACAATAATATCTTCATCCTTATCATGGTCATAATCTAATTTTAGAAGAACCGATACATTTTCATATGTTTTAGGAAAATCTTTTTTATAGAAGGTATTATTATTGGCTACAAAATAAGAATTTGTTAACGGTTTCATTTCGTTGAAGAAATCTGCACCGCCAGTACCAATAATTAAATCGTTCTTTCCATCATCATTAAAATCGCCGATTAAAGAGGCAATGTCTTCTTTTATGCTATCTTTTATGACCTCTTTTTGAATTTCAAGTTGAAAAGTAGAATCGCCCTGAATGAATATTTGCGAAGGTATATACTTTGCTCCGCCAAAGAAAATATCGTTTTTTCCATCTGAATTCAAATCGCCTACACTTACCGCAGGACCTCTGTCTGACATTTGGTAGGGAATTAATTTTTGTCGTAAGTAGTCGCTATAAGCATCTTCAACGTGCGTGTAGTTTATGCCTAAGTTATCTGATGTTTTTTCGAAAAACAATTTTTGTTTTGGATGTAATGTTGCATAATCAAACGGATGATTTTTATCAGGACTAAGATACAATGTTTGGTTCGTTGTTATGTTTTTTGCCGTTTGATAGCTCTTGTCCGGCCATATAATCTTTAAAGAATCAATAGTGTTAAGTTCACCATAACCAAAATGAATTACAGGTTCAGAAGATGCTTGAAATCCGCGTACAGTATACATTTCTTTAAATTGTTGGATTCCGTTATTGTAAGAGAATACTTTAGTACCAATCCCAAATTTATTTTTCTCGGTAAATTTTAATTTGATTTTTAGCCAGTTATTTTTGCTATTGGTGGTGTTTTCTTGAATTTCAGCCTTACTGTACAAATTGTTGGTCACTAAATCTAAATCACCGTCATTATCTAAATCGCTATATGCAGTAGCTCCAGAAATAATAGTGTCCTGAGCTATCCAATATTTAGATTCGTCAATGAATTGAAAGTTTTTTGCACCTTTGAAAATCATATTCCCGATAAAACCTGAGGGCATCATCTTTAATGCTTTTTGGTCTACAAGATTGGTATTGTTGATTTTTAACCGAATATTTTCGTTAGATATATAGTTGATATAGTCTAGGTCATTAGGGCGTTTTGGAATACCGTTACTAATGTATAGATCTTGCTCACCATCTTGATTAAAATCACCGAACAAGGCACTCCAGCTCCAGTCTGTAGCTGCTACTCCACTTTGTAAAGCGGTCTCTAAAAACTTGCCATTTGGCTGATTTATAGATAGCATATTTCTGGTATATTGATTGTGGTAGCCAAAAGTTTCGGTCTTCATTTTTTGAATTTGAATGTCATCATCACCTTCAGAAGACTTCAAGGTGGTTTCATCTTTAGCTAGCATATCTAATGAGATCAAATCGGGCAACCCGTCATGATTGATGTCTGCAACATCACTACCCATAGAAAACTTAGTGGTATGGCCAAAAGCTTCTTTGAGACTTTCTTTAAAGGTTCCGTCACCATTATTTAGGTAGTAGTAATCATCTTCATGAAAATCATTGCCAATATATAAATCTGGATATCCATCTTGATTAAAGTCAGATATGGCAATACCTAAACCATACCCATTTACACCCCCATAGATACCCGCTTCTTCGCTAACATCTACAAATTTTCCATTATCGTTTCGTAAAAGTTTATCACCAGTTTCATATATGCGTTTATGGCGAATATGTGCATTGCCATAAGAATCTTGTGTGTGTATGGCATGATTAAGAAGGTACATGTCCAAGTCGCCATCTAGGTCATAATCCAAAAAAGCGGCAGAGGAACTGTACGATTCAAAATTGAGTCCATATTCAGCAGCACTTTCTTTAAAAGTAGCATCACCTTGATTTATAAAAAGCTCGTTGTAGCCATTGAATCCGTTAAGGCCAACAACCGCGCATACGTAAATATCCAGTAGGCCGTCACCATTTACATCGCCCATGACGGCACCTGTATTCCAAGAACTATTTCCTTCAACACCTGCATTTTTGGTAATGTCTTCAAACTGAAGATTACCTTTGTTTAAGTATAATTTGTTCTTTACTTGATTGCCTGAAAAATAAATATCAGGAAGACTATCGTTATTAATATCACCAATAGCAACACCACCACCATTATAAAAATAGAGGTAGTCTAAAATGCTTAGGTCCTTGGTTTCCGTTAGCGTATTTTCAAAAGTAATACCGGTATCATCAGCAGAAAGTTTTACAAATAACTCACCAGAATTTTGTTTACAACCAATGGTAAATATTAAGATACATATGTACAGTAAGTTATTTTTCATTTAATCGATACAGTTTCGGGGTGTCATTGTTTATGGCGGCAATGATAAATTCATTTCCTTCTTTATCTTTGATTGTTTTCAGCTGTTTCACTTCATTACGGATAAAGAAACCACTATCAGCATAGTTTTGCCACTTAAAATTTAACTTTCCGTCGCCAAGAAGCACGTTGCCATAATTTGCATCAAGTCTAGAATATTGTGGTTTGAATTCAAAATTATTGCCGGCCATAACAAGATCTAGGTTTCCATCTTTATTTACATCTAGACACTGAATGCCACAAATACAAGAGAACTGGACTTGTGTTGGGAGCACTTTAATAGTGAAGTTACCATTTCCATCATTAATCGCAATCACAGATTCAGAAATGTTGGCTTGTTTTTGTATGGTGTTTTCTAAAATATTTTTTGGAAATAACTCTTGAATAGTTTTTTTAGCATATTCAGAAGCTTTAATGTTCTTTTTCTTTAACGCTAATATTTGTGTGGTCAATTCTTTTTTTTGATGAAGAGGATAATCACCGTTTTTATAATTCTGCGTGGTAATTTGCTCAATGGTACCATCATTATCAAAATCGTTCACCCACATTTTCATAGGTTTTCCTGGTGCAGGTTTATAGTGAATGTTGCTTCCCGTATTACCCAATATTAAATCTTGGTCACCATCGTTGTCAAGGTCATGGGCTTCAATAGCGCTCCACCAACCATTTAGACTGTCGAGCGAGCTTTTAAAGTAGCTAAGTCTTCTACTCGAGTTCTTATAAATTTTCGGGCTTCCCCAGTCAGAAACAGTAACCAAATCATCTTTTCCATCGCCATCCATATCGATCCATTTAGCATCTGTAACCATACCGGCATCCTTAAGATCATAAGCAGAACGTTCGGTAACATCGGTAAAAGTACCGTCACCATTATTTGATAAGAATAAATGATCAGGATTAATACCATACGTACCCACCACACTTCTAGAACCTACAAAAACATCAATGTCATCATCTCCGTCAAAATCGGAAGGAGCAATAACCGCAACATTTTTACTAATATTAGGTAATTTATGGCTACTTAACGAGAAATTACCCTTGCCATCGTTTAGGTAGAGCCTAATACCGTAAGTGCTTTGCATTTCTATTTCATTACCCCCGGTACCGACCATAAGGTCAAGGTCACCATCTTTATCGGCATCGAAAAAGGATGCGGTAGTATCTTCCAATAATGCTTCAGCTTCAAAATACCTTACAATTGGTTTTGAAAGAGAACCATTGCCACTATGCAAATACAATGCGCCAGATTGTTTTTTTGCGCCACCAATAAAAATATCATCGTTTCCATCACCGTTTACATCACCAACAGCTAAACCAGGACCTTCTTCCGCTAAAGATTTAGCAATTAATCCTTCGTTGTCAAAATCTATATAATTATTTTCTATATGGGTCAGAAAAGTAGTATTCTCTACAGATTTTAAAAGTGTAGGGATTTCGTTTTTTTTGACCTTGAATACTTCGGTAGCTTCGTTTTGAACAAATGTTATAGTCTGGTTTGCTTTTACATTATCTAGTTTAACCGTAGCATCGTTAGACCAGATAATACGAATGGAATCTAATGTTTTTGTAGTGCCCAAACCGATTGTCATAGGGTAATCGACCGAAGATTGAAAACCTCTAGAGGGCATCAATGTCTGGTCGATAATATTGTCTGGGTAATATAAGCGGGCAATAGTGCCTATACCGAATTTGTTGCCGTCATTACCTTTGAATTTTAATGTGATAGAGTTGTTTTTAGATTGTGATTCAGAATTGTTACGATACACAAAAGTCTCCATGTTCACGTTGTTCACTATCAAATCTAAATCACCATCGTTATCTAGGTCACCGTATGCAGAACCATTGGATCGACTAGGTATTTCAAAGCCCCATTGTTTATTGTAGTTGCTAAAAGTGATATCGCCATTGTTTCGATACGCGTAATTCGGTAATGGAGTAACGGGCATTTTGTTAATGATAGAATCGATTGATTCTTTTCTGCCGGTCAAAGCCATTTTTTGAATGATTTCATTAGCAAAGAAATCTACAAAATCTAAATCGGTAAGATCATGGTTTATTCCGTTGGTAATATAAATATCCTTTAATCCATCATTATCCATATCGAACATAAGTCCGGACCAGCTCCAATCTGTAGCTGCTACACCACTATAATAGGCGATTTCAGAAAAAGAACCGTTACCATTATTAAGCTGTAGGGTGTTTTGAATGTATTGTTGATGAAAGTCTTTACTCTGTTTAAGCTTGAAAATATTGTAGCCTTCAAAATCCATGACAGATTTTACACGCTGATCCGGTTCAGGAAGCATTTCTGTAATAAAGATATCGGTAAGTCCGTCATTATTAATATCGGCCATATCAATACCCATTGCTGATAAACTTAAATGATTGGTCCATTTTTGAACCTCTTCAATAAAAGTACCATCTTGGTTATTGATGTATAAATAATCCCTTTCATAAAAATCGTTAGAAACATAAATATCAGGATACAGGTCATTGTTAATGTCAATAACCATGACGCCAAGCCCGAAGCCGATAAGGCTACCATAAATACCCGCTTTTTGACTTACATCGACAAACTTGCCATTGTCATTTCTTAAAAGCATATCACCTACACCTCTAAAAATTTTAGGAACACCTTCCCAATCTTGTGCTCTTACTTTCCGCTGCTCTGCATACCCAAGGCTACTTACAGGAATATTGCTATTATTCAATATGTAGGCATCTAAATCACCATCCTTATCGTAATCAAAAAATGAAGCGTGGGTAGAAAAACCAGTTTCCGCTAAATTATATTCATGCGCTTTTTCAGTAAATGTACCATCTCCGTTATTTATATAAAGGTCGTTATCATGGTTATCACCTTTCATATTCCCGGCGTTACTCACGTAGATGTCAAGAAATCCATCATTATTTATATCTGCCATGACCACACCGGTAGACCACGGTTTGTTACCTTTAATTCTTGCAGTTTCAGAAATGTCTTCGAATTTTAAATCTCCTTTATTCAAAAAAAGCTTATTTGGTTCCATGTTTCCGGTAAGAAAAACATCAGGTAATCCGTCATTATTGATGTCGCCAATAGCAACACCACCACCGTTATAAAAATTTCGGTACTTGAATATGTTGAATTCTTTTGAGTTGGCAACTTTATTTACAAAAGAGATACCTGTTTCTTCAGATGGTAATAAAGTAAACAAGGTTTGTTCTTCGTTTTCGTATGATAAGTTTGTTTCTTTGTTAGAATCGCAGGAATATAGTAGAAATAGAAATAAGCCAAGGCAGATTGACTTAAGCAAATTGAAGTTCATTATTGAGTATATTTGATAAAGTACTTTGAGATCTTTTGTAAACTAATAAATTTGAGTTGACAACCTGTTTTAGGGGTTGTTCAAAATTCATTTGCAATATAGCCAAATACCTAATATTTACTAGGTTATTTAGTCAAAAGTCAACGTTAAAATTTAAAGAAATCGTTGTAGCGAGTATTAAATAATAAGAATATTGAGATTTTACGGCTTCTTTTTAGAAGTAATAAAAATAATCCAATATATTTATCATTGACTAAGTAACAAACAATTCAACAAATGATAGGTATTTTATCTTTTTTAGGCTTTACTGTTTTAGTGGGCGTAGTGTCATATTTCGCAACAAGAAGTACCGATGAACAAACCTCTGACGGGTATTTTTTAGGCGGGCGAAGTTTAACGGCCGGTGTTATTGCAGGATCACTATTATTGACAAATTTATCAACAGAGCAAATTGTTGGTTTGAATGGAAGTGCTTATACAGACGGATTGTCTGTTATGGCCTGGGAGACTTTAGCGGCAATTGCTATTGTAGCTACAGCAATATTCTTATTGCCAAGATATTTAAAAGGCGGATTGACTACGATACCCCAATTTTTAGCAAAACGATTTGATGTTACTACGAAAACGATAACCTCAGGTCTGTTTTTAACGGGCTATGTGGTAGTATTGCTTCCTGTAATTTTATATTCTGGTTCCGTTGCAATTAGTGGAATGTTTAATGTACCCGCTTTATTAGATGTTTCAGATAGTACGGCATTGGTAATTTGTATTTGGGGTATCGGTCTCATTGGATCGGTATATGCTGTTTTTGGAGGATTGAAAGCGGTAGCCGTCTCAGATTCTATAAATGCCGTCGGTTTATTGATCGGAGGTTTGTTGATTCCTGTATTCGGATTAATGGCTATCGGTGATGGCAGTGTTTTTGGTGGTTTGGATATATTGGTAAATGCAAATCCTGAGCGTTTTGATTCTACTGGAAATACTGGGCAAGAAGTACCTTTTACTACTATTTTCACCGGTATGATGTTGGTTCAATTGTTTTATTGGGGAACTAATCAGCAAATTATACAAAGGGCTTTAGGCGCAAAGAACCTTGCAGAAGGTCAGAAAGGATTGCTGTTGGCTTCGTTCTTAAAAATATTGGGGCCGTTAATTTTGGTATTACCAGGTATGATAGCATACCACTATTTTGATGGTAGATTGGATTCAAGTGATTTGGCATATCCAGAATTGGTGAGAGCGGTACTGCCTAAACCAATGGTGGGCTTTTTTGCAGCGGTATTATTTGGGGCAATATTAAGTTCTTTTAATAGTGTGCTTAATAGTTCTGTGACCTTGTTCGGTATTGATATCTACAAACAACACATTAATCCTGATGCACCAGAAACTACGGTGGTTAAATACGGCAAGATTTTCGGAATTTGTTTAGCGTTGGCGGCAATGTTCATTGCACCACTTATTGCAAATGCAGGTAGTTTGTTTAATTACCTACAGGAGATAAATGGAATTTATAGTATTCCGATTTTCACCATAATTGTAGTGGGATATTTGACTAAAAGAGTACCGGCAATTGCTGCTAAAGTGGGTATACTTTCGGGCTCTGCATTATATATTATAAGTCAGTTTTGGTTAAAAAATAAATTTGTTGATGCAGCTTTGGCCGATGCAAATACCAAAGGTATTACAGATCCAGTACAATTGAAGTTAATAGAGGCAGAGGCGTATCCTCATTTCTTGCATATTATGGCAATATTGTTTGTTGTCAATATTTTGATCATGTTGATAATTGGCGCTATTAAGCCAAGAAAAGAACCTTTCGTTTTAGAATATACGGACCAAGTGTCTATTACTCCGTATAAGTATGTGAATCAGGCAGGTTTAATTATCTGTTGTATAGTAATCGCTATATACGTCTATTTCGCAAAATAAAGAACGTTGTATTTTGAGAAAAGTATAGCCACATCATAGCTTTTGATGTGGTTTTTTATTGAATAATTTTTCAGTAAGTTTACTTAGGTCATTATCATGCCAATTGTAGTTGTATGGTTAGTACTGATGTTCGGAAATAGGAAGTGGGGAAAAGACTTTTTGAACATTCTCTACTACTTGCTTAAGAGTTTAGCTACCTTGGATTATAATTTAGTAAGTATTAATATTGAAGTCGTTGAACTTTAAAAAAAGTGTCGGTTTAAAATAATTGGTACGACCCTCAATAGGTTTAGATGTTGTAGATTCCTATATTATATACAAAATATTGTAGAAGTATCATTTTTTTAAATAAATCGATACAAAGAAAAAGGCCTCCAATTTATATTGAAGGCCTTTTTCAACTTTAATTTATATTTGCTTAATAACCTGGATTTTGAACCAAGTTAGGATTTGTAATTAATTGAGAGGCAGGTATAGGGAATAAATGTTTTGTGTCATCACCAACAGAAGTCGATTCTTTAAATACCCAATCTCTTGTGTATTGCCCAAAACGAATTAAATCATTTCTTCTCCAGCCTTCTGCATAAAGTTCTCTACCTCTTTCCGCTAAAAGGTCGGCTTCGGTAACAGAGCCTAATAGAGTTGCTCCTCTTAAAGTTCTCAATTCATTTATCATTGATGTGATATCGCTACCATTTCTCATCATTGCTTCAGCCTTCATTAAATAAGCATCAGCATATCTAAACAATACTTGGTGAGGTACAAAATCGCCGTATCTCGGATGATATTTCAATACTCTAATCCCTGTAGTTTCATTATTGTTTTGAAGGTTCGGTTGGCCTGAAGCATCGGTAAAATCTCTTTTGAAATCTAAAGGGGCTCCATTTCTATCATTTAAAGGGGCTCCGCTTAACGAGTATTGTTGACCTATTAAAAATCCAAAACCGACGTTAGTTTTATCGGCATAACCATCGTTATTTGTGTCCGTTGTTCCTTCGGCTCCAGCGTCTAAAGCTTTTAAAGAAACGAAGCCTCTGCGTTCTTCTTGACCTGATCCTGGTGTATTTACATTTTCATCACCTTCAAAAAGGTCATAAAATTCGGCTAAAGTGCTAAAACCGTTCCAGCCACCGGCTTGACCTACTTCGTTTGCTATGTTGTAGTGTAATGTATTCCATATTCTAGATCCATTAGATGCTGGAGTAGAGAAGATAGTCTCATTGTTTGCTTGGTCTCTGAAAAGATCAAAAAATCCTTCCTGTAAGGCATAGCCTTCATCTGAAATAGCATCTACTAAAGTGATAACTTGATCCATATCTGTAGCGGCAGGTGAACCTGAACCGGTGTATATGTGTTTATTAAGTAAAACTTTTGCAAGCATAAATCTTGCAACTGCTTTATTTGCTCTTTCTGTATCTGCACCAGGGCTAACCGAAGGTAAATCAGAAATAGCATCGTTTAAATCTGCAATAATACTTTCCATAGCCGTTTGAGAATCTAAAACCTCAGGTAGTTCTGATGGAGGTAAACTTAAATCTCTAACAGGTACTACTCCCCAAAAATCTAAAATATACCATTGCGCATAGGCTCTGATAAATTTAGCCTCGGCAATCTGTAGCACAGACGCTGAACTTTTAGGATCTATAATTTCAGATGCCAATAATTGTAAGGTGTTCCAGTTGTTCCACGTATCGTTAATAAATTGGTGCTCAAATGTCCATGAATGTTGGTGCAAAACACGCCATAAACCATTGTCGCCCCAATCCGTTCCTCTTGTAGGGATTATTAATTCGTCGGTTGTAACTTCACTTAGGGCATATTGGTTTGTTTGAGTGTCCCAATAATCACGAATTCTGTTATATGTCTCGTCTAATGCTGATTCAGTATTTTCTACACCGTTAAAAGTAGTGCCATCTGCATTTGTAGGCGTAATAATTGAATCTGTTTCCGATACCTCAAGATCTGTACAAGAGGCTATTATTAGAGCTGTTGCAACTAATAAAAATTTATATTTATTTTTTCTCATAATTTTTTTTTAAAATGAAGCATTAATGCCAAGAGTGAAAGTTCTTGCTCTAGGAAAAGCACCATAGTCAATACCGGCAGATGGTATGCCAGAGCCTAAATCCCCTGTGTCTGTAGAAACTTCAGGATCTAAACCTGAATAATCTGTTATTAAAAACAAATTCTGACCAGTTAATGAAAATCTTAATGAATTTAAAACGCCTTCACCACTTAACGGAACATTGTAGCCAACTGAAGCATTTTGTAATCTAACAAAATCTCCTTTTTCTAAATATCTAGTTGAAACTGCCGCTCCTGTACCAGCTGCCTCGCCACTAGCGATAACATCTGTTGTAACGTTTCTAGAGCCAGTAATTGCTCCAGAAGTGAAATAAGCGTTTGCGGTATTATTATATACCGAGAAGCCAAATTGCCCTGAAAGGAATGTGGACACATCCCAGTTTTTAACAGAAAGGTTCAAAGAAAGACCAGAAGTAATATCTGGTAAAGCATCTTCGCCTACAAATTTCTTATCTAAACTGGTGTCAACGGCTCCATTACCATCAACATCTTCATAGGTTGGCTGTCCATCTGCATCCAAACCAGTATAAACGGCCATGTAATATGAGAATAGGGATTGCCCTCCTGATAGTCTTTGTGCAAAGGCATTTGATAAACCTTGACCTCTAATTTGGCCTGTATCTATAAAACCTTCAAAATCTTTAACTTCATTATTATTATATGAAATATTGAATGAACTGGAGAAAGTTACATCTTCAGTTTGAATCCAATCATAATTAATAGCAAATTCTAAACCTTGGTTTACTACTGTTCCATCACTTAAATTTCTAAAAAAGAATGGGTCTGTAGAAGGAGAGGGTGCAGCTGTACGAATTAACAAATCGCTAGTTTCTTTTCTATATACATCTATACTACCGCTCAAACGATCAGCATTAAAACCAAAATCAATACCTAAGTTATAATCTAGTGTTTCCTCCCATTTTAGTAAAGGGTTGGCCGTTGCGACTGGGGTAATACCTGCTAAATTTAAATCACCACCGTCTGATATAGATGGATCTCCGAATCTTGTTCTTCTTAAGAATTGAGCATGCCCTAAGCCTTCTTGATTACCAGTGATACCAGCTCCTAATCTTAATTTAAGAGTAGAGAATGCATCACCAATAAAATCTTCTTCAGCAATTTTCCAAGCAAATGCACCAGAAGGGAAGTAGCCATACTGATCCTCTGGTCCAAATCTAGACGATCCATCAGCTCTTAAAGTTCCGGTAAACAAATACTTGTTCTGAAAACTAAGTTGAACTCTTCCGAAATAAGATTGTAATTCATCTGTATAGTCATAATTATTAGCTACCAAGGTACGAACTAAGGTACCGGACGGGCGAGCTACGGTTTCAGTACTTGAAGTAGGTAATATTCTGTTTATGGTTAAGTTATCTGAATTACTATCATAACCGTATTGTTGATAAGAGCCGGTAATACTGTTTTCAATAGCATTAACTGTATTTTCCATATCTGCGCCCATTCCGTCCAAAACTGTAGTGGAAAAACCAAAGGCATTAACGTCACGGCCAGATCTATTAAATTCTTGAAACGAATACCCCACAAGAGCATCAATGTTCCAAGTGCCAAAATCTTTTTTATAGTTTACAGTTGCTTCAAATAACTTATTAACTGTTTCTAATGTATAAAATGCGCCAACACCATTTCCTTGTGATCCTCTATCTAAATTATCTGCATCAGCAGAAACTACAGCGGTATTCTCCGCATCAGATTTATCATACCCTAAATTTACTTTTCCGCTAAGCTCGCTAGTAAATTTATATTCTGCTGAACCATTTAAGAGAACTCTGTCAGTATGACTTTCGTTCTGAGTATATGCTAACATATTAGCAGGGTTAATGTTTCCCGATAAATTGAATTCCGGACTTGTAGACCATGTTGGATTTGCAAAATATGCAGCACCTAAAATATCTCCTCTTGAACCTGCTTGCCCTCCAATCGGAGGTGAAGCATCATTTACTCTAGAGATTGTGGTCTGTATACCTAATAAAAGTTTATCTTCTAGAAATCTTTGGTTCCAGTTAAGTCTTCCCGTAATTCTTTCAAGTTCAGATTTTTCTATAATACCAAATTGTTTGCCATAACCAAAAGTAGCCCTTACATTTCCAGAACCATAATTGTTTGAGTAAGAAAGGTTTTGGTTTTGAGATGCAGTTGTACGGGTTACATAATCCTGCCAATTAGTATCGTTGCCAAAATCGGCTGTGGCAGGGTCATTACCATATTGCGCTATGGCATTTAAATACTGTTCTCTGTTCAATAAATCATATTCATCTGCAGGAGAAGAAATACTTAGTGTAGAGCTAAAATCAAAAGTTCCTCCTTGACTTGCCTTTCCACTTTTAGTTGTGATGATTACAACTCCATTAGCACCACGAGAACCATAAATAGCAGTTGCCGAAGCATCTTTAAGAATACTCATGCTCTCGATATCTGACGGGTTTAAAAAGTTTAACGGGTTTTTGGTTGAAGTATCGCCAAAACCAACATTAGCACCACCGGCAGAAGAACTCTCACTACCTAAAGGAACACCGTCAACCACAAATAGAGGCGTGTTGTTCGAGCGAACAGAACTAGAACCTCTAATTCTAATATTTACTCCAGCACCTGGCTCTCCACTTGTTTGTGAAATACTTACACCAGCAGTCTTTCCTTGAATTAATTGTTCGGGAGAAGCAATAACACCACTATTAAATTCTTCAGAGGTGACAGCGGAAACAGACCCGGTTGCGTCTTTTATAGTTGTAGTACCGTAACCAATAATTACAACTTCTTCCAATGCTTCAGCATCTTCTTCTAAAGTAAAGTTGATTGAAGTTCTGCCGTTAACAGCTACTTCTTGAGTCTTGTAGCCAATATAACTTACAATAAGTACGGCACCTTCTTCGGCTGTCAATGTATAATTACCATCAAAATCGGTTTGTGTACCATTCGTTGTTCCTTTTACAAGAACACTAGCTCCTGGTAAAGGTCCACTTGCATCTGAAACAGTTCCAGATACTTCTTGTGCCTGGATGAATCCGAAGCACAAAAATGCACCTAGAATTAACAGACTTTTTAGGAATGTAATCTTCATAAATTGTTAATTTAAGTTGAGTTAATTTAATTTCAATTATTAAAAATATGCAAAAAGCAGTGTCGACAAGTATATAGACAAATTAAAAAAGTTACGAAAACGGTTTCGTGTTAATAACTTTTATTTATTGCGAGTACAATGAATGTTAAAAGACATTTTTAGTATATTCATAAATAAGTATTAATTTAAATATGAATACTTGAATAATATACAAATATATGAAAAATACTTTTTTGCATATATTTACGATTTTAGAGCTATTGCTCAACTTTAACTTTTGCAAAAAATTAAGTTATTATCTTAAATTTTTAAAGCCTTTTTTTTGAAATCTAAAATCACATTAAAAGATATTGCTAAAGAATTAGATGTTTCTATTTCAACCGTGTCTAAAGCCTTAAAAAACAGTAAGGAAATTAGTAGGGATACAAAAGATAGAATAAAGGCTTTCGCAAAATTCTATAACTATCGGCCTAATAATATAGCACTTAGCTTAAAAAATAAAAGAACTAAAAATATCGGGGTAGTTATTCCTAATATAGTTCACCATTTTTTTACAACGGTTTTTAGAGGTATAGAAATGTACGCCAATAAGATGGGGTATAATGTTATTGTTTGTATTTCTGATGAATCGTTTGATAAAGAGGTCATTAATATGGAAATGTTGGCCAATGGAAGTATAGACGGTTTCATTCTTTCTTTGAGTGCCGAGACACAAAAAAAGAATGACTTCACCCATTTGAAGGAATTATTGGATCAAGGTATACCAATTGTATTATTTGATCGTATTACTTCTGAAATAGAATGCGATAAGGTTGTTCTCAATGATTTAGAGATAGCAAGGCAGGCGGTACAACATTTCATTGATACAGGATCACAGAAAATCGCTTTGGTTTCAACTGAAAGCTTTTTCAATGTAAGTGAATGTAGAAAAGATGGTTATTTACAAGCCTTAGAAGATAATAATATTACAATTAATGAAAATTTAATTTTGACACTACCTCATGATGAGGATCATACAGCGCTTTTTACCGAATTCTTGCAGAATAATGAAATTGAGGCCGTGTTATGTGTCAACGAAATTTTTGCCGTTCAGTGTATGAGTGTGATTCAGCATTTAGGATACAATGTTCCTGATGATATTTCAATAATAGGTTTTACCGACGGCATACTTTCGAAGTATTCTTCACCTAAATTAAGTACGGTAGCGCAACACGGCGAAAAAATGGGAGGATTAGCTGCTAAACTTTTAATAAATAGGATGGAATCTGTCGAGATAGTAGAAGAGCCATTTAAAACTGAGGTGATAAATGCAACGTTGATTAAACGAGAATCTACGATCAATTAAGATTTTTTGTGATTATGGAAAAAGTAGGTTTAATATTTGATTTGGATGGTGTTATTGTAGATACTGCGAAATACCATTATTTAGCATGGCGCAAATTGGCTAATGAGCTAGGTTTTGAGTTTACCAAAGAACAAAATGAACTCTTTAAAGGGGTAAGTAGAAAAAGTTGTTTAGAAATTCTGTTGGATATAGGAAATGTAAAAGCGACACAAGAACAGTTTGATGCTTGGATGGTACAGAAGAATGTAGATTACCTTGCTTATATTGAAAAGATAAATGCCAGCGAAATTCTACCAGATGTACCGAGAGTGCTAGAATATTTGAAAAATAAGAATGTTCCTATCGCTTTAGGTTCTGCCAGTAAAAATGCCCAGCCTATTTTAGAGAAGGTAAATCTTTTACCATATTTTGACAGTATTGTAGACGGTAATAGTGTTACTAAGGCAAAACCAGATCCAGAGGTGTTTTTGATTGCAGCTAAAAATTTAGGAGTTACTCCTAGTTCATGTGTGGTTTTTGAAGATGCAGTTGCGGGTATTCAAGCCGCTAATGCTGTAAATATGGTCAGTATAGGTATTGGGGATGATACCATTCTCCATGAGGCAGATTATAATTTTAAAGATTTTACAGAAATTGACGATAATTTTCTGGAACTTTTGCTTAATAAAAATCAGAAATAAATTCATCTATTTGTAGTTGTTTTGTTTTTGATTTCAACTCAATATTAATTCAATGAATCAAGATTATATAAAACCAGATAAGTGGTGCATTGTTGAAGAAGGATTTGACAGGGAAAATGTAAAATCTTCCGAAAGTATTTTTAGCATTGGTAACGGTGCCATGGGGCAACGTGCTAATTTTGAGGAAACCTACACAGGTGAGACTTTTCAAGGTAGTTACATTGCTGGGGTTTACTATCCTGATAAAACTCTAGTGGGCTGGTGGAAAAATGGATATCCCGAATATTTTGCTAAAGTTCTGAACGCTCCAAATTGGATCGGAATCAAAATTTTTATAAATGATGTGGAGTTCGATTTGGCTACTTGTAAAAAAATTTCAGGCTTTAGAAGAGTGCTGAATATGCAAGAGGGTGTATATACCCGTAGTTTTCAAGCAGTATTATCTAATAATATAGAAATTGATGTATTCGTTAAACGGTTCTTAAGTTTAGATATTGATGAAGTTGGTGCCATTTCATATACAATAAAGGCGTTAAATACTGATGCCTCAATAGTATTTGAACCGTATTTAGATAGTGGTATTACCAATGAAGATAGTAACTGGGATGATAAATTCTGGAACACAACTAATGTAAGCGCAACCGATAATCGTGCCTTTATAGAAGCCCATACCATGAAAACCGAATTTAAGACCTGTACATTTATGCAGGCTTCTGTAGCTTATAACGGTGCAGAGGTTACAGGTATTCTTTCAGAAAAGACAGATACTTTTGTGTCGCTAAAATTTGAGCAAAATGTAAAAGTCGACACTGCTGTTACCTTAATAAAATTTGGGGGGTATTCGGTTGCAAGAAATTACCCAAATGAAGAATTGGTACAGGTGGCCAATGCCAGTTTAAGTGAAGTAAGTAGCATTGGGTTTAATAGCTTGTTACAAAAGCAAAAAGATGCTTGGGCCGCGATTTGGGAAATGAGCGATATTGTTATCGAGGGCGATATTAAGGCGCAGCAGGGCATTCGTTTCAATATATTTCAGTTGAATCAGACCTATTTAGGAACAGATTCTAGATTAAATATCGGGCCAAAAGGATTTACAGGTGAAAAATATGGAGGTAGTACTTATTGGGATACAGAAGCCTATTGTATTCCTTTTTATATGGCTACCAAAGATGACAAGGTAGCTAGAAAGCTATTGAAATATCGTTACGATCATTTGGAAAAGGCAATGGAGAATGCTAAGAAATTAGGTTTTTCTAATGGTGCGGCATTATATCCGATGGTGACCATGAACGGTGAAGAATGCCATAACGAATGGGAGATTACTTTTGAGGAGATACATAGAAACGGAGCCATTGCCTTTGCGATTCATAACTATTTTAGATATACGGGAGATTACAGCTATATACCAGAAATGGGTTTGGAAGTATTAATAGGTATTTCTAGATTCTGGCATCAGCGTGTAAATTTATCTAAAGATAAAAACAAGTATGTAATGCTAGGGGTTACGGGACCGAATGAATATGAGAACAACGTCAATAATAATTGGTATACCAACTATCTGGCAAAATGGTGCATTAATTACACACTGACCCAGCTAGATAAGGTTAAAAATGGTTATCCAAATGATTATCATAGAATAATCGGTAAAACAAAACTTACAGATAGGGAGTGTGAGAAATGGAGGAAAGTAGCTCGAAAAATGTATTTCCCATACTCTAAGGAATATGGTGTTTTCTTGCAGCAAGATGGTTTTTTGGATAAAGATTTGGTAAGGGTTGATGAATTGCCAAAGTCGGAAAGGCCAATTAATCAAAAATGGAGTTGGGATCGAATTTTAAGATCACCTTACATAAAACAAGCAGATGTTTTACAAGGGTTTTATTTCTTTGAAGAAGATTTCTCAACGGAGGATTTAGAGAAACATTTCGATTTCTATGAACCTTTTACCGTTCATGAATCTTCATTATCACCATGTGTACATAGCATTCAGGCTGCCAAACTAGGTAGGATGGAACAAGCGTATAATTTCTATTTAAGAACATCTAGATTAGATTTAGATGACTATAATAAGGAAGTGGAAGAAGGTTTGCATATTACCTCAATGGCCGGCACTTGGATGAGTATAGTCGAAGGCTTTGGCGGTATGCGTGTCATCAACGATAAATTATCGTTCAAACCTCAAATTCCTGATCAGTGGCAAGCTTATTCCTTTAAGGTCAATTTTAGAAATAGAATAATCAAGGTAAACATAACTGCTAAGAGCACTACTTTTCAGTTGATAGGAACTGAAGAAGTGACCATTCGCGTAAATGGAAAGAAAGTTGCTTTATTTCCAGATGAATTGACAAAGGTATAATCTAACCTTAGTTTAGTGCTTTAAAATTGAATCGCCCCATGAACAATAAAATTGTTATTTATCATGTATTTACCAGACTTTTTGGTAATACGAATACCAACAATAAACCTTGGGGTACGATTGAAGAAAACGGAGTAGGGAAATTTGCAGATTTTAATAAAAAGGCGCTGACCGAGATTAAAGATTTAGGTATCACCCATATTTGGTATACAGGTATTCCACATCATGCCGTAATCAATGATTATACTGAAATCGGTATATCCAATGATGACCCTAATGTTGTAAAAGGTAGGGCGGGTTCACCTTATGCGGTAAAAGATTATTACAATGTTAACCCAGATTTGGCTACAGATTCTTCAAAAAGGTTAAAGGAGTTCAAGTCTTTAATTGACCGTACACATAAAGCGGGAATGAAAGTGATTATTGACATTGTGCCTAATCATGTTGCCAGAAAATATGAAGGCAAAACAAATCCGAAAGGGGTTTCCGATTTTGGTTTTGGCGATGATACATCGGTAGAATATGAAAAGGATAATAATTTTTATTACATCCCGGGAACGGAATTTAAAAATCCCGAATGGCGAGATGGTTATATGCCTTTAGGCGGGGATACTCCAAATTTTTCAGATGCAAAATTAATAGAGATTCCTGCGAAGTGGACCGGTAATGGTTCTCGTAGTCCGCAACCAGATATGAACGACTGGTATGAGACCGTTCGGATTAATTATGGCGTACGACCAGATGGGGGTTTAGATTTTGATATGTTGCCCAATGATTTTGGAGAAAAAGATTACAAGGAGCATTTTGACTATTGGCAAAAAAGAGTGGTTCCCAGTTCTTGGCTAAAGTTTAGGGACGTAGCGCTGTATTGGTTAGCCATGGGTGTTGATGGTTTTAGGTATGATATGGCAGAAATGGTTCCGGTGGAGTTTTGGAGCTTTATGAATTCATCCATCAAAATGAAAAATCCTGATGCTTTTATCATGGCGGAGGTGTATAATCCAGACTTATATAGAACCTATATTCATAAGGGTAAAATGGATTATCTATATGATAAGGTAGATTTCTATGATGGTCTAAAACATATCATGAAAGGTTACGGTTGGTCTGATCATTTACCGGTGGTACAAAACGGTTTGCGGGATATTGAGCATAATATGCTTCATTTTTTAGAGAATCATGACGAGCAGCGTATTGCTAGTCCAGAGTTTGTAGGCAATGCTGAAATTGGTAGACCGGCAATGGTTGTTTCGGCGACCATAAGTACATCACCCACAATGATATATTTTGGACAGGAAGTAGGGGAGCCGGCGGCAGAACATGCAGGGTTTGGGAGTCCGTCAAGAACATCCATATTTGATTATATCGGTGTTCCCCATCATCAAAGATGGGTCAATAACAAAAAATTCGATGGAGGTCAATCTACCCCAGAAGAAGCATCTTTGCGAGATTTTTATAAACGATTATTGAATTTTACGATCAGTAGTGAAGCCTTAATGGGTGTGTATAGAGAGATTCATTTTTATAATAAAGAAATTACCGAAAATTATAACCATAGGGTATTGTCATATGTACGTTGGTCAGAGAATCAAAAATTGATTATTGTTTCTAATTTTGATGTCAATGACCATTTTTCATTCGATTTAAAAATACCTGTAGACCTTGTAAGTTTATGGAAGCTGAATGAAGGAATTTACCCATTACACGATGCGCTTTATGGTCATGTTAATTCATTACGTATAGAAAATGGAGAAGGTCATGTTTCCGTTAACTTAAATCCTTTAGAATCCTTTATTTTTGAATTAAAACCATAAAACATGCTCAAAAGAATTACCCTAGCTTTTATTTGTCTCACGTTAGCATCTTGTAATATGAAAGAACCTTTAGTTATTGGTCATAGAGGAGCCATGGGGCACGAAACCGAAAATACCTTACCGTCAATACAAAAGGCTATGGATTTAGGTGTTGATATGATAGAAATTGATGTTTTTAAAATTAAAAGTGGAGAAGTTGTAGTTTTCCATGATGATAAATTAGATCGTTTAACCAATGCACCTGGCAATATTGAAGATTACTATATTGTAGATTTAATGCAGGTAGTTGTTGATGGCGGACATAAAATACCCACGTTACAGGATGTCTTAAAGCTAATTGATAATAAGGTTGCGTTAAATATAGAATTAAAGGGAGCGAATACTGCAGATAGGGTCAATCATATCATGAACTATTATATTGATAAGCAAAATTGGGCACCAGAAAATTTTATTATCTCAAGCTTCAATTGGGATGAGTTAAAGGAAATGCGCAGACAGAACTCAAATGTTGCTATAGCGGTTTTAACAGACGAGGATCCTGTTGACGCCATACCTATGGCTAAAGAATTGAATGCCGTGGCTATTAATCCGTATTTTAAAAATTTAGATTTAGAAAAGGCAAGTGCCATTCGAGATGCGGGATTTAAAATTTATACTTGGACGGTGAATGAACCTGCAGATATCGATGCCATGAAAAACATTTCTGTTGATGGTATTATTACCAATTTTCCTGAAAGGGTTAAGTAATGTATGACGTTTTAGTAATTGGCGGTGGTGCGGCAGGTTTCTATACTGCTATTCATATTGCAGAGAATAGGCCACATAGTAAAATCGCAATTTTAGAGCGAGGTAAAGAAGTACTAACTAAGGTAAAGGTATCTGGTGGTGGGCGGTGTAATGTTACCCATGCGGAATTTAATCCTGCAGATTTAAGTAAAAATTACCCTAGAGGCGAGAGAGAGCTTTTAGGGCCTTTTCATACCTATGCAAGCGGAGATACCGTCGGATTTTTTGAGGAACGAGGAGTTGCCTTAAAAATTGAGGAAGATGGAAGAATGTTCCCTGTAAGTAATTCTTCGCAAACAATCATTGATTGTTTTATTTCAGAGGCGGATAGATTAGGAATTCAAGTGAAAACACATTGCTCGGTTATTGGTATTGAGAAAATACAAGAGGGAGCAAATGAGAAATGGAAGGTTGCCGTAGGCGAGAGTTTCATGTACTGCAAGAAGCTTGTTTTAGCTACGGGAAGCAATCCTAAAATGTGGAATTATATTAAAGAATTAGGGCATACCATTATATCACCGGTACCTTCATTATTTACTTTTAATATTGAAGATGAGCGAATTTCAAATATTCCGGGTATTGCTACACATGCAGAGGTTACCGTAATAACTAAAAAGAACTTTGGGAAGAAAACGGTAAAATTAGATGCTTTTGGGCTAATTTCAGACGGACCTTTATTGGTTACGCATTGGGGCATGAGCGGACCAGCAATTTTGAAGCTATCGGCATGGGGAGCAAGAATATTAGAACAATTTAACTATCAATTCAAAATTCAAGTGAATTGGGTGCCCGAATACCATAAAAACGGATTGATAGAATTGCTTCTTAAAGTGAAACAAGTCGAAAAGAAAACGGTTTTAAGAACTAAGGTACTAGATATTCCTAAGCGATTATGGGCAAATTTGGTAAGAGCATCAGACATAGATGATACTCTTACATGGCCAGAAGTATCAAAACAGCAATTGTCTGTATTAGCAGAACAACTAACGGCTGGTGTATTTCAAGTAAATGGTAAAAGCACTTTTAAAGAAGAGTTCGTAACGGCCGGTGGTGTAGATTTAAAAGAAATCAATTTCAAAACTTACGAAAGCAAAATTCTGCCAAACCTGTATTTTGCTGGTGAAATAGTTAATATAGATGCCATTACAGGCGGATTTAATTTTCAGAATGCTTGGACAGGGGGGTACATTGCCGCAAAAGGGGTTGTTGAAGATTTGAATGCCAATCAAAAATAAAAATGAATACCTATATCGCATTTTTAAGGGGAGTCAATGTCAGCGGAAAGCATAAAATTCCAATGGGCGAACTTAGAGAGTTGTGCGATGAGATAAAGCTACTTGAAGTCAAAACATATATTCAAAGTGGTAATGTTATATTTAAAAGTGAAGTTGACAGCACTACAGAATTAGAAAACCAACTATCTAAAGCTATTTTAAAACATTTTGAATTTGAGGTGCCCGTAATTGTAAAAACCATTGGCCAGTTAGTCGAAATTTTAGATAAGAACCCCTACGAATCGAAAGATGAAATTTTAAGAAAGCAGAATTACTTTGTTCTTCTATATAACAAGGCAAGTACTGAAGAGGTAGAAAAGTTAAAAACAGAATCTTTTAAAAATGAAGAGTTTTCGGTTTCTGATAATTGTATATACCTAAAATGTAAAGCAGGTTATGGTAAGGCAAAATTGAATAATAATCTTGTAGAACGAAAGTTAAAAGTTCTGGCTACCACAAGAAATTATAGAACAATGATGAAGTTGTTATCAATGCCGAATTAATTCAATTCCCAAATCATAAAGTTCAAAACTGTAGCAAAACAGACCCAAAGTATATAAGGTATCAATAAATATGCAGCAAATTTACTGACTACTCTAAACCACTTAATGGTCAAGGCAAGTACTATTAAAAGAGCAATAATGATCAATAGTGCATAAAACGGTTGCTTCAGTCCAAAAAAGACAATACTCCACAAGCCATTTAGTAGAAGTTGAAATCCAAAATGATAGAGTCCGGTCTTAACCCATTTATGATGAAAACCCTTTGCCAATACCCAGCCAACGGATATGCCCATCATAATATAAAGAGCACTCCAAATTGGAGCGAAAATCCACTTTGGCGGCTTAAAACTTGGTTTGTTCAATGTCACATACCAATCGTTTACAGAGATTTGAATAACTACGCTACTAAGAAACCCTATGATCGAGCAGATGATAATACCAATAAAAACGTACGTAAGCTTTCTTTTCAATTGGCTAGTGTTTAGCTCTAAAATAAGGATTTATTTTAATTGATAGTCCTAAAAACTATATTTGCACAAATTCAAAATTCAATGTCAGAAAAAGACTTTATTCCAGCATCATATATTGCATTGAAAGATGAAGGTGTTGTGGGTTTTTCTTCGCCCAGTAATATTGCTTTGGTGAAGTATTGGGGGAAAAGAGAAAATCAGATACCGGCAAACCCATCTATTAGTTTTACATTGACAGCTTGTACAACCAAAACCAGTGTACGGTATAAGAAGAATAAGAAAAGTGACGATTTTTCGTTTGATCTTTTTTTTGAGGGTGAGGCAAAAGTAGAATTTAAGCCGAAAATAGTTGCATTTTTAAAAAGGATAGAGGTATATCTACCTTTTATAAAAGATTATCATTTTGTGATAAATACATCAAATTCTTTTCCACATAGTAGTGGTATTGCATCATCGGCTAGTGGTATGTCGGCTTTGGCAATGTGTTTTATGGAGATGGAAAGAACATTTTCTGGGTCTATTTCCGATGAACTTTTCAATAGAAAGGCGTCATTTTTATCTCGTTTAGGTTCCGGTAGTGCTTGTCGTAGTATTGAAGGACCTTTGGTGCAGTGGGGAAAGACGCCTTCAATAGAAGGCAGTTCTAATTTTTTTGGAATAGAATATCCGTATCAGATACATGAAGTCTTCAATCATTTTCATGATACTATTTTATTGATAGACAAAGGAGAGAAACAGGTGACTAGTACGGTGGGTCATGAGTTGATGCATGGTCACCCGTTCGCACCTCAAAGATTTAATCAGGCTCATGAAAATATAGAAAAACTTGGCACTGTTTTGGCAGAAGGTAACTTAGTAAATTTTATCGGTATAGTGGAAAGTGAGGCACTTACATTACATGCCATGATGATGACGAGCAATCCGTACTTTATATTAATGAAACCAAATACACTTTCTATTATTAATGAGATTTGGAAATTCAGGGAAGCGTCTAAAACCCATGTCTGTTTCACTTTAGATGCAGGAGCCAATGTACATGTGTTATATCCTGAAGATGAAAAAGATATTATTTTTCCATTTATAAAAGAGAAGTTGGCACCTTTTTGTCAAAATGGACATTATATTTGCGATCGAATTGGTTTGGGTGCTAAAAAGTTGTAGTGATATAGAGACTATTTTTTAAGGAAAAGCATTAAAAAAGGCAATGATTTGTCTATTTTGTTTAACCTTTTAAGTGATAACGCTCAACTTTATATGAATCTTTGACTATATTTATAATTAAGTTTCAACGTTTGCTTAGTTTTAAAAAATGAAAGGACCTCTTTTTTATTCAAAAATTCTTCTCTTTGGAGAATATGGTATCATTAAAGATTCCAAAGGATTATCAATACCTTATAACTTTTATAAGGGTGCTTTGAAATCTGATGCTAGTATTTCAAAAGAAGCAACAAAATCTAATGAAAGTTTGGGGGAATTTGCTCATTATTTAGAACAACTTACTATTAGTGAGCCAGGCTTGGTTACTTTTGATGTAGATATGTTAAAAGCAGATGTTGAAAAAGGTATGTACTTCGATAGTTCTATACCGCAGGGGTATGGTATAGGTAGTAGTGGTGCATTGGTCGCAGCTATTTATGATAAATATGCTCATGATAAAATTACGGTTCTTGAGAATTTAACAAGAGAAAAATTATTGAAACTTAAAACGATATTCGGTAAAATGGAATCGTTTTTTCATGGCAAGTCATCTGGTCTTGATCCTTTGAACAGTTACTTAAGTTTGCCGATTCTTATAAATTCAAAAGACAATATAGAGTCTACCAGTATTCCGTCACAAAATGCGGAAGGCAAAGGCGCTGTGTTTTTATTGGATAGCGGTATTATCGGTGAAACTGCTCCAATGGTTCAGATATTTATGGAGCAAATGAAAAATGATGGTTTCAGAAGTATGTTGAAAAATCAGTTCGTTAAGCATACCGATGCCTGTGTAGAAGATTTTGTAAGCGGTAATGTGAAATCTTTGTTCGGTAACTTAAAGCAACTTTCTCATGTTGTTTTAGATAACTTCAAGCCAATGATTCCTACAAAGTTCCATGATTTATGGAAGCACGGAATTGACACCAATGATTATTACTTAAAACTATGCGGGTCAGGTGGTGGCGGTTATATTTTAGGTTTTACCGAAGATTTAGAAAAAGCTAAAACTGCGTTAAAAGATTATAAATTAGAAGTAGTTTATAATTTTTAGGTAATTTCCAAAAATGCTTAATAGAAAAAATAAACTCTTACTGTTAAAAGTGTTGAGTCTGTTTTCAGTAGTTAGAGGGTATAATATTTTGGTTATAGCTCTAGCTCAATATTTAGCGTCCATTTATATACTTGCACCAGAACTTCCGGTTCGTAAAGTTGTATTTGATATCAATCTTTTCGTTATAGTTTTAGCATCAGCTTTGGTAATTGCCAGCGGTTATATTATAAATAATTTTTACGATGCCGAAAAAGACCTCATAAACAAACCACGTAAAAGTATGTTAGATCGTTTGGTAAGCCAGCGGTTTAAGTTAACGACATATTTTGTGCTCAATTTTTTTGCGGTAATCGCGGCAAGCTATGTATCGTTTAAAGCGGTTTTCTTTTTTTCATCTTATATTTTCGGCATATGGATTTATTCTCATAAACTTAAAAAGATTCCGTTTTTAGGAAATTTCATTTCGGCAACATTGGCAATTACACCTTTTTTTGTGGTGTTTGTTTATTATAAGAATATTCAGTCGGTCATTTTCGTACATGCGGTATTTCTTTTTTTACTGATACTTGCACGTGAAGTGATAAAAGATTTAGAAAATATATCAGGAGATATCGCTCAGAATTATAGAACCATTCCGATTATTTATGGAGCTAGAACTTCTAAATTTCTAATTTCTTTTTTAATTTTATTGACTCTCGTGCCATCATTATTACTGATTTTCAAGTTTGATGTGGGCTATATGAACATGTACTTTATATTTTACATGTTTTTAATGGTATTATTTATAGTACTACTCTTTAAGGCAAAGGCACGTAAAGACTATATATGGCTGCACAATATTCTAAAACTTATTATTGTAATGGGTGTATTCAGTATTCTTCTTATAGATATGGACCTTGTTTTGAACAGAATATTGTAGATATTGGTAATATGTTTCAGATAACTATTTGAAGCGCAACGCAATTTCCTACCTTTGGGCAAAATTGGTACAGTTATGAGTAGGGATGATTCAAGTAGGGGTAAGAAAGCTTCAGGTAGGCAAGGGGGAAATTTAAAAAACAAGAGCTATGCTCGCGGCAATTCACCTATTAAAAAAAATGTAAATCCGAGTAAGCCACAAGATCCCAATTCTATTCGACTGAATAAATACGTAGCCAATTCTGGCGTATGTTCTAGAAGAGATGCGGATATTTATATTGCTGCAGGTAGTGTTACCGTAAATGGAAAGCCTATTACAGAAATGGGGTATAAAGTGAAGTTGAGCGATGAGGTTAAATTCGATGGTCAACTTTTAAATCCTGTCAAGAGAGAATATGTACTTCTGAACAAGCCGAAAGATTTTGTGACTACAATAAGAGATGAACGTGGCAAGAGACATGTTTCTGGGTTAATATCTAATGCATCTAAGTCAAAATTATTACCAGTTGATAAATTGGAAAAAGAACATACAGGTTTACTTTTGTTCACCAATGATGGTAGCATGACCAAGGTACTAAAGAACCCTATAAATGGTATGCGTAAAATTTATCATTTGGTTTTAGATCAAGAGTTAAGAAGTGCCGATTTAAAGAAGATACAAGAAGGTGTAGTCGTTGATGATAAGGCAGTTCGTGTACAAGATATTAGTTTCATAGCCGATGCTCCAAAAAGAGAAGTTGGTATTGAAATTTATAGTTCTAGAAATAAAATCGTAGAACGCATTTTTGAAACTTTAGGGTATAAAATTCAAAAAATGGATAGGGTTGTTTATGGTGGTCTTACTAAAAAAGATTTACCAAGAGGGCACTGGAGATATTTGACAGACCAAGAGGTAATAAACCTTAAAATGATCAAATAATACACTGTCCTTGTCTGTTAAAAAAGACTATAGTATATGAAATTATTTCAGTGTACTAACTGTAAGAATACAGTTGTTTTTGAGAACAATGTATGTTTAAACTGCGGTTTTAAACTTGGCTATTCTTCATACTATAATAAAATTGTTTCTTTAGATCCAAGCGCCACTACATGGCAGGTTGAGGAGCTAGATGGGAAGTCCTATAAATATTGTGAAAACTATAAGCATACAGTCTGTAATTGGCTGGTTGATGTGTCTAGAGGTCGAAAATTCTGTCTTGCCTGTACCCTAAACAGAACAATTCCACATCTTTTAGATGAAGACAATTTAGAAAAGTGGAAATATATTGAAATTGCCAAGCATAGATTAGTATATCAACTTTTACGTTTTAGATTGCCTGTAGTCAGTAAAACTACAGATGATGAAAAAGGTTTTTGTTTTGATTTTTTAGCCAAAGATGATTTGCCCGAAGATTATAAAGATTTAAAAACAGGACATGCAAATGGCGTAATTACTCTTTTAATTTCAGAAGCAGATCCCGTTGTTCGAGAACAGATCAAGCAGCAAATGGCTGAGCGCTATAGAACCTTGCTTGGTCATTTTAGGCATGAAGTGGGGCATTACTTTTGGGATTTGCTCATTCGTGATAATCCTGAAGTTTTAGCGGAATTTAGAAGCATTTTTGGTGATGATACTGAGTCGTATGCAGATGCGTTAGCTAATCATTATAATAATGGTCCAAAGGCAAATTGGCAACAAAGTTTTATAAGTAAATATGCATCATCTCACCCATGGGAAGATTGGGCAGAAACATGGTCTCATTATTTACACTTGACCGATGTTTTGGAAACAGCCTATAATTTCGGACTCAAATCAGATCCAAAAATTACGGTTAAGAAAAATCTGAAAATGAGTGCTAGCTTTGACCCTTACAAAGAAATCAAGTTTAAGAAAGTAATGGATACCGGTATTCCTTTATTGTTCGCATTAAATAGTATGACCCGCTCTATGGGAGAAGATGACCCTTATCCATTTATAATTTCTAAACCAGTTGAGAGAAAATTAGAATTCATTCACAATTTATTGAAAGAGGTCTAGTCTCTACTAAAACCTTCTCCAAAACGATAGGTAGCAATTATACCGTGGGTGTTTCCTAATGGGGAATCGTTCGTAGCTACATTATAGCTATAAATTGCTCTAATATTTTTGAAAAGATATACTCCGGCTAACAGATTTATAGACGAATTTGTTCTATAGCCGGTACCTAGCTCAAATCGATTTCTAAAACTCACCGCTATATTCATGTCTGCCTGAAAAGGAGCACCATTTTCATATTTTAGCAATAGGTTGGGTTTGATCATTAATTCTTCAAACTTATTCGAGAAAAACCGGTATCCTAAATAACCGTAGTATGGTACGTTAATGTCCACATTGTCATCAGAAACTAACATGTCTCCTATAACATTTGGCGTAGAAAAACCTACATAAACATCAGCTAAATTCAGTAGGAAACCTAGTCCTATAGTTGGTATGGTAGCATTAATGTTCATTGCAAAGTTGGGATCGTCCATAATACCAAGTTCCAATAAGTTTTCTTGATATTGTTGAACACCTGGTGATATAGAAAAGGATAATGAATTTGGAGTGTATATTTGCCAATATGGTCTATTCTTCTTGGTATCGAAAAAGATTTTGTAAGAGTAAGTGACAAAAGCACTGGTTGAGGTAGTAACTCCTACTTCATCTCTAATTAATCCTGCTCCCAAGCCAATCTTACCTCTGTTTAACGGAGTATGAAAACTTAGAGCAAAACTTTTTGGACTACCTTCAAATTGATTAAAAGTACCAGTATTGCTAATACCTATTTCTGCACTTGGCGCCAAACCGGCAAAGGCAGAATTTACTAGATACGGATTGTAATTATATTCAGAGAATGTAGGTGTTTGTTGAGCCGCCATTTCATTTGAAAGAGTTAGCAAAGCCAGCGTTATTAAAGCGATGTTTTTGTATAGATTCTGCATGTTATTATCGCTTTAGTACAAGAAAACCTTGTGTTTTTCTTAAAATGGTTTCACCATCAATCTGAATATTGAAGAAATAAGTACCCGTTGGTAATTGATCTGCACCTAATTTGGTACTTATATTAGCGGTACCTGAAAATACGTTAGCGGCATTATCGTAGTTTTCAATTTGAAAGACCATATCTCCCCATCGGTTGTAGATACTGACAACATTTTCGGGGTGGTAATCAATGTTCTCAATATGCCAATATTCGTTTATTCCGTCACCGTCAGGTGAGAATCCGTATTTGGTTTCATCTTTAGGAATCATGGTAGTAAATGATTGTATTTCGCAACCATTAGCTTCACCTACACTATTGTAAGGTGTAATAGTAACATAGATTTCGGTATCAAATGGAAACTCCTCATTATGGTCATAAGTTGTAGATGCACCTAAATCTTGGTTGTCCACAATATCATTGGAATCGGCAGAGGTTCCTATAGAAATACGGTAACCATCTGTTTTTTCGACATCTTCCCAACTAATTGTACTTTCTAGAGTAACATCTGTCTCTTCGTTTGCGGGACTCGTTAATATTGCGCAGTCTGGTGCTACCAATTGAGTGGTAAAGCTTTCAGAAGTACAACCTTCTGCAATACCAGAAGAGTTATAAGGAATAACGCTCACATAAATTTGTGTTTCAGAAGGCAAGTCTTCACTTAGAATATAACTGGTTAAAGACGCAACATCTTCATTGTTTACAATATCTGTTCCATTAATTGTAGTTCCTATAGATAAACGATATCCGTCGGCATTCATTACATTGTTCCATTCAATATCAGTTGCAACAGATATATTGCTACCATTCTGTAATGAGGCAATAAGGTTTGCACAACTTGGTAAAGGTTTTATCGTAAAACTTTCAGAAGTGCAACCAACAGCATCACCTAACTCATTAAACGGTATAATTGTAACGTTAACAATTTCACCCTCATTAAAGCTATTTGGAAAAGTATATGAAGTGTCTAAAACTTCTAAATCTGTGACATCGTTTGCAGTACTATTATTTGCGATAATTGTCAATTTGTAACCATCTGCATTTGTAATGTTGTTCCATGAAATTTCATCTACTTCTGATTCTGACAATACTTCACCATCTATTGGAGAAATTAGCGTAGTACAATTAGGAATTGATTTAACTGTAAAAGTTTCGATTGAGCAACCAATAGCTTGACCGGCACCGTTATAAGGCGTTATGGTAACGGAAACGATTTCACCTTGATCAAATTCGTTTGTAAAAACATAGGTATTACCAGTACTGATGTCCTGTTCATTAATATTATTTGCTGAGCTGGTACTCCCTGAAACCGTAAGAAGATAACCATCAGCTTCAGTCACTTCTGCCCATTCTAAAGTAGTATTTACTGGCACATCAATATCACCATTTGCAGGTAAGACTAGGCTAGTACATGAAGGTACAGCTTCAATAATAAAATTTTCTGTGGTGCAACCAGTTGCATCACCATTTCCATTATAAGGCGTAATGGTTACGGTAACCGTTTCACCTTGTATGAAATTGTTGGCGAAATCAAAGGTCGTGCCTGTAGTTATCTCAAAATCGGTCATATTATTTACTGTACTGTTGCTACCGGTAACAGTTACTTTGTAACCGTCTACGTTAGCAACTGCATTCCATTCTATATTAGTGTCCGCCACAATATTTGTAGACCCATTGGATGGTGTCAATAAGCTAGTACATAAAGGGACTCCGTCTGTTGTAAAACTTTCCTCTGTACAAATAATAGCATCGCCATTATCATTATACGGAGTTACGGTAACATAAATTGTGGTGCTTTCCGGTAGGTCGGTTGCTAGGTCATAGCTAAATACATTACCCACATCATCGGTAAAAATATCCGAACTTCCAGAAGAGGTTCCAACGGACAATTTATAACCTGTTGCAGACGTTAATTCTGTCCAATTTAAATTGGTAGCTGGGTTGACAGCCAGGGTACCGTTTATGGGAGCTGTTAGTGTGGTGCAAGATGGCGGACTGGTAGAGTCACCTGATGTAAAAGTTTCTTCGGTGCAACCTATAGCATCACCTTCATCATTATATGGAATAATAGTTACGTAATGTAATTTACCTTCTTGTAAGTCATCAGGAATATCATAGGTTGTAAAATTTCCTACATCGATATTGTTTTCTATCTCAATACCTCCAGAAGTCGTTCCAACAACGACCAAATAACCAGTGGCGTTCGATACAGATGTCCAACTTAATTGCGTGTCAATAGGTACGTCAGTAGCACCATTTAGCGGAGTTGTTAAATTCGTACATACTGGTGGCACAGGAATTTTTTCGGTATGAAAATTTTCTTCAGCACACGAAACAGGCTCACCTTCATCGTTATACGGAATTATGGTTGTGAAAATATCGCTATCTTCAGGTAGGTCTGAAGTAAAATCATATATGTTTACATTTCCAACATCTTCTGCATTAAGAATATCGGTTGCGCCAGTAGAAGTTCCAACGGTAATTTTATAACCGTCTGCATTTGAAATAGGCTCCCAGCTTAAATCGGTGGTCACATCGACATCTGTTGCACCATTAAGAGATGTTGTTAGTGTTGTACATTCTGGTATGGTAGCAGGGTCGGTAGAGATAGTGAAACTTTCTTCTAAACATGTACCGGGATCACCTTCATCATTAAATGGGATTATTGTTACATACACCGTATCTCCAGGGTTAAAATCTGATGTGAATCCGTATGAAATTTCATCGGTGATAGTTTCATTATTTACAACATTGTTTCCGCCAGCTATAGTTCCTACCGTTAAATAATAACCCTGTGCATATAGCGTAGCATTCCAGGTAATATTAGTATTTACCGGTACATCTGTATCTCCATTTAATGGAGAGACTAGCTGCGTACATTCAGGAATAGGGCAGTCACGAATGTCTTGGTCAAATGTCCATCCATAATTATCTATCATAGACTGTCTTTCTTCTTGGGAATCACAATATGGCAATCCTTGTGCGCCTAATGTTATTCCAGGATTTAAGGCTTGTTCAGACCAAGCAATTAAGGTGTTGTCATAATTTTCTCTTGTTAGTACGGTATTGTCTAGCATATCACTCATATTAGTGACACCACTTACGTCCCAATCGCCTAAAAATTGATTTAGGTTTGTAGCGTTATAAAAAGCCGATCGCATACTTACATCTCCTAAATTCCATAAGCTCATGGGTTGATTATATGATGCTGCTTCTCTAAACATAAAATCCATATTGTTCACACTAGATAAGCGCCAATTATTTAGGTTTTGATTGAAAGCAGTAGCATTGCTAAACATTTCTTGCATGGTATTTACACCTCTTACATTCCAAGCAGTGATATCTCCATTAAATGCAGTTGCGTCTTTAAACATATCTTCCGTAGTAATAACAGATGCTACGTTCCAAGAATTCATACTTTGATTATAGGTAGATGCACTATTAAACATAGCTTCCATTGTAGTTACAAAGGAGACATCCCAAGGGTTAATATCTTGATTAAATGCGGTCGCTCCGCTAAACATTTCTTTCATAGTTAAAGCCTCTCCCGTGTTCCAATTTGAAAGGGGCTCGTTAAAGACTAAAGCATTTTTAAACATGGCCTCAAAATTGGTAACTACCGATGTATTCCAGTTGTTTAATGTTTGGTTAAAAACGGCTGCATCTTCAAACATAGATTCCATTAAGGTAACTGAACTTACGTTCCATGTATTAATAGGTTGGTTAAAAACTTCGGCGTTTTCAAACATGTTATTCATGGTAGCTACTGCACTAACATTCCAATTATCTAATGGTTGATTAAAAGCAGAAGCACTACGAAATGTGCTTGACATATTTACAACCGAGTTAACATCCCAACTATTAAGTGGTCGATTGAAATTTGAAGCACTGCTAAACATATAGCTCATGTTGATTACGTTGGTAACATTCCAGCTATTGATATTTTGATTAAAACTATTAGCACTATTAAACATTGAACTCATGTTTGTAACTGAAGAAACATTCCAATTATCTAATGGTTGATTAAAAGCATCAGCATTGCTAAACATTGAAGCCGTGCTGGTAACAGAAGAAAGGTCCCAACTGTTTAAAGGTTGATTAAATGCTGAGGCGTCATTAAACATACTTGCCATGTCTGTAACGTTGCTCACATTCCACGAATCAATATCTTGGTTAAAAACAATTGCATCTTCAAACATTTCAGACATATCTATAACTTGCCCAACATCCCAATTGTTTAGAGGTTGATTAAAAGTATCTGTATTGGCAAACATTTGATTCATATCTGTAACCTGATCTATATCCCAATCATTTAATGGGTGATTAAATACTTCTGCACCATTAAACATGCGAGAGGTATTGGTAACGCTTGTTGTAGTCCAATTTCCAATAGGTTGATTAAATACTTCACAACTAAAAAACATCCCTGACATATTCACAACATTGCCTACGTTCCATAAATTTAACGGCTGATTGAAATTATTTGCGCCGATAAACATGTAACTCATGTTAGTAACATTACTAATATCCCAGTCATTAATATTTCCATTAAATAAATTACAACCAGCGAACATGTTACTCATATCTGTAACATTTGATAAGTTCGGAATATCAGTAGCATTATATTCCATATTTTCACAATAGTAAAAACCAAGATTCATAGATTCCCATATTTGTGTTCCCCATTGATCAATAGAAAGTAGTTTAATGGCATCAGTATTCGAGTAGTAATGCTGTGGTGCAGGAAAGTCACCAATAATGGAAACTGTATAAATACCTGGATTTGAATAGGTATGTGTAATATTGTTCGTAACATGATTATCATATTGACCATCTCCCCAATCAATCGAGTAGTCATATGTCAGGTAATCTGGAGATCCTGTGTTCGCTTCTATTTTTAATTGATTTGCAGCGGTAGTGCCAGTTTCTAAAATACGGGTGTCATAAGTAAGTTTAAAAGCATCGGGACTATTAACCCAACTTTCTACAACCGTAAAGTTTATTTCTTGACAACCAGTGGCGGGTCCTTCGGCATTATAAGGTACAACAGTTACATAAACGATATCACCTGGATCAAATTCGTTAGTGAAACTAATTCCAACGGTATTGCCAACATCAAGATTGTTTGCAGGTGAACCATTAATATTAACAAAATTTCTTACGCCCGCTCTTTCTAATTCTAAGTAGAGGCGGTAACCCGTAGCGTTTGGGGCAGGATTCCATCTGATATCACTATTGGCAGGAGTTTCCGTATCACTAGCATGCGGCATGGTGATTTCAGTACAAAGAACATAAGAACAGTTAACGGCATCACCAGTAATTGTCCAGCCATTATTATCTATTAAACTTTGTCTTTGGTTTAAAGCATCGCAATATTGTAAGTTTGCCACCCCCAAGTCAATTCCAGCGTTGACTGTCTGACCAGACCAAGAGATTAAGATAGCATCATAGTTGACCTGTGATATACCACTATTTGATAGCATGTTGGTCATATTTGTTGTGCTGTTAATATCCCAACTTTCTAAATTTTGATTAAAGGAAGTAGCAGCACTAAACATGCCAGACATATTGGTAATAGCAGAAGTGTTCCAACCCGTTATATCTTGATTAAAAGAACTTGCTCGGTTAAATAGGTTTTGAAAATCCGTTACATTGTTGAGCATCCATAAATTCAAAGGTTGGTTAAAATCTGAAGCCCGATCAAACATTGAACTGATATACTCAACATTGGTGACATTCCAATTATTTAGTGGTTGATCATACACTAGAGCCTGTTGAAACATTGTAGACATGTTAGTAACGTTACTCACATTCCAACCACTTATGTCCTGATTGAAAACATCTGTTTGTGAAAACATACCTTGCATATTGGTAACATTGCTTACATCCCAACCGCTTATATCTTGGTTAAAACCAGAGTTATCTCTAAACATATAACTCATATCAGTTACATTGCTTACGTTCCAATTATCTAAAGGATAGTTATAAACTTGGTCCCAATAATAACCATCGAACATTCCAGACATATCGGTGGCATTAGTTACAACCCAACTATTTAAAGGTTGGTTAAATGTTCTATTTCTCTGAAACATATCAGAAAAGTCTATGACAGAGGATACATTCCAACTTGCTAAGGGTTGATTATAGTGAGCATGTCTAAACATGCCAGACATATCAGTAACATTACTTACATTCCAATTATCAATAGGATGATTAAAATAAGATCCGTCAAACATATCGCTCATATCAGTAACATTACTTACATTCCAATTATTTAAGGGGGTATTAAAATCATCCGTAGACGCAAATGTTTGCGACATATCTGTCACGAGGCTAACATTCCAATTATTTATATTTTGATTAAAACTTCCAGCACCGTGAAACATTCCTTTCATAGTGGTTACAGCGCCTGTGTTCCAGTTGTCTAAGGGTTCATTAAATCGATGCGCACCATAAAACGTTTCAGACATATCAGTAATTGAACTGGTAATCCACAAGTCAAGAGGTCGGTTAAAAATATCTGTGTCATAGAACATTCCAGAAATATTAGTAATTGTAGATATATCCCAATCATTCACAATTCCATTAAAAGCTATTCCTCCTCGAAACATATTCTTTAAAGAAGTCACCTGATTTAAATCAGGTGCCCCAATTGCATCGAAATTGATGTTAGAACAACCATAAAAAGCATTCTCCATGGTCTGCCAAGCTATGTCTCCCCAATTTAATATTTCAATGATTTTTAGTTTATCATTAGTATTCTCATTATTAAAGTAAATAGAAGGGAATGTACCACTTATGCTAATAGTGTAGGTGCCAGGAGTTGAATAGGTATGTGTAATGTTTGCTGTTACTCCGATGTTCGTGTTACCGTCTCCCCAATCTACATCATAGTTGTATGTGGTGTATGCCGGGTTTGTTGGAATGGTAATTTGGTTGTCTAATGAAGAGTTGGTTTCGGTATTTGCTGTATTCCAAGTAGCAGTGAATGACTGAGCAAAAAGATTAACGCTTAAAAATAAAAGAAAAAGGGTAATACTCTTTTTAAATAATGACATGCTGTTGGTTTGATCAAGTGTATTTATCAAATATGCCTATGAATGACAAATGTTAAAATTATTTGTTGTGAATGCTTACTAAACAGTTGTGTAGGAGAATTCTTTGTTAAAAATTCTAGGTATAAGTTTGATGGACAGTATTTAAGAGATAGTATTTTTTTGGATAGGGTTAGTACACAAAATATTTCCATGGTATTTTTAAGTATAGCCTAAATGCACGGATGAATGTCGACTGAACTGAAAGAAAACATAGCTAAATTCAAACTATCACATATACCTAAGCTATTGGTAAAAACGTACCATGAGTGGATGGAAAAAGAGCCTTTTCAGATAAGTGCCGTAATAGCCTATTATGCTATTTTATCCTTACCTGGGTTACTAATTCTCATTTTAGAATTGGTAGGGGGCATTTGGGGGAAAGAGATTGTTCAGGGCGAGTTGTTTGCTGAAATATCATCGGCTATGGGTCCTGATACGGCTCGATCTATTCAAGACATGATAAAAGATCGGGGAAATCAACAAACCTCTTTGGTGGCAACACTTCTAGGGGTTGGGGTATTGATTTATGGTGCAACCGGAGTGTTTTATCAGCTACAAAATGCATTAAATGATATTTGGGAAGCAAAACCTAAGTACTCCAATGAAGTTTTATCTACTCTGTTTATGCGTCTTAAAGGATTTGGTTTCATTCTTATTATTGGGTTTTTATTATTGGTCAGTTTTGTGTTGACTTCGTTGCTTTCGGCATTTTCTACACAACTTTCTAGATTATTGCCTGAAGGTATGTTAGAACTTAGTTTTTTATTGGATTTAATACTGTCGCTTGGTTTTATATATTTATTGTTTGGGGCTATGTTTAAATATTTGCCCAGTACTCATGTTCGATGGAAAGCCGTAAAGGTTGGTGCAGCACTTACAGCCTTGTTGTTTTTAATAGGTAAGTATGCTTTAGCTTTCTATTTTGGTAAAGCAGAACCCGGCTCTACCTATGGCGCGGCCGGGAGTATTATTTTAGTAATGCTTTGGGTGTCTTATTCTAGTTTAATAGTTACTTTTGGGGCACAATTTACTAAGATTTATTCGGATAAATTTGTGAAGATTAATTAAGCTTTTTCATTTTGTCATTAATTTCTTTCAGGCATAAATTACCCAAACTGCCTTCATGAGAATGGTGAATATCTCTTTTTGGAGTAAAAGTACCTTCTTTAATTTCCACCCCCATTTTCTTATAGGCATCTCTAAAAGGCATTCCGTTTTGTACCAATTCATTTAAGGTGTCTACGCTAAAGAGATAATCATATTTTGGATCGTCTAGAATACTATCGTTTACTATAATTTTCTTTAAGCTAAAGGTTAAAATCTCTAAACAGGCTTTCATCTCCTGTATCGCTGGAACAATAATTTCCTTCACCAATTGTAAATCTCTATGGTATCCACTAGGTAAGTTGTTGATGACCAATGTCAACTGATTAGGTATAGATTGTAGCTTGTTACACTTACCGCGTACTAGCTCAAAAACATCAGGGTTTTTCTTATGTGGCATAATGCTAGAACCTGTTGTTAACTCATCTGGGAATGAGATAAAATCAAAATTCTGGCTCATATACAAACAGATATCCATAGCCATTTTAGATAAGGTAGCAGCAATATTTGCAATACCAAAAGCAGTTGCCTTTTCAGCCTTTCCTCTACTCATCTGTGCTGCAACTACATTGTATTTCATAGTTTCAAAACCCATTTCTTCGGTAGTGAAACTACGGTCAATATCAAATGAACTACCATAACCGGCAGCACTACCAAGAGGGTTTTGATCGACAACTTTATATGCAGCCTCTATAAAATAAAGGTCATCTATTAAACTCTCTGCATAAGCGGAAAACCAGAGCCCAAATGAAGAAGGCATAGCAATTTGTAAATGCGTATACCCTGGTAACATAAAATCTTTGTGTTCTTGTGCTTTTAACAGTAATAGGTTGAAAAGCGATTTGGTCATCGACTTAATTTCGGTCAATTCATCTTTTAAATATAAGTGCATTGCCACAAGAACCTGATCGTTTCTAGAACGTGCCGTGTGTATTTTTTTGCCGGTATCACCTAAGCTTAGGGTAAGCATGTATTCAATTTTAGAATGCATGTCTTCAAAAGAATTCTCTATTGAAAAAGTACCTTTCTCTATACGTGCTGCAATAGTATCTAGCTCATTTACAAGCTCAACAGTTTCCTTAGGGGAAATTAGTCCTATTTTACCAAGCATTTTAGCGTGTGCTTTAGAAGCTATTACATCATACTTGGCTAAGTGCAAATCTAATTCTCTATCATTTCCAACCGTAAAGTGGTCAATCTTTTTATCGGTGCTAAATCCTTTATCCCAGAGTTTCATAATTCAAGTTCAAGTATCAAGTTCAAAACTTAATTGATATTTTGTTTTATAATTAGCCGCACGCTTAGTGCAGGAAGCCTTTTAATATTTTAATATACAAATCTATGCCTTCTTCAATTTCATGTACATAGATAAATTCGTTTGCAGAGTGGGAGCGTATGCTGTCTCCTGGTCCTAATTTTAACGATTGACAACTTAATGCTGCTTGATCAGACAGTGTTGGTGAGCCATATGTAGTTCTACCTAATGCAATACCTGATTTCACTAATGGGTGGTCTTTATCTATTTTAGATGAATTTAAGCGTAAAGATCGTTCCTTTAATTCGCATGGAGCGTCCTTCTTTAGTAAATCTGCAACTTCTTTATTACTGTAAGCGTCATTTACACGAACATCTATTACTAAATCTACTTGGGCAGGTACTACATTATGCTGTTTACCAGCATTAATTTGTGTAACCGTCATTTTCACATCACCCAATGCTTCAGAAGTTTTCTCAAATTTATGGTTCTTGAACCATTCTAATACTTTAATAGAATTATAAATGGAATTATCATCGTTAGGATGTGCCGCGTGTGAGGGAGTGCCTTTTATTACAGCATCAAAAACGACCAATCCTTTTTCGGCAATAGCAAGTAACATTAGTGTAGGTTCGCCTACAATAGCAACATCTATATGTGGAAGTCTTGGTAATAAGCCTCGCAAACTATTTTCACCGGCATTTTCTTCTTCGGCTGATGCTACCATAAGAATATTATGATTTAAGTCTTCAGCATTATAATAGTGAACAAAGGTTGCTAGAAGTGATACTAACGGTCCGCCAGCATCATTACTTCCTAATCCGAATAACTTACCATCTTCAATGTGGGGCAAAAAAGGGTCTTTTGTATAGGCACTATTTGGTTTTACGGTATCGTGATGTGAATTCAGTAACAAAGTCGGTTTAGCATCGTCCCAGAATTTGTTCTTCGCAATAACATTGTTAAGGTCTCTTTCTGTAGGGATGTCATACTTAGTAAACCAGGCTTGTATAGCATCGGCTGTTTTATCTTCTTCCTTAGAAAAAGATTCTATTGAAATAAGTTCTTTCAATAAGGTTATGGCACTTTCCGTAAGTTCTGTTTGGTTCATCTTAAAGTTGTATTGTAGTGAACAGTTCTGTTTTTTTATCGAGCATGGTTACATCACCCAAGCATACTTTTGCGACACTATTGTTTAATGCATGAAAGCAATTATGAAGTTTTGGCAGCATTCCATCAGCAATTATTCCATCAGATAAAAGTTCTTTATATGTTTCTGTATTGATGTTTTTTACAACACTATTTTCATCATTAATATCTAATAAAACACCTTTCTTTTCAAAACAATAATACAGAGTGGTTTCGTAGGTTGATGCCATACCGATTGCAATTTCAGATGCAATTGTATCAGCATTCGTATTCAATAATTGCCCGGCTCCATCATGAGATAACGCACAGAAAATAGGAGTTAAATCGGCAGACAAAAGCTTTGTCAGCAACTCGGAATTTACACCGTCAATATCACCAACAAATCCATAATCAATTTCTTTAACGGGACGTTTATGCGCTTGTATACTATTGCCATCTGCACCGCTTAAACCAATAGCATTTGTGTTTTTTGCTTGTAGTTGAGCAACAATTTTCTTGTTTGCCAATCCGCCATAGACCATGGTAATGACATCTACGGTTTCAGCATCTGTAATACGCCTACCATCTATCATTTTGGATTCAATGCCAAGTTTCGTAGCTAGTTGAGTTGCCAATTTTCCGCCACCGTGTACTAATATTTTTAAGCCTTCTAATTTTGAAAAAGCAGTTAGGAAAACATCTAAAGCCTGTTCATTTTCAATAACGTTACCTCCAATTTTTATAACACTTAATTTATTTTTCATAATATGAAAATTTAAACATGAGTCCCATGGCGATTATTAACATAATATTACTGACTGGACCCATATAGGCTTTCCAATGTGCAGTACTATGATCAATATTTACCATATTCGCTACAAAAAGGATGAGCGCAAATAAAGCGATGCCAATATAAATCCACTTATTAATTTTCATTGCTTTCCAATATTTTCTTTAATACTAATTGGGCAGCGTACGTTCTGTTATTTGCTTGTTCGATAACCAAAGACTGGTCACTATCTAAAACTTCATCGGCCACAACTACGTTTCTACGAACAGGAAGGCAGTGCATAAATTTTGCTTTGCCTAATTTTTTAAGGGTCATTTGCCAATTTGAATCTTGAGACTTGATTTGACCATAGTCATTATAACTGCTCCAATTTTTTACGTACACAAAGTCGGCATTTTCCAAAGCCTTTTCTTGGTCGTGTTCAATAGTGCAATCTTTGGTAATGTTTGGGTCTAGTTCATATCCTTTTGGATGTGTAATTACAAATTCGGCATTTTGCTTTTGCATCATTTGTACAAAAGAATTAGCAACTGCATGCGGTAAAGCCCTAGGGTGTGGTGCCCAAGATAAAACGACCTTTGGGTTGTTTTTAAAATTTTGTTCTTCTAGTGTAATGGCATCGGTCAATGCTTGTAGCGGGTGCCCAACGGAACTTTCCATATTTACGATAGGTACAGATGCGTATGTTTTAAATCCGTTAAGAACTTCTTCGGCTTCATCTAATTCTTTGTCTTTCAATCCTGCAAAAGCACGAATGGCAATGATATCACAATATTGAGAGATAACCTGTGCAGCTTCTTTTATATGTTCAGAAGTACCTTGGTCCATAATAGTACCTTCAGCATATTCTAAAACCCAACCTTCACTACCAAAATTCATGACAATGACTTCCATACCTAAGTTCATAGCCGCTTTTTGAGTGCTTAAACGTGTACGAAGCGAGTTGTTAAAAAATAGAAGTCCGATAGTTTTATCGGTACCAAGAGCTTTATGTTTTTTAGGTTGTTTTTTGAGGGATATAGCTTCTTTTACCCAAGTGGATAAAGAGTCGATATCATTTATAGAAAGGTAATTCATGATGCTGTAATTTTCGTAAATGTGCTTTTATTTTTAATGGCGTCGGTAATAAAATTATCGTGTAAGCCGTTGGTAATCCAGGTTTCAATACCTGCTTTTTGGGCGATGGTGGCTGCATCTATTTTAGATTGCATTCCGCCAGTACCATGGGTAGATTTAGATTCACCAATTTCTTTTAATAATTTACTTAGGTCAGATGTTGATTCAATTGTCTTTGGAGTAGTAGTGGTAAACGATGATTTGGTATAAATTCCGTTAGTGTTAGTAGCAATAATTAAGATGTCTGCAGATAAAAGGGATGCCGTTAAACTTGCTAGCTTATCGTTGTCCCCAAATTTAATTTCATCAGTGGCTACGGTATCGTTTTCATTGATGATAGGGATAAAGTTATTGGCAACAAGAACATTGATAGTGTTTTTAATATTTGCCCTGGTCTGCTCTTTTTCAAAATCGGAATAGGATAATAAACACTGTGACGTAAAAAGACCTAGTTCTCTGAAATTCTCTTGAAAAATACGCATTAGATGTGGCTGACCAATAGATGCCAATGCCTGTTTTACATTGATTTCTTCACCATTATGTTCAATTTTTACGAATTGTTTGGCTGCGGCGATAGCCCCAGAACTCACAATAATAAATTCATATTGATTTTTTAGAGCAGCTATTTGCCTACCAATATCCTCAATTTTACCACGTGAAATATGGTCGGTGTCTTTCGTTAAGGTATTGGAACCTAATTTCAATAAAATTCTCTTTTTCAACATTCTAATTCTAATTTTGTTAGGCTAAATTTTTATTTTTACCTAACACCTTTTTTAGGTTTCGGCTGCGCTTAACCGGACACTTTTATCATTTGTTTTACCAACAACCGATTACCTATCTAACCTGTCCATTCCCTTTTACGTACCATTTGTTGGTAACTAAATGCTGTAACCCTATAGGACCCCGTTGGTGTAATTTATCTGTACTAATAGCAAGTTCGCCACCTAGTCCAAATTGTCCACCGTCAGTAAAGCGAGTTGATGCATTATGGTAAACCGCAGCAGTATCTACAGATTGCATAAATACATCTGCTTCCTCTTCATTTTTTGTAATGATTGATGCTGAATGCCCGCCACCGTATGTGTTTATGAGTTTTAAGGCTTCTTCCACATTGGGCACTTGCCCCAGTACTATTTTATAATCTAGAAATTCTTCGTACCAAACAGATTCGTTCTCTATTTGAGAAGTATCATCCATACCGGCTAGCTTGGTATCGGTAAGTATTTCTACATTATGCTTTTTTAAAGTTTGAATCAAGTGACTTAAAAATTCAGTTTTACGGGGCAAATCTCTAGATATAATTACTTTGTCAACCGCATTACAAGCTGATATTTTAGTTGTCTTTGCATTCACAATAACATCTAGAGCCATTTGTAGATCTGCTTCATGTGACACATACACAAAGTTGTTTCCGCGACCACTAACAATTACGGGGCACTTAGCGTGCTGCTTCACAAAAGCAATTAGTTTTTCGCCACCTCTAGGTACGATTAAATCGAGTTTTTGAGTTGGGTTTTCTAAAAACTGCTGTGTCTCTGTTCTAGAATAATTTAGGTAGGTAACCCAATCCGTAGTACAGTCACAAGACTCTAATGCCTTATGCCAAAGGTTGACCAAAACTAAATTAGAGTTCAGCGACTCTTTGCCACCTTTTAGTAATATTTTATTTCCCGATTTAAATGCAATGCCAGTAGCTTCTATCGTAACATCTGGCCTAGATTCATAGATAATCATGATTGTGCCGAACGGAGCTGTTTTGTTGCTGATTTTTAATCCATTATCATGCGTAAATTGAAATTTTTCCACATGTAATGGATCGGGAAGAGCGGCTAATTGTTTTAAAGAATTAACCATTTCTTCCACTTTAAAATCATTAACCTTTAAGCGGTCTGTCATGGCAATATCATTCGATTCAAAAGAATTGAGATCTTTTTCATTTGCTAATATCAAAATAGATGCCTCTTCTATAACCAATTCTGCCATTCGCAGTAATACTGAATTTCTTTTTGCTAAGCTGAGCGTTTTTTTCATGATAGGGCAATCTTAAGAGTTGTGAAAAACACGTCTAAATCTTGTTTTGTAATATTCAATGCCGGTAAAATTCTAAGTACAGTTTTATCCTTTGCTCCACCTGTAAAAAGGAAGTGCTCATGAATCAATTTTTTGCGTAAATCGGCAACTTGAAAATCGAATTCCAATCCTAGCATCAGTCCTCTTCCTTTTACGCGTTTCACGTGCGGAATTTCTTTTGCCTTTTCATTAAAATAAGAGCCTAGTTCTTCAGCATTGGCAATCAAATTTTCTTTTTCAATAACTTCAAGGACTGCCAAGGTTGCTACACAAGCCAAGTGGTTTCCACCAAATGTCGTACCTAACATACCGTATTTAGCTTTTATACTTTCATGAATAAGAACACCGCCCACAGGGAAACCGTTACCCATTCCTTTTGCAATACTGATAATGTCCGGTTGTATGTTATGATGCTGAAATCCGAAGAACTTTCCGCTTCTACCAAACCCGCATTGAACTTCATCCGAAATCAATAGCACATCGTTTTCCTTACATAATGAAGCTACTTTTTGTAAAAACTCGGTAGTCGGCTCATTCAAACCACCTACCCCTTGTATTGATTCAATAATTACCGCACAGACATTTTTTGAAATTTCGCGTTCAAAACCTTTGATATCGGTCAAGTCAAGAAAAACGACCTCATGTTGCTGATTGATTTCGGCGTTTATAGCAGGGTTGTCAGTTGCCGCAACTGCCGCAGAAGTACGCCCATGAAATCCGTTATTAAAAGCGATAACTTTAGATTTCTTAGTTACAAAAGATGCCATTTTTAAAGCATTTTCATTAGCCTCGGCACCAGAGTTGCACATAAAAAGGTTATAATTTTCGCAATTAGAAACTTTACCCAATTTTTCGGCTAGTTCTACTTGAAGCGGATTTTGAACAACATTACTATAAAACCCGATTTTATCTAACTGATTTTTTAAACGCTGCACATAATGTGGATGGGTATGACCAATGGAGATTACGCCATGACCACCGTAGAAATCCAAATAATCTTGTCCTTTATCATCGGTTACGACAATTCCCTTTCCAGAAATGGGAGTAACATTGTATACTGGGTAAACGTCAAATAATTTCATAGTTCAAAATGTTCAAGTTCAAAAATGAACGAGTTTGGTAACTTGTTTTACTTTGTTTTAAATTTGGTAATCTTATCATAAGAGGCAATAATACCACGTATTAATGATGAGCTTAAGCCTTGGTGTTCCATTTCGTTTAATCCTGTAATGGTACAGCCCATAGGTGTGGTAACGCGATCTATTTCTTCTTCTGGGTGATTGCCAGAATCTATAAGTAAACTTGCTGCACCGTTACAGCTATGCATGGCTAGTTCTTGAGCTTCTTTAGCATCAAAACCTAACTGAATAGCACCTTGCGTGGTCGCACGTATTAAGCGCATCCAAAAAGCGATACCACTCGCGCAGATAACGGTAGCTGCCTGCATTTGATCTTCTGGAATTTCCATGGAATGCCCCATCCTGTTAAAAATTGCTTTTGCTAACTCTACTCTTTTCTTTCCTTTTTCGTTACTGCATACACATGTCATCGATTTGCCTACCGAAATTGCCGTATTTGGCATGCTACGTATGATGTAATTGTCCTTACCGATTACACCTTCTATTTTATCGATACTAAAACCGGTGATGGTAGAAATGATAATATGTTTATCGGTCAGTAAATCTTTTATATTCTCTAGAATTGCTGCGAAATGAACGGGTTGTACGGCAAAAATTAAAATATCGGAGTTTTCAACCGCAAGTCTATTGTCATTGGTAACCGTAACCTTATCGTACTTCTCGAATTCGGAAATGGATTTTGTATCCCTTTTCGTGAGGTACATGCTAGTTGCACCATTACTATTTAGAATTCCATTTGCAATGGAAAGTCCTAAATTACCTGCCCCTATAATAGCTGTCTTCATTTTCGTTTTAGTATTAAGTAATGAGTTTATGTTCAATGCATATTTTGCAGAACTTAGAATTCATTACATATAATTAAATCTCTTGCGTTATTATTTTAATTCGTTTTGATTGGCTTTCGATTTTGGATCTGCTCAATATCTTTTTACGGGTAAAACTGAGCGTAGCCGAAATTAGAAGACACTAGCCTTCAAATTAAGCCCCAAGTTTTCTTCTAGGCCGAATATTAAATTCATATTCTGTACAGCTTGTCCCGATGCACCTTTTAATAGATTGTCTATTGCTGATGTAACCAACAGAATATTATCATGTTTATGTAAGTGTATGTGGCACTGATTCGTATTTACTACTTGTTTTAAGTTGATTGGTTCTTCGGAGATTTGGGTAAAAACCGCATCTTTAAAAAAATCTCGATATATTTTTTTAGCAGCCTCTATGTTGCCTTCAAATGTTGTATAGGAAGTCGCTAAAATTCCGCGAGTAAAATTCCCTCTATTCGGCATGAAAAATAGATTGCCTGTGTTTTCTTGGAAAAAATGCAAACTCTCATTAATTTCACCTAAATGTTGATGGGTAAAAGGCTTGTACCAGCTTACGTTATTGTTTCTCCAGGAAAAGTGAGAAGTCGCAGATGGACTAATACCTGCACCCGTGCTACCTGTTACGGCATTGATATGTACTTCGTTTTCCAGTAAATTCGCTTTAGCCAATGGCAGTAATGCCAATTGAATAGCAGTAGCAAAGCAACCTGGATTGGCAATATGTTTTGCATTTTCTATTTTAGATTTAAATAATTCAGGTAAACCGTAAACAAACTGTTTTTTGTCGAAATTAGCATCGGCATGTAACCTAAAATCATTGCTCAAGTCAATTATAATAGTATCTGATGAAAAGTTATGTTCTTTTAAAAATGCGGTAGAGTTGCCATGACCTAAGCAAAGGAATACAACATTAACTTTTAAATTAACTTCGCCAGTAAATTCAAGGTCGGTAGTTCCTAATAAATCTTGATGTGCTGTAGTTACTTTTTTACCTACTCTAGTAGTACTGAATATAAAATCAATTTCCGTTGCAGGGTGATTCAATAAGATACGAATAAGCTCACCACCTGTATAACCAGAACCGCCAATAATACCTGCTTTAATCATAATTCTCTTTTTTTTGTAATGAGTATTTAGCCTTTAATTTACCATTTGTAAAATACTTCCATATCCCATTGGATGGATAATTGATTTTTCTACTATATACTTGTTACTTTTTTCTTAACTCCTATTTATCCCATTTACGTGGTTATATATTTTACCTGAATTCGATAGAATTTTAATAAAGCCTTTAGCATCATCTGCAGACCAGCCTTTGTTTACTTCACCATACTTGCCAAATGCATCGGTCATTAAATCATGTTTAGAAGAAATACCGTGTAACCTAAATTGAAAAGGATATAAGCCAACGAAAACATCACCAGAAACCGTTTTTTGAGTATCGGTCAAGAAGGTTTCTATATTTCTCATTACGGCATCTAGGTAATTACCTTCATGCAATAGCATACCGTAGAAATTACCTTGTTGCTCTTTTTGGTATTGTTGCCACTTTGTAAGTGTATGTTTTTCTAATAAGTGGTGTGCTTTAATGATAATTAATGAAGCAGGAGCCTCAAAACCAACTCTACCTTTAGTACCTATTATGGTATCACCGACGTGTATATCTCTGCCAATAGCGTATTTAGAGGCTAGAGCCTCTAGCTTTTCAATATTTGCAACAGAATTACCCTTTTCGCCATCAATAGCGACCAATTCTCCTTTTTCAAAAGTAAGTTTTACGTCTGTCGGATTTTTTTCTTGTAACTGGCTCGGGTAGGCACTGTCTGGTAATGCATTTTCAGAAGTCAAGGTTTCTTCACCACCTACAGATGTACCCCAGAGTCCTCTATTAATAGAGTATTTTGCTTTTTCCCAAGGGTAGTCTACTCCGTTTTCCTTCAAATAAGCAATTTCTTCTTCTCTTGCCAATTTGTTATCACGTATAGGAGTAATGATTTCAATTTCTGGCGCAATAATCTGGAAAATCATATCGAAGCGAACTTGATCATTTCCGGCACCTGTGCTACCGTGGGCAATGTAGCCTGCGCCAATTTTTTTAGCGTAGTTAACAATCTCAATAGCCTGTACAATACGTTCTGCACTAACAGAGAGAGGGTAGGTATTGTTTTTTAATACATTACCAAAAATAAGATACTTTACTACTTTATCGTAAAAGGTCTGTACGGCATCGATTGATGTATAAGAAGTAGCTCCTAGTTCAATAGATTTTTTCTTTATTTCCTTTATTTCTTCAGATGAAAATCCGCCAGTGTTTACACTTACTGCATGAACTTCAAATCCTTTATTTTTTGATAAATATTTAGCGCAATAAGATGTATCTAATCCGCCGCTGTATGCTAATACTAATTTTTTCATTATATATGTTCAATTCCGGTGATGCCGGGTAATTATTGTTTTTTGGTTTGATATAGGTTAGAAAATAGACTATTAGATAGCATATTGCTATGTAAATAGACTCAATGAATTCTTTAATCTCATTTCTATTATGTACTCTTTTCTTCTTTCCTTCTTAGAAACAAACTTTCTTTAATACTTTTTAATCTTGTAAATGCCTTACCGTTCATTTCTTTTGTTTCTTCAGTTTTTTTCTTGCTAGTACCATTATAAAGCATGCCGGTACATAGGCACATTTTTTGCTCTGTTCTCGTAAGAATATCGAAGTTTTTACAGGTTTGACAACCTTTCCAGAATTCAGGATCATCTGTTAATTCAGAGAAGGTAACTGGCTTATAACCAAGTTCGTAGTTGATTTTCATAACCGCTAAACCAGTGGTAATTCCGAATATTTTTGCATCTGGAAATTTCTCTCTACTAAGATCAAAAATCTTGGCTTTAATACTTTTTGCAAGACCTTGACCTCTGTAATCGGGGTGTACTATGAGTCCGGAATTGGCAACAAATTTCTCGTGTCCCCAAACTTCAATGTAGCAGAAGCCTGCAAATTTTTCTCCGTCCAAAGCTAAAATTGCATTGCCGTTAGACAGTTTTCTCTGAATATATTCCGGAGTACGTTTAGCAATACCAGTACCGCGTACCTTAGCAGATTCAGCTATGGTATTGCAGATATCCTGAGCGTATTTAAAATGTGACTCGTTAGCAACAATTAAGTTCATTGCCAGTTAGATTTAAAAGTGTAAAAAAGTTTTGATTTGCTGTGCGGAAATGGACTCACCTAATTCCATAATTATATATTACCCTTACGGGCGACGACGGCGAGATGTGAACGGGCGCACCAAAACCATGGTGCACAATGTGTTATATAAAAAGTAGTTTTTTTCGCTCATTACGAGACAAATGTACAAATTATATTTATTTGACAATACTCAAGATATAATTTTTACAAAAACCTCACTTTTTGTTATAATGTGCGGCAATTTCATAAAACAAATAACCATATACTGAAATATATTCAATACCTAAGAGCCATAAATTCTCTTTGAAATCTGCCTGCGAATAGGCATAGTAACTCAGTACTATAGCTGCAGACCAAATAATGGCATATCTATATGTAGTGAATATAGAAAGCAACACTAAAAATATGGGATACCATGGGTGTACAGTTGTTGACATTAAGTAATAGATGGTCAAAATCCACATCATAGACCAGAAAATTCTGTTTAGGTCAAATTTTCTAGGTAAAAATGTAAAAATACCAACGGTGGTAATAGTAAGTATAGGTGAGATTTTCCCATATTCCTTTATAAACATCCAAGGTCTGGCATCAAAATGAATCGCTACTTTTTTTGCGATATTGTAAATACTGGCATTGAATTCAAAATTAGAAAACCAGAGTTTTAGAGTTTTACTATAGTTATCAATATATTCTGGCATATTAAAGAGTAGAAAAAGGGCTAAAGAGGTGGTTGCGATAATGCTATAAAAAACAATACTTTTTTTCCAACCTAAATACTTAAAGAATAAGGGTAAAAATAAAAGCGGGACTAATTTTATAGAAATAGCACATGTAATAAAAACGGCAGCAAGTTTCCATTTGTCTATAGATAACAGAAACATAGAAAGGATAAAGAAAAATAGCATGACCCCTTCAAAATGTAGATTGCCGGTTAGCTCTATAATAACAAGCGGATTTAAAAAATACCAGAATATCAAATGCGGAGACTTGTTTAGATTTTTCAATAACCTTCTGCCATAATGGAATATACCAATATCAGCAAGAATAATGATTGTCCGCATGGCAAATAACGATCCAAAAATACTCTTGCCACCAAGAAAGGCTGCCAAGGCAAAAAGGAGTTGGTTTAAAGGCGGGTAATTGCTATAATTTCTTGCACTTAAACTGCCCATGCCTTCATAAAGTACATTGGCATTCGGTATCATAGATGCCATATGTTTTATTAACTCATCTGGTGTATGTGAATAAGGGTTTTTTCCGCTTGAAACTAAATGGCCGTCCCAAATAAAACGATAAAAATCTTGAGACAGATTGGGTTCTGTAAATAGGAAGACCAGTCTGAAAATAATGCCTATGCCCAGTAAAAATCTGAAGTTTAGTTTTTCGAACTGTATCAGTTTAAAACAGAAAAAAAAAAGTGCTACAAAAAGGGAGAGCAACTTTATGAAATCTGTACGATGTAAATGATATGCGTTGGTGTAATAAAATACGAAACTTAATACCGTTAAGATCAAGGAAACTTTGTGGAGTTTCAGAAAATTTTTAAGGGTAATCGGCATTAGGGAGGTAAATTTAGTAACAGGTCAATTTAATGGTTTTTATTGAATTATGATTCTATAAAGCCATCATTTTTCGTAAAAGTTCTTTCATGATTTTACCGACTAAGTAAGTGGTCACATCTTTGAAGTCGCGGCCAGGGATATATTCGATAATTTATCTTATGGAAGGAAACTTTTCGTTTCCGTCTACATACGAATCTAAAGCTTATTGTTTAGTTTTATATTTTCATTTCCAAAGCTAAATCCATAAGATTTAGCGACATTATGAATATACACAGACCTTTCGATTCAGCCCTAAACTCCGCATTACGTTTAGGTTTTGTTAGCGTTTGTTGTTTCCGCCCGGGTGCGTATTCCGTTAAAGTAGACCACTTTTTCATTTAGACTGTTGGTATAAGTTCCATTCAATTGGTTGTCTTATTGTGCTACAATCTAAATCCGGTTTCTGGAATGGATTGTTAAGAAAATCTTCAGCAATTTTAAGGAAACAGGGGTTGGCCAACAAATCATGACTTTCATCTGGGAAAACGACCCCGTAACCATTTTTCAAATGCTTTAAAGCTTCAATGGAATTACTAATGGGAGTGACTGGGTCTAAACTGCCCGAAACCATCAACGTTGAAACATCTGAAATCACGGGTTGGTTTTCAAGGACCGAAGCCCTAAATGGATGCCAATCGGATAGAGAGTTAAAACCTTCAAAGGTTGTAATGTCAAACCTTAGTTCTGATTTTGCATGAGCATTAATTATTTCAAGACTATCGATAAAGGGCAGTTCTTCATAGGGCAATTGACAAGATTGTAAATGAATTCAATATATTCCAGGGCATTGTTGATGGGTTCCAATTTGCCCTTCTCCATTGCTTCAATAATTTTGGGGATATCCGCTATTGACTGGCGACTGTAAAGGGAGTGGTGTAATACTAGTAAAGCATCTCGACGGTTTAGAACAAAAGATTGTGAATCGTACTCTAAATGCAAGGGTTCAGACTTTAACTTTTTTAGGATTTTTAATAAACGATTTTTAAGATGAGGATAGCGGCTATTACATTTCTCACTTTGTTCACAACGCCTGAGAACTTCAAAAAGGGATTTTTCAAAATCGATAACAGTTTCTCCAGATAATTGAGATTCTGGAGCAAAAACGCCTACAAAGATTGAGCTACGAACACTAAGTGGAAAATCGCGCATGATGGTAAACCCCAACCTTGAACCATAGGAAGCTCCAAATAGATTCCATTGTTCATATCCCAAGTCTTTACGTAAGTCCTCAAAATCAGCGGCATTTTCTTGGCTTGTATATCCGGCCAAATCAACACCTTTTTGATTGACCGCCTCCTTACATTGGTTAAAGATTGAGTCCAAGGCCAATAGTTCTTCTTTAGGACCTAAGTCTTGTCTTGCAATTGCAATGATGGCTTTACCCATATCAATGCAGTTTGCTCCAGATGCGCCTGTTCCACGTTGATCCATCAGTACAATATCTCTATCATTTCTGAGAAGATGATTTTTCCAGTACTCCTCCATGATTAAAGTAGAAGCTCCTGGGTCACCCGCCACCCTGTAAATATAAAATAGGCGCCTTTAACGAATCGGCTTTTTTTGCCTTAAGAACTTTATATACCAATTTAAGAGTTCGAGAATCCGAATTTAGTCGGTTTTCAGGGACTTCTAGAATTCCATCTATGACTTCATTTGGAGGAGTTGTATTACATGCCTGAAAGAGAACTGCCAAAATTAAAACTGTCCATGAGCGCATACTTATATATTGATTTTAATGTGACTATTAGAGATTACATATAGCGACCTGATATGTTGGGTTGTTTTCTTCCATTAAGAGTCGTGGATAAAGAATGTTCCCTTATCCTGCGGCCTTATGTGATCTGTCATAGCACATTGTTGGCAGTAGTGTTTTTTCAACAATCTATGAAGTTGATAGTTTACTACTACCAATATTTAAATTTTCTTTGCTAATTTTCTATCATTGGTTTGTATTTATTCCAATTATCTACAATTGCCCATATATTAATTGATAATAATACTAGGACTATTCCAATAGTTGACATATCAAGGACGAGATGATGCACAAAAATTCCTACCATAACTGGAAGAATTACTAAAGCTCCTAAAGCTCTTGTTTTCGGGATTGCTATTAAAGCACCTCCAATGATTTCAATAATTGCTACAAGAGGAAAAATCCATTTTATTGTCATAAATGCTCCTATAATTTGCATCATTTCTTCAGACATTTCAGGCATAGGCATATAGTTGAAGAATTTATTTAAACCTGAATTAATCATCATTAATCCGAATAGGATACATAATACTGTAAGAATCTTGTTTTTCATTTTTTGATGGTTTTGGTTAAAAGTACATCAAATATAACTATTTTTTATTACCGTTGGTAACCAGTTACCTTGAGGTAATCATTACCTTAAATAAGATGAAAAAAAAGAACAAAAAGAGTGTATGTCCACTTTGTTACCTGTAAGGGACACTTATAGTGGGAAATGGAAACTTTTAATTCTAATTTCAATTTGGGAAGGAAAAAAGCACTTTAGAGAAATAGAACGAAGTATTCCAAAGTTAAGTACCAAGGTTTTGTCAAAGGAATTGAAAGATAAGGAAAAAAATCAGTTGATTATTAGAACTGTTTTAAATGGCTTTCCTATCCTCACAAAATATACGCCAACAGAACATTCTAAAACGTTAAAAAAAATTATTTTAGAATTGCAAAATTGAGGTATTAACCAGAGGAAGAAAATCTTTGGAGATAAGCCAAAAAAAAACTTCTTCATCTCTATTTTATAAAACTACTAATTATTCATTTTTCATTGGATTTTTTCTGAAGTTCATTTTATTTGTACCCATTATTAAAAGCCACAAACAAATTCCGATTTCTCCAATTGGTGCTGGAAATCCTACAATGTCAGATATAATTGTTTTGTTAAAATCTGAATATAAAAAACCTCCGAAAAATGTAATCAAGTATCCAAAGCAACCTGCCATTAAAAATATGCCTAAAATTTTTGGAAGAAAACCAGATTTATAAACTAAATAACCGAATGGTAAAAGCCAAAGCCCCCAAAATATTTGCGATAATTGAACTCCGTTATTATAATTTTCAATGTATAACATTATGTGGGGTTGAAATTCCGCTTGTCCGATTTCAAATTTATTAATTAGGGTTAAGACTGAAAATTTGTTAAGAATGTTTACAAAAGAAATCGGTATACTTATTAAAGAGAAGAGAACCATAAATTTTGCCGAAACTTTATTTACGTTTTTTAGAAGGTTATAAAGTGTCAAAGGTAATAACATAAAAATAAGAGAAGAGAAAATTGCTGTTAAGATTCCAAGTCTGAATAAAAGTTCAGAATCTTTTATGTTTTCAATGGTTTTTGTGGCATTTTTTAAATCAATCAATTCTGATGGAATATATGCAAGGTAGGTGAATCCAGAAATGACAAGTAATAAATATAGTATTCCCGCAATTCTTGCTTTTTTATTTCGTGATATAATTTTCATTATAAAATAGTTTTTTCTTTAGGCCATTTCCAAGCATGCCAAACAATTAATGTTGTAATAATGCTTTCTAAAAACGCTAAAAAGATATAAAATAGATACCATTCGTTAGTTGATATGAATCCTATGAAAATCATCATTAGTGTAAATAATGTTCCAAATATGATATTAAGAATTCGGTTTATTTTTGATTGAAGGAAAATTGAAACTGCAACCATTACTGAAGGAATTGCCAAAATTATAGATGCCATTAACAATGTGGTTGGACTATCCATAATATTATCGCCTGTAATCAAGCTGTTTATTTTATATGGTGTATAAAGTTCGAAATAATCGCCATATAAATAGCAGAAAGTTACAGATGTCCACAACGAGGCAAGTTTGATTTTGATGTTTACCTTTGGGTTTTCTAACATTTTAGTGTGGTTTTTTATAGTTTATTTAGTATCTCTAATTATATAGACGTAAAAAATCTCTAAATGGTTGCCTGATATGTTGGGTTGTTTTCTTCCGTTAAGCGTCGTGGCCAAAAAAAGTTCCCTTGTCCTACGGTCTTATGTGATCTGTCATAGCGCTGCGATGATGTTGCATATCCCTTTGTGCGGGCGACGGCTGAGATAGCAGCGTGTGAGTTGGAGCGTTGGCAAACGAGATGTAGCACATAGGGTCGACGTAGGAGAATGCAACATCATCGTGTTTGTGTATGATTTCGTTGCGTGGTTTAAACGCTAAAGTTAGCAAATAAATCACAGATAGAAAGTCCGCGAGGACTTTCGTAAGTAGGCTATGACTAGCAATGAATTATACACGGTGTTGGCTAGTAGTACTTTATTATTCAATCCGATTTTCATCATTCATTTTAGTCGGATTTTGTCGTGTGTCAAAGACATCATTAATTATAATTTCATTATCTACAATTCTGTAAATAAGTTTATAATTTCCACTTATTAAATATCGGTGATTTTTATTTAGAATTGTCAAATTAGGTTCTACTGGACCAGAATTCGGG
>Ga0209344_10000207_pt1 | contig 122054 bp, 105 predicted proteins | sample Cruoilmetagenom6_FD_187293 | JGI IMG/M metagenome (GOLD analysis project Ga0209344, IMG submission 187293) | Oil polluted marine microbial communities from Coal Oil Point, Santa Barbara, California, USA - Santa Barbara Oil Seep Sample 6 (SPAdes)... | ecosystem: Environmental > Aquatic >...
GCCGTGCCACAAAAAGACCCACGCGTTAAACAGGCCAAAGAGAAGCAGAAGCGTTGTACGCCTAAAATAAATATCGGCGGCGCGCATGCCCATGCCCTTGTCGGTGAGGCGGTCCATCAATAAAACAGTCCCTGCCCCAAACATGATGGAGAAGAGCCCGCGCTGACTACCATCCAAGAACATCATGAAAGCTTTGTAGCTCTCCATTTGAAACATCTCGGTGCCGATCATCTCGGGGTATGACATCATGCCCATGGGGTTGGCGAAAAACCATATATTACAGGCAAAAATGCCAAAAACGGCAACGCCGCGCATGACATCCAGTGCGCGGTTACGCTCATCGCCGCTAGTTGGTGTTGGGTTTGTTGCTAGATCTGACATTATGCGTCTCCCCGTTTCATAGGTTGTTTACTGCCGTAAGTTAAGCTGCGCCAAACCCATTCAAACGGGCCAAATCGATAAAATTTAAGCCAGATCGGTGACCAAAGAAGCTGCAATGCCCAAATGCCAAAGACAACATAATAAGGCTCCCAGCCACGAAGTTCACCAAACAATCCAAAGCCAAAGCCGTAAAAGATGAATGCACAGATAATAGATTGGCTGAGATAGTTGGTAAGGGCCATTTGCCCAGCAGCTGCAAAAGCCGACTTCAAGAAACCAAGGATACCTGCTTTGACGAACATTTGAACGATACCCAGATACAGGACCGCCATGCCTAAACGTCCAATGTCGTAAAAAACTTGCCAGTAGCTAAAGGCGAGACGCATATGTCCGTCCAGCATGTCACTGATCATGCCGTAACGAATACCGCCGCCAATGATAAGCCCTGCGAGAGTGATTTGACTGAGCCTTGCCCACGATAGACTGCCCGTTAGCAAACCCCACCGATAAAAGACAATGCCAAGCAAAACCATCACTAGAACATCGGTGTAAAACTGTGAATAAACCATACGGCTTTCAATAATAACCGACCATTTAGCTCTCTCGGTGAAACTACCAACGAAGCCGCTTTGTACTGCTTCAATTTCTTTGCCGCCGCGAAACTTCATATAGCCTTCAAAGTCGTTGCGACGTTCAGCGCGCTGTACCAGTTGTTTTTCATCTGGGGTTAGTTCGGCTCCGCTCTCACTTTTTTGGATAGCTGCTTGGGTAGTATTAAAGCCCTCAACTGCTGCGATGTTGTCGTTGTAGGCAACACCCATGCGGAACACCGTTAGGAGTGCTACAACCAAAAGAAGCCCGCGAGTGCTCGCGTTTCTAAGTGCAAAGATAATGAAGCCCGATAGCGCATACATAAAGAGAATGTCGCCCGGCCACATGAAGAGAAAGGCATTCACAAGGCCAAAAACAAACAGCCACATGATGCGTCTGAAGAATATATTAGCCGCTTCCACGCCCATGTCTCGCGCTTCAAGGTTTTTCAGCATCAAGACCATTCCAGCCCCGAACATCAGTGAAAATAAGGTGCGCATGACGCCGTCTACGGCCCCAAACCACACCAAAACACCGTTCCAATCACCTGCTGCATTGTCTAAAATCAGCGCGATAAAAGGCATGCTGATCGGAAAAGCAAAGTCCCATATATTTGCTGCTAGTATACCCAAGACCGCAAAGCCGCGGGTTACATCTAAAGCTACATTACGGTCAGCTTTAGTAATCGGCGAAGCCGTTAAACTGTCTGTCATTGAAACACCCCTATCCCCATAAAGATTTCTATAACCATAAAGGATACTGCATTGCTTTGTCACGCAATTGCTTTGCGGTAAGCAGTGGCAAAGCTGCGATAAACGCCCTTAAGGTAGGCGCTTAAGTGGGCGCGTTAAACATGTTGGACCACCCTCGCCTTTACGGCTTATCTCAATACCCTTGTAGGTAAGAACTGTGCAGCCCGCGGCCTCAAGACGTGCTTTGGTCATCGGTAGACCTTCTAGCATCAACACACGGCGCGGGCCAAGAGCCAAAACATTGCAAGCCATCGCTAAAAACTCGCTTGGGTCCACCTCAACTTGAGTGATGCCCTTACTGGTGAGCCACTCGGAGAAGCTATTAGGAATATCAGGGCTATGCACGAGAGCAAGGTCGCGGTCCAACGGGCTAATCATGCTCATAAGATGGTATACATCGTCAGCGTGATCAGGGGCTGGTAGCGGCACCACATGAAGGTCAGTATTAGGGGCCAACAATGCTTTTAATTGTTCAATACCTGCCATGTTGGTACGCGGACCAAGACCCACAGCAAGGGTTTTGTCATCGAGCCAAATAACATCACCGCCCTCTATGGTGCCAGGCGCTTCTATCGTGCCGATCTCAGTGATGCCGTGTTCTTCTAATAGCGACATGTTAAAGCGTGGCTCACCGCGGCGGCTCACACGCCCCATGTTACAAAGCAAAATGCCATCAGGGGTCTGGATCATCGCATCTCTGGTGTATAGCCCATCAAGGGTGAGATCAGTTCCGCTAGAGAACGTAATAACCTCTGCACCTTCGCTAGCTAGAATATCAACAAAAGCAGCGTGTTCATCTATGGCACTTGTAAGATCAGGCCTCTCATGGAAGCGAAGCGCCTGCCACTCAGTGTCAATTTTTTGCTCTGAAACATAAGCGGACTCAGGGGCCCTCACGGCAACCAATGTCAATTTTTCATATTCGTTTAACATAACCCCTCCCACATTCCTGAACACTATATGTAAGGATTATTATGGTTGCCATCAACAAAACAATGATTCTAATAATTTAAAGATATTAGCAACTCAATCACATCATTACCTTCAAAATAAGTCTTATGTCCCACTCAACTCGTCGTTCTATAGATTAACTTCATCGCAATAGTATAGACTAAAGTTAGATTTCTTCTTAAGCTCACCTTGAATTCGATTCAGGGGTTGGATCGAAGGGGGACCAACAAAAATCTATTAGGAATGAATAATGAAAAGATTGATTGCCGCTTCGCTCGCAGGCTTGCTTCTTGCTATGCCGCTGGCTGCACAAGACACTGTTGACTTGGAAATGATGAAAAAAATCCGCGACGAGGGTTATAAAAATTCACAGATTATGAAAACACTAGGCCATCTCACTGATAATATTGGTGCACGGCTTTCTGGATCACCGCAAAAGAGGGAAGCGGAAATCTGGACCAGAGACAAAATGACATCTTGGGGTCTTGAGAATGCACACCTTGAAAGCTTTGAGTTTGGGCGTGGTTGGGATGCAGCTGGCACAACGGTTGTGATGACCGCACCGCGCACCGTACAGCTTGGTGCCGTACCTGTTGCATGGCACCCGGGCACCGACGGTATTATCGAGGGCGAAGTAATACGTGCTGATATCAATTCATCTGCTGACTTTGACAAATACCGCGGAAAACTAGCCGGTAAGATCGTTGCTCTTCGTGCTGAAGGTAAGGTGGATGTAGTTGATGAAGAAACCTTTAAAAATGTGTTCTCTCGTCATGATGAGGAATCACTTGAGCGCGCTAAAATGTACAGAACACCACGCGTTGCGGGCGCGGCTAGAAGCTCTGCAGACAATGTTAAACGTCGACGCACCCGAGGCGAAAGCTCAAAAGCCGTTTGGCAGTTCCTTAAAGAGGAAGGTGCTATCGCCACTATGATCCCAACCCGTTCATACGGTGGTATCATGCGTACTTTTGGCTCATCACCGCGCCCTGGCTACACCGCTACTCTGCCACAAGTGGCCATTGCCGCTGAAAACTATAACCGCATGCTGCGTTACCTTAAAAACGGTGAAGTCGTTTCAGTGAAAATGGACGTTAAAGCCACTTTCTATGATGAAACCACAAAAGAGAACAACGTGATCGCTGAGATCAAAGGCAAAGGTCGCAACCCTGAGATCGTCATGGCTGGCGCACATCTAGACAGTTGGCACCTCGGTGACGGCGCTGTTGATAATGGGACGGGCGTTGCTGTTGTAATGGAAGCTATGCGCATCTTAAAAGCATTAAACGTAAAACCAAACCGCACCATTCGTGTGGCACTTTGGGGTGCTGAAGAGCAAGGCCTGCACGGCTCCACCGCGTATATTCAACGTCACTTCGTGGATTATCCAGAGCTACCAGCCGTTGAAGGCAACTATGTGGTTCCGCATCAGCGCAAAAACGGCGATGCTGACAAAATTCTCAAAGATGAGTTTGAAAAGTTCAGTGTTTACTTCAACTTTGACAACGGCTCAGGTAAAATTCGTGGCATCAACACCCACAACAACCTAGCAGCCTCCGCCATCTTTGAAAATTGGTTCACACCGTTTCATGACCTAGACGCTAAAACAGTGTCACAAAACGGCTCTGGTGGATCAGACCACGCGTCATTCCAGCGTGCTGGCTTGCCGGGTTATCAGTTCATGGTGGACCGCTTAGACTATTTCGTTCGCACATGGCACACACAGCTTGATGTCATTGATAATGCACACGAAGCAGACCTACGCCAGTCAGCCGTTATCTTAGCAGCATTTCTCTATAACGCAGCAATGCGCGAAGATCGCATGCCTCGCTAAGGCGATTATAAACAACACACAAAGAGGCCATCTCACGGGGTGGCCTTTTCTTGCAATATGTCAGCAGCCTATACTAGGCTTCGACGATCTATATAAAAGGGGACAGCTATGTCATTGTTAAAAAAATCACTCTTGGTGGCGACACTGTGCATTTCAGCACCGCTCGCAGCCCAAGATGTTGACCTTGAGGTCATGAACAAAATACGTGCTGAGGGTTATAACAATTCTCAGGTTTTAGAGACATTAGAATATTTATCCGACAACATTGGGCCAAGACTTTCAGGCTCACCCGCCATGAAACAAGCCAACGACTGGACAGCTGAAAAACTAACCAGTTGGGGCCTAGAAAATACCCACCTTGAAGGGCTAGAATTTGGGCGTGGCTGGACATTTCAAGATGTTGGTATCCACATGACAGCCCCCCGCCAACAACAAATTCAGGGCTATCCTGTTAGCTGGCACCCTAGCACTGACGGCGTTCTTGAGGGTGACGTTGTGCATATTAAAAGCACCAAAAGGGCAGAATTAGATAAATATAAAGGCAAGCTTGCGGGCAAAATTGTTCTCTTGGGTAAAATGGCGAAAATTAAAAAACCCGAAGGGGAAGCTGTTAAACGCCTTAGTGAGGATGATTTAACTGAGCTAAAAAAATACAAAGAAGTAAGTCCTAATCTACTAAACTATATCAGCCAAATGCTCCAAGGCTGGTTGATGCCTGGTTTTAATGCAGGTGTATTTTTAGAAGCCGAAGGTGCGCTTGCTGTTGTAGAGCCAAGTTCAAGAAGTGGCGGTATTTTTGATGCCAGTGGTTACGGACACCGCGAAGGCTTTACACCTAAATTGCCAACTGTGAAAATCGCCCCTGAAAGCTATAACCGCATGTTGCGGCTAATGAAAGACGGCGAGACCGTACGTGTAAGTGTTGATGTTAAAGCCACATACCATGACGAAGATAGTAAAACATATAACACAATCGCTGAAATTAAGGGCAAAGGCCGCAATCCTGAAATCGTAATGGCTGGCGCGCATTTAGATAGCTGGTTCCTTGGTGATGGCAGCATGGATAATGGTGCAGGCGTTGCTGTTGTTATGGAGGCTGTGCGTATTTTAAAAGCGATTGGTGTTAAACCAAACCGCACGATACGTGTTGCTCTTTGGACAGGTGAAGAACAAGGTTTGCTTGGTAGCCGTGCTTATGTGCAAGACCATTTTGCCGCGAGAGCAACTCCAGAAGCCGCAGTGCCCGCAGGCACCTTGCCGCTTGAGCATAAAGACCCTAAATCACCGTTTGTGACCTTGCCAGACCATGAGCGTCTGTCAGCTTACTATAACTTGGATAATGGCTCTGGTCGTATTCGCGGTGTTTACACGGAAGGTAACATGGAAGCACAACAAATCTTTAATACATGGCTTAAGCCTTTCCATGGCCTAGGTGCAAAAACCACAACGCCTCAAGGCACTGGCGGCACCGATCATCTTTCGTTTCAATATGTTGGCCTGCCTGGTTATCAATTTATCCAAGATCGGTTAGACTATAATACCCGCTTGCACCACACACAGCTTGATGTGTTGGATAACGCCGTTGAGGACGATATGAAACAAGCCAGCGTTATTATGGCTGCCTTCCTTTATAACTCGGCTATGCGAGAAGACCGTATGCCGCGTAAAGCAATGCCAGAATAATACTGCGCTAACCAATAAACCAAAGGCCACCCCACGAGGTGGCCTTTTTCTTTTGCAATAAACCGCATTAAATGAGTAGTCTCTTGGCTGAACCTTGGAGGGTATAATGTCTTTACTTAAAACAACTATGATAGTGGCTGCTTTTGCCACTGCACCACTCACTGCTCAAGATGTTGATCTTGATGTTATGAACCAAATTCGTGCGGAGGGCTTTTCCAACTCAAAAGTGATGGAAACACTCACCCACCTAACGGAAGAAATAGGCCCGCGCCTCACTGGCTCGCCAGCCATGAAAGCCGCCAACAGCTGGACCGCTGAGCAACTCTCTGCGTGGGGGTTAGAAAACACAAGGTTGCAGCCTTTTGACTTTGGCCCGGGCTGGACCGCAAATTATGCTATGGTGCAAATGACCGCGCCGAGCAGTTCACAGCTTTACGCCGCACCCATCAGCTGGCACCCCAGCACAGACGGTACACTTGAGGCTGAAATTATTTATGCACCAATGCGCAGTAAAGCCGATTTTGAAAAATACAAAGGTAAGCTAAAGGGCAAGATTGTGCTTGTGGACGGTGTCCGCGGCGAGCGCACTCCGAGCAACAAAGTGTTTGAGCGCCACAGCGACGAAGACCTTTCAAAAATCGCTGACTATGATGTGCCTAAGAGTAACGGTGCCCCAAGCCAAATGGGATGGGTGACTTATCGTAGCTTCTTTTTTGAGCGTGAGAAATTTTTAACTGCTGAGGGTGCTGTCGCTATGGTGCGCAAATCCTCACGCCCTGGCATGCTGCTAGACGCCAGCAGCTACCAACATCTTATAGACCATATGCCGCAAATTCCAGGCGTTGTGGTGGCCGACGAACACTATGACCGCATGATCCGCCAAGTAAACAAGGGCAACACAGTCACGATGAAAATGGACGTGAGTGTTAATTTTCATATGGAAGATACCAATAGCTATAACACGCTCGCAGAAATTGCTGGTAAAGGCCGCAGCCCAGAGGTTGTTATGGCTGGAGCACATTTGGATAGCTGGTTCTTGGGTTCAGGCGCCGTCGATAACGGTGCTGGTGTCGCGGTAGTGATGGAAGCTGTTCGCATCTTAAAAGCTATAGGGGTTAAACCAAAACGCACGATCCGTGTTGGTCTTTGGGGCGGTGAAGAGCAAGGCTATTATGGCTCGCAAGCTTACGTCATGGATTTTTTGGCTGATCGCCCAATGAACGATGATCCTGTGCTTCAATATATGGCACCCTATGAGAAACAATATCAAATGTTCCCCATTACGCCAAAAGACGAGTTTGATCGCTTCTCAGCCTATTTCAACTTAGATAACGGCTCAGGTAAAATTCGCGGTGTTTACGCTGAAAATAATACAGCAGCAGCAGCTATTTTCACCAAATGGCTTGCACCGTTTCATGATCTGGATGCCAAAACAATCACGCTCAATACCACAGGTGGTACCGATCACGAATCCTTTGATGATATTGGCATTCCCGGGTTTCAGTTTATTCAGGACCCTCTAGATTATAGCAGCCGCTTGCACCACACACAGCTAGATGTGCTAGATAACGCAGTTGAAGCAGACCTGAAGCAGGCCAGCGTTATTATGGCAGCGTTTTTATACAATGCGGCTATGCGCGATGAGATGTTACCGCGCAAGGCAATGCCTACTAAGTAAATAAGCTACAAAAGGGCTGCCTTAAGGCGGCCCTTTTTATTGCCTATGATTATCTACTAAAGAGAATAAGGAGCGCACTCATGTTGAAACGGTTCACAGCACTACCTCTAGCTATCCTACTCACACTAAGCGGTACTGCGACTGCGCTGCAGGCTGATGATGCCAGCAACCGCGCGCGTGCGCTACTCAGAGATGTGATTGCCATCAAAACTATTGAAGGCACTAATACTACTCGCATTATGGCTGACCTTATCCGAGACCGACTGTTGGCTGAAAGCCACCTCACAAACACTAACATCACGCGGGTTGATCATAACGATGCGTTATCTTCGCTCGTGGTGCGCTATCCGGGTAGCAATAGCGGGAAAAAGCCGATGTTGTTGATGGCTCATATGGATGTGGTGCCTGCTAACCGCGCAGATTGGGTGAAAGACCCTTTTGTGCTGACCGAACAAGATGGATATTTTTTTGGTCGCGGCGTTGAAGACAATAAAACAGGTGTTGTGATGTTGGTAACCAGTTTCATTACCCTTTCCAAGCAAGGCTTTGTGCCTGACCGTGACCTAATTATGCTGCTAACGGCTGATGAAGAAACCAATGCGATTTCTACTATAGATTTGCTGGAAAATCACCGTGATTTGGTCGATGGTGAGTTCGCGCTTAACAGTGATGCTGGCGGCGGGGTTTTAAATGAAGGCAACGCTGTAAGCTACTCTGTACAGGCCAGTGAAAAGATATATCAAAGCTTCCATCTCACGGTAAAAAACCGCGGCGGGCACAGCTCTGTCCCCAGAAAAGACAATGCCATTAACACGCTTGCAAGATCATTAACCAATGTCTCGCAGTATCAGTTTCCAGTGGAACTTAACCCTGTAAGCATGGGCTTTTTTAAAGAAACCGCCAATACGGAAGGCGGTGCCATTGGCACTGCCATGCGCCAAATTGCCAAAGACCCTAAAAATGAAACCGCAAGCCGCATGGTTTCCAAATCAAATCCATATTATAACGCTGTAATGCGCACCACCTGTATCGCAACTGAGTTGCTAGCGGGTCATGCTGAAAACGCCTTACCCCAAAGCGCGCGAGCAACTGTTAATTGTCGCATCGTACCAACAAGCAATAGTAACAGCGTAGAAAACACACTAAAGCAGCTTATCAATGATGAAGATGTGGTTATAAGTCGTATCAGCCCACCAACACCAAGTGACCCTTCACCGCTCAGACCTGATGTTATGCAGGCTCTCAACACAACACTCACTGAAGGCTGGGGTTTGGTCACGGTTATCCCAACCATGAGCACAGGCGCCACCGACGGTCTTTATTTCCGTAATGCTGGCATCCCTGTTTATGGGGTGTCTGGGGTATTCACTGAGCCTGGTGATAGCGGTGCGCACGGCCTTGATGAGCGCGTGAAGGTAACCAGCTTTATGAAAGCGTTGGACCACTGGGAAAGCATGATCAAAAAATTAACAGGTACTAAACCTTAACCGGGTACCTAAAGGCTATCTGGGTCGCTCGATTCAATAAGGATGGCATCTTCAATATCCAACAGAGTTATTGTTCCGCCGTAAACAGCGGCTGTATCAATAAACAGCGCGGTGCCCAACTTTGTTGGGCGTCCAACGGGCGTATGTCCGTGGATCGTTACCGCTGCTGTTGGGTCAATATTAACCACTTTCTCACGGTATATATCACGGCCCCAGAGCATCTGGTTTACTTTTTTGGGGTTCATCACAGCTTGACCGATCTCAGACCAGTCATCGCCGCCCCACTCTGCATGGACAATACCAACTGAGCGGCCATCAGGGCGTAAAAGCGTGATAGCATAAGGCGTGGTGAGTAGCATGTCTCTAAGCTCTAATAGCATGCCGTAAGGAATGTCTTTTGACCATTCACCGCCGTTCAGGTGCCATGTGACATCATCTTGGTCTTTTATGGCATCTATTGCCATCTGCTCATGATTGCCGCGGACGCAGTAAAACCAAGGCTCTAATAGCAGTGCCGCCGCATCCAGCGAGTTAGGACCTCGGTCAATAAGATCACCAACTGAAAAAATTCGATCAATCGCAGGGTCAAAAACCACTTCTTTCATGGCATCGAAAAGTTGCCCCGTCATTCCATGAAGGTCACCAAGAACAAAATCGCGGCCAAGTGTATTTGGCATTACTGTTACGTGTAGCTGTGTCATGCTGGTCTATTTAGTCCCATATTCTTTAATTACTAAGGGTTATACCTTACTTTTTGACAAAAATTTGCCAACCTTCTTGCTCGACCCCTAAAGCAATCATTTCATATGCCGCTTAAATCGGCGCAGTCACATCCTTCAGCCACACTTTGGTGTCTGCATGTACGAGCGCTGATAGCTTTGTGTAAACCTCTGCGTGATAGGCATTAAGCCATGCGCGTTCACCTTCACTCAACAGGTTCACATCAATTAGTCTGCGGTCAATCGGTGCCCATGTTAGGTTTTCAAAGCCCATAAAGCCACGACCTTCTGGATCATTGTCACATTTGATAACTAACACAAGGTTTTCAATACGAATACCGTACTCACCTGCTTTATAATAGCCAGGTTCGTTAGATAAGATCATACCAGCTTGTAGCCCAACTCCGGGCTTGCCAAACTTGGCGATACGCTGCGGTCCTTCATGGACGGCAAGGAAGCTACCGACACCGTGTCCCGTACCGTGATCATAGTCTAATCCTTCAGCCCAAAGCGGCGCGCGGGCGATAGCATCAAGTGCCTGGCCTGTGGTGCCACGAGGGAAGCGCGTACGACTAAGGCCAATATGACCTTTGAGCACGCGGGTGAAACGGTCTCTGTGCTCATCGCTTGGTTCGCCAACAATAACTGTGCGCGTGATATCGGTAGTGCCGTCAAAATACTGACCGCCACTATCCACTAAATATAGCTCTCCGCAACGAATAGGACGGTTGCTCTCAGTGCTCACGCTGTAGTGACACATAGCAGCGTTTGGCCCCGCAGCTGATATAGTCGTGAAGCTTTTATCTTGAATAATATCTTGCTCTTCACGGAAGCGCCAAAGCTGATCCGCGGCCTTAATTTCATCCATATTTTCCTTTGGAGATTCTTGAGAAAACCAAAAAAGGAAGTTACAGATTGCAGCGCCGTCTCGAATGTGTGCATCCCGCGTACCTTGTTGCTCAACTGGGTTTTTAACCGCTTTTGGCAACATGCAAGGGTCATCACCGCGAACAATGGTTGCACCGCTTGAAGTGAGGGTGTCGAACACACGGGCATTACTTGTGAGCGGATCCACGAGCACGGTCGCACAGTTTTTGCCCAAATCTTCTAGCGCTGGGTAAAAGTCATCGCGCGTTTTAATTTCAACACCGTTGCCAAGGTGGCTCCGCACTTCATCGGTCATTTTGTCAGGGTGTACAAACAACGCCCCATGACCATCAGAGTGCAACAGCGCAAAAGCATGCGGCACAGGTGTATTTTGAACATCATCAGCGCGAATATTAAAGGCCCAAGCCACGTTATCCATCATGGTGATAACCGCAGCATCAGCCCCTTGTTTTTTAAGATCAGTGGCTATTTCAGCGCGCTTGTCCGCGGCTGATTGACCTGCATACTCCAACGGATGCGAAAACAGCAAGCTCATTGGTGCGCCGGGTTGCTCGTCCCACACTGCATCAATTGGGTTGCCGTCTACCGCAACTAGCTCACCGCCAAGGCCCGTTACCGCAGCCCGCATAGTGGTGACCCAATCAATGCTAGCAAGCTCAGCGTCAAAGCCTATGCGCTCGCCGTCGCCCATCGCGTCGGTTACCCACTTCTCAACGCTCATCTCTTCGATGCGCACATGCTCAAAATAAGCATCGTCTACTTGTTCAACGATTTGAACCACATAGCGCCCATCCACAAACACTGCAGCGCGGTCACGCATAACCACAGCCCAACCACAAGACCCCTCAAAGCCAGATGCCCATGCAAGACGCTGGGCATAATCGCCAACATACTCGCTCATATGTTCGTCGGTTAGCGGAATGATAAAGCCTGTTAGTTTACGGCTGGCTAGCTCTTCGCGCAAAAGCGCGAGGTTTTTAGGGTTGGTAGTCACTGTGACATCTCCACACATCATGTTTCTTACCTTAATGTCTGTCATACATATTGATGAAAGAAAAGTCTTTTGCTTTAATGTGTTTTTCTGTCAATGATATCCGCAAAGATAGAGACAAAGATACCGGCAAGGAAAAAAGCGCAATGCCTCAGTTAAAAGCACCTAAAAGCCTTACTCCGCCATGCGCTAAGCGGAAAGCCCATAGCTATACCCACCACGGTATTACGGTTAGTGACCCTTATCACTGGTTAAAGGACCCCAAATACCCCGAGGTAGACGACGAGGATGTGCTGAACTACCTGACGCAAGAAAACGCATATTTTAAAGCGGTCATGGCCCCGCAGGAAAAGCTTACCGAAACATTTTTCAGTGAAATCAAAGGCCGCATCAAAGAAGATGACCACGCGGTACCTTGGGATAAAAATGGTTACCGCTACAGCTGGCATTTTGAAAAGGGCGCGCAGTACCGTTGCTGGACCCGCAGTAAAGGCGGCAACGAGACCATCCTTTTGGACGAAGTAAAAGAAGCTGCAGACAAAGATTTTTACCGTCTCGGCTCCTTGGATATATCACCGAACAATACCCTAATGGCATGGTCGGTAGACGACACTGGCGGTGAGCGCTTTACTATACGTGTGCGAGATATTGACAGCGGCGAGATGCTAAAAGATGAAATACCCGAGAACAGCGGCGGTATTGTTTGGACCACAGATAGTAAAGCCTTTGTCTATGTGGTGGTATCCGCTGAATGGCGCCCCTACCGTGTGATGCTGCACCGCCTAGGTACGGATATCACGCAAGATGTCCTGCTTTATGAAGAGAAGGATAGCAGTTTTTTCACTGGCGTCGCATTGACCAGCAGCGAAGAATTTATCCTGATCCGCTCCGCTGACCATGTAACCGCAGAGGTCTATGCTATTTCTGCTGATGACCCAACCGCAACCCCCACACTCATTGCAGAACGTAAAACGAACCGCGACCTATACGTGGACCACGGACAAGATCAATTTTTCATCCGCGTCAACGATACCGACAAAGACTTTCGCATCGTAACTGCACCAACAGCAACACCGAGCGAAGCGCACTGGCACGAGATCAAAGCGGGTGGCACAGGGCATTATTACCGCGGTCTGCAAGTGTTTAAAAATCACTTGGTAATCGAAGACCGCGTCGACGGACTTGATCAAATTATCATACGAAACACAGACGGGTCAGAGCACCGCGTTGGCTGGCCTGAAGATGCTTACGCCGTTGGACTAGGCAATAACCCAAACTACGGCCAAGCCCAAATTCGCTTAAACTACGAAAGCATGATCACGCCCTTGTCGGTTTTTGACTATTCCCCAGATAGCCAAAGCCATGTTTTAATGAAAGAGCAAGAAATACCAAGCGGTTACGACAAAAGCCAATACGAAACTGAAAGGTTACATATTAAGGCGCGTGATGGGGCTTTAGTGCCTGTCAGCCTCGTCTACCGCAAAGGCTTTAAGCTAGATAGTGGTGCTCCAATGCACCTGTATGGCTACGGTGCATACGGCCTTGGTATGGACCCTAGCTTTTCAGCTGCGCGCTTAAGTTTACTCGACCGCGGTTTTGCTTATGCTATCGCACATATTCGCGGTGGGGATGAAATGGGCTATGGCTGGTATGAGGCTGGCAAACTTTTTAATCGAACCAATACCTTTAATGACTTCATTGATTGTACAGAGCATCTCATTGAAAAAGGCTACGTGAAAAAAGGCAATGTCTCTATCTCTGGCGGCAGCGCGGGCGGAGAGCTGATGGGTGCTGCTGCCAATATGGCACCTTCTCTTTTTGCAGGTATTATCATGCATGTGCCCTTCGTCGATGTGCTCAACACTATGTTGGATGGCAGCCTACCCCTCACGCCCATTGAGTGGCCCGAGTGGGGCAATCCTGCTGAAAGCAAGGAAGTGTTCACCTATATGCAAAGCTACTCGCCCTATGATCAAATAGATACGAAAGCCTACCCACCGATGCTGGTCACGGGCGGGCTAAACGATCCACGAGTAACATACTGGGAGCCAGCGAAATGGACTGCCAAACTCCGCGCAACCAAAAGCGATGACAATCTGCTAACCATGAAAATAAACATGGGCGCGGGCCACGGTGGTAAATCTGGCCGCTTTGAGCGCATTGAAGAAAAAGCCGAAGAATATAGCTTCATGATGATGGCCCATGGCTTGGTGCAGGACCTATGATGTTTTCTCGCAGCGAAACAAATATCCCAGACGGCCCTTTCACAAGTGCGCGGTTAAGCTTTCAAAAACTATGCGTGCAGGACGAAGACGCCATGTGGGAAATGGTCTCAAGCGATGTTATGATGCGTTTTGTACCCTACACAACAGAGGTCAACCGCGACACCTGGCGTGAAACCTTCCACCGACAGATGGCGGAGGGAGAACGTTATAAGTTTTTTTATGCCTTTAGATGGCGTGATCAAAACGAAGAAGAAAAAGACCTTCTTGGCTTGGTGATACTGCGCCCCCTTGAAGATGGCACTAAGCTGGAGGTTGGCTACTGGGTCCGTGAGAGTTTTTGGGGCATGGGGCTCGCCACCGAAGTTAATGCTCGCATGGTTAGCCTCGCTGAAAACGAGCTAAACATAGACCCCAAATACTTGATGGCAACCGTGATGCTGGGCAACGATGCCAGCCGCAAAGTACTAGAAAAATCGGGCTTCAAAGTGGTCGGTGAGTTGATGGAAGACGCAGGCCCCTGTTGGGATTTCCGCAGAGATATTTAATCTGACCATTTAACTTGACTGTAGCTGATCCAAAACCGCTGCCATATGATCAAAGTCATAGCCCGCTGCGCGCGTCGCAGCCAAAATATCAAGCGTTTCTATGGTTTTTGTGCTGGCATTTGCCAGTGACCACAAAATACTGCAACGCGTTCCAGTGCGGCAATAAGCAAAAATAGTCTGCCCGCTTTTGATCGCCTCAACGGTTGCATTTATTGCTTCGCCTGTCGGGCCACCACTATCTATAGAGATATGCTCAAAGGCCATCCCCATACTCTCAGCCCACGCTGAAACGGTTGCCACGTCGCTTTGTCCGGGGTCTTCACCATCTGGGCGATTACAGATAACCAAACTTGCACCCAAACCTTTTGCAGCCACCAAATCAGCCTCTTTGATTTGCCCTGCCACATAAAATTTTTCACAAAGTTGCTTAATATCAGTCATTTATTGCTCCAGAAAAGTTTTTTCAATAAAAATTAATAACTTGATGTAGATCAAGCTTACATCTCAAACAAGGTCCATAATAATACGGTATTCAAAGACATCGCGGATTTCTCCGTTTTGAATACCTTTACTTACTACCCCACACAACTAAGGGCATCCTCCCGGATGCCCTTTTCTTATGCACCCTACAGCGGTGGGTTAGAATAATAGTGCCAAGACAGCAGCGCAACCACACTGCGGTGTGGTCTCCATGCTTCACCCCAAACTTGTATCTCTTTTGGCTTTTGCCGCTCTTCAAGACCCTTGATGCGGCCAATACCAACCAGCACCGCCAAGTCATCAACGGGCCAAATGTCTGAGCGCCCCAGCGAGAAAATCATATACATCTCAGCGGACCAGCGCCCTAACCCTTTAACAGAGGTAATGGCAGCGATTGCATCTTCATCTCCCATACTATCCAGATCATCCACAGGTAGTGTGCCTGTCATCACCGCTTCACATAGCGAACGACCGTAGGATATTTTTTGCCATGACAGCCCAGCGCCGCGTAGCGCTTCATCCTCTAACGCCATGAAAACTTCAGGTTTAATTTGGTGTTTCATAAGGACTTCAACGCGCCCATGAATTGTGGAAGCCGCCTTCACCGACAACTGCTGACCCGAGATTACCCTAAGTAAACTTTCAAAGCCACAATCCTTGCGCCGCTCCTTGGGGTAGCCTACTGCTTTTATAGCTGCTTTAATATCTGGGTCCATCGCCGCGACAATATCTAATTGTGCTTTAATGCCAGCATCTGTGAGTGCGTAATCCATTTATTTTCCTTGGCGGTTTGTTGAGACGCTAACGCATCAAGGCAGGGCCGACAAGGGTGCTCTATTCATGGGTATTGCAATTTCGTTAGAACCCACTTAACAATTCTTGGGACTAATGGGGACAGAACGGACTGCAAAAGGGGATAAGCATGACCAAGATCTACGATCAGGTGCCGCTAATTAACTATCCGCAGAAAAGCGGTGACGACATGATAACGGATACCAAAGAGTTTTTGGAACATATGCGCAATCGGCGCACAGTGCGTGATTTCTCAGACAAACACGTTCCAAGAGAAGTCATAGAAAATGCAATTCTCACCGCTGGCACCGCACCGAGCGGTGCTAACATGCAGCCTTGGCATTTTGCTGCCATCAGTGACCCTGCTATAAAGAAGAAAATTCGCGAGGCCGCTGAAGTCGAAGAACGGGAGTTTTATGAAACCCGCGCTAGCGAGCGCTGGCTTGCAGACCTAGCACCGCTTGGCACCGACGCTGACAAACCTTTCATCGAGATAGCCCCTTGGCTTATTGTGTGTTTCAGACAGGCCTACCGCTTGGACCCTGAGACCGGTGAAAAGCGCAACAATTATTACGTCCATGAGAGCGCGGGACTTGCCGCAGGCTTTTTGATAGCGGCGCTACACAGCGCGGGGCTTGCAACCCTCACCCACACGCCGTCACCCATGACCTTTTTTAACGAGATTACAGGCAGACCAGCTGAAGAGCGCGCGATCATGATGATTGTAACAGGCTACCCAAGCGACGACGCGACGGTGCCTGACATATCGAAGAAATCACTCGATGAGATTAGCACCTGGATGGACGACGAAGGTTAGTCTTTTGGGATGAACAGCAGTGACTTTGCGCGTGTAATCCACGCAAACCATATGCTAAGTGATGTGAGTGAGAAAATACTGGCTATGGTTGCCCCTTCAATAAGGCCTTGGACCCCACGCTCCAGTGCAATTCCTAGATAATAACTAAGTGGCAACATCAAGCCGATATAGGCCACTGTTTGAATAGCTGTGGGCACCCATGTTTCTTTCAAGCCTCTGAGCAAATTCGACAGAACACCTTGGAACGCATCAAACAACATCATGATAATGACGAGACCTATGAGCGGAACTAGAATATGCATCACCGCAGGATCGGCTGTGAAAAGCCCCATGATATCTCCTGTAAAAAAGATCATGATTGAGGAAAAAATCATCATCAGCACAACGTTCATGCCTACGCAGAGCAAACCACCCAAGACCGTGTCTGCGCGGTCATAGCGAGCCAGTGATATCCCCACTCGAATGGAGCCTGCAACGCCGAACCCTGATGCCATCATAAAGGGTACCGCGAGCAGCTGAAAGATAATGCCGTATGCAGCGAGTGGCACAATTCCGAGCCAACCTGCAAAAACAACTACTGCGGCGAAGGCCATCATTTCCGTTGCCATCGATGTAGCGGATGCATAGCCAATTGTTCGTTGTTCTACCCAGTCACGCCACTTGGCTGTGCCTTTTATGCGCACACCGTAAATAGAGTTTTTAGGCGAGAACCATATGTATGCAATGATAAGAGATGCGAGGAACCAGCGCACGATGGTGGAGGTCCAAGCGGAGCCTTCTGAGCCCATTTCAGGAAACCCGAAAGCACCAAAAACTAAGGCATAATCAAAAAATAGATTTACGATGTTTGCGGCGACCATCAGCTTAAAGCCAATGACTGCACGACCTGTCCCCTCCAAAAAAGAGTTGGAGGCATAAAACAGGAGATGAGCTGGCAGGCCCAGCACCAGCACACGAATAAGCACGCCCGCCTGCTCTGCATTATCTGCAGTTTGACCTAGTAACAAGAGCCACCACTCAGCAGGCCAGCAGACCAAGATGAGTAACACCGAAAAACCCAATGAAAACGGAATAGAGCGCCGCCAAACTTGGCCGCATTCGCCGTAGTCACCGCGCCCATAAGCACTGGCTGTCATAACAACAACACCGTTTAGGATACCAAGGCCTATTACCAGCAGAAGCATGATGACCGCTTGGTTAGCAAGGTTAAGCCATGCCAAATGCTCCGTGGCATAGCGCCCAACAACCGCCGTGTCGACAATACCCAGCATCATCACACCGAGCCGCGACATGCTAATAGGCAGAGCTAGGCGAAACATTTCGCTGCCGTGTCGCATGATACGCTCTTTAAACCAAGCGCGGTCCTGTTGTTCGCTTATGATGGTCATAGGTCTCGCTCATTAAAATGGGGCGGTGACAAGCTGTTTCCTGTTTGTCAGTACTCCTTCTCCCCTACTGTGCTTACCTGTCACATACAAGCCTTATATTTGTGATAAAACCACTAAACTGGGCAAGAAAAATCACATCAATCGAATTATCACTTTGGTTTATTTTACACGGTTTATCGCTTTAAATGCTCACTTTAGCGCGTTTTAATCGGTTATTTACGCTTTTTTGCTAAGTTTAGCTGGGGAGATAACTTGGAGGGATATAATGCGAGGATTAACAGCACTCATTATAAGTTTTACTCTAATCACAGGGGTCGCTCCTTTAGGCGCAGACGACTGGCGCGAATATAGATCTGAAAATATCATTGTATATTCTAATATCGCTCAAGAAAATGTCATGGAGCATATCAATGATATCGAACGGATGCGTCCATATCTTGCTAGAGTGACAGGCCTTAAAAAAACACGAACCCCCCTACCAGTAACTCTCTATCTTTATCGCTCCGCCTCGGATTTCCGTAAAATCATTGGCGAGAGACAAATGCTCGGCGTGTACCGACCACTTATCAAAGGAGGTGTCGCCGCCACAGTTGGATTAGATCCAATCGATCCTCGTAAGTTAGGTGGTCGTTCTATCGTTTTACATGAGTATGTGCACCATTACCTCTCGCAGTTAAGCCCTCTTAACTACCCTATCTGGTACAAAGAAGGCTTCGCCGATGTGGTTTCTAATATTAACTATAATTATGGCGCTGATGTACGGATCGGTGAGATATTAAGGCCACGAGCTGAAATGTTAAATGATAGAAGCGGTTGGGCACATGTGAATGAGCTTTTAAACGCAATTGGCCCCAATATTGGTTCTAAGCACGGCTGGCGAGGACATGATCGTTTTTATTCTCAAGCATGGCTTTTGGCGCATATGCTGACTACTGATACTGCATACTTAGACAATACAAATCATTTTATTGAGCTACTAAGTTCTGGAGTAATGCCTGCTAATGCTGTTATGCAAAGTTTTAATATGACTATGTCACAATTTAATAAAGCATATAAGAACCATTGGAAAAGTGGAATTTCACTATCATCACTTGATACTACAAAAGTAGTTTATAAAGCGCCAGATATAAGTATCCGGAAATTGGGTCCTGATGAAGAGAGGGCACTTAAATGGCGCACCCAACTTGATTTTGCCGAGACTCCCGAAAAAATTGCGGCTATTGCTCTCGAAATACAAAATTCCCTAGACAAAAAAGAGAGTGTTCGATTGCGTGTGCTCTATGGTGAAGCGCTATTAGAATTTGCACGCCCCGATCTCGCTGGCCAACAGATCAAGATAGCCCACGACCTCGCTCCAAATGATATCAACGTTCAGTTTATGGCGGCAAAAATAAAATTAGACATCGCTATTCGCCGCTACACTGGCCTCGGTCCCGATGCGGTGAGCCAAGAAGACTATAATGAAATCCAAACGTATTTGGATAGTGTTATTGCGGCCCACCCCAACAACGCTGAAGTTAATTACCAAGTCGGCATCTTACATTTCTTGAACCCAGAGGGTGACCTAGCAGGCCAAGGCCTAATGGCTCTCAAACATGCCACAGCGCTCGTACCGCAAAACTATGAGGTACGCCTGCTACTAGCCCAATCACAGGCCAAATTAAAGCAATATGAAGTTGCCTGCACAAACGCACAACAAGTGCTGCGATACGGAAAATCTGAGAATCTTAGAAACGGCGCGCTTAAGGTAATAGAAGGCCCATCGATGACCTGCGCCGCGTAAGTTAAAAATAATAAATATCTACTTGGCGAGCAGCCCCTTGCAGCCTACTGTTGCCACAAGCAAACAAAAGAGGGGTTTTGTTATGGTTAGTAAACGTGATTTTTTAAAATTTACCGCAGGCGGTGTTGTTGGCGTAGCTGGCATGGCACTCTATCGCGACGGACTAAAAACACCTGAACCTAAAGCTAACGGTACAAAGTCTACCCTTTCTGACATCACCGAGGGCATGACCCCCATATCGGTGGACGAGCGGAAAGCCCGTATCGCCAAATTGCAAAAAAACATGCAAGCTGACGGCATTGCAGCCCTCATTGTAGAACCTGGCAGCAGCATGGTCTATTTCTCTGGTGTGCGCTGGTGGCGGTCTGAGCGCTTAACAGCCCTTATTGTGCCCCGCGAAGGTGACATCGCCTTTGTCACACCCTTCTTTGAAGAGCCTTCGGTTAGAGAGAGCATGACCTTTGGTGACGATGTGCGCCCATGGCACGAGCATGAAAGCCCATTTGATTTGGTTGCTGGCCTCATCCGTGATCGCGGCATTAAAAGCGGCAAGATCGCCTTTGAAGACACGGTTCGGTTTTTTGTCCAAGACAACATCATGCAATGCTTGGGCAGTGATTACAGCGCCACAAGTGGTCGCGGCGTGGTCAATGCTTGCCGCATGTATAAAAGCGCCCATGAGATTGTGCTGATGCACAAAGCCAACGAGATAACGCTAACCGCATACGAACACACCCACGCCCAGCTAGAAGCTGGTATGACCAAACGCGATATCTCTGGCATCATGTCGAGCGCTCAGCGCGCCCTAGGTGGCAGCAGCCTTTTTGCTATGGCCCTCATCGGTGAGAGCAGCGCCTACCCTCACGGCACAAAGAAAACCAAACCACTAGCTGAAGGTGATATCCTTTTGATGGACTGCGGCGCAGAGGTTTTGGACTATGAAAGCGACATCAGCCGCACCTTCGTAATAGGCGAGCCTAGCAAGCACCAACGTGAGGTATGGGACACGGTGCGGAGCGGTCAACAAATCGCATATGAGACCGCCACACTTGGTACAGAAACTGGCAAAGTGGATGACGCCGTGCGCGCATACTATGAAAGCCTTGGTTACGGTCCGGGTTATGCCACACCTGGGCTTAGCCACCGCACAGGCCATGGCATCGGTATGGACGGTCACGAACTGGTTAACTTCGTGCACGGTGAAAAAGCGCCACTTGAAGCTGGGATGTGCTTCTCGAATGAGCCGGGCATTTATATCTACGGTAAATTTGGTGTACGCCTTGAAGACTGTATGTATATGACAGAAAATGGCATGCAGTGGTTTACTAAGCCCCCCGCAAGCTTAGATGACCCAATCGGGACGCTCATCGCGCTTTAATCTTCGTCGGGGCCCGCGATTGCGGTTGCGGGTTCATCCATTTCGATCTCAGTGATTTTAGTGGCTTTCTTGGTGATTTTCCCAGTACTGATTTGGATATCACCGATATCTCTTTCAGCTAGGTCAAAATGAGTGGCAAGTTTAGTCACGCGTTCATCAAGTCGCACGACGTCCTCTAGCATTTTACCCACTTCTGCTTGAATGAAGCCTGCTTGCTCTTGTATTGCTGCATCCTTCAGCACCGCACGTGCTGTATGCAGCGTTGCCATCAATGTCGTTGGGCTCACGATCCACACCCGAGCTTTGTGGGATTTTTCCACTATGTCAGGAAAGTTAGCATGTAGTTCAGCGTAAACCGCCTCGCTGGGAAGAAACATCATGGCTTGATCAGAGGTTTCACCGGGAATCAAATATTTCTCTGATATCGCTTTAACATGTTTCATAATATCAGTTGAAAAGGCTTTCCTACACCCTGCTTTGTCAACATCAGAGGCATTAATGAGCGCACGATAGCTTTCTAAGGGAAACTTACTGTCAATGACGATATCACCGTGAGGATCTGGTAATTTAATCAGGCAGTCAGGACGCTTGCCATTGCTAAGTGTTGCCTGAAGGTCATAAGCATTAGGCGGCAAAGTATTGCGTATAAGGTCATTCATTTGGGTTTCACCAAATTTACCACGCTCTTGTTTGTTCGACAAAATATCCTGCAAACCAATGATATCACCGCCGAGCTTTTCCATCTTAGTCTGAGCTTCATCAATGACCTTCAAGCGCTCTTGTATTTCACCAAAGCTTTTAGCTGTCGTGGTGGCAGAAGCCGTCAGGTTCTTGCCCATCTTGTCAGTCAGTGTATCTAAACGTTCATGGAGCGCCTTAGTGTTTTCAGCTTGCAGGGCACGGTTATCAAGGGTTAAACGCTCTAACTGAACTTTCAATTCAAGCATTTTTTCGTCATTACCAGCATCGTTTTTAGGCAGACTTAAGCGCACAGCAACATAGATCAGCAATAGCAAAACCACCGCACCTAACCCAATTAAAAGCTCGTTTTCCATATCAACCCCAGTGCAAAAGCTGTTTAGCAAGCTTGACGCCGCCCTCTTGTCCCCTTACCTAAGACCCAATAGAGAAAAAATGCAACGAGATTTAAAGCTTATGAGTAAACTCGACATTATAGCGGTCCCTGACCCACTGCTTAAAACCAAGTCCACGCTTGTAGGCACAGTGGATGATGACCTGCGTAAATTTATGGATGACATGGTTGAGACCATGTACGCAGCGCCTGGTATTGGCCTCGCCGCTGTACAGGTGGGTGTCGCTAAGCGTGTTCTGGTGATGGACCCAGACGGCGATGCTGATAACCCAAGCCCGATCTTTATGGTCAACCCAGAGGTTATCTGGAGCTCGCCTATCGTCAGCACCTACAATGAAGGCTGCTTATCAGTGCCTGAGCAATATGCCGAAGTTGACCGCCCATCAGAAGTGACCGTACGGTACCTTGATTACGCCGGTATACTGCAAGAAGAAACATTGGATGGCTTGAAAGCCACCTGCGTCCAGCATGAAATCGACCATTTGGACGGCGTTGTCTTCATTGATTATCTGTCGCGCTTAAAGCGCAGTATGATAGTCAAAAGGGTGAGAAAAATGACCCAAGACGCCAAGATTTTATAAGAGGGAAATGAGCATGGCTCTACGCCTAGCATTTATGGGGACACCTGATTTTGCAGTGCCAACACTTTTGGCGCTACTGGGCGAAGGTCACTCTATTGTGGCGGTTTACAGTCAACCTCCTGCACGTGCTGGTCGCGGTAAAACGCTCAAAAAAAGCCCTGTGCACCTAGTGGCAGAACAGCACGGTATCCCAGTGTTCACGCCCAAAAGCATGCGGGACCCAGCCGAACAAGATGCCCTTAAAGCGCTCAAATTAGATGCAGCTGTGGTGGTGGCATACGGCCAGATACTCCCTAAAACCATTTTAAACTCTCCCAAATATGGCTGCGTCAATGTGCATGCAAGCTTACTTCCGCGCTGGCGCGGCGCTGCCCCTATCCACCGTGCAGTGATGGCCGGTGACAGTGAGAGCGGCGTTTGCATCATGGCAATGGATGAAGGGCTGGACACTGGCGATGTCATCGCCCGCCACGCAGTGAGCATCAAAGAGGATGAGACCACCCTCAGCCTCCATGACACACTTGCAACACTCGGCGCTGACACCATTAACGAAGCACTCGCGGGCCTGATAGATGGCAGCATCACACCAGAGCCACAAAACGAAGTGGGCGTTACCTACGCCAAAAAAATTGACAAAGCAGAAGCCAAAATAAACTGGGCGCTATCCGCTACTGATATTGACCGTATGGTGCGCGGGCTATTCCCTTTTCCGGGGGCCTGGTTTGAGCACGACGGTGAACGTATAAAACTGCTAGCGGGTCGTGTGGTGGAAGCATCAGGCGATGCTGGCACAGCCCTCAATGATACGCTCCTTATTGGCTGCGGTGAAAGGGCTTACCAAATTGAGCGGGCACAGCGCGCTGGCAAAGGCGCTATGGACCGCGAAGACCTGCTGCGTGGTTGGGCTCTAGCTAAAGGCAGTTCTTTATGACCATCCAGCGCTACAAGCTCATAATCGAATATGACGGTCGGCCTTTCGCTGGTTGGCAGCGCCAAATAAATGCCCCCACCGTGCAAGAGGCCGTTGAAACAGCCGTTGAAAAACTAAGTGGTGAAACTGTGCGGGTTCAAGGCTCTGGTCGCACAGATAGCGGTGTTCATGCCTCAGGCCAAGTGGCACATTTTGACATGGAAAAAAAGATGGACGCACTACGCCTTAGGGAAGCGCTCAACCATCACCTCAGAGCAGTGCCTGTTTCTATTTTAGAGGTAGAGCTTGTCAGTGAAGAATTTCATGCGCGCTTCTCCGCAAAAAAACGCTATTATACATACCGTATTGTTAATCGCCGTGCACCGCTTACCTTTCGTGAAGGTCTCGCATGGCACGTGATGTTACAGCTTGATGTGGATGCAATGAACGAAGGAGCTAAACGGCTGGTTGGGCATCACGATTTTACCACCTTTCGCCACACCCAGTGCCAAGCAAAAAGCCCTATCAAAACCCTTGATGAACTATCTGTAGAGCGCGACGGTGAAGAGGTGTTAATCAAAACATCCGCACAGAGCTTTTTGCATAACCAAATTCGATCTATCACAGGTACTTTAAAAATGGTGGGGGAAGGCAAGTGGACCACAGATGATGTGACCACAGCACTTGAAGCTCGCGACCGCGCCGCACTTGGCTTTAACGCACCGCCAGACGGCCTGTACTTTACAAAAGTTGATTATTGATCCGCTTCGATGAGCGCTGATTGCAGATCCGCTACATCCTTTAAGCTACGCAGTTCACGGCACACATCTTTATTTCTAAGCAGCCGTGATACCCGCGCAAGCGCTTTTAGGTGTTCTGTACCAGCGCCCTCAGGGGCAAGCAGCATAAAGACCAAATCCACAGGTAGGTCATCCACCGATTCAAATACAACAGGATCACCTAGCGCGATGAACACACCGTATATATGCTCCAGTTTAGGGCCTTTTGCATGAGGAATGGCAACACCGTGGCCAACGCCCGTTGAACCAAGCTGTTCGCGGGCGTGCAAGCCCTCAAATATAACACGAGAGTCCAAACCCGTGGCAACACTAGCGTGCTCCGCGAGTATTTGAAGAAGTTTTCTCTTACTACTTACACGTGGTAAAAAATGAACCCGGTTGGGGCATAGCAATGCCTCAATATCCATTCTCTTAATCCTTAGCTGGCGCCCCACCGTGGTGAGACGCAGCGCCTTGAAGCCACAGCGGTGATTAAGCAGCTTCACCCGGGCTAATCCATCCGATATTACCGTCGGCTCGTTTATAGACCACTTCCAGTGAGCCGCCTTTTACATTTCTAAACATAAAGGTGCTCGCGTCAGCAAGGTCCATCAACATGACGGCATCCCCAACGCTCACCGTTGGGATTTGCTTTTTCGTTTCAGCAATAATGAGCGGCTGGTCAGACGCATCTTCGTTTGTTGCGTCTTCGTGGTCATGCGGCACAATCACCGCGTCACTTACAAGCTCAGCTCCACTCTTGCTGACATTGTGGTGGTTCTTAATGCGGCGCTTATACCGACGCAACTGTTTTTCTATTTTTTCAGCGGCGTTCTCAAAAGCCCCGTATGGATCATCGCCTTCGCCGCGGCTTTGTAGGTTTATGCCAGTGTTGGCGTGGAGGGTGCAGTCTACTCGGTACAAATGTCCTTCTTTGGACATGGTTACATGTGCGTCAATGGAACGGTTAAAATATTTATCTGCTAGATCTTCTAATCTGTGTTTAATGTGATCAGTTAGGGCTTCGCCTAGGTTTAACTTCCGTCCGGATACTTGAATTTCCATAGTATGCTAATAGTCCCTTTCATTTGCAGGAAACAGGCTAGAAACGCCCGTTTTCCAACGTTGTCAGGGGTCACGGGGGACCCCCGTTCATGCGACCAAAACCACCAAGTTTGTGGCTTGATCTCGCTGTGCTGAACCAATTGCTGGATCAGACTTTTAGCTTAACACATTGTACCGCGTAGCCTATTAAAAAAGCGTAAACACCGTTAATTAAGATACCATATTTTTCATGCGCCGCCGCTGAACTGACGAGGGGATGCGCTGCGCTTCGCGGTACTTTGCCACGGTTCTCCGCGCGATATCAATGCCTTCGCTTTTCAACAAAACTACCAATTTATCATCGGATAATATTTTCTTCGGTTCCTCGTTGTCGATAAGGTCTTTTATCCTAGATTTTACCGACTCAGCCGCATGAAGCTCGCCGCCGTCTGCTGATTGGATAGCAGATGAGAAGAAATATTTAAGCTCGAACATCCCGCGCGGTGTTGACATAAACTTATTGTTGGTCACACGAGACACCGTAGATTCGTGCATATCAATTTCGTCAGCGATGTCTTTTAAGATTAGCGGCTTCATGTGACGCACACCGTGTTCAAAGAACATTTCCTGCTTTTTCACTAGCTCAGTTGCCACTTTCAAAATGGTTTTTGCGCGCTGATCCAGTGCTTTTACCAACCAGCTTGCATTGTGCAAACATTCGGTGACAAAAGTTTTGGTTTCGCGCCCACCCTCGCCGTCAGATAGCTCGGTGACATAGGCTTCGTTGACCAACACACGCGGCAAGGTCTCCGTGTTAAGCTCCACCGTCCACGACCCAAGGTCGTTTTTCCTAATGAAAATATCTGGTGCCACGGGTTGGTTGACCTCCGTGTCGAAGGCAAGGCCTGGCTTAGGGTTTAACGTGCGAATTTCACCAATCATATCAGCCAAGTCTTCGCTATCAGCGCCGCATATCTTTTTAAGCCCCGCCATATCGCGTTTCGCCAACATATCAAGATTTTCAAGGAGCTTTTGCATCAAAGGGTCACAGTGATTAAGCTCTTTTAGCTGCAGCGCCAAACACTCTTGCAGGTCTCTCGCGAACACACCCGTTGGCTCCAGAGTTTGCAGTTTAAAGAGCGTCGCCTCAATTTCATCTACTGTAATCCCGAGCCGCCCCGCCATATCAATGACATCATCACTGGTGACGTAGCCCGCAGGATCCACAAGGTCGATCAAGTGCGCCGCGACCAAGCGCTCAGTCGCATCTTCGATGACCACTGCCATCTGACGGGTAAGCATATCATGCAGGTTATCGCCGTCCTTCAGTGTTTGGTCCAAGCTACGCTCATCGCTACCGCCACCGCCACCAGCCATATCACTATAGCTTTGCAGCGGGCTGACGTTGTCGCCGCGGGTGTCGTTATTGTAGACATTTTCTTCGTAGTTGATGTCCAGCGGACCGTCCTTGCCTGCTTCTGGATCAGAGCCAGAGGCAAAGCTTTCGTCGGTTGAGACCAATCCTGTGTCCCCTTCTGTAGGAGAGATAGCTGCATGGTCAGCGGCCGCTTCGTGGTAATCATGGTTTTCTTCGCCGGGCGCGGGCGCATTTGGGTCTCCAAGCTCAAGCAGTGGATTTTTCTCCACTTCCTCAGCGACAAAATCTTGAATTTCAATATTGGAAAGCTGCAGAAGTTTAATCGCTTGCTGCAACTGCGGGGTCATCACCAGCTGTTGTGTCTGTCTTAGATCTAGCTTTGGCGTCAGTGCCATTTGCTATCAATCCCCAATAAACTTTTACTACAAACTAAAATTGTCGCCGAGATAAACACGGCGCACATCTTCACTTTCAAGCACTTCTTCCGCTGTGCCTTCAAACAACACATGCCCGTCAAAAATGATGTAAGCACGGTCAATAATGTCCAACGTTTCACGCACGTTATGGTCAGTAATCAACACCCCAATACCGCGGTCCTTTAGATGGGCTGTCAGGTCACGAATATCAGCGATCGCAATAGGGTCAATGCCAGCAAATGGCTCATCCAACAATATGAAGCTTGGGCGAGCCGCCAAGGCGCGTGCAATCTCGCATCGACGCCTCTCACCACCTGATAGCGCCATCGCCTGCGTTTCTCTGAGGTGGGTGATGGAAAATTCTTCAAGCAGCTCGTCGAGCATGGCTTCACGCACCACACGGTCGCTTTCAGACACCTCAAGCACAGAGCGGATATTGTCCGCCACAGTCATGCCTCTAAAAATGGATGCTTCTTGCGGCAAATAGCCAATACCAAGTCGCGCACGGCGATACATTGGCAGCTGGGTCACGTCTTTTCCGTCCATCATCACTGTGCCTGCATCAGGGTCAACAAGGCCTGTGAGTGTATAAAAACTAGTGGTTTTACCAGCGCCGTTAGGCCCGAGCAAGCCAACCACTTCACCGCGTTTCACATGCAGTGATATATTGCGCAGCACTGGGCGACCAGAATAAGCCTTACCAATATTGAGCGCCCACAAGCCTTCGCTTTCAGGGGCGATACCCTCTGGAACACTCTTTAAATTATCAACTGTTGTCTCTGCCTGATCCATCACTCTTTGTGTCCTTGTCGCTTACAAACCGTTAATTGGCCCGATTTGTGCATAGCTAATCATAACCACATGCACTCAGGGCGTACCAGCAAAAAGCTACCTGTCGGTTCAATTTGTCTTCATGCGTGCTAATTTAGGCGGATTTAGGGCTTATCGTCAGCTTTAGGAACAGAAAAGACCCCGCGTACTCGGGTCTCGCCACCTTTGATCTCACCGTCTAGGCGAATAGCACCCGAGACCAAATCAAGCTCAAGCCTTTCACCGCTAATGACAATGCTACCGCTTTTATAATCAACGGTACCACCAAGTGTTACCAAGCGGCGCGGGACATCATAGACCCCCCACTCAGCCGTGACGGTTTCGGTCTCGCTGTTTAGCTGCACACCGCCCGTTGCATCCATCCGGTGGATAGAAGGGTTATCAAAGCCCCCTTCACTATCATAAAAGATAACCACTTGGTCTGCGGATAGCTCCATATTGCCCTGCTTGACCATCACAGACCCCGTTAAAAAACCCAAACCCTCTTTTTGTTTAAGGCGCATCTGGTCAGCGGAAACATCCATTGGTTGCTCGGTGTCGTGGTCTTTCAAAACTGAAATATCTTGTGCAGTTACGGCTGATGCAAACACCATGGCTAGCGCCGCACCCCAAATACTTAGCTTTAATTTTTGCATCTCACGTCTCCTATTCAGGGCTTGCCTTCGTTGTTCTACGGCGTGGAATAATTTTCATTTTTACCCCACCGTCAAACACGCCTTCAGCGTCTTGTACTATAATTTCTACTCTACCAGCATCGAGCCTACCAAGCGGTGTTTTTCCAACCACAGGGCCGCTACCAATAGCTTTTTGATCTTTTAAAAACACGTCTGCCCCCGTCATAGACAGCGTGTAACCATTACTGGTCTCAAGGGTGACTTTTTCGGCGATCTTCAAAATATCCTCACCAGTGTGAAAGATACCTTCACCAGCGGCAACATGCGCCTCGACGCCGTCTTCAATGTCCATGCGTGCCACAATATCGGTTAGCACAATACGCGGCGCGGTAGGGCTATCTTGCCGCCCTTGGGCCGCCTCAAGACGAAAAACACGATCCGCACTCAAAGTGCCAACATAAACAAGGTTTTGCATCAAAATAACATCATCGCTTTTCGCTACCTCTTCACGAGAGAGCGTAAAACTAACCTCAGTGTTATTAATAAGCGGCCAGCCCATAGTGATAAGCGCCAGAACCGCCGCTAAACCAGGCAGTAGCTTGCGCATTAAAAGCACAAACCTATCCCATTGACCCGTATCTGCCACAATTTTTTTAGGCAAAAGCGCTGAGCGTGCCACCTCTTGGGCGGTGTCCTCATCAGGAAAATGGTTTTCGACGTTTGCCATCAGGCAGGGTCCTTTTGCGCTTATCTATGCGCGAAAATATCGTTGTCAGCCCAGCCGCTAAGGTCAAGTGTCGCCCTTGTGGGCAAGAAATTAAAGCAACTTTGGGCTAGCTCCGTGCGTCCTTCGCGGGCGAGCATCATGTCGAGCTTGTCTTTTAGTTGATGCAGATACAACACGTCGGACGCAGCATATTTTTGCTGCTCCGGCGATAGCTCTGCAGCGGCCCAATCAGAGCTTTGTTGACCTTTATCCATATCAATGCCAGCTAGTTCACGCGCTAAGTCTTTAAGACCGTGGCGGTCAGTGTATGTGCGCACCAATTTTGAAGCAATTTTTGTACAGTAGATAGGTGTGGTGACAATACCCAAATACTCTTGCATCACCGCAACGTCAAACCGTGCAAAATGGAAAATTTTGAGGACATCAGGGTTTGTCATCAGTGCTTTTAGGTTAGGGGCACTGTAATCGTCCGCGCTTAGCTGCACCAAATGTGCATCACCGTCTCCCGATGATAATTGCACCACACATAGGCGATCACGCTTGGGGTTTAGGCCCAAGGTTTCGCTATCAACGGCAACAGATGTACCAAAATCTAGCCCGTCAGGCAGGTCGCCTTTGTGCACATAATTGGTCATGACATTTCCTTTTTCTCATTGGTAGACACTATATGCCAACCCTCTATTTAGGGCATTATACGCACTTGCAAGCCACAAGAAAGCCCTATCAAGCACTTAGGGCAAAATCAGGGCAAAAACTCCAATATAATGAGAAATTACAGGCGATTAAGCGGTTGAATCACCAAAAACTGATCGTCTCCATCACTAACCCGCACGGCTCTAACGCCAAAAACCTTTGCTAAATGCTCATCGCTGAGCATCACCTCTGGTGTGTCTTGACCAATTTGTTTGCCGCCATCCAGCATGATAATACGGTCGCAGTAGCGTGCCGCCAGTGCCAAATCATGCAACACCACCATCACACCTTTGCCGCTAAGCGCCTGAGTTTTCAAAATTTCCATAACATCCAACTGGTGTGCAGGGTCAAGGGAGGCCACAGGCTCATCTGCTAAAATATAAGGCGTGTCCGCCGCTAATACCCGCGCCATCAATACGCGTGCGCGCTCCCCGCCTGAAAGGGACGTAACCGTGCGGCCTTTTAGGTGCATGCAGTCGGTAGCGGTGATAGCAGCGGCTATGGCTTTTTCGTCCGAAACCGTCAGTTTTTGCCATGGGTTGAGGTGCGGCATACGACCAAGCCCCACCACATGCTCAACGAGGAGTGGCCAGTGCACGGGCGCACCCTGCGCCGCGTAGGACACAAGCTTTGCGCGGTCCGTAATTGCCATATCTGCAAGCTGTTCACCGTCCAACGAAACCGCACCATCAGTGACGGACACCAAACCCAAAATCGCTTTTAGAAGGCTACTTTTACCCGCGCCGTTAGGACCAATAAGGCCAACCAATTCGCCGCGCCTAAGCTCCGCGCTAACCCCCTTTAGGATATTAGCTTCGCCAATGGTGAGTAATATATTTTTCACGGATAGCATGGTCATCGCATTGCCCCCCGCGTTTTATATATAATGTAAAGAAAGGCGGGTGCACCGATCATCGCGGTGATCACCCCAATGCGCAGCTCTGCCTGCATCAGCGGCTGACGCGCAATGATATCAGCGATCAGCAAAATGAGCCCACCGAGCAGCGCACTAGGCCATAAACTGCGCCCTGGGTCATAACCAAAAAACGGCCGCACCATATGCGGTACAATAAGCCCAACAAAACCGATCATCCCCGCGACCGCAACCCCCGCACCCACACAAGCGGCGGTGCCAAAAACAATAAGATTACGCGTCCTCACCACATTGATACCCATGGTGGTGGCAGTGTCCTCGCCCAGCGCCAGCGCCGTGAGTGAACGACTGGTGGCAAGCATCATACCCATACCGAGTATAATAAAAGGCGCTGCCAAATAAACGTCGGTCATGCTGCGGTTCTCTAACGAGCCGAGCATCCACAGGATCATCTCCTGCATGCTAATGGGAGTTGGTGCCATACTCATAGCAAGGCTGGTGAAAGCCCCAGCGATTGACGAAATAGCCACCCCCGCTAAAATGAGCGTTAACACGCTGGTCTCCCGCGCCGCCATAAACACCAAAACCAAGGTCGCGAGGCTGGCGAAAAAGATCGCCATCAAAGGAAGCGCAAAAGCAAACATTCCTGCAAGACCATAATAAACCGCGATAACACCACCGAGGCCACTGGCGGCTGAAACACCTAATATACCTGGGTCAGCCAGCGGATTACGCAGCAAGCCTTGCAGCGCTGCACCTGACATACCAAGACCACCACCAATAAGAAACCCGAGCAACAAACGCGGTACGCGCAGTTCGTGTAAAATCACTTGGTGGGCAAAATCACCCTCACCCAATAGAGCCGCTAGCGTTTGCCCCCAAGATAGCGGCACAGCTCCGCTTTTGAGCGAGAGGAGAATAACCAGAGTGACCAAGAGACCAACAGACGTGTAAAAAGCAGCTCTACTCACCGACATTCTCCTTAATAATTTTATCCATCTCACGGCGCAAATGCTCAGCCGCATCGACCATAAACAAGCCGCTGCACGACATCATGCTGCCGGGCACATCCAGCGCTGGGGTTGCCTCGATAAGGCTACGCACATAGTTATGGCGCGCGACGCCCCAGTGATTCTGCACTGCTGAGTGGCTATCGTAAAAACTGGTGACAATTAAGCTTGGCGGTGACTTGACCATATGTTCCATGGGTATTGGTATCCAGCCTTCAAAACCAGCATCACCAAAGGCATTACCAAGCCCAGCAAGCGTCATCACCTTATCAACAAAAGTACCACTACCAGACGTATAAGCCCCAGGTGTTAGGTAAGTGGCAGAGATATCAAAGCTCGGTAGAGCTTCCAGCGCTTCGCGGCGAGCTTTGATGTCAGCGATCATCACGTCTGCGCGTGCATCTTGCCCTATGGCAGCGCCCACCTTAGCTATATTTTGGGCTGTGCCCTCGCGGCCTTCGGCGTATGTGATGGTCACGACAGGAATGTCTAATTTTTCAAGAAGCGTTAGAAGTCGCTTATCGCCCGCCCAAGAGCGGACAACTAAATTTGGTTTTAAAGTGAGGATGATATCAGCCGTAGCGCGGTATCGTGGGATGCCCGTAGCGCGGTCACGGTAAAAACTATGATCATCACGCGCCTCGTTTGACACACCGATGATCTGCGTTTCGTCAGCGAGGCCTAGCACGAACTGATCCGCACAGTAATCAAGCGACAAGACCCTATCATCAGCCAGAACCATCTGACTAAAAACGAGTGTTGCCACAAGATATGATATCATCCTCATCATGATCACTTAATATCCTTAAAAGTTAGCTAGAAATTAGCACGGAGCCCAACATAGGCTGTCCGCTGTGGTGTCGCAAAGCCGTAAACATTTTCGTAGACCTCATTAAAGGCGTTTTCAACACGTCCGTAGAGCGTTATCTCATCCGTCACACTGTAATCAGCTGCCACACGCAAGAGAGTGTAGGCCTTTAGCGTCACACGCTCGCTAGGCATTGGCCAAGGTGGGAAAAACAGGTCCACTGCTTTGCCAGTATAGTTAAGGTTTGTGCTGATGTTGAAGCTATCCGTAACCTCCATAAACAAGCTAAGCGATGCTGCGTGCTTCGGGCGGCGAAGCTCGTTAACCTGCGTACCTGTTCCATCGTCCTCAGTTGCGTCAATGTAAGTATAGCTAGCATTAAAGCGGACCATATCAGTGAGGGCGCCGTCCGCCGTTAGCTCAAAGCCACTGCGTTTACTGTCACTGGTTTTATTAACCGCTGTGAACAAGAAGGTAGTTGGGTCAAAGGCAAAACCATCGATCTCGTCCTTGAGGTCGGTGTTAAAGTAGGTGGCGGTTAGCTCGACGTCAGCCCCCCTAGTCTCAATGGCGTGGGCAATACCAATTTCATAACCACGAGAGCGTTCAGGTTTCACATTCGGATTACCCAAAAACTGATCAGCAAAAAAACCGTAACGCTCCAAAAACGTCGGAGCTTTTTGCGCCTTGCTTGCGCTCATGAAAATACGGGTTGTGTCCGCCACTTTCACCGATGCCCCCACATGCCAGCTAGTGATGTCGTCAAAGTCGCTGTTGGCATCATGGCGCAGGCTGCCAGCCACTGTTATAGCGTCCGTGAGACCCCCGACATAATCAACCAGATAGCCTGTGTTTGTAACACTTTGCATTTGGTTTGGGTCACCCCAAGGGCTAGCGGCACCCGTTTGCACAAAGTCAGTTTTTTCATAGTCAATAGCGGCTGTGACGGCGTTACGGGCATCAATTGTGAAGCTATTATCAAAGTAAAAACTCTGCTTTTCAGCACCCGTTGTACCGTTATCGGCGCCAAAAGCGAAGTTTTCAATCTCAGTATCTAGCCAAGTAGCACGCAGGCGACTAACCAAGCGACCATCCAACGCGGTGTTACGCAATCCCGCGGATATCGCTGTTTTCTCTGTTTTTGAGACATTATCGCTATCCGCTGGCAGGCCTGTTAGCCAATCTGTGCCGTCAAAGGCTGTTTCAGCGTTGTCGTTTCTAAGGCTCGCGCTGAAAGCGAGAGTGTCACTAAGGTCAACGGAGAAACGCATGTTGAAGCTATTGTTCACGTAGCCGTCACGCTCACTACCAGTGCGTGAGACATTGCTACCGTCACTTTTCATGCGGCTGTAGCCTGCGGTGAGGTTCCATTTGTCACGTGATATACCAAGGCGTGCACCTGCGCGGTAGGTATCAAGCGAGCCATATTCAGCGAAGGCGGATGCTTCAAAAGGTTTGTCGGCTTTGCGAGTGATAATGTTGATAACACCCGAAAGCGCATCACTACCCCAAGCGGCTGACATAGGGGCACGGATAATTTCAATACGCTCAATTTCGTTACTGGTGAGGTGTTCAAACTGAAATTCGTCGCCCGCGGCAGGGTCGTTCATTTCGACACCGTCGATTAACACAAGTGTTTGGTTAGCCTCTGCGCCGCGCATACGCAGCTGCATAGCTCCGCCAACAGAGCCAGACGATGATAGCGCCACACCAGGCACCGTTTTTAAGTAATCAGAAATTTTAAATATTTGTAATTTAGCGAGCTCTTCTTTGGTGATGATGGTAATGGCGGTCGTGGCGCTATCCGCACTGATCGGCGTACGCGTTGCGGTAACTTTAATCTCTTCAACGCCTTCGCCGTCTTGGGTTGCGGCAAGTGCATAGGTGGAAACGCTACTGGCTAAAACCAGCGCGCTAGATAGGGATATAATTGTGTGATTCATAACAAAATCCAATGTTTGCTCACGAGAGCAGTTAAAAAATAACATGGAGTTTGTCTAAAAGAATTTGCGGACAACCTCCGTGTCAACGGTGTTATCGCCAACACGGTGTATCCGCACTGATTGGTTGCTCCGACCATCAGCTGGGCGACACGATGGCAGGTCTCCTGGCTCACAAATCTATCGCAGGTACTTGGCCTTCCCGGAATAATCCAGTGGCGTATCAAGCCTACTCTTTGTTTACAGTTACGGGCATAGCAGCGGATTGGATAGTAACTATCGTACCGCTTTCCCTTTTCACCCCAAGCGCTAACTTGAGGAACCATCTAAAGCGTGTGTAATAGAAAAATGTGGTTAGCACAAGCAAGGAATGCTGGACTAAGCGCTGCAGGTGCCGAGCAGCCAGTCGCGAAATGCGGCCACCTTTGGTGTGTCTGCGGACGCGCTAGCATAAACCAAGTAATAAGCAAAACGACTGGTCACTGCGCCGCCCATGGGTGCCACCAGCGAACCACTTTCCAGCGCTTCTGCAACATGAATATAGGGCACAACTGCCAGCCCCATACCAGAGTGCACCGCCTCAATCATCATGGTGAAGGTTTCAAACTGTGGACCCGTTACAGCGATCCCAGCTGAACCACCAATATGATCTGCCCAAGCATCAGGGCGTGAGCGCAGGCTTAGTAAGGTTTGGTCTTTCATGGCAGCTGGCGTGAGCCTTGGCGAGGCCACAACAATAGTTTCCTCTCCTACCAACTTATGCGCTATGCAGCCTGTCCAGTTGCCACTGCCATATTGCAGAGCAACATCTACGGGACTGGTATCAAAATTAAAAGGTGTGATCGCGGTTACCAGATCAAGCCGCAGATCAGCGTGCCGCTCGGTAAAATCAGGTAAGCGCGGGATCAGCCACTTGGTGCCAAAAGTTGGGTAGACGCCAATACATAACGTGTGATCTTCAGCATCGCCAGTTAGCAGGCGCAAAGTTTCGCTTTCAATGCCCTCCAAAAGCTTACCAATGTTCTCGCCGTATTCGATAGCCGCCGCTGTTGGGATCAAACGTCTATTTTTCCTCTCAAACAACGGTTTGCCAATAATCGCCTCTAGCGCCTGAATTTGCCGACTGACCGTGCTCTGCGTCAGGTTTAGCTCTTCGGCTGCTCGGGTGACATGTCCGTGGCGAATCACGGCTTCAATGCAAAGCAGATGGGTGAGAGATGGGATCATTCGACGCATATTAGAATCCTAAATACATTCATAAAATGAATGATATAATACCTAAATTTCATTATTATTATCATAATTTACCCTGTATTCATACATAATACTCATTAATTTGCTGGAGCTAGCACCATGTCAAAAGCCACATTTACTTGGGATGATCCCTTTTTACTCTCTCAGTGCCTGAGTGAAGACGAACGCCTAATTCAGGAAGCCGCACGCGCTTTTTGTCAGGACCGCTTGATGCCCCGCATTTTGATGGCAAACCGCAACGAGCATTTCGACCGCGAGATTATGAATGAATGCGGCGAACAAGGCCTGCTCGGCAGCACCCTGCCTGAAGAATATGGCTGTGCGAATGTGAGCTACGTTGCATACGGTTTGATAGCACGCGAAATTGAGCGCGTGGACAGCGGATACCGCTCTGCGATCAGTGTACAGTCATCGCTTGTGATGCACCCAATTCACGCTTACGGCGATGAAGTACAGCGCCGTAAATATTTACCAAAGCTCGCCACTGGCGAGATGATCGGTTGCTTCGGCCTAACCGAGCCTGACCATGGCTCTGACCCGGGCGGTATGAAGAGCCGCGCAGAAGCAGTGGACGGCGGCTACCTGCTTACTGGCAATAAAATGTGGATCACCAATAGCCCGATCGCGGATATTGCAGTTGTGTGGGCGAAACTCGACGGCATCATTCGCGGCTTTATTCTAGAGCGCGGCATGGAAGGCTTTTCAACACCAAAGATTGAAGGGAAAATGTCACTGCGCGCATCTATCACTGGCGAAATTGTCATGGATAAAGTGTTCGTGCCAGAAGAAAACATGCTGCCAAATGCAAGCGGCCTTAGCGGACCATTTGGCTGCTTGAACAAGGCACGCTATGGCATCTCATGGGGCGCGCTTGGAGCCGCTGAATTTTGTTGGCACGCCGCGCGCCAATACACGCTCGACCGTACGCAGTTTGGTAAGCCCCTCGCCCAAACACAGTTGGTGCAAAAGAAGCTCGCTGACATGCAAACTGAAATCTCTCTTGCCCTGCAAGGTTGCTTGCAAGCGGGCCGCTTGATGGACAACGACCAGTGCGCACCTGAACTAATTTCGCTGATTAAACGTAATTCATGCGGCAAGTCACTGGATGTGGCGCGTCTCGCCCGGGACATGCACGGCGGCAATGGTATTTCTGACGAGTTTCATGTCATTCGTCACATGGTAAACCTTGAAACGGTCAACACCTATGAGGGCACCCATGACATCCATGGTCTTATTCTTGGGCGTGCACAAACAGGCTTACATGCATTCTTTTAAAGGCTAATACCCGCACTCGTATCGATGCATCATTCATGCATTAAAAAACAGCCGAGACAAAGTCTCAGCTGTTTTTAAACCTGTATCTAACTAGATGATTTTAGTTAGAGGTTTAACTCGTTGATAAACTTGGTGCGCATGAAGGTTTCAATACCTTCCATGCCACCTTCTGAACCCCAGCCTGTTTCGTTACAACCACCAAATGGTGCTTCAGGCAGTGATACTGCTGGGCAGTTGATGCCAACCACACCCACATTAAGCTCGCGCTGGATACGAAGGCTTTCAGCTTGGCTTGTTGTAAAGCCATAACCCGCGAGACCAGCGTCCAAACGGTTTGCTTCAACGATGGCTTCATCAAGGCTATCCACTGGCATAACCTGAATAATCGGGCCGAATGGCTCGTCGTTCATCCCCATCATCTCAGCAGTAACATCCGCAAGGACGGTTGGTGCATAAAAAGAACCAACATCGCCGACACGTTCACCGCCCGTTATAAGGCGCGCACCTTTGGCAACAGCATCTTTAACAATTTCATCCATCCACGCTATGCGACGGTCATCAATAAGCGGTCCCATTTGGGTGTCGCCGTCTAGTCCGTTACCAACTTTGAGTGCGCCCAATTTCTCGCCCATTTCTTTAACAAAGTAATCATAGTGCTTGCGCGCCACAAGAAAACGACTAGGTGAGGTACACACTTGACCAGCGTTACGCGCTTTACCCATGACACACATGCCAATGGCTTGATCAATATCTGCATTTTCCGTGATGATCACAGGCGCATGCCCCCCAAGCTCCATTGTTGAGCGCATCATCGTGTCAGCTGCTTTTCTCGCGAGCAATTTGCCAACTGCTGTTGAACCAGTGACTGAAACTTTTTTCGGAATTGACGAGCTCATCAAATAATCAGAGATTTTCGCCGGCACACCGAACACAACGTTAAGCACACCGTCAGGCAAGCCAGCGTCTTGAAAGCACCGGGCGATCGCAACGGCAGTGCCTGGAGTTTCTTCACTTGGTTTGATGATGATAGAGCAACCAGCAGCGATCGCACCCGCAAGCTTGCGGATAACGTTAACGGCAGGGAAGTTCCATGCAACGAAAGCCAGTGTTGGGCCGAGCGGCTCTTTAACCACTTGCGTGCGGAAGTTATGGGCGCGAGCTGGGATTAGGCGGCCATAGGTACGCTTTGCTTCTTCACCGTAAAAACGCAACGTGTCGATAGCAAAGCCATATTCCATATCGCTCTCAGCCAGAGGTTTTCCCATTTCCAGAGTAAGCGTGTGACAAATATCTTCACGACGCTCTTCCAGCAGGTCACAAACTTTATTGATAAGCGCTTGGCGCTCAACTGCTGATTTGGTTTTCCAAACATCGAAGCCTGCTTGTGACGCGGCTAGGGCTGCATCCATGTCAGCTTCATTGACGTGCGGGACATGACCCAGCATATCACCTGTTGCTGGGTTAATCACTGGCTCATTTACGCCAGCAGACCCTTGGCTCCATTCGCCGCCAATTAGGACTTCTAACTTTTCATAGCTATAGGTGTTCGCCATTTTACTATCCATTTCAATTTTAGTCGGACATTGCCGTCTTAAAAATTCCGACTTATAAGCAGACTCATACGAGCCAATATCTCAAGGCTTTATAGGTAATTTTTTCTACAAACGCACTATATAATATAGCCCATGTACACGGCGGCAAGAAGGCCAATACCCAGCAACACACGATAGACCACAAATATGGTCATGCTGGCGTGGGTGAGCCAGCGCATGAAGAAATGAATAGCAATGAAGGCGACAAAGCCAGAGAGGAATGCCACAAAAAAACCATCCATGATGGCACCGTCGCTACCGTCTTTTACCAGCTCAACTGCACCCATGATGCCTGCGCCCAAAATAGTGGGGATAGATAGCAGCATAGAAAAACGTGCGGCTTCTGTGCGAGAAAAGCCAAGCCAGCGTCCTGCTGTCATGGTGATACCAGCGCGGGACGTGCCAGGGATCAACGCCAACACTTGGGCGAGACCAATGATGAGTGCAGGCTTAACCGCCATACGCTCAAGCGCCTTATCAACTGGGCCAGATTTATCAGCAAAGTATAGGAGAAGGCCAAAGATGATACTTGCCCAACCGATAATCTCAGCTGTACGCATCAGATCAAACCAACCAAGTGACTTTACCACCACACCGATGATGATCACTGGTATGGTTGCTATAACTAATGCCCAAAAAAGTTTGCCGTAAATTGTATCCGCGATAGCTCGGCGAGCGGCTGCAACACCTAGGTTGGCAAATAGCGCCAAAATAAGTCCACGTGTGTCGCGCCAAAAATACACCAACACTGCAGCGAGCGTACCCACATGTGCTGCCACATCTATGAGCAAGCCTTGGTCAGGCCAACCCATGAGTGTTGGCACCAAAATAAGGTGTCCCGATGAGGAGATCGGCAAGAACTCCGTAATACCTTGGACAAGTGCAATAATAAGAACGTGTAATAGGGTCACCCAATGCCTCCTGGAGCGAATCAATTTCTAACTGCTTATAGCAGTTTCCCCAAAATGCGGAAGATCACTGTGTATTTTGCCATATTTTAACCATTTAGTACCACATCGGTCCTTATATTATTGCTTTTCAGGGTAATAATCTGTCTTTCTGCATTTTTCTACTCCTTATTAGGTCAGGTTATATGACCTATATGTCATTTTTCCCTCGATTTTTCCAATTTTTGTATTTATAGTGCCTAAATATTCCGCTTTGGATTATATTATGTCTTGCTTTTGTATGATTGATATTCCTCGAAAAGCAGATTTTTAACGCATTATCGCCATTTTACTGATGATGACAGCGATACCACGAGATAGATGAGCCTATTCATCTGTTGCTAGGAGAGTTTTGTGACTGAAAAAATGTTGAAATTTGTGTCCATTGAACAAGGATCACCTGAAAAACGCGATGCACTAGAACGCAAAGCTGATTTTGACGAAATTTACCAAGGGTATATTGTTGAAAAAGCTGAGGAGCAAGCCTCTCGCTGTTCGCAGTGTGGCATTCCTTTTTGTCACATCCATTGTCCACTTGGTAACAATATCCCAGATTGGTTAAACCTAACAGCCGATGGCCGTATGGAAGACGCGTATGAACTCGCCGCCAGCACCAACAATATGCCCGAAATTTGTGGCCGCATCTGCCCGCAGGACCGTCTGTGCGAAGGCAATTGCGTCATTGAAAAAGATTTCAACTCAGTCACCATTGGCAGCGTTGAAAAATATATTGCAGACACCGCATGGGAAAATGGTTGGATTAAACCGATCACACCGCAAACGGAACGTTCTGAAACAGTTGGCATCATCGGCGCTGGACCAGCAGGTCTCGCCGCAGCTGAAGAGCTAAGGAAAGTTGGCTTCGAGGTTCATATCTATGATCGCTATGACCGTGCTGGCGGATTGCTGACATATGGTATCCCTGGCTTTAAGCTCGAGAAGGACGTGGTGGAACGCCGCACAAATCGTTTGGCTGATAGTGGCATCATCTATCATCTCAACTTTGAAGTTGGGCGCGACGCCACGCTAGAAGAGCTTAAAACAAAGCACGACGCCGTGCTGATCGCGACAGGCGTTTATAAATCTCGTGCGCTTAAAGTGCCAGGCGCTGAGCTTAATAACATTCACCGCGCTATCGACTATCTTACTATTAGCAACAAAAAAAGCTTCGGCGACGCGGTGCCTTCCTTCGATGATGGTACGCTTAACGCAGCTGGCAAAAATGTTGTGGTCATCGGCGGCGGTGACACCGCCATGGACTGTGTACGAACCGCTGTGCGCCAAGGTGCTAAGTCGGTTAAATGCCTGTACCGCCGCGACAAGGAAAATATGCCTGGCTCCGCACGTGAAGTGCAAAACGCCGAGGAAGAAGGCGTCGAGTTTATTTGGCTTTCTGGCCCAGATGCCTTTGTTGGCAAAAAGGACGTAAAGAAGGTCCATGCGTATCAAATGCGCCTTGGGTCGCCAGACCAAACTGGTCGCCAAGCACCTGAACCTGTCCCTGAGAGTGGTTATGATATCCCATGCGACATGGCGATCTTAGCACTTGGGTTTGACCCAGAGGATCTACCAACTCTTTTTGACACACCGCAACTCAACGTCTCGCGCTGGGGCACTGTGAAAGTGAAACATGACACCATGATGACCAATATGGACGGTGTTTTCGCAGCGGGCGATATCGTGCGAGGGGCTTCACTAGTCGTTTGGGCTATCCGTGACGGCCGTGACGTAGCAGCCTGCATTGAACAATATATTGATACAAATACCGCTGCAAATGCAGCCGCAGCGGAATAAGGAAAATAGGCATGACCAATATTCATGATATCAACCCAGGTCTTCCAGCAGAACTTGGACTATACAATCAAACCGACGAACATGCCTCATGTGGTGTTGGGCTTATCGCAGCAATTAACGGCATTTCTAGCCGCGAAGTTGTGCTGGCGGGCATTCAAGCACTTAAAGCCATTTGGCACCGCGGAGCTGTAGACGCCGACGGTAAAACCGGTGACGGCGCTGGTATTCACTTAGAGATTCCACAAGAATTCTTTAAAACACACGTACGTACCACAGGCCACGAACCCATTGACGGCAAGCTTGCCGTTGGCATGGTGTTCCTGCCCCGCACTGACCTTGCGCTGCAAGAAACTTGCCGCACCATAGTTGAAACCGAAGTCCTTAATTTCGGCTATACTATCTATGGCTGGAGACAGGTGCCTGTTGATGCGTCTGTTATCGGTGAAAAAGGCGAAACATCTCGCCCTGAAATTGAACAATTGATGATCGCAAATAGCAAAGGCGTCGATGACGAAACCTTTGAGCGAGAACTTTACGTCATTCGCCGACGCATTGAAAAAGCAGCTATCGAAGCCCAAGCAACTGGCCTTTATATCTGCTCGTTCTCATGCCGTTCTGTTATTTACAAAGGCCTTTTTCTCGCAGAGCAACTTTCTATCTTTTTCCCTGACCTGCTCGATGAAAATTTCATCTCTAGTTTTGCGATTTATCACCAACGTTACTCTACCAACACCTTCCCGCAGTGGTGGCTCGCACAACCATTTCGCATGTTGGCCCACAACGGTGAAATCAACACCATTCGCGGTAATACCAACTGGATGAAAAGCCATCAAATTCGCATGGCGGCTGTGGCCTTCGGTGAAAACTCTGGCGACATTAAACCAGTTATCCCCAACGGCGCATCTGATAGCGCAGCGCTTGACGCTGTGTTTGAAGTGATGGTGCGCGCAGGACGAACGGCACCGATGGTGAAGACCATGTTGGTTCCAGAATCTTGGTCCAACAAGCCTGTGATGCCTGAAGCCCACCGCGACATGTATAGCTACTGTAACTCAGTGATGGAACCTTGGGACGGCCCAGCCGCGCTCGCCGCCACTGATGGAAACTGGGTGATCGCAGGACTTGACCGTAACGGCCTGCGCCCAATGCGTTACTCCGTGACCCACGACGGCTTACTCGTGGTTGGATCAGAAACAGGCATGGTGCAAATACCCGAAGAAAACGTCCGTGAAAAAGGCCGCTTAGGCCCTGGCCAAATGGTCGGTGTAAACCTGAAAGAAGGTAAGTTTTTCAAGGACCGCGACATAAAAGATCGCTTGTCCGCTGGTCAACCTTTTTCCGAGTGGGTACAAGACCTTCTCACCATCGATGATCTAAAAGGCATGGAAGAACTAGAACCATCGAAGCTCGATAAAGCCGCGCTGCAAACCCACCTGCAAGCTGCTGGTTTCACGCTTGAAGACCTTGAGCTTTTGTTGAAGCCTATGGTCGAGACTGGTAAAGAAACGCTCGGCTCAATGGGCGATGACACGCCGATCGCTGTGCTCAGTGAAAAATACCGTAATATGGCGCATTTTTTCCGCCAAAACTTCTCACAGGTTACCAACCCGCCGATCGATAGTTTGCGCGAAAACCGTGTGATGAGCCTCAAGACCCGCTTTGGTAACTTTGCCAACGTGCTAGATGAAGGTCACACCCAAAAAAGTGCGTTAGTGTTGGATAGCCCCATACTAACCAACCGTGATTTTGAGGGCTTGCTAACCCATTTTGGTGACCTGTCCCACACTATTGATTGTACATTTGATGTTGATTGTGGCTCTGAAGGTTTAAGAAATGCAATCACCCGCATCCAACGCGAGGCAGAAGATGCCGTGCGTGAAGGACGTGGCCATATTATCTTGACCGACGAGGGCACGAGTGAAAGCCGTGCACCTATCCCAATGATCCTTGCGACTGCGGGTATCCATACCTATTTGGTAAATCGTGGCCTTAGAACTTTCACCAGCCTTAACGTGAGGGCAGCCGAGTGTTTAGACACCCATTATTTTGCAGTGCTAATCGGCGCTGGCGCCACCACCGTTAACGCATGGCTCATTCAAGAAGTGGTTGCCGAGCGTTGCAGCCGCGGCCTATTTGGCGATGTGAGCCTTGAGACTTGCATGGCGCGTTACAAGGAGGCAATTAATCAGGGCTTGATGAAAATTCTCTCGAAAATGGGCATTGCGGTGATCTCTAGTTATCGTGGCGGCTATAACTTCGAGGCTTTGGGCTTGTCCCGCGCACTCGTGGGTGAATTTTTCCCAGGCATGCCATCAAAAATTTCAGGCATCGGCTTAGCGGGTGTTCAGCAGAAGTTACTGGAGCAACATAGCCTCGCCTTCACTACTAAAAAGCCACTGTCTATCGGTGGGTTCTATCGTTTCCGCCGTGGAGAGGAGCTACACTCATTTGACGGACCGCTGATCCATTTGCTGCAAAGTGCGGTAACCGAGGATAATTACGGTAAATACCTGAGTTATTCGAACGGTCTTGCGAACATGCCACCTATTAACATACGTGATCTGTTTGACTTTAAACGCGCTGAAACGCCGTCTGACCTTGATAGTGTCGAATCTATCACGCAGATCAGAAAGCGATTTATCACACCTGGCATGAGCCTTGGTGCACTGGGCCCAGAGGCCCACGAAACCCTCGCAATTGCCATGAATCGCATCGGGGCTAAATCGGTTTCTGGTGAGGGCGGCGAAGATCAAAAACGCTTCAAGCCTTATGAAAATGGTGACAATGCTAACAGTCCCATCAAACAAGTTGCCTCTGGCCGCTTTGGCGTTACAGCTGAATATTTGAGCAACTGTGAAGAGCTTGAAATTAAGATTGCACAGGGCGCGAAACCTGGTGAAGGAGGGCAGCTGCCCGGCTTTAAAGTAACCAAACTTATTGCTAAGCTACGCCTGTCAACACCCGGTGTGACGCTGATTTCACCGCCACCGCACCATGACATTTATTCTATCGAAGACTTGGCCCAGCTGATTTATGATCTGAAACAGATCAACCCACGCGCTAAGGTTTGTGTGAAGCTTGTGAGCTCCGCTGGTATCGGCACGATCGCCGCTGGTGTTGCAAAAGCACATGCGGATGTTATTTTAGTTGCGGGCCATAACGGCGGCACCGCCGCTAGTCCACAAACAAGCATCAAATATGCTGGTACGCCGTGGGAGATTGGTCTCGCCGAGGTTAACCAAGTACTGACGCTTAACGGCCTTCGTCACCGCGTGAAACTACGCACAGACGGCGGCATGAAAACTGGTCGTGATATCGTGATCGGTGCAATATTAGGCGCGGAAGAATTTGGCATCGGCACGGCTAGTTTGGTTGCCATGGGCTGCATCATGGTTCGTCAGTGTCATTCGAACACCTGTCCTGTTGGGATCTGCACACAAGATGATGACCTGCGTAAAAAGTTTGAAGGCTCACCTGAAAAAGTGATCAACCTGATGAGCTTCATAGCAGAAGAAGTGCGTGAGATATTAGCGGAGCTTGGCGTTACTAACTTAGAAGATGTCATTGGTCGCACCGACCTATTGCATCAAGTTAGTCGCGGTGCTGACCATTTGGATGATCTGGATTTGAACCCACTGCTCGTACAGGTAGGTGACCGCAATGTTAAAAATATCTGCACACTAGAGGGACGCAATGAAGTGCCCGACACGCTGGATGCACAGATGATTAAGGACGCGAGCGCTGTGTTTGACCGCGGTGAAAAAATGCAGCTGACTTACTCTGTACAAAATACACAGCGCGCCATTGGCACACGATTCTCAGCTGAAATTACCAGAAAATTTGGTATGGCTGGTTTGAAGCCTGAACATGTAACCGTTAGGTTACGAGGTTCAGCTGGACAATCCCTCGGCGCCTTCGCTGTTCAGGGACTTAAGCTAGTTGTGGCTGGCGATTCCAACGATTATGTCGGCAAGGGGCTATCAGGCGGCACCATCGTTGTGCGCCCAAGTAATCGCAGCGAACTGACTCCGCATCATAACACCATTATCGGCAACACCTGCCTATATGGTGCGACCTCTGGCACGCTATATGCCAGCGGACAAGCGGGTGAACGTTTCGGGGTTAGAAACTCTGGCGCTACCACCATCATTGAAGGCTGCGGCGACAATGGCTGTGAGTATATGACTGGTGGTACTGCGGTTATCCTCGGTGAAGTTGGTGACAACTTTGGTGCTGGCATGACCGGCGGAATGGCCTTCATCTTCGATGAAAAAGAAACGCTGGCTGACCGCATAAACCCTGAAACTGTGTTGTGGGATCCTATCAAAAACCCTTACTGGGAAAATGTACTGAAACAGTTCATCACCGACCATGTTAAGGAAACAGGTTCACGCTTCGGTGCGATGATTCTATCAAATTGGGAAAGCAAGATGCCGCTCTTTAAGCAAGTTGTGCCAAAAGAAATGATAGTACATCTCGTGGAACCCTTACAAGTAAACGAGGACACAGAAGCTGCGTAAAAACAATTGGCGCATAGTGTAAAACACGCTAAAACCAATTTATGCCTACACTGTATCATCACTGGCTAAGTCCAGCTGCCCGTTTTATCCGCATTTTGCTCGCCGAAAAAGGCGTGAGCCCAAACTTGCGCGTTGAAAAAGAGTGGGAGCGTCGCCCTGAATTTTTAGCGCTTAACCCTGCAGGTGAAGTGCCTGTACTAGTGATGGAAGACGGCCGCGTATACTCTGGCACCATGGCCATAGCTGAATATCTTGAAGAGATGATACCCGAGCCCGCCATGATCCCTGGTCGGGCTGAAGAGCGCTACGAAGTGCGCCGCGCAGCTGGTTGGTTCCACACAAAATTAGGCTCAGAAGTGACACGGCACTTGGTGACGGAAAAGCTACTTAAGAGTTTCCTGCGCATGGGCACACCAGACAGTGAGGCTATCCGCTGTGCCAACCATAATCTTAAGCTCCATCTACGCTATATCACGCATTTGGTAGAACGTCGTCACTACCTAGCTGGTGGGCAGTTTACGATGGCGGATGCTGCTTGCGCCGCCCATCTATCTGTTGCTGATTACTTTGGGGACATCGCGTGGGAAGACTGGGCAATTGCTAAAGAATGGTATGTACGAGTGAAGTCACGTCGCTCGGTGCGGTCACTTCTTAACGACCGCATCACCAACTTGGCACCGCCAAAACATTACGACAAATTGGATTTTTAGCATGGTGAGCTTCACCGATAGCATCCGACAGCAGGCGCTCGCGCTGGGCTTTGACACGGTTGGTTTCACCACTCCTGACGCCATCAAGGGCGCGGCAGCGCACCTCAAAGAATTTATAGAAAACGAGCACCACGGCACCATGACATGGATGGAAAAGCGCACGGATGAGCGCAGCCACCCCAATGCCTTATGGCCTGAGGCCAAATCAGTGATTATGCTGGGCGTCAACTACGGCCCCGAAGAAGACCCACGCAGCTTGCTCACCATGCCGAACAAAGCCAATGTCTCGGTCTATGCTAGAGGCAAAGATTATCATGATATTATCAAAAAACGACTTAAAGTACTGGCACGCTGGATGGTGAGTGAGGTGCCGTCTGAGTTGAAAGTATTTGTTGATACTGCGCCTGTGATGGAAAAGCCACTAGCAGGCGCTGCAGGGCTTGGATGGCAGGGTAAGCATACCAACTTGGTCAGTCCTGAGTTTGGAAGCTGGCTGTTTTTGGGCGCCATTTATACTACGCTTGAACTTGAAACCAGTGAACCTCACGAAAACCAGTGTGGCAGCTGCACAGCATGCCTTGATGTTTGCCCAACAGACGCCTTTACGGGGCCATACAAAATGGATGCTCGACGCTGCATTAGCTACCTGACGATTGAGCTGAAAGAAGAGATTCCGCTAGAGTTTCGCCGTGCGCTCGGTAACCGAATTTATGGCTGTGATGACTGCTTGTCCGCATGTCCGTGGAACAAGTTTGCCCAGCTGTCAGCCGAGGCACGCTTCCACGCCAAGGAGCACTTGAAAAGCCCCAATCTTGCTGAGTTGGTCATCTTAGACGACGCAAACTTCCGTACGTTATTTTCAGGATCACCAGTTAAACGCATCGGGCGCAATCGCTTCATCCGTAATGTGCTTTATGCCATTGGAAACTCGGGTGAAAAAAGCCACCTACCTGCGGTAGACGCGCTCCTATCAGACGAGAGTGAAGTTGTGCGCAGTGCCGCGAACTGGGCTAAAGGCGAGCTAACACCATAAAAAAGGGCCACCCGAGGGCAGCCCTAATGTTTAAAGCCTCAATAGCCGGCGCGACAATCCGTCGCTTAGGCTTCCGGCGAAAAGTCGCCGACGGGCGGTCGCCCTTGCCTCACGACCAGTCGTCATTCGGTTGGTACTTTAAACCCTTTTATTCGCCGTCTTTGTAAACTGTAAGACACGGATAAGGGAAGTTAACCCCTTCTTTATCAAAGGCTTCTTTCATCGCTTTGGTGAGGTCCCACTGAAGTCCCCAGAAGTCGCCTGCCTTACACCATACACGTAGCATGATGTTAACGGAGCTATCAGCAAGCTCAGTCACCGCAATCACTGGCGCAGGTTTGGTCATGCTACGTTTATCAGCTGTGGTTACACGCTCAATTATTTCAATGGCTTTATCCATATCATCACCGTAATCAATACCAAATGTAAGCTGAATACGACGGGTTGGATGATAGCTGACATTAATAATCGATGATCCCCAAACGTTGGAGTTGGGTATAATAATACGACGATTATCACCTGTATCCATCTCAGTGGTAAATAGGTTGATGGAACAAATTGTACCAGCATGACCACCAATTTCCACGAATTGGCGCACCTTAAAAGGACGGAATGTCATGAGCATCACACCCGATGCAACATTAGAAAGCGTACCTTGCATAGCAAGACCAATAGCAAGGCCCATCGCACCAAACACTGCTACCAAACTGGTTGTCTCAACGCCAAAACGCTCAAGAACTGCCATAATGGTGAAACCGATAATTGCATACCGTACCAAGCTCGCTAAAAACGCGCCGACAGTATCATCAAATTTTTCAGATTTACTCGTCCACTTAGTAATTGATTTGCGCAGAAAACCAGCCAACCAAAAACCGCCCATCAAAATTATAGCGGCATAGAGCACCTGCGGCCCCATAGTGGTCAACATATCCATTGCCATAGCACCGTAATCAGTAGCGGCTTCTGCTGTAACGACATCTGCTGCTGTTATTGCATCTTGTATCATCTAACACCCTCTTTAAAAACACTAATGAAAGAGCAGTTTAGACCCTTTTTATGAGTTTGAATAGGTGATAGATAAAATTTTATGTATTTTTATTTTGAAGCAGCGGTTGCGCCACCAGATGTTAGGGCTATTTTCCCTGCGCCAACGATAGCGCCGTTTGACGGGCCATCATGTAAAATCACTGCAGCATGATCCACATTCAGGCCATCGATTGAAGAAAGTGGAACCTTAATGGAAGCCACGCTGCCATCCCATGTGCCGATCCATTCACTTTTGCGGACCACATTAATGGCATGCATCACCGTGCCTTTATTTTCTCCATCGCCGATGTCGACCATGGCGTCAGACACATACCATGCCAGATGCACAGATGCCGCACCCTCAAGCGCAGCTTTTGGCAAAGATATGACGAGTATATCACCCTTGATGCTAAGTTTTGGGTTTGCACGCACACGGTTAATGGCACGCATGTTTTTAATGCCGTTGTTAGCTTCAGCCGCATCATGACCGATGCATTCCACACGACCATCGATGACCATTTCTGGAGTATAAATAAGGCCGCCGCGACCAAAACGTTTGTTATAATTTTTTTGACGCTCTGCGTGGCTTTCGTCAGCGAGCGTGTCCTTCCAACCAAAACGGTCAAGATAATCTACAGGCCAGCTGAGCGCGATAATACCCGGTCGCTCGCGAATAACTTCAAGGTAAGCGGAGGCCGGAATACAGCCGCCACAGCCCTGAGACGTGAACATCTCAACAACGGTCATGGGCGTTTCATCGTTTGCTCGAATTGGTAATACCAAAAGGCCAAATATGAAACATATGGAGATAAGTTTTTTAATCATGACGCCACCTTAACCATAATTTTGCTCCCATGCCAATCACGCATGCGTGATCATATGCTTTTTATGCAAAGGGCCATGCTTTATACCTTCGTAGACACCGCTTTGAAACAGGCAATAACGAAGTATTAGGATACCTGCAGAACTAACTTGCAACTAAGCGTCTGTTGAAATAATATGCGCTCAAAATCACCACCCCCTAAGCCTAGAGGGATAAACTAGGTTTAACAATTTTTCGTCAGGACCGTCATGAGTATATATGCAGAATATTTAAGTGAAATTGAAACACGGAAAACGCAAGCCTTGCATCCAAAGCCCATTGAAGATGGTGCGCTTGTAAAAGAGCTTATCGCACAAATTACTGACACCAGTAACGAGCACCGTAAAAGTTCACTGGATTTCTTTATCTACAACACCTTACCGGGGACGACCAGCGCCGCTGGCGAAAAAGCCAAGTTTCTAAAAGATATCATCTTGGGCACCGCGGTTGTTGAAGAAATTTCAAGTGATTTTGCTTTTGATCTCCTGTCTCACATGAAAGGGGGACCGTCAATTGAGGTCCTGCTTGATTTGGCGCTCGGTGACAATGAGACTATTGCTGCGAGTGCAGCAGCCGTACTAAAAACACAGGTTTTCTTGTATGACGCCGATACAGACCGTCTTGCAGCCGCTCTAGCCGCGGGCAACGCAATTGCAAAAGATCTACTCGAGAGCTATGCAAATGCAGAGTTCTTTACAAAGCTTCCTCAAATCGATGAAGAAGTTAAGGTTGTTACCTATGTTTGTGCAGAAGGCGATGTATCGACAGATTTATTATCTCCCGGCAATCAGGCCCACTCAAGGTCAGACCGTGAACTCCACGGAAAGTGCCTGATGTCGACAAGCGCACAAACTGAAATTCAGGAACTTCAAAAACAGCACCCTGACAAACGTGTGATGCTGGTTGCCGAAAAAGGCACGATGGGCGTGGGTTCGTCTAGAATGTCCGGGATCAACAATGTTGCCCTATGGACGGGCAAGCAAGCCAGTCTTTACGTTCCTTTTGTAAATTTTGCACCTATCGTTGGTGGCACAAATGGTGTTTCTCCGATCTTTTTAACAACGGTCGGCGTTACAGGCGGCATTGGACTAGACCTGGATAACTGGGTTAAGAAGCTGGATAGCGACGGCAATACGGTCAAGAACGAGGCTGGCGATCCAGTACTTGAGCAGGTCTACTCTGTTGACACAGGAACTGTTCTTACGATTAACACAAAAACCAAAAAATTATATAATGAGAGTGGCGAAAAAGAGCTCGTTGATATCTCAAGAGCACTGACGCCGCAAAAAGCTGAATTCATTCGTGCCAGCGGTTCTTATGCAATTGTTTTCGGTAAAAAACTTCAAAACTTCGCAGCGAAAACACTCGGCGTAGATATGCCACCTGTTTTTGCTGCTGCCAGAGAAATTTCGCATGAAGGCCAAGGCCTAACGGCGGTCGAAAAAATCTTTAACAAAAATGCTGTTGGCGTAACACCAGGCGTTGCCTTGCATGCAGGCTCAGATGTCCGCGTTGAAGTAAACATTGTTGGGTCACAAGATACCACTGGTCTAATGACGTGTCAGGAACTTGAGGCAATGGCCGCGACAGTTATTTCACCCACAGTTGACGGTGCATACCAGTCGGGTTGCCACACAGCGTCTGTTTGGGACATTAAAGCACAAGAAAATATCCCTAAACTTATGAAGTTTATGAGTAACTTTGGGCTGGTTACGGCCAGAGACCCAAAGGGCAAGTACGCCCCCATGACAGATGTTATTCATAAGGTTTTAAATGACATCGCTGTTGATGACTGGGCTGTCATTATTGGCGGCGACAGCCACACCAGAATGTCTAAAGGCGTCGCTTTTGGCGCGGATAGCGGCACAGTTGCCTTGGCACTTGCAACCGGTGAAGCAACAATGCCAATCCCTGAATCTGTAAAGGTTACGTTCAAAGGAAGCCTCAAAGACCACATGGATTTTCGTGATGTTGTGCATGCAACACAGGCCCAGATGTTAAAGGAATTTGGCGACAATGTATTCCAAGGCCGCGTGATCGAAGTACATATCGGTACGCTCATTGCTGACCAAGCCTTTACCTTCACGGACTGGACTGCCGAAATGAAAGCAAAAGCATCCATTTGTATCTCAGAGGACGCAACGCTGATCCAGTCACTTGAAATTTCCAAAAGCCGCATTCAGATTATGATTGATAAAGGAATGGAAAACGCTGCAGGCACGCTTCAAGACCTGATTGATATTGCCAACAAACGCATTACTGAGATCACCTCTGGTGAAAACCCAGCTCTAACACCTGATGAAACGGCTGAATATGCCGCTGAATTTGTTGTAGACTTGGATCAGATCATTGAACCAATGATCGCAGACCCAGACGTAAATAATGCGGATGTGTCCAAACGATATACCCACGATACTATCAGACCTGTTTCATACTACGGCGGCACTAAAAAAGTAGACCTCGGCTTTGTAGGATCTTGCATGATTCACAAAGGCGACATGCAAATTGTTGCTCAAATGCTTAGAAACCTGGAAAGACAACATGGTAGCGTCGAGTTTAACGCACCGCTTGTCATCGCACCGCCAACATACAACATCGTTGACGAACTTAAGGCTGAAGGTGACTGGGATATCCTGCAAAAATATGCTGGCTTTGAATTTGATGACACTGCCCCTAAAAACACTGCGCGTACTAAATATGAAAACATTATGTATCTAGAGCGCCCTGGTTGTAACCTATGTATGGGTAACCAAGAAAAAGCTGAAAAAGGCGATACGGTAATGGCAACGTCCACGCGACTGTTTCAAGGGCGTGTCGTTGAAGATGGCACAGAGAAAAAAGGCGAATCTCTTCTGGCTTCAACACCTGTAGTAGTTCTGTCTACGGTACTGGGTCGCACGCCTACTCTGGATGAGTACAAGGCAGCTGTGGAAGGCATTAACCTTACATCGTTTGCCCCGCCGCTTAAATAAGTGGCCTACGTAAATCGCTAATCTATCGACTTTACGATGATGTCAGAACCACTGTAGCTATCATCCGATAGCTCATGCCAATGTCGAATTCGCGGGAGGTACATTCCCGCGATTTCTATTTCTTTATCAAAATAGAGCCGCTCCCCTTTTAGCGGGTCATCGGGGAAGATCATTTCAACGCCTAGAAGCCGCTCATCCTCCACCGCAATATAAACGGCCCAGTAGTTAGAGAAAAAACCGTCTTTAAGCGTGAGGCTTAGGCGGTAGCTTTTATCGCCGTTATATGTGGTTTCTGTAGTCTCACCATACTCTGCCACAGCATCACCTGACAGCGACATCGGTAGCCCGTATAGGTCATGGCTAAATTTGCGGTACCCAATATTGCGCGCTGGGGCTAAACGGTATTTTTTGATCAGATCAGGGTCTGTCATTATCTTTCCGTCTAACGTTGTGCGGTACGCACCATCATCGCTGATTGTGTGGATGGATATATGCTGATCTCGGTTTCTCTCCAACGTGAACGCGCCGGTGTTGTTATCGAGCATAATTCGAGAGTAGCGCCGCGGGTTGCCAAGACGCGGTTCTTCTGCATGAAACTTTAAGATAGCTGATTGCCAGCGCCCATCTGGGTCATGCCGTTTGATGCTCGCCTGTAAAATAGCTTCGCCGTTAAGGTCATCAGCGTAGATAGCCCGTGACTGCATGACACCGAAAAAACAAAAAAGTGCAATTAATAAAGCGCGCATAAAATCCTCCAAATAATCAAGTTAAAGAAGGTTAGCATAGATGTAATAATTGGTCACTTTAACCTAAGTTTGGTGAAGAAATGCGGCCTATTCGTCTTCTTGCTTACTATATTTCATGATGACCGGCGCTTGTGCCATGGCAAAGATAATGGTGAGCGGGAGGAAACCGAACATTTTAAAGTTCACCCATATATCTTCATTAAAGTTTCGCCACACAGCCTCATTAACAAGCGCCATAGCGATGAAAAAATACATCCAATTGCGGGTCATGATCATCCAACCTTTTTCAGCGAGATCAGGGATGCCTGCTTCCATCACCAATTGAAGATAGCTTTTGCCGCGCCACAGGCCAAAAGCCAGTAAGAAAGCAAAAATACCGTTAATAATGGTTGGCTTCATGTAAAGAAAACGCGGGTCGCTCAGACCTAAGGTTAGGCTGCCAGATATCATAACGATGACGAAGGTTACTTTCAGCATCAAGGGGATATGCTTGTCCACGCGCCAAGCAACGGTCATGGCTATTATCATCGCGACCATGAAAGCACCTGTTGCAATATAAATGTCACTAAATTTGTAGGTGACAAAAAAGATGAAAAGCGGCGCAAACTCACGCAACACCTTGCCCCAAGGGTTTACAGTCTCAGTTTCATTCGTCTCAGGTGTGTCGTTCGTCATATTGTCTGCTTTCATAAAAGGAGGCCCCATGATGTACGGGGCCTCTCAATTTTGGTCAAGCTTAATAGCTGATACTTATGGCTTTCTGAACTTCAGAACAAAGCGATCAGTTTTGCCGCGAATGCTTGGGTCAAAGGGCCCTTTGGTGTGATCGTCATGCGGGTTGCGTAGTGCATCTATGCTTTTAACAAACTCAAAACCTGCGGTAGTAACTTCAGCTTTCACAAAAGCGTCTTCAACGCGGTGCGTGGTATTGGTAACAGTGTCACCTTCGCCGTCTGCTGCATTATGGTCAATAACGACCAAGACACCACCTGAGTTTAGCTTAGAAAACCAAGCGGCCAAAATAGCATCACGGCCATCAGGGCTAGCGTTCATCAAGTCATGATAATTCATCGCGGTGAAGATGACATCCACACCCGCATCTACACCTTCAAGCTCATTTGATAGTACTAGGCTAGCGTTACCTAGGCCTTCAACCATTTCTTTCTTTGCATATGTGCCGTGAGCAACAACATGACCTTCATCGCCAACAATATGGGAGAAAAGCTCGGTGTAATAGCCACCGCCAGAAAACAGGTCAACAACGGTATCGCCCTTTTTTACACCGGTGAGTGCTAGGATAGTAGCGGGCTTGCGTAGTGGGTCGCGCGCAACATTTTTCGCGGAACGAGACTTGTTAGCAAGGGCTGCTTCAATCGCTGGGTCATCGATCACAATCTCGGTTGCGCCAACTGCCATAGGCACCGAAAGGCTACCGAGCATCAAGGCTGCAATAATAGATAATTTCTTAAGTAACATGGTCTGTCCTCACTTTTTTGTTCTACTTCTATCAGTTTGTATCTGTGACAAGCATCTTAGCGCGCTTTTTTCGAATTTGGCAATAACATCTATGTGATTGATCCCTTTTAAGAAATGCTCTCAAAAGCTGGTAAATTCCGAATTTTATGCTAGTCTGCTCTATGAAACGTCTGGGAGGACGCGTGTGGGATCTTTTTTTAACGAATTAAAACGACGCAATGTCATTAGAGTTGCGACCGCTTATGTGGTTGTAAGCTGGCTTGTCATTCAAGTTGTGGACTCTATTTTGCCTGTGATTGAAGCACCCGAATGGGTTGCCAAGACCATATTGCTAATACTCGCCATTGGTTTTCCCATTGCACTACTTTTTTCGTGGGCCTTTGAAATGACAGCAGGCGGCGTTAAAAAAACATCTGAGATAGACGCCAACGACAGCCTCACCCACAACACAGGGCAAAAGCTAAACTATATCATTATTGGTGCCTTGGTTTTGATCATCGGAGGCATGGCCTATACAGGCGAATTTAGCGGTAATAGCAACCATGCAAACCCAAACGGTGAAGTAATCCAAGCCGAGAAATCCGTCGCTGTGTTGCCTTTCGTTAACATGTCCGATGATGCTGATTGGTTCTCTGACGGCTTAACCGAAGAGATTTTAAACTCGCTGGCGGCACTGCCGGAGCTTGCGGTGACCGCACGCACGTCATCTTTCCATTTTAAAGGCGAGAACATTCCAGTTAATGAAATCGCTGAAAAACTCAATGTTGAATATATCGTTGAAGGCTCTGTGCGACGCGGCGGTGACACTTTGCGCATCACAGCCCAGCTTATCCGCGCGGGCGCTGACAAACACATGTGGTCCAAAACCTATGATGCAAATAGTGAAAATGTTTTGGATGTGCAGCAAGAGGTCGCTGAGCAAATTGCGGTAGCCCTCGATGTATACTTGGATGACACACGGCGTGCTGAAATGTTTGATAGCGGTACCCGCAATGCAGAAGCCTTCGAGGCTTTTCACAGGGCAAATGCTATCGACGACGAGGCCCATAACGGTGATAATGACAGCAGCCTATGGGAAGCAGCAGTATTGTATGAACAAGCCATAAAGGCTGATCCAAAATTTTCTGCTGCCTATCAAGCTATCCAAGACCCTTATAGCCATTTTATTACAGATGGGCCTGATGGGGGGTTCTTGAAGGGTCGTCACCTTGAAGGGTTAACCCCTGAGATAGCGCTGGCGAAACTGCGCGAATACCAAGCAAAAGCACTTGAACTGGCCAACAACCCTGCTCGTAAAACAAGCGCTGAGTTTGCCATGACCATACAAGGTGATAACTGGCGCCCTATTAACAGGCTTTTAAAAGAGATTAAAGCGAACCCTGAAGCTATAGCGAAAGCCGCTAGTTCCACATGGTTTGTAGAGAGCATGGCGCTGCTTGGTGAGAGTGCCGTTATTATCCCAGCACTGGAAAAGCGCCTAGAGCGAGACAAGTACCGACGCCTCAATTGGTTCTATCTCTATGCTGCCAATGTGGCCATTGGAGAGGTCGACAAAGCCCTTGCCACCTCAAGGGCAGGTGAAGCATACGGTTACGGTGCTAATCAAGGCAGGAAAATTGAATGGCTGATTCTAAAACAAGACTGGGCAACACTGCGCGCTATGAATGAAGACGCTTTAGCCGAAAACCGCCAAAGTTTTTTACTTGAGTATCTCTTCGGTGACCGTACTGAGATTGGAAATAGGTTGGATGAGCAGCTCGCTGAGGGTGTTAATTTGAATGACCTTGCCTTATTGCGACTAAACCACTGGGCGGGACGACAAGCTGCCGCTGATGCCGCTGCAAGCAAAATCGATAATCTGCCACTCGGGGTTCTGGAGTTTGCCCAGTATATTCAAACTCAGGGCTCATTACCCGTCAACCCTGAGGCAGTGCCCAACTTAGTGCGTAAATACCGCGAAGCAGGGTTAAGTGAAGAAAAAATCAACTCCCTTATTCATGTTCCTGCGCATCCGGTGCCAAAATGAGTTTGATCAGCGAATTAAAACGCCGCAACGTCTTTAAAGTGGGCGGTGCCTACGCTGTGATGAGTTGGCTCATTATTCAGTTGATCAGCACGCTAGTGCCTGCGCTGTTGTTGCCGGAGTGGACCGTGAGGCTGGTCACCATTTTGCTAATCATCGGCTTCCCTGTCGCGCTGTTGTTCGCGTGGGCGTTTGAGATGACTGCTGAGGGCGTGAAACGCACGAGTGACGTTTCACTAGATGAAAGCATCACCTCAACAACAGGACAAAAGCTAAATTATGTTTTGGTGCCTGCGCTTCTCATCGCGCTATTTTACATGCTCTATCAACAAGAGAGCGGGCCAACACAAACCGAGCCTGAACTCATTAATTACACTAATATTGAAACCACTCAGTCCATCGCTGTGTTGCCCTTTGCCGACATGAGCAAAGACAGTGATCAAGAATATTTCTCTGATGGAATCTCAGAAGAAATACTCAATGTATTAGTGAAAATACCCGAGTTGCAAGTGGCGGGGCGGACCTCAAGCTTTGCTTATAAGGGCAAAAACCAAGACCTACGCACAATTGGCACTGAGCTCAATGTGAACCATATTTTAGAGGGTAGCGTACGCAAATCTGGCACTAAGCTTCGCATCACCGCCCAGCTTATTCGCTCAAGCGATGGCTTTCATCTCTGGTCTGAGACCTATGACCGCGAGATGAACGATATTTTTGAAATTCAGGATGATATATCCAAGTCTATAGCCGAGGCACTAGCCATATCGTTGGGTATAAAGCAGGGCGATACGCTGGTGAAACACCGCACGGATGTGCCCGCCGCCTATGAAGCCTATCTTAAAGCACGCGCGGCTTATTCGCGTCGTAACGAAGGAATGAACGAGGCAATTTTGCATCTCAGCGAAGTGCTGATTTACGACCCTAATTTTGTGCCTGCTTGGGCATTGCTCGCCAAAACATATTCGATAGTGCCCTACTATCAAGGCAATATAATCACTGGGTTTTCTGAAACCAGCCGCGATGAGATGTGGGATCATTACATACCGCTAGCGCAGCGCACCGTTGATCTAGCGCTGGCACTCGACCCCAACTATCCAGAAACCCTCGTGGCACAGGCCAACATCTATAAAGAACAATATAATTATGCGATGGCAGACAGAACATACAAACGCGCGATTGCGCTTAACCCACGTGACGCTGATGCGTACCAGCAATATACGGAGGTGTTAATTATATTAGGCCTTACAGAAAAAGCCGTGCAAGAGGCACGAATTGCCAATACGCTCGACCCCAACGTGCCTATTTTAATGAATGTACTTGCTTGGGCATTGGTCACTGACAACAAGCCTGTAGAGGCTTTAGAAGTAATCAACAAAGCCTTAGTTATCGATCCAACCTTAGGTTCGCTCTATAATAATTTGCTGACCGCTAATCTTCTACTCCGGGATCTGGACGCAGCCATTGAAACCACTAAAATAAGACCTGGCATGGATGATGATAGAAGAGCTGAGCAAATACAGTTTTTCCAAGACTTTAAAAATGAACCCGCGCTTATCAACGACCACAAAACATGGCTTGCTGTACAATTTTTCAGGGGGCGCTCATCCCTTGCCGCGATCAAGGATATGGACATCATGGGGCTGATAATCCGCTTACAAGAACGCAGTCGCTATGGGCAATTTCAAGCCGTGAACGGCTTAACATCAGAGATGTGGGCTGACCCGCGCGCAAGACAAATGCTGGACTATCAAAATATCCTTGAAGGCTGGCAAGAAGCTGGCTTCCCATCTCATTGCAAACCCATCGGTGATGCCGACTTTGAGTGCACGGGGTAAGCGATGTTAGCGCTTTTAAAACAACGAAATTTTTTCATCTTTTGGATCGGTGAACTGATAACAGTCATCGGTGACCATATCAGCATTATCGCCTTCCCATGGCTTGTTCTGCAAATGACCGGCAGTGCTTTTATGACTGGGCTCGTGCTAGCAGCGCAGGGCTTGCCTCGTGCTATTTTAATGCTTTGGGGCGGTGCTATTGTTGACCGCAATAGCCCCCGCATGGTGATGATCGTGACCGACATCGTACGTTTTGGCTTAATGCTAGCGCTAGGCCTGCTCATTTACGACGGGTCGATCACGCTACCAATCATATTTGTTGGTGCCGCCCTGTTCGGCATCGCCGACGCTTTCTTCTACCCAGCAACCACTAGTATTTTGCCAAGTCTTCTCAAAAAAGACGAGCTACAGCAAGGCAATGCCATTGTGCAAATGACCACCCACACCGCTATTGTTCTTGGGCCTGTTATCGCGGGTCTACTGATTATGGGTGAGTTTGCCATGCCAGAAACCCATGCAGGAACAGGCAACGCAGACGCTAATTTCGCCGCTGATCAAATAGGCCTCGCGCGGGCTTTCCTTGTGGATGCAGCCACCTTTGGAATTTCCATCTTCACTTTATTGTTTATCAAAACCCGCTCGTTGCGCGACGAGGAAGGTGCGCAAGAAAAAAGTTCGATGATTGACGACATCAAGGTGGCGTTAAAATATGTCTGGTCTATCCCTGCCCTTCGCCTTTGTTTCATCGGCATTGCTGTTTTAGAATTTTTTTTCCAGGCCCCCATATTTGTGGGGCTACCAGTGCTCATGAAGTTACGCTTTGCCGACGGCGTGCTGGTATACAGCATAATCCTTGGTGCTTACGGCCTCGGAGCACTTATGGGTAGTGGTATTAGTGGCAGCATCAAACCGTTTCAACATGAAAGCATCCCACGCGCATTGTTCCTCGTCTTCGCGTGGTCTGGACTGACACTTGGTTTGATGGTGATTTTCCCAGCCTACCAGATAGCAATGGTCTTGTTTTTTCTTGCGGGTGTAGGTGACAATTTCATGTGGGTACAATTTACAACGTGGATACAGCAAACAACGCCAGATCATTTGATGGGCCGCGTGATGAGTATATTGATGTTCTTGGCGCTCGGCTTGTTGCCCATTGCTAATATGATCATGGGTTTCTTGTTCGAGTTAGCGCTTGAAGAAACGCTGATTGCAGCATCGGCTGCCATGGTTATCATCTGCGGCGTCACTGCTTTCCACAAAGACATAAAACAGGTAACAGCGGGAACTAAATAATCATCAACAAATTTTTGCCTCATAGCGCCATTAGGGTATAAGACAGTAACGAACAAATATTCAGGACGTAACATGCGATCACACACAAGAACCGCTTTATTACTATTCACTGCTTCATGCGTTTTGGCGGTTCCTGCTAGCGCTGAACAAAAAAAGCTTCTCACCGCTAAAGACTGGGATGCTTACTCCGACACGGACGCACAAGGCAAAAAGGTCTGCTACATGATCTCTATGCCCAGCAAGACAACAACCAGCCAAAAGGTATCATCGCGCGGCGACGCGGCACTTATTGTGACCCACCGCCCTGATTATGACATTTACGGTCAGGTTGAGGTGAAGCTTGGCTTTGGCGGCAATGAGGACAAGGGTGCGACCATGTCCGCTGACGGTAAAAACGCCACTAAGCTGTTTGTTAGTGGCAAGTCCGCATGGAGCTACGACGACCGTGACGACAAAAAATTGGTCTCTATGATGAAGAAGGGCAGCAAGCTTTTGTTTACAAGCACCAGCAAGCGCGGCACCGTCTTGAAGGACACCTATTCGCTTTCAGGCTTTACAGCGGCTTATACCAGCATCTCTAAGGCGTGTAAGTAGCTCTTTACAGAATGGGGCTTTCTGCATATAAGCCCACCCACAAGATAATAACCCCAATGCTGTGGAACGCAGCTTGGCTTTAAACGTCCTAGTGTTGCAAACGTGACACCAAGGCAAGGTGACATAAAATGCAAATTACCCCTGATGGCGGCGTGCCTATTGTTAGCCCGCGCCCTGAAACCTCCGATAAAGCCAATATGCTCGGGCTGGACCGCGCTGAGTTGAAAGCATTGCTCCTAGAAATTGGGATCGATGCTAAGCAAGCAGGCATGCGTACATCACAGTTATGGCACTGGATTTACCACCGCGGCGTATCTGACTTTGCGGCAATGGATAATATCAACAAAGCGACCAAAAAATTGCTCGCCGATCATTTTATTATCGAGCGCCCTACTATCACCGAAGCCCAGTATAGTGAAGACGGCACACGTAAATATTTGATCAGGTTCGCTGACGGCAACGAAGCAGAGGCGGTCTATATCCCCGAGGATGATCGCGGTACGCTTTGTGTCTCTAGCCAAGTGGGTTGCACGCTAAATTGTAAGTTTTGTCACACAGGCACCATGAAGCTCGTGCGTAACCTAACAGCCGCTGAGATCGTTGCACAGTTGATGATCGCGCGTGATGACCTTGATGAGTGGGAAAGTTCAACACACGGCCGTAGCGTTACCAACATCGTTATGATGGGTATGGGTGAGCCATTATATAATTTTGATAATGTGAAAAAAGCGCTCGAAATTATCATGGACGACAAAGGAATTCAGTTATCACGTCGTCGTATAACGCTCTCCACCAGTGGTGTTGTACCGCATATGGAGCGTGCAGGTAAAGAGATCGGTGTTAACCTTGCGGTTTCGCTGCACGCGGTTAATGACGAAGTGCGCACCGAGATTATGCCGATCAATAAAAAATACAGCCTGAATGAAGTGCTGCGTGCTTGCGCCAATTATCCTGGTGCGCATAACGCCCGTCGCATCACCTTCGAATATGCCATGCTCAAAGGTATCAACGACAGTGATGATGATGCCCGCAATTTGGTGCGCCTCCTGAAGCAGTGGAACTTGCCTGCAAAGGTAAACCTCATTCCGTTTAACCCATGGCCTGGTGTAGAATATGAATGTACGGATATGGAGCAGATTGAACGCTTTGCAGACCTCGTAAATGCTGGTGGTATTTCAGCCCCTATTCGCCGCCCCCGCGGACGTGACATTATGGCGGCTTGTGGGCAATTAAAGTCTTCTTCTGAGAAAAAATCTAAGGCGCAGTTGATACGTGAAGCGGAAGCTTCCTCTTCACTTTAATTGCGTTAAGCGGCAAACCCGCTTGGTAGCTAGTCTCCTCACTCCAACCGAGAAACGACTAGTTTCGAGGCAAGGGCGACTGCCCGCCCGAGCCAATGCGAGGTGAGCCTTAGTGGCGATTGAACGAGTAGAAGAAAAAAGTCGCAAAATAATTGCAGACTCTGATTGACGCTATCCCTTATCAGGCTTATAGCTCTCTCGAAAATTTAAACAGGCCCTTCGGGGCCAAGGTGTGAGGATCCCTATAATGACACAAGACGTAAAAAAAGTAGTTCTGGCCTATTCAGGTGGCTTAGACACATCAATCATTCTTAAATGGCTTAAGGAAAAGTATAACTGTGAAGTTGTTACTTTCACGGCTGACCTTGGCCAAGGCGAAGAGCTTGAGCCAGCCCGTAAAAAGGCTGAAATGCTCGGCATTAAAGAAATTTACATTGAAGATTTGCGTGAAGAATTTGTCCGCGATTATGTCTTCCCTATGTTTCGCGCTAACACGGTTTATGAAGGCCAGTATCTGCTTGGTACCGCCATCGCACGCCCACTGATCGCTAAACGCCAGATCGAAATTGCTGCTGAAACCGGCGCTGACGCTGTGTGTCACGGTGCAACTGGTAAAGGCAACGACCAAATTCGTTTTGAGCTTGGCTATTATGGCTGTAACCCAGACATCAAGGTTATCGCACCTTGGCGTGAGTGGGATCTTGCGAGCCGTACAGACCTGATCAATTTTGCCGAGGCGCATCAAATTCCTGTGCCAAAAGATAAGCGCGGCGAGAGCCCCTTTTCGGTGGACGCCAACCTTTTGCACACCTCCAGTGAAGGTAAAGTACTTGAGGACCCATGGGAAGAAGCTCCTGAGTATGTGCATAGCCGCACAGTGAGCCCAGAAGACGCACCTGACGAAGCTGAGATCATTGAGATTGAGTTTGAAAAAGGTGACCCTATTGCCATTAACGGCGTAGCGATGACCCCAGCAACCTTGCTTGAAGCACTAAACGAATACGGCCGCAAACACGGCATTGGTCGCTTAGATCTGCTTGAAAACCGCTTCGTTGGTATGAAGTCTCGCGGTATTTATGAAACACCTGGCGGCACGATACTGCTCACTGCCCACCGCGGTATTGAACAAGTAACCTTGGACGGTGGCGCAGCACATCTCAAAGACGAGATTATGCCGCGCTACGCAGAACTTATTTATAACGGTTTCTGGTTCTCACCTGAGCGCGAAATGTTGCAAGCCCTCATTAATCAAAGCCAAGAATTTGTTGCGGGCACTGTTCGTCTCAAGCTTTATAAAGGCGGTGTTCATCTTATCGGTCGCAAGTCACCTAACAGCTTATACTCTATGGCGCACGTGACTTTCGAAGAAGATAGCGTCTATGACCAACGCGATGCTGAAGGCTTTATCAAGCTCAACGCGCTACGCTTGCGCCTGCTAAATCAACGCGGCGAAGTCAGCGAGCCACCTAGCTACGAATAAAGCTTTCTAAGCCTTAAATTCCATGTAATGTTTGCCGAGGTCACAAAATAATGTGATCTCGGCAAATGCATTTTAGTGCATAATCAGCGGGGCTGAACAGATGGATACTGTCTCAATTATCGGACCAGTCTTCTTGCTCATCATTGTGGGCTATTTGGTTGGCATGACTTCGCTGTTCAAAGACGGCGCGAAAGAAACGCTGATATCCTACCTTTGGTATATCGCTATACCTGCTCTTATTTTTAGCGCCATCGCAAGCAGCCCCCTGCCCAGCGGGGACGATTTTTTATTAGTGGCATCATACTACGGTGGGCTTTACCTGATTTATGGTTTTTCCATGCTCATTGCCAAATGGGTGTTTAAGCGCCCGCTGGCTGAGCAAAGCGTTTATGCTTTCACTATTTGTTTTGGTAATGGTGTGTTCATCGGCCTGCCCGTAATTGAAGGCGTATACGGCGCCGAAGGTGTGCGGCTTTTTATTATTTTGCTGAGCTTTCATTCTTCCTCCCTGCTTATGATTTCAACCATTTTCGTAGAGCGCGGCTTAAGCAGCGACAAACCGACAGCTGAGATATTGAAAGAGACCAGTGCTGCCTTCATAAAAAATCCAATATTGGTGGCTCTATTCACAGGTATCATATGGACAGCGCTTGGCCTGCCCTTCCCGCCTATTTTAGAGCGCATAACCGACTTACCAGCCCAGTCAGCAGCGCCCGTTGGTTTGTTCACCGCAGGTTTGGCACTCGGCGGGGTCAAAATTGCTGGGGATATGGTACAGGCCGTAACGGGCTCGCTATTTAAGCTTATCCTAGTGCCAATTACGATCTTCATTATGACAAATTACGTGTTTCAATTGCCGCCCATGTGGGTGGGAGTGGCGGTGCTCATGTCAGCTTTGCCGTCAGGAGTTGTAGCCTACAGTTTTGCCATGAAATACAACACAGCTGCGCGGCGCTCTGCCTCAATTGTGCTTTTGTCCACAGGCGGAAGCATCATCACGCTGTCAGTGCTAATTGGAATTTTAAGTTAGGCGCTTAGCTATTTAAGCTTCCCACCAAACTATACTTGGGTGCGTCAAAAAGATTAAAAACCTTCACAGCTTTCACCTTCGCAATAGACTGTTCTGACATGGCTTCCACGTCTTCCATCAAGCTGGGATCAAGTGGTTCAATATAGCTCATGTTTAGAAAAAACCGTGTCTCGCCGTCAGCACTCGCAAGCGGCAGGTAAAGCGACGCACAGTTTCGCAACATCACTTTATCAACCTTCATATTAACGAGAGAAAAGCCACCATAAGGTCCGTCGGAAATTTGTGAATAAAACTCCTCGAAGAGCTTTATGTCTCTCTCTTGGTAATAATCAAAAACATTTTTACCTGTAAGGTTAGTGGCGAATGTACTATCCAGCGCGGTACCGGTGAGGCGGATAAGCATGTGCCGCTCGTCTATTTTTTCGGTCATCGAAATATAGGGCAAGAGATGCATGATAGAACTTGGACGCACCGCTACCTTAGTGGGGATACCCCCAGCTGAGCTATCACAGAGCGTTTCATAATATTTAAGAAGGTCAATAAAGCCTGCATATTTTTCTAGTGTATCACGCACGTAATTTACCTCTAGCCTTCAAGCCCCCACGGCTATTTATGAGCATAATGATTTATTCACCACTTAGGCAGTACATGCTAAATAAAGCATGATTATACCGTCAATGGATAGTTATTTGGCCAGTTGTGCTTCCCGAATGGCTTTGAACTCGGTGCCATCACGCCAAGCAGGCCACGCACCGTTGTTGCTGAGCGTATTGCCGAGGTCATAATACATGCGGATATCAGCAATTGCCCCTTCTAGGACCCAATCATCCTTCACTTCATCCGAAGGCTGGTGATAGTCATTCGCCGTATAATATTCAGCCACTTCACGGCCGTAAGCCTCCCCTTTTTCAAGGTGATGAATACCCGCTTCAGCATAAAGCATTGGTACGCCGTATTTCGCAAGTTGGAAATGATCAGAGCGGTAGAAATAGCCTTTTTCTGGGCTTTGGTCTGGTACGAGCACACGGTCATAAGACGTCGCGATGGTCTCCATATAATCGTCCAGTTCAGAATTGCCGTGTCCAATGATCATTAAATCTTTAGTGGGGCCGTAGGTGTTTAGCCCGTCCATGTTAAGGCCCGCCACTGTTTTGCTTAGCGGGTGCAGCGGGTTAGCGCCGTAATGACCAGACCCTAAAAGCCCCTGCTCTTCAGCGGCAACGGCTAAAAACATGATAGAGCGCTTCGGTTTATCACTCCCTTGAGTAAAGGCTTTAGCAAGTTCCAAGAGTGCTGCTGTACCAGTGGCATTATCCATTGCACCGTTATAAATGCCGTCACCTTCAATATTTGGATCAGTGCCTAGGTGGTCCCAGTGTGCCATATAAACAAACATCTCGTCTGGGCTTTCACTACCGCGTAAAATTCCCGCGACATTTTGTGATGATGACGAAGTAATTGCAGTATCGATATTAACCGCAGCGGTCAGCGACATTGGCACAGCTTTAAAACCAGGCGTTTCAGCTGCTTTCTTGAGCGCCGTGTAATCTAACCCACTATCAGCGAACATTTTAGCGGCAACGTCGTTGGTTACCCAACCTTCCATCGCGGTGAGTGCTGCACCGCCGTCTGCGCGAACAGTACGAAACTGAGGGCCAGACCAACCATTTTCAACCACACCCCATGGGTAAGCTGCGGGCGCTGTGTCATGAATGATAATGGCACCTGCCGCGCCTTGCGCAGCGGCCTCATCATACTTATAGGTCCAACGACCATAATAGGTCATGGCATTGCCGTTAAATAGTGCTGGGTCCTGTGTTGCAAACCCTGGATCATTGACCATGATCACCACGGTTTTACCCTTTACATCAATGCCTTCGTAGTCATTCCAACCACGCTCTGGCGCATTAATACCGTAGCCAACAAAGACCAGCTCACTATCTTGGTAGGTAATATTTTCTTGCATGCGCCGCGTGAGCACTACCATATCCTTGAGGTAGGTTAGGTCAGAAACGGTCCCAGAAGCATCAGTGATTTTAAGCGACGCTGTGGGTGCAGCCTCCATAGAGATAAGCGGTACATCTTGCGTATATTTATCACCGTTTGCTGGCTCTAAGCCCAACTCGGTGAAGGCATTTACTAAATAATCTACGGTGAGTTTTTCACCCTCAGAACTCGGAGCACGCCCCCCAAATTCATCAGAAGCTAGCACCTTAATGTGGCTCATCAGGCTATCCGCCGTCATGAGATCAGCGTCGCTTTTTACGCCATCCATGTTTGATGAGTTGTCACAAGCAGTAACGGTTAGTGATAAGGCCAAAATGGCGCCAAATGTCTTACGCATGATAAATCCCTCCAGAATTTGAAGCAAACTATGACAGTAAACTTGAAAGGGGTCAATTAACCGCGGGTGCTATATTTCGTTCACTAAGATAAAAGCCCAGCTCGGATACCATCCAAGATAAACTGCGTGGCGAGCGCCGCCAAAATAATACCTAGAACACGCGTCAGAACCGTTGAAACTGTCTCGCCGATCAAACCCATCACGCGCGATGCCAGTAAAAAAACCAACAACGAAATAAAGAGAACAAGCAACAATGCAGCAACCACTATTAGCTGTGATTCTAAATTATTTTCATAGTTGCTCATCAGCAAGATGATAGAAGCAATCGCCCCTGGCCCTGCAATCAGTGGAATAGCCACAGGGAAGACAGAAATATCTTCAAAAACATCTTCAATTTTCTCAGCTGCCTCTTGCTTGCGCTCTGTGCGGCGCTCGAACACCATTTCTAGTGCTATCATGAAGAGCATGATGCCGCCTGCAACCCTGAGGGCCTCTAATGAAATATCTAATGTGTCTAAAAACGGTTTCCCCAAAAAAGCAAAAAACAGCATGATACAAAGACCAACAAAAGTACCTTTCACTGCCATATATCGCTGATGTTTCTTGGTTGTGCCCTTGGTTAGGCCGCCAAAAATCGGGGCCAGCCCAACAGGGTCAATAATCACGAAAATCGTAATGAAAGATGGAATGAAAATTGCGAGATATGCGTCCATAGTGCCCTCTTTAAACTGGGTTATTCACCCATTTCTTAAATATTTTTTGGGTCGATACCATTTTGGTAGCAAGTGGCCGTTACAGTATTGGCAAGCAAACAAGCAATGGTCATTGGGCCAACCCCGCCTGGTACTGGTGTGATAGCAGCAGCACGTTCAGCGGCTGGGGCATATTCCACATCGCCGACCAACCGCGTTTTGCCAGCGCCGCGCTCAGGTGCATCAATGCGGTTAATACCCACGTCAATAACAGTAGCACCTTCTTTGATCCAGCTGCCTTTGACCATTTCAGGGCGACCAACGGCTGCAACCACAATATCGGCCGCACGCACTTCGCCGGGTAAGTCCTTGGTGCGTGAATGCGCGATGGTCACAGTGCAGCTTTCAGCCAACAATAGCTGCGCCATCGGTTTACCAACAATATTTGAGCGGCCAACCACAATAGCCTTAAGCCCAGATAAGCTACCCAACTGATCCCTCAGCATCATGATACATCCAAGCGGTGTGCAAGGCACCATGCCCTTGCCGCCAACAGCCAAAAGCCCTGTGTTCACAACATGAAAACCATCAACATCTTTATCCGCGCTAATGGCATTTATAACAGCCGCTTCATCAATTTGCTTAGGCAGAGGCAGTTGCACCAATATTCCATTGACTGCAGGGTCAGCATTAAGCTCATTAACCTTGGCTAAAACCTCTTCTTGGGTCGCCGTTTCCAGCATTTTATGTTCAAAGCTGTTCATACCGCACTCTAGGGTTTGCCTACCCTTATTGCGCACGTAAACTTGGCTTGCTGGGTCTTCACCCACTAGCACAACAGCAAGACCCGGCTTAATGCCGTGCTTATCAACTAAAAGTGCCACATCGCCAGCTACGTCAACGCGGACTTTCGCTGAAAAGGCTTTCCCGTCTATTACTGTAGCTGTCACCTTAAGCTCCCCTATGTTTACTAAGTGTCTATCATAGCACTTACTGCGCTAATTAGCGCTGTTGTTTCACCCAAAATTAGGATGCTTTTATAACGCGCTGTATCTCCTGATATAAGCAATAACCGAGACTTGGGCAACTTCCATTTTTTAGAAAGAAACTTGATAAGGTGGGCATTGGCTTTGCCCTTCTCAGGTACAGTGGTGACACTTACTTTCAGCCATCCTCGCCCCTCGTCATCTTCGACGATTTTCCCCATAGCATCACGCGCGGCTTTTGGCGTGAGCTTAATATCCACGATCACACCATCCGCGTGGGGGCGCAAGCAGGTCACACCCGCCATGGCTTAAAAGTATACCCCAACCATTGGTGCGAGCGTAAAGCGGAAAAGCATCTGCACGAAATAAACCAAAAGCAACACTACAAAAGGTGCAAGGTCTACGCCGCCAAGGTTTGGCAAAAAGCGGCGCACGCGAGCATATGTTGGCTCAGTGATTTTATATAGAAATTCGATGATGGAGCGCACAACAGGTTGGTATGTGTTAACCACGTTAAAAACAATCAGCCAACTAATGATCACCTGCGCGATGATGAAGAACTTAAATGCGCCCAAAATAATATCTATGATGGCGAAAAATGGATAAAGCATTTCATACTCCTTGTTGAACCATCATGGCTCAGCTATTGCATCCCACACATTTGGGCAGGAAAGGACAGATTGCAAGGGCTTTCCGACATTTTTTGTCTGATTGCGCCTTTTCCTTTGCCTCCTTATGATAATACATTAGCATGGCTGCAACCAAGGTGGAGATGCATGATGAGCGATGCTCTAAAAATTGAAATTAACGGCCCAGTGGCGGTGGTAACCCTAAACCAGCCAAAAAAGCTAAACACGATGGACAAAGCCTTTTTTACAGAGGTTGGTGACAGCTTCAAGGCACTAGACGAAAACATGGGCGTTCGGGTCGTTGTGCTTGCAGCAGAAGGTAAGCATTTCACAGCGGGGTTAGACCTTAAAGGTGCGCCTGAACTGCTTGGGATGAGCGAAGAAGACCCCGGCCGCGTTCGCTCTCGTCTCAACCGGAAAATTGCATGGATTCAAGAACAGTTTAATGCCATTGAGTTTTGCCATCAGCCTGTGATAGCGGCCGTTCACGGTGCTTGCATTGGCGGCGGTGTGGACTTGATCTCAGCTTGTGATATACGCCTCGCTACCGCAGATGCATGGTTCTCGATCAAAGAAATTGACGTGGGTATCGTCGCGGACCTAGGCACGCTCCAGCGCGCAGCGTCTCTTATGCCAGGCGGTATTTTACGCGAGCTCGCCTACACTGGTCGTAAATACGGCGCGGCTGAAGCCCTCTCCCATGGTTATATTAGCGCAAGTTACGGCGATAAATCAGCGCTCATGGACGCTGCACTTGATATGGCAAATACCATTGCCGCTAAAAGCCCGCTGGCGATGGCAGGCACCAAGCGCATTATCAATCACGCCCGCGATAACACGGTGCGCGATGGTCTTGAGTATGTGGCAACATGGAACTCCGCTCAGCTGTTCGGGGATGACCTGATGCGTGCTGCGACCGCCAGCATGACCAAACAAGAAGCAAAATTTGACGACCTATTGGATGATGAATGACTTTACAAGTTAAAATATGTGGCCTGACCAACGGGGCAGATGCAACCGCTGCTGCTAACGCGGGGGCTGCCATGCTCGGTTTTGTGTTTTACCCGCCAAGCCCCCGCAACATGACCATAGAACACGGCGAAAGGCTTGAGCCAAACCTACCTGAAGGGCCTGACCGCGTCGGTGTGTTCGTTGACCCTGATGATGACCTATTACAAGCCGCGATTGAGACGCTAAATCTTGACTGGATACAGCTACACGGCGATGAAGACCCAAAGCGCGTTGCAGATATCCGCGCGCTTTATAGTGTTGGTATAATTAAGGCAATACCCGTTGCTGACGTTGATGATTTGGCGGTTATGGAAGCCTACGGTGATAATGTTGATGTGTTCTTGTTTGATGCAAAAGCCCCAAAAGACGCAACCCTACCGGGCGGCAATGGTGTCAGCTTTAATTGGGCATTATTAAACGACCAAGGCATTGATAAACCTTGGCTTTTAGCAGGTGGCTTAACAGTTGATAACCTTGCAGAAGCCGTCGAAACCAGCGGCGCACAGGCCATTGACCTGTCAAGCGGTGTGGAGAGCGAACCTGGAAAAAAAGACCCAGAGCTTATCAAGGCTTTTCTTAAGGCCGCAAGCGTGCTTTAACAGCGCCTTATTGCACAAAAAGAGTGAGTAAATGACCGATACAAAAAACAGTTTTACCCATATGCCTGATGAGCGTGGTCACTTTGGTGAGTACGGTGGTCGCTATGTGGCAGAAACGCTGATGCCGCTGGTTCTAGAGGTGGAAAAAGCCTACAAGGCCGCCATCGTTGACCCTGAATATATCGCCGAATTTGACGACCTGAACCGCAACTATATTGGACGTCCAAATCCGCTGTATTTTGCTGAAAGCCTCACCAACCATTTGGGCGGCGCTAAAATTTACATGAAGCGCGAAGACCTGAACCACACTGGCGCACATAAAATCAATCATGCTATCGGTCAGGTGTTACTTGCCAAGCGCATGGGCAAAACACGCGTGATCGCAGAAACTGGCGCTGGGCAACACGGCGTTGCAACCGCCACTGTAGCGGCTCGTTTTGGTCTTAAATGCACGGTCTTTATGGGCGAAGTGGACATGGAGCGGCAAAAGCCAAATGTCTTTCGTATGCGCTTGTTGGGCGCTGAAGTGCGCCCTGTGACCTCTGGCTCACGCACGCTAAAAGACGCGATGAACGACGCGCTACGAGACTGGGTCACCAACGTTGATGACACATTTTATATCATCGGCACGGTCGCTGGCCCGCACCCCTACCCAATGATGGTGCGTGATTTCCAATCTATTATCGGCCGCGAAACCCGTGAACAAATCCTTGAAATTGAAGGCCGCCTGCCTGATAGCCTAGTGGCTTGTGTCGGCGGTGGCTCCAACGCGATGGGCCTATTTTACCCGTTTCTTAATGACACAGATGTGAAAGCCTACGCTGTTGAAGCGGCTGGTCACGGTGTTGACACAGACCAACACGCTGCCTCTATCCAAGGCGGGACACCAGGTGTGCTGCACGGCAATCGCACGTATTTGCTGCAAGACGACGACGGGCAAATCCAAGAAGCTCACTCCATTTCGGCGGGCCTAGACTATCCCGGCATTGGACCTGAGCATGTTTGGCTCCACGAGATGGGCCGTGTTGAATATGTTAACGCAACTGACCAAGAAGCATTAGATGCCTTCCAACTTTGCACGCAAAAAGAGGGCATAATACCAGCCCTTGAGAGCAGCCATGCCATCGCACATGTTATGCGCATGGCGCCATCTCTGCCCAAGGATCATATCATTGTGATGAACCTATCAGGGCGCGGCGATAAAGATATTTTCACCGTGGCACAAGCGCTGGGTGAAAGCGATTTGGGGGCTGAATAATGCAAAACAGAATTGATACTAAATTTGAAGCCCTAAAAGCCAAAGGCCGCGCGGCATTCGTCACCTTCGTGACCGCCGCTGACCCTGATCTTGAAACATCCACAGCGCTCATCACAGGTATGGCAAATGCAGGCGCTGATATTCTTGAAATTGGTATGCCTTTCACGGACCCAAGCGCGGACGGCCCCGCCATTGATGCAGCAGCACAGCGTGCTTTAAAGGCTGGTGGCAGCATGATCAACACGTTCAAAATTGTTCGCGCCGTACGTAAAAGTGACGACACAACACCAATCGTTTTAATGGGTTATTTTAACCCTATTCATGCATATGGTATCGAGCGCTTTGCAGTTGATGCCGCGGAAGTTGGCGTCGACGGGCTTATTATTGTGGACCTTCCACCAGAAGAAGACGCAGAGCTACGTACAGCAGCCAACAAAAATGGTGTTCACTTTATTCGCCTTGCAACGCCCACCACGCGCGGCACGCGGCTAGACACAGTTTTGGACGGTGCTTCTGGCTTTTTATACTATGTTGCAGTAGCGGGCATCACTGGCGGTAAATCCGCTGATGAAGACGATATCAAAAATGCAATGGCTGCCATCAAGGCTAAAACAGACGTGCCTGTATGTGTAGGATTTGGCATTCGCACACCCGAGCAAGCCGCCAATATGGCCCGCTTGGCAGACGGCGCGGTGGTAGGTTCAGCAATTGTTGATATTATTGCTAAAAACATTGATAATGAGGGCTGTGCAAAAGCAGAACTCGTTGATCAGACGCTGGACTTTGTTAAAAAACTAGCCGAAGGTGTGGCTTCGACTTCGTAAACAGATAGGACGACGAGATGAATTGGCTTACGAACTATGTAAAACCTAAACTTCAGAAGGTTTTAAACAAGCGAGAGTCCCCGGATAATCTTTGGTACAAGTGTAAAAGCTGTAGCCAGATGATTTATCAAAAAGAATTTGTTGATAATCTATCAGTTTGCGAATCTTGCGGGCACCATGGTCGTATTGGCCCTGATGAGCGCTTCGACATGCTGTTTGATCGTCATACTTACGAGCAACTTGCCATGCCAAACGTTGTGGCTGACCCCCTTAAGTTTAAAGACAGTAAAAAATATAGCGACCGCATTAAAATTGCGCGCGGCAACACTGGTGACACAGACGCCATCAAAGCGGCTTTTGGTAAAATCAACGACATCGAAACCGTTATAGCGGTACAAAATTTCTACTTCATGGGTGGTTCCATGGGCATGGCAGTTGGCGAAGGTTTTCTTGCAGCTGTTGACCACGCAATCGCGAAAAAAGCACCACTGGTTATGTTCACGGCGGCTGGCGGCGCACGTATGCAAGAAGGTATCTTATCCCTCATGCAAATGCCTCGCACCACGGTTGGTATCTCTATGCTCCATGAAGCGGGCTTGCCTTACATCGTTGTACTCACTGACCCTACAACGGGTGGTGTGACCGCATCTTATGCAATGCTCGGCGATGTACAAATCGCAGAACCCGGCGCGCTCATTGCCTTTGCTGGACCACGTGTGATTGAGCAAAACCTGCGTGAAACCTTGCCTGAGGGCTTCCAACGGTCAGAGTATCTACTCGACCACGGTATGATCGATATAATTTCTCATCGCAGAGACCTAAAAGGCGAACTCAGCAAAGTGATCTCTATGTTGATGGATGGTCAATTTAAATCTGCAGCTGAGTAATGTCTGAAACACCTAAAGACGAGCGATTGGCTAAAAGTGACGCCATTCTCGCGCGGCTTATGGCATTGCACCCTAAAAAAATTGATTTATCGCTAAATCGAATGGAAAAGCTGCTTGCCAAACTTGGTGATCCGCAAAAATGTATCCCGCCTGTTATTCATGTCGCGGGCACCAACGGTAAAGGCTCCACTGTCGCCACTATGCGCGCTATCGCTGAAGCCGCAGGTTACAAGGTCCATGTATATAGTTCACCGCACCTTGTGCGCTTTAATGAGCGCATCCGCGTCGCGGGCCAACTCATCACTGAAGATGATTTAGCCAAAACATTGGAAGACTGCGAAGAAGCCAATGGCAACGATCCCATCACTTTTTTTGAAGTAACCACCGCAGCTGCTTTTCTAGCTTTCTCGCGGGTAAAAGCCGACCTGTGTTTGCTTGAGGTGGGGCTAGGCGGGCGCTTAGACGCTACTAATGTCATCGACACCCCAATCGCCAGCGTCATAACGCCTGTAGACTTTGACCATCAACAGTTTTTAGGTGATACACTGAGTGATATAGCGCGCGAAAAAGCGGGTATTATCAAGAAAAACCGTTTAGTAGTGACATCCGCACAAAAACCAGACTGCGAGCGGGTTATCTTAGACCGTATCAGACGCTTGGGTGCGAACGGAGTTCACGCAGTGAGCGACTGGCATATAGACCGCAACCTTGATAGCGCCAGCATGACTTATTCCGACACGAACGGTGTGTTGGAGTTGCCACTACCAACCCTTAGGGGTGATCACCAGATTAAAAATACCGGTTTAGCGATCGCGACACTCAGACACCAAACCGCACTTAAAATTCCGCAGTCTGCCTACAGAGCTGGCATAGGTTGGACCCGCTGGCCTGCTCGCATGCAGCCGCTGCGCGGCACCACACTCAACAGTATGTTGCCAGACGGCGCAGAGCTTTGGCTTGATGGTGGGCATAACCCAGCGGCAGCCCTCACCCTTAAAAACACACTTACGGGCCTCAAGTCACCCGCCACCAATATCCGCTTGGTTATTGGCATGATGGGCACAAAAGATATGGACGGGTTTTTGCAGCCGCTTTCACGATTTGTGAAAGAGCTGGTAGCAGTAGACATCCCTGGTGAAGAAGGCGCAGCTGACCCGCAAGAACTAGCAGCGATTGCCGCTGAACATGAAATAATGAGCACAACCGCACCAGATGTGCCTGCAGCTCTCAGACGCATCAAGCAAGATTGTAGGGGCAAAAAACCACCAACTGTTGTTATTTGCGGCTCGCTTTATCTCGCGGGGCATGTCCTGAGACTGGCAAACAACCTACCAACATAAGTCACAAAAAAAGGCGCCCAGAGGCACCTTTTCAATTCATTATATTGAGCGTCTATAGCGCGTCGTTTATCCATGCTTCCATTTGACCGCGTGGTTTAGCACCCATGGTAGTTGCAACCACTTCGCCGCCTTTAAAAATAAGCAATGTTGGAATAGAACGCACACCGAAACTGGTTGGAATCTCAGGGTTGTCATCAATATCCATTTTCGCGATGACAATATCATCCCGCGATGCCGCAATCTCTTCCAGCACTGGGCCAATCATCTTACATGGGCCACACCACTGCGCCCAAAAGTCCAAAAGAACTGGTTTTTCGTTTTTCAGAACATCAGCTTCAAAGCTGTCGTCAGTTACATGAATTACTTCCATGATAAATCTTTCTATATTTAAAGTTGTCTGCGCAATATCTTGAAGAATAGGCAGCGGGGTTTCCTATAAAGTAGGTAGCATCACCTCATTCGTCAAGATACCGTGTAGATATATTTTCAGACCATAAAATTAGGTAAGCATTTCAGCTGGTAGTGCCATCAACAAAGCCTCATCCGTCCATAAAATTGCGGCCTCTACGCTGCGATCAGGGTAAATTTCCTTGAGGGCTCGCGCATAAGCCCGCATTTGTTTTTTATAGACGCCAGGCATGCCATCAACATCTTTTGGTACTGGGCGATTGGTTTTATAATCAACCACCAAGACCTTATCGGCGGTGACCACCAAACGATCGACCTGTCCTGAGATCACCTCATCACCAACCAGCCCCGCGAGTGCCACCTCAGCCTGACTTTCAGCGCCGAAGAGGGCGGCGAATGTATCATCGCTCAATACCGTATCAATTTCATGCCATGTGGCTTGCTGTTCCTCACTACTCAGGGCGTGAGCAGGGTCTGAGAGAAAGCGCATGGCAGCTGCCGCGCGGTCATCTGCTGTAACATCTGGTAGCCACTCTAATAAGTTATGGATAATGCGCCCACGGTGGTACCGCGCGCTTGTTGCACCGCTGAGCGGGCTGCGCGGGGCGGGGTCGGGCTCATCTGGCATCGATGGGATCAAGGGCCTTGCGGGCAAAGGTTCCGCCATGGGCAGTTTAAGTGCCCATACTGGTAGCGGTTGATGCTCCGCGTCTCCGCTCTCATCCATAGTTTTTTGCGTGAGATCTTGAGTTTGCTCGCGCTTGATAAGCCGTACACCGCTATCGAGTGTTTCCACATCCTCCATTCGCTCAAATGCATCTTCAATGAGGTTATACCACGAGCGGTCTTTACGTTTTTTTTGCGTTTCCCAGCCGCAAATAATAAGCGCATCTTCCGCGCGGGTTAGCGCAACATATAGTAAACGACGATATTCCGCGTCTTCCAATATAAGCTTATCATCAGCCAGTTTCTTGATGTGCGGCTCGTGCTTCATGGTGTCACCCACTTTCCACAACAACTGCTGATGAATTGTAGTGTCTGTCGGGGTAAACTCAAACAAAGTATGCGATGGGTCTGTGTTAATCACCGTGTCGGGCAAGATAACGACAGGTGCCTGCAAACCCTTAGCGCCGTGCACGGTCATGATCCGCACTTCTTTTCTGCCCTGCTCCATATCACGTTTGATCTCGGTGCTACTATCAGAGAAGACCTTTAAAAAGCCTTGCAATGACGCAGGATTATCGCGCTCATAATACAGTGCCTGTTGTAAAAATTCATCAACAGGATCATGAATTTCATCGCCCAAACGCCCCACTAAGCGCTTGCGAGCGCCCATCTTATTCAGGATATCTGCATAAAATTCATAAGGCGGCACTTGATCAGCTGAGGCTAGCACCGCACGCAGGAAGTTGTATGCTTCTCGGTATGCTTCTGATGTTTCAGCAACCGCTGTTAGCGCCGCCCACAAACTGCCATCACGGTTATGTGCTATGTTGAAAAGCGCCTCTTCACTAAGGCCAATGAAGGGTGATTTCAAAACCTCCGCTAGCGTCAGGTCATCAGCAGGCTGCAATGCAAAGCGTGTGAGCGCTATGAGGTCCATCACGGGAAGTTCTTCGCCAAGCTTCATACGATCACGCCCTGCAACAGGTACTTTAAAGTGGCGAAGTGCACTTGCAAGATACTCACAAAACACATTACGGCGTCGCACCAACACCATGATGTCACCCGCGGTAATAGGGGCGCCTGTTGCAGGCATAATAGCACCTGCATCCAGCAAACTTTTTACGTGCTTAGCAATATTATGGGCGAGCCGCTCACCTGCTTCTTCGCCGCTTTCTTGGCGGATAGGTGGTTGCCAAGGCAAGTGTGTTTGTCTGTCACGCGGTGCCACCAGTGGCCACAGTTCAACACTGCCTGCTTGGCCCCGGCGGACAAAATCATGCTTGATATCAACGTCGTCAAACGTAAGCCCATCAAATGCTGGGCCGCTGCGAGCAAACACCGCGTCCACAACCGACAAAACAGCCTCACTCGTGCGAAAACTTTGATCAAGCGGAACCGCTTCATGCTGACGCCCTGCTGCTTTTGCCGCTGCGAACACACGATCTTTAGCTTCGATGAATTCGCGCGGGTCCGCCTTTTGAAAAGAAAAGATAGATTGTTTGGGATCACCCACAGAAAAGAGCGTTCGCGTTAGGCCGTCTTCTTGCTCGATAAGGAAAAACTCGCTGGCAAGCGTCTCAATAATTTGCCACTGCTGTTTGTTGGTGTCCTGCGCCTCATCTACGAGGATATGGTCTATCCCCTCATCGAGTTTATATAAAATCCATGGTGCAATCGCCTCAGTTTTAAGCAAATCACCAGTACGATCAATGATATCGTTGAAATCTAGCTTACCAGACTGGTTTTTAAGCGTTAAATAGCGCTGATACATATCGATACCAAGCGCTAAAAGCGCCTTTGTATTTTCCGCCAACAGTACCGTGTCACATTTGTTGGTGACATTAATCAAACGGATAGCCTCAGCTTCTAAGGTGGGCTGCATTTCAACGGCTTCTTTCATCCATTTAGAGCGCTCCATGCGCTGGGTACGGCTCTTGGTGATGAACACACTGGCATACTCATCCAAGTGTTTGGGGCGATCCAGTTCAGATGCAGCCAAAAACGCCCTGACACCCACCGCACGGTCTTTATCGCCCTTAGTGCCGCCCTCAAGTGTGTCTGCGAGCGCACTGAGGCCAGCACAGTCAATGGCTGTATCAGCACAAGCGGCTATCTTGATGCTCTCCGCTGTTTCTGTCGGCTTCAGCCCCAATGAGCGGTATAGCGCAGCCGCAACAGCATCTTCAGTTTGATAGTTATTAAACAAGCGACGCAGCACATCCGCCTTATTAATCAGCGAAGCCATCACTTTATCAAATGTTTCTTCGGTAGTGCGGGTTGCGACCCAGTTGATACTACGCGTCAACAGTGGAGTTTTACTGATCGCCAGTGAAGTCAGCAGCTGGTCGCGAGCGTCTGCTAACATATGCGCGGCTGCCCCCTCTTCCACCACTTCAAAACCAGGTGGCAACTGCGCCTCCAGTGGAAAGCGCGTTAAAATAGACTGGCAAAAACTGTGAATTGTTTGAATTTTCAAGCCGCCGGGCAAGTCTAAAACCCGCGCGAACAACTGTCGTGCCAACCGCATCATGTCTTCGTCTGCTATCTCACCTGTACGCGCATTCAGCGTCACAGAAAGCGCCACATCGTCCAAAGTCGCCCAACTGCCCAGCTCGCCGTAGACACGGTTCGTCATCTCAGCCGCAGCAGCCTTGGTGTAGGTGAGGCATAAAATTTTGGCGGGGTCATTACCTGCGAGCAGTAGCCGCAGAACACGTGTGGTCAGCACGTGGGTTTTACCAGTGCCCGCTGAAGCTCCTACCCACACAGTGAGTTTAGGGTTAGAGGCGAGTTCTTGCGCTTTGGTTAACTCACTCATGACACCTCACTTTCAGTGTCCGCAACCGATGCTCGCCATTCCAGTACGCGCGCTAAATGGTCATAGTCACCGTATCCCGCCGCACTTGGTCGCGGCCGCGATAGATAAGGTGTTTTCTCGCCTTGAAAGGCTTTTATTAGTGTCTCAACGCCCTCTTCGGCTTCTTCAATTACCGTAGAGACAAGCTTAGGGTCTATCGGCTCAATTTTGAGGGGGGCGTTCACCTTGCCGCTCATTTTCCAGAACTCAAGGCCCGTAACTGCCGCGCCTTTCACGCCGCCGAACGCGTCTGCCTCAGCCAGCCAACCCTCAAGCGGCAACTGAGGCGCAAAACCAGCGTAAATTTGATTTTTTTGCGGTGTTCCTCCAGTTTTATAGTCAATAATGACCAAAGAACCATCCTCCAGGTTGGCGTCAATGCGGTCCGCGCGCGCTTCAACGGTGAAGCCAGTTTCTCCAACAGTGCGAGATGCTTTATCCTCAATCCCAACTATTTGAAAATCTAACTTCCGCGTGGCTTGAAGATCTATGAAACTCTCAGCGATCAGTTCAAAGCGCGGCCACCAGAAGGCCTGCACCGCTGGTTGGTCGGTCACTAAGCTAAAGTGCGCCTTGCCTTGCTTAATTAAATGATCATAGCCAGCTTTGCCGTCGTGCGGTCCGTCAGACTTCAAGAAGGCCTCAAGCGCGTTGTGCACCAAGTTACCCTTGTGGGCAGCATTCGGGTTTTCATCCACTGGTTCAAGCGACCTTAACCCTAAAATTTTCTTGGCGTAGAGCGCATAAGGATCGCGCATCCATTGCTCTATACTAGTAACGGGCAAGGATGTGGGCCGAGCGGAAATCGGAGGTTTTGGGCTCGGCGGTAAACATGGACGCGCTTTCGCATCATCAAGCTGCCATGCCCACTGTGCCCAACGGCTTGGCAAATCCATCAGTGCTTCACCCAGCAATGCGCGCATACGGTATAACCAGCGGCTTCGCACAGTTTCAGTACCGTCAATTTTAGCAGCGCGAGTAACTACGACATCGCGGGCACCCATTGCTTGAACAAAGTCATGAGCTGCTTGACCAACACGTTTTTCAGGCGCTGGTAGACCAAACTTAATGCGCATAGGACGGCTCATCCATGGGTCAGGGGTGGGCTCACTCGGCCATGTTCCTTCGTTCAAGCCACCTAGGATCATCAGGTCAGCACGCTGCAAACGCGCCTCAATGGTACCCCAAATGAACAAGCGCGGGTGCTTACCGTAATGAGAACGCACAACACCATCAGCGATCATCGCATCGAATAAACTGGGCCAAACACCAGGCTCAACATCGCCCAGATCACTAAGATAACGCATGAGATTTTGTAGGCTGTTTGCAAGACTGTTGCCCGCGTCTCCCTGCCAAATACGCATGGCCCCGCTCTCACTTTTTGTAACACCAAGGCTCTCAGCCACAGTGAGATGTGCTGTTAACATGGCAAGCGGCGATACCTCATGCGATGATGTTAAATCTGCAAGCGGTGCAAAAAGCGTGAGGGTCTTTATGAGAGTCTTTTGATCAGCGGATGACCAGCGTTTTTGTTCTAATCTTTGTTTGCCGCGCGCTAATAGCCCGTCCGCACCTTGGGCTGGCCTTGGTCCTCGAAGAACAAAACGATCAAGACGTCGCACAAATGCATAAAATTGCTCGCGGTCTTCGCCTGCTGCTGCAAGTGGGTGTTGCAACAAGCTCAGTAAAGGCACCGGTGCAAAATTAGATGCCACAACAGCCGTAATCAGACGCAAAAATGTACCGACAGGGCTATTTGCAGCAGGCGTTCCCGCACTATCATCCACGATGATATCCCAGCGCTTTAGCGTTGCTGCGACTTGGCGTGCGAGCTGTCTATCTGGTGTTACCAGCGCTGCCGTTCGTGCAGGTGTTTCTAATGTTTCCCTCATCATAAGGGCAATCGCGGCTGCTTCTTCTCTAAGCGTTGGCAGGGTTAAAAAGTCAACACCTGCTTTGGCTCTTGCCTTTGCGTCTGCCGACCAAGCCTTGCTGTCACCTGTGCGCCACTGGTCGGTCGTTTCTGCTGGCCTCAATGCCTCTTTTAAAAGGTGCAAACGCTCGGCTGGTGCACCCTCACTGTGTTCATCATCCCTGAGCCAAGCTTCAACATTTTCTCTCACCTCCCCTATATGATTAAGAAGGCCCTTTAGAGCAAACTGCGGATGGGTTGTGCCGACCTCGCTCCAGCTATCCTCATCCAGCTCTTGATCAAGGCCAGGCAACACCACCATACCTTCAGGTAGGCGCGCAACGACCTTCAAGAGTTCCGCTGTGGCTTTCATGGTGCCTGTAGAGCCCGCAGCAACAATAGTACGTTTAGGTGGCTCAAGGGTCCAAGCATCACAAAGCGCCGCCATTTGTTTGTTGCGACGATCCGCTGGGTTTAGCAAACCCTTTTCAGCGAGAATATAGGGCCAGTGTTTCGTAATAATTTGTAAAAAATCGAGTGTTGTCTGCCAGTGATCAGCCAGCTCACCTTCCACGAGAGTTTTAAGGCCTGCGAAATCCAATTGTTCAGTTTCTACTTGATCCATCAATCTAGCGAGTGCGGTAGCTAAGCGCCATGCCTGTGCGGGGGCGATTTGCTCGCGTTGGCTCAAACCCCAGCGGCTTACAACAGTCGTTAGCAGTATTTGACGCTCTGTTTCACTGATCGCGGGCTTTAGCGCATCTTCACCAACCAAAGTGCCAGAAAGTGCCGACACTTCGCCTTCGTCGATGTCACCAAGCGGGCGCATGGCGGGCATTAGCATCGCGCGACCATCGTTAAGCCGCAGAAATGCATCACTCAACGCGCGCACAGCACGACGATTGGGTAGCAAGATAATCGTTGAGGCTAGTTTTGCCTTATCGTCGCCCGCACGGCGCATGAGGCCCAAAGCGAGTGCATCAGCAAAACACTGGCTTGGGGCCACTGTGTAAATTTTCGGATTGCCGAGACGTGCAGATAGCTCCATCACTTAGTCCCTTGTAGATCAGCAACACGTTCTTCAGCCGCCGTTAGTCCTTCAGGCGTACCAACATGCATCCAATGTCCATCAAGAGGGATGCCGTATAGGCGTCCTTGGCTTGCTGCATGGTCATAAACCCGTTTAAGCGACCAGCAACCAAGCTCTTCCCCGTCAAAATTTGTTGGTGATAATATTTGAATACCTGAGAAAACCCACGGTGCCACCTCAGCATCGCCGCGCCATGTCAGCGCACCGTCGTCGCTCATAAAAAAGTCACCCGCCCCGTCGAAGCCCAGCGCATCTTCGCGAGGGACAAGCGCCAGTAGAACATCCATTTTGTCGCGATCAAAAGCCGTGGCCATTTGGCTTAGCACGCTAGCGCCAGCATCTATCCAAAGCGCATCGCTATTGATCACCGCAAACGGGGTATCCCCCAGCGCTTCTAGCGCAGACAAGACACCGCCGCCGGTCTCTAAAAGCATCTCGCTCTCATCCGATATAATCACATCGGGGCCTCTTGTACGTGCCGCTAAATGCTCTTCTATCTGATCGGCTAAATAATGTACATTAACCACCGCAGTGCTGATACCCGCCGCCTCGACATGGTCCAAAACCCTTGACAGCAAGGCCTCACCGCCCACTTTAATCAACGGTTTGGGCGTGGTCTCAGATATATGACGCATTCGCGTGCCTTTGCCTGCGGCTAACACCATCGCATGGGTGAGTGTAATTGCCATCAACCCTCTCCGCTCAGCTCAGTTGGTGAAAGTGCTTTACGGCGCAACTTGCTAGGGAAGTATAAGTTGAGCCAACTTTCAAGTGGCTTCAACTCTTCCAACCAAAGGTTTCGTTCTACAAGCTTCCAAACATGCGGAATTAGATTTAGATATTCTTCCTTGCCATCGCGCATAAACAACCTAGTAAAAATACCAACAATTTTGATATTTCGCTGTGCGCCGAGCACGGCGTAAGCTGCACGGAAGCTTGCTTCATCAACAAGGGCACCAGCACGCTCTCGTCCCTTCAAATACCGCTTGATCATCGCTTCTTCAAGCACAAGCGGCACATCGCGCCGAGCATCTTGCAACAGCGAGACTAGGTCATAGGCAGGGTGGCCTAAAAGTGCGTCTTGAAAGTCTAACAGCCCGACCCGTTGCAGGTTAACCTTGGTCGGTATCCACATTAGGTTATCCGCGTGAAAGTCTCTGAGCACGAGGACGGGCCCTTCCTCCTTTAACATAGAAAATGGCTTCTTCCACAGGCTTTCAAAAGCCATATCACGGTCACTGTCGACGCCCAGCACTGCTGTTGCGGTCCATTCGGTTAATAGATTGGCCTCTTTGAGCAGAGCCGCTGCGTTATATTTACCAACCCTATAGGTTTTTTTAGCGTCTACAGGCAGAGGATTACGAAGACCGCGCCCATGCAGATCCACCAAAAAATCAATTGCAGCGCTATAAATTTCATGCTCCCGCACTGGAGTCTCTCGTATCAAGCTATTGTAGCTGTGGTCGCCAAAATCTTCCAATAACAAAAAACCTTTTAGAAGGTGCGACGATAAAATTTTCGGCGCGGAATAGCCAAGTGATCGCAAGCGTTCTGCTATCGCCACGAAAGGTTTTACATTCTCACTTTTTGGCGGGGCATCCATCAACACTGTACTCTGCATACCCAGCATTTCGTCGGTTGGGTGCAATCGGTAATATTTACGGAAAGAGGCATCGCCTGCAAGCAGCGCCACATCCGCTTTTTTCCAGGCCGTTTTCTTAATAAAATTTATGCGGTCTTTATCTCGTTTTTCTTCACTCATGGCATCTCTCCCAACCTTTGTTGCCAATCAGCATCGCCGTCAACATTGATATGCCTTAAGTTTTCACCATCGTCGTCATATTTTTCCGCAATCGAAAAACTCAAATTAAGCGCAGTATCGCGCCAAGTTTTCTCTAATCTATCTGGCCATTCAATTAGCATAATGGCATCTGGACGCGCATCCTCTAAGCCAAGCTCATAAAGCTCTTCAGCGTCGCTTAAGCGGTATAGATCAGCGTGATATATATCTGGGGCCCCCTTGCGGTCATATGGCTGAACGAGGGTGAAGGTTGGGCTAGGCACCTCTGCGTCAGGGTCTGCTAGGAGCGTACGAACCAGTTCACGTGCGAAGGCACTTTTACCAGCGCCTAAGGGGCCTTCCAGCGCCACTAAATCACCAGCCTTTAAAAAAGGGCTAAGCGCCCTGGCAAGTGCTAGGGTCTCGCAAAGATCTAAATTTTCATACGCTTTTATCAAAGTATAGGCCCAATGTCTGTTGGTTGCTTGCGCGGCAAGTAACAATTTATTTCTAACCCTGTTTCGGTGGTGCCGCCAAGCTCAATTCTACCATGGTGTAATTGAATGAAGCTTCTAACCAAGGCAAAATCCAACCCCATGCCGCCCCTAGGGCCCACTTTGTCTTGCTTGTCAAATGCCTCACGCACCATGAGCCACTCTTCATTGAGCAGGCTCATTTTGGTATCACACAAACTGATACACACCATGTTGCGGGCAGCTGGTTTTGCAGTGGCTATGAGTTCAGCACCTGCATCAGCAAGCCTCAACGCAATAAGGAAAAGGTTGCTAACCACGCGCTGAATACGGCGTTGATCACCCTCTATACAGCCGATATCTTTGTCGCTCACCACAGCAATGTTAACACCGCTACGATCAGCACGCGGGCGAGCGTCATCTGCCGCCCCCTGCAACATGGTAGTCACATCAATTTCAGTAACCTCCAAAACCATGGTGCCAGCTTCAACGACTGCAATATCCAGCACATCTGCAATCATATTACTGAGCTCGTTAGAGGCTGAATGGATATTGCTAAGATATTCCATCTGTTTATCATTAACCTCGCCGAAGAAGCCCCCTTGCAACATTTCAGTAAAGCCAACGATAGAATTGATCGGCGTTCTTAGCTCATAACTCATGTTGGTTATAAATTCAGATTTCAGGCGGTCAGCCGTTTCAAGAGCTGCATTACGCTCAGCCATCGTTGCCTGAATTCTAAGGGTGTCTGATACATCAATCATCCGCACCATCACCGCGCCGTCAGGCAGTGGTACAACGGTATAATCAACCACAGTATTATTGGGCTGGATAAAGCGACCCGTGTGCACTTTTCGCTCCGTAAACCAGTTTTTAAACTCAGCTATAATGAGATGCCAATGCTCATGCTCAGCCATAAATTCAGATGTAATCTTCAAGATATCATTGAAATGCACATCCCCTACGAGCTGCTCCTCACTGAGGTGCCAGAGCTTCTGGAATGAAGGGTTATACAGCTTCATCAAGCCATCTGATCCAAACACAACAACGGATTCAAACAGGCTATCAATAGTTTCCTTTTGTACTGCGATGAGAGTGTTATAGGAGCGCTCTAGCGCGAGATGGTCCGATAGGTCCTCTAGCACCACCTGCAGGCCACCAAGAGGATGAGGCTGGGTTAGAACACGGTGGGTTGTGCCATCAACCAAATACCAAATATCCTCTTCCGGCTCCATCAGTTCGGTATATTGCAGCATGATATTTTGTGTCCACTCAGCAAAGTCAACTTGCTCTGGTACGCGGCGTTTTTCGCGCATGGCGTCCAAAAGTTCACTATGGCTTGGCTCTTGTGATAGCCAGTCTTCCTGCAAAGCAGAAAAGCGTCTGAAAGCATTATTGAAAAACCGTAAGGTTTTGTTAGGACCAAAGATAGCAACTGGTGAGCGCAGGCGATTGAGCGTTTCTGTTTGAGCATCCAAAACGCGGCCAAGTTCTGACAGGGCCTCTTCTTCACCTGTCACGTCCACCGCAACACCGACAAAGGCACGACCATCTCCCATCGGCACATTGGTTAGTGATAAGGCTCGGCGCTGTCCATTTATGATAGCAAACTGACGCTCTCTAAGCGGTTTACCACTTTGCAGCATTTTAGCAGCGATCCCATGCGGGCGCGGTCTCGTAATCGCTTGTGTTAGCTCTAGGCCTTTTTCCAAAACTTCATGGGCATTGTCAGCGTCCACCGCCTTAACGTAAGCTTTATTAACGCGCACCAGATTAAGGTCACCATCCCGCTGCCAAACAGGAAACGGAACCGCATCGATAAATTTTTGCAGTGCTCGGACGGTTTGTTCCAACCCACGAAACCCCGAACCGGGAACATCTTCACGCATTTCTTCAACCCACAAAATTGCATTTGGCCATGTTTTTTCAGGATAAGGGATGCGTTGTAGGTCTATCAAAAGGTCAGCGCGGTCACCATCGTTCCTCAGCAAAATTGACTCTCTAAGCGGGCGCATTTCGCTCATGGCTTGAGTTATTTCTACTATATTTTCGCGAGGTAAGCCTTGACCAGTTTTTTGTTCAATCAATTGCTCAAGAGACTGTACGCTACCTGATAAGCCTAAAAGACTGAGGATTTTATCGTCAACGACCACTCTGCCATCAGGCCATACCCAAATAGCCATGCGGTGGTCTGCCATCAGCGCGGCCTCATAAAGGCGAACGCGATCAGCCATCTTGGTTGCGGCGTTCCTAGCATCCCCTACGCGCCAAAATGCATAGATAGCGATCATCGCCCAGGCGATAATTCCACCCACACCAGCGCCCAAGAGCAAGGTAATGCTAAAATTTTCCACCTATACCCCCTTATGAGCCAAGATAGAGCTGTTAATCTTCTTCGTGGAAGCCCGCTTCAACAAGCGCCTTTAAAGCAGATTGAGCAGCTTCACCCTCAGGGCCTGTCGCATCTAAGTGAATGCTATCCCCCTTTGCTGCTGCGAGCATCATCAAGCCCATAATGGAGCTACCAGACACCGACGAACCGTCCTTCTCAATCGTGACATGCGCATCAAAAGTTTCAGCCAGTTTTACGAACTTAGCGGATGCACGTGCGTGAAGACCACGACGATTTACGATCTCAACTTTGATTGCCGCCATCTAACCGCCCAACACCTTGGAAGCGACATTAATATATTTACGACCAGCGTCTTCTGCAGCCTCAACTATTTCTTCGAGGCTGACCTTGTCACGCAAGCTTGCCATTTTAATCAACATAGGCAGGTTGATGCCCGCGATCACTTCTATGTTGCCGCGGTCAAGCATTGAAATGGCTAAATTAGACGGCGTGCCGCCAAACATATCGGTTAAAAGCACGACACCTGATCCACTTTCGACTTGCTCAACCGCTTGCATGATGTCTTCGCGGCGGCGCTCCATATCATCATCAGGGCCAATGCAAATGGATCGAATATCTTCCTGTTCTCCAACAACATGCTCAGTTGCTGCGATGAATTCGTCCGCCAATCGTCCGTGTGTTACAAGTACCATTCCGATCATAAGTCTAACCTTTTCACTTGATCTTAATCCACTGCGGGTGCCAACGGCATATCCCGATGGATTATATTAACCTGTTTGCCAAATTTTGATAGCTCTTTTCCTGCCCATTCCGCACTCATCACAGAGCGATGCTTCCCGCCAGTACATCCAAAAGCAACGGTGAGGTAATGTTTATCCTCTGCTTCGTAAAGCGGGATGAGATATGCCAATAAATCCAGCACCTTATCGCGAAATTTTGGAAGATTTTCATCAGCAAGAATATAACTCACCACGTCTTCATTTTGACCAGTAAGCGGCCGAAGCTTTGGATCATAATGCGGGTTGCGCAAAAAGCGTACATCAAAAACCAAGTCCACATCACGCGGAACACCCTTGGAGTAACCAAAACTCATCACTGCGATTACCATTTCTTTCGTCGCACTCAGCCTGAATCTATCTTGCAATCGTCGGCGTGAAACTGAGGTGGTTAAATTACTGGTGTCCATCAACGAATCGGAACGTTCACGAATAGGGGTCAACAAGCCTCGTTCTAGTGAAATACCGTCACGAACGGGTCTGTCTGGAGCCAAGTGGTGCACGCGTCGTGTTTCGGAAAAACGGTTACCTAAAATGATGTCGTCACAGTCAAAAAACACTACCCTTACATCTAAGTCGCGTCGCGCATGTAACTCATCAATAATTCTACTAAGTCGCTCTGATGTAAAATCTCTGGTACGGCTATCGACGCCAATAGCAAGCGGCGTATGATCTACATCCTCGTCCGCACCCTCATTGTGGATCAATTGGTCAATTAGCGTGAGTGGAATGTTATCCACCCCTTCAAAGCCAATATCTTCCAGGGCATGAAGGCCTGTTGATTTGCCTGCGCCTGACATGCCTGTGACAATTGCCACTATACGGCGGGACTTTTCACCATCTTTTTTGCCCTTCGTCATATTCCCCAAGTTCCTTTTTCTTTCAGCAGACTATTGTGCCCGCAAACACGCTCCATGACCAGCAAGACTTTCTCAGCCAAGATATGCGACTTGGCATCAAGCTTGAGGTGCGGCACATCAATGCCGTAAATTTCGATACTTTCTGGTTCAGGTAATCTCGGTTCGTCGCCGCGGTCTACTAAGGTGATCGCGGCCACCACTGGCACTTTGGACTTATATGGAAAAGGCACAATGCCAACGCCCCGTACTTCCATCAACCCGGCTATACTATCTGGTGGACTAGCAAGCAGCATATCGCCCTCGTTTGCTATCTCAGTTTGGTCATCTGAGACCAAGTGAGCCCCGCGGTTCAAAAGCTGCAAAGCCAATCCCGATTTACCTGTTGAGGAGCTGCCCATGATCAATAGGGCATAGTCGTTCACTGATATGGTTGTTGCGTGTAAAAAGGTCATAAGGCTAAAATTGAACCCTCATTCGAAGAGAGTCAACAGGGTCAGTGGTTTATGCTCAGCTTTTATCAAGCGGTAGAGTGATTGTGAAACAGGCTCCGCCGTCCGGATGATTATCCGCTGAAATATCGCCGTAATGAGCCTGAATTATCTGTTCGGAGATGGCGAGACCAAGCCCTGAATGCGTGCCGAACTCTTCATTTTGTGGGCGTTCGGAGTAAAAGCGGGAAAAGATTTTATCTTTTGCACCATCAGGCAAGCCAACACCCTCATCCCGCACCTTGGAGATGATAACACCGCCTTTTATCTCTAGTGACACAGCGATCGTTTTGCCAAACTCAGAAAAGCTATAGGCGTTATCAATAAGGTTACGCCACACCTGTCCCAAGCGTGATTCGATCCCTTCGACCATATAGACGCCCGCCTCACCTTGATCAAAAGAAAGCACAACGCCGCAGCGACTTCGAGTGGAGCGGTAAGCGTCCGTCAGGGTCGATAAAAGCACTCCCAGATCAACCTTGCCCATGTCACTGCGCGCTAGCTCTGCATCCAACCGAGAGGCATCGGAGATATCCGTGATCAAACGATCAAGCCGTTTTACATCATCCGCTAAAATGGCCAGCAACTGTTTTTGTTGCTCCGGTTTTTTTGTCCGCTCCATCGTCTCAAGCGCACTGCGCATAGATGTCAGCGGATTTTTAAGTTCATGCGCCACATCGGCTGCGAACCGCTCAATTGCATCAATTTGATTATAAAGCGCACGGGTCATATCACTTAGGGCGCGTGACAGATCACCAATTTCATCGCGGCGGTTGACAAAATCTGGCATATTTTCTTCACGACCTATGGCATTTCTAACCCTCTCGGACGCGCGTGCGAGACGGCGGATCGGGTGGGCAATTGTTCGCCCCAAGAAAAAACTCAACAAAAGCGTAACAGCAAGCGCCCCTGAAAAAATTTGCAAGGTAGATATTTGTTCTGCACGGACAATTTCATCAATATCGCTGGTATCAACCGTTATTAATAGCACCCCTAAAACACGACGGAACCGCATAACAGGCACTGCTACCGTAACCACTAACGCCCCACTCTCCAGCTGCCTGACAGCGCTGGCACTATTACCCTCAAGGGCTGCTAGCGCTTCATAGTAGTTATCAGCCTTGTCAACAGGCTGCTCTCTATAAATTGGCAATTCGCGGCGAGTCATTGTGACTGCAAGCGCACTATATAGCCACGCTTCCATCCTATCTAATAGTGGGACCGGTGCATCAGGGTCCACTATTTCTTCTTCGTAAACTGTGCTTTCTTGCATCAACAGGCGACTATCCACCAACAGATCATGGGAACGGGCGAAAAGTCGGGCGCGGTTATTAGTGGGTGTCACCAATCGCCCAATAATTTGTTCTGCCACTTCTTGCTCTATGGTCGTGGCTTCAGGGCCTAAAATTGCAGATTCGCCGAGTGCCCCAGAAATGATAACCGCTTGCTTTTCCATATTCGCAATGCGGCTACCTATTAAATCATCACGAAACTGGTTTAGATAGAGCAAGCCTGTCACCAAAATAGCTAGGGCCACCACATTCACCGCCATGATACGTACCATCAAGGGTGAAAAGGATCTCTTTGTAGGTATTATTTTGGCCCGCCTAACCACAGAGGAGCGGCAATCGGTTGGTTCTTCGTTATCTTGGATGTCGCCCTTATCCTTCACGGTACCTATATCCAACCCCATAAAGTGTTTCGATCCCTTCAAAGTTCTCGTCAACTAGACGAAACTTCTTTCTTAGGCGCTTTATATGGCTATCGATGGTACGATCATCCACATACACATCATCAGAATAGGCAGCATCCATCAATGCATCGCGGCTTTTCACATGGCCCGGACGCTGCGCTAGCGATTGCAGGATAAGAAACTCCGTGACTGTGAGGGTTACTTCCTTAGTGTCCCAGTGTACAGAGTGGCGCAGGCCATCTAAAACCAGCTTACCTCGTTCCATTAGTTGGTCACTGTCGTCACCCTCTTCTGCCAGCTCAATCGGTGAGTTTCGCATAACCGCACGGCGCAACAGCGCACGGATGCGTTCAATCAGCAAACGCTGTGAGAAAGGCTTGTTGATGTAATCATCCGCGCCCATACGTAGCCCGAGCATCTGATCAATCTCTTCATCCTTTGAAGTCAGAAAAATAACTGGCATATCCGTGGTTTCACGCAGGAGGCGCAGAAGTTCCATGCCGTCCATGCGGGGCATCTTGATATCAAGCACTGCCAGATCCGCTGGATTCGTTCGCAGTGCATCATAAGCCTTTTGCCCGTCAGGATATGTACGCACCCGAAAGCCCTCAGCCTCCAACGCAATAGTGACAGAGGTTAAAATATTACGGTCATCATCAACAAGTGCAATCGTGGCGGTCATTCTGTTTCCTTAAGCGGTTAGTATACCCTTATAAATCTTACAGTTTTTCTACTGTAGCACCAGTTTATAATAAGGCGGAGTTAGCCTGCTATGCGGCCAAATAAAGGCCGTTTCACGGCAACTGCCCACTCTGCTTACGTGTAGCATAAGAATATATTGCCTAAATTTGAAGATGTTCCTTGATTTTTCCTCCAATATCGCCGATTAAGCGCACACAAAAATAGAATAAATATATACGGGAAACGCTGATCGGGTGCGGTTGGCATATAATTAATTCGGAGCCACGCACAACACGCGCGGCGACGTCTTGTTTCTGGAGGACAGGATCGTGACTAAAACAGGTGTTAATATCAGCCCTAATGGCCTTGAAATGGTCGGCTTAGATGAAACTGGCAATCAATTTTGGAACCTAAGCACTGAGCGTCTTTACGAAGAAGCAATTCAGCGCGGCGAAGGCAAAATGGCTAAAGACGGACCATTGGTTGTAGAAACTGGTAAAAAAACTGGCCGTTCAGCAAACGACAAATTCACCGTTCGCGACGAGACCACTGAAGAGACAGTATGGTGGGGCAAGGTTAACAAGCCGATGACCCCTGCTCATTTTGACGTTATTCATGCAGCTTTCATCGAACATGCCAAAGACAAAGACCTGTTTGTACAAGACCTTTGGGGCGGCGCTGACATGGATCACCGCATTGCGGTTCGTACCGTTGGTGAATTTGCATGGCACAGCCTGTTTTGTAAAACTATGTTGATCGACGCTACAGCTGACGAGCACGATAACTTTGATCCTAGCTACACCATCGTGAACCTTCCTAGCTTCCGCGCTGACCCTGAAACAATGGGCTGTAACTCTGAAACCGTGATCGCAGTTAACCTCACGAAGCGCCTCATTCTAATTGGTGGCACTGAGTATGCTGGTGAAAATAAAAAATCAGTTTTCTCACTTCTTAACTATCTTCTTCCAGAAGAAGGCATCATGCCGATGCACTGTTCAGCCAACATTAGCCCTGAGGGCGATGTGGCTATATTCTTTGGTCTTTCTGGCACAGGTAAAACCACTCTATCCGCTGACAGCAGTCGCACCCTTATTGGTGATGACGAGCATGGTTGGTCTGACGAAAACGTCTTTAACTTCGAAGGGGGTTGCTACGCTAAACTGATCAACCTTGAAGAAGAAGCAGAGCCTGAAATTTTTGCGACCACACAGCGTTTCGGGACCGTACTTGAAAATGTTGTGATGGACGAAAACACCCGCGTTTTGGACCTGTTTGACAATAGCTTGGCTGAAAACACACGCGCGGCATACCCGATCAACTTTATTCCTAACACTAGTGAATATAACCGTGGCGGCAAGCCAACTAATATTATCATGCTAACCGCTGACGCCTTTGGTGTTTTGCCTCCGATCAGCCGCATGACGCCTGAGCAAGCCATGTATCACTTCCTATCTGGCTACACTGCGAAAGTGGCTGGCACAGAAATTGGGGTAACCGAGCCACAAGCAACCTTCTCATCATGCTTCGGTGCACCGTTTATGCCACGTCACCCAGCTGTATACGGTAACTTGCTCCGCAAGAAAATTGCTGAAGGCAATGTAAATTGCTGGTTGGTAAACACAGGTTGGACCGGCGGCGAATACGGCGTTGGCAAACGCATGCCTATTAAACAAACTCGCGCTATGCTGCACGCAGCGCTTGATGGTTCACTGAATAACGCTGCCATGCGCATCGACGAAAACTTTGGCCTTGAAGTGCCAACAGTGATCGCGGGCGTTGATAGCACTATTTTGAACCCACGCGAAACATGGGCCGACAAAGACGCTTATGACGCGAAAGCAAAGCACCTTGCTGAACAGTTCGTTGAAAACTTTAAAGACTTTGAAGAGCACGTGGACGAAGCTGTTATGGCAGCGGCACCGCGCCTATCCTAAAGTCATCATAACTAATTACGAGCGGCGTCGCCTTTGGGTGGCGCCGTTTTTATTTCTTCACCTTTTGGTCAAATTCCGTTAGTACACTGGTCTTATGAAACGCAAAACAACACGCCAACAAAATTGGGGCTTTCCGCGCTGGGGAGAGTACGGCGCTGATAAAGACGCCCAAACCCTTAAAATGTGTGACTATCAAGGTTGCCCAGAGGTTGGCGAATGCCCTGCGCCCAAAGCGCCGTTTTCTGAAGATAAATGGTATTTTTGCAAAAGCCACGCTGCGGAATATAACCGCAACTGGGACTTTTTTCAGGGCATGAGCAATGAAGAAGCCAAGCGCCATATGAAAAATGATGAGCAAACCGCTGATAGCTATGCCAAGACCGATACCTATGACAGCTGGGGCGGTGCCGCAGACGGCGAAGGCATGACCAAGAACGAGCGCATTGCCTATGATGTGCTGGAGCTAGACACGCCGACCACAGCAGCGGAACTTAAAAAAGCCTACCGCATGATGGCGAAAAAGTATCACCCAGATGTAAACTTAAACGACCCTGTGGCGGAACAACGCTTCCAACAAATCCAAATCGCCTATGATCTCTTGAAAACCAAGGTTGGTGGCTATTCCAAGTAGCTTGTGGCTGTTCGGTAATGTCTTATTTATTTCGTTCAATCGCCATTAAGGCTTCTCGCGAAAAGTCACAGGCGGGAACAAGGCCCTTGGCTCCTGACTAGTCGTCAGTCGGTGCTGCGCACTCTGCCTCGTGATTTTTTCAAGCTGCTGGTGCGGGCCTTACCATCAAGCCTTCGTTGTTTTGCGCCTTTGCTTGGCTTGGTCTTTATCCGCCGCTTGGGCACATGCGTTGCCGCGCGGATCATCTCCAGCAATCGTTCAGTCACAATCGTCTTGTTACGAAACTGGCTACGATTATCGCTACAGTGCAGCACAATCATTCCATCGTTGGTCATGCGCGAACCCGCTATACCTTTAAGACGATTAAACACAGCATCACTGAGAGCCTCGCAGCGCCTTGCATCAAACTTCAGTTGCACGGCACTATTGGTGGTGTTGACATGCTGGCCACCAGGACCAGATGCCTTCACAGCACTAAACTGCAATGCATCCTCAAAAAGAGAGATATTTTCCGTTACAAAAATCATCCCACAGCCTAATCGCACCAAGGGGCTTTTGACAAATACTTAAAAAATGTTTGGCGCTTTCATACGATCTCAGTAAGATGGCGCTTCGTATCAAGCCCGAAGGGGGGACTTGATAGTGTGTGTTTTGCTAACGTGGCGTACAGCGCTCGCAGCAATTGGGGTAAATAATTAAAGTAAGGGGGAAGCAATTATGGCTTCTGCAAACGTTCAATGGTCATCTAAGATGGCCTTTATTTTCGCGGCTGTCGGCTCTGCCGTTGGTCTTGGTAACATCTGGCGCTTTCCATATCTAGCAGGCGAAAACGGCGGTAGTGCCTTCGTTCTGCTCTATATTGGTTTCGTATTTCTCATTGGTTTGCCTGTGCTTATGGCTGAGCTAACCATTGGTCGCCGCGGTGGCGGTAGCCCAATTGCTGCCATCACTAATATGGCGAAAGAATCTAAGCTCACCGCGCGCTGGAAGTGGCTAGGCGTGATGGGCACCTTCGGTGGTGGTCTGGGTCTCCTCAGCCTCTACAGTGTTATCGCAGGTTGGGTTATGTCCTATATTATCAAAGCTGGTATGGGCGCATTTAACGGCCTGACCGCTGAGGGTGCAACCGCCGCGATGGTAGAGTATGAGGCCAGCGCTGGTGGTATGACCATGTGGCACCTTATTTTCATTGCAATCACCGTGGTTATTGTGGGTAAAGGTATCAAGGGTGGTCTAGAGAAAGCCGTAACCTACCTTATGCCAGCCTTGTTCTTGCTACTGCTCTTGCTGCTTGGTTACGCCATGGCAGCTGGTGACTTTGCTGGTGCGGTAACATTTTTGTTCACTCCAGACTTTAGCAAGATTGACGGCGGGGTTGCGCTAACAGCACTTGGCCAAGCCTTTTTCAGCTTGTCTGTGACCGTTGGTACCATGATCGCTTATGGTTCGTATCTGCCAAAAGAAATTAGCATCCACAAATCTGCGGGGCTTATTGCGGCGGCTGATACGGGTGTTGCGTTAATCGCTGGTTTGGCAATTTTCCCATTTGTGTTTGCTTTTGGTCTGGCGCCAGATAGCGGCCCTAATTTGATTTTCGTTACACTACCACTCGCCTTCGGTCAAATGCCTGGTGGTGACATTATTGGCACAGCCTTCTTCTTGTTGCTAACCATTGCAGCTGTTACATCATCAATCTCGCTCTTGGAGCCAGCCGTTGCCTACTTTGAAGAAAAGTTCAACGTTAGCCGTTGGCGCGCAGCCCTGCTCGGCGGTGGTATCGCCTTCCTTGTTGGCCTGCTAACCATGTTCTCATCCAACGACCTTAAAGAAGTCTATCCGCTAGCCTTTATAGGTAGTGAGATGAACATTGGTCAAATCATCGACTTCACTATTTCTCAAATCATCATGCCTGTTGGCGGCCTAATGTTGGCCATCTTTGTCGGCTGGTTTATCAAGCGGGAATATATGAAAGAAGAGATGGGCTTGGAAGAAGGCGGTGTCTTTGAGATTTGGCACGTGCTGATAAAGTTCGTTTGCCCAGCAGCCCTTATCTGGGTGATCTACAACGGCTTAATGTAGACTAGATAAAAGATAGTTTTAGAGGGCGTGGCTTCGGCTGCGCCCTTTTCAGTAAATATATATGCTTAGTTACTATTCGTTAAGCTTATAGTAACTATTAGTTAAGTATATAGGTGTATATATACTCTATATTTATTGAAGATTGATTATTGGTTAAGAGCTTATGAAAAATATAGCTGGTCACAAGGTGAACCTACCCCCGATTGGCCACTGGGAAGTAAACGTCGTCGACAATACTGTTTATTGGTCTGATGAGGTTTATCTTATTCACGGTTTAGAGGTTGGTTCTGAGCTTGATATTGAAGCTGCCATCAACACTTATCATCCTGAAGACAAGGCCGATGTGGAGCGTCTTGTTAACCGAGCAATTGAATTCAAAGAAGCATTTCATTTTTACCTGCGCCTCATTCGCGCTGATGGTGAGGAACGCGCTGTCTATGCATCAGGAGCACCGCGCCTAAACAAAGAAAGTGATGTAATTGCTATTTCTGGTAGTTTTCAAGACATCACCGAACTTAAAGCACAGCAGGCCGAGCTGATCGAAAAAACTGCTCTACTAGAAAAAGCAGAAGAACTAGCGGGATTCGGCCACTGGACATATGAAGTTAGTACTGGCGCCTTGTTCTGGTCAGATGAAATATACCGTATTGTGGGTAAGCCCATAGGTGAACCTTTGGACCTGGAATTGGGACTAAAGGCATATCACCCAGATGAACGTGAAAAAATTGCTGCTAGGCTTGAGCGTTCCATCACCCAAAAAGAAAACACCAAGTTTACGTCTCGCATTTTACGACCTGATGGCGAAATAAAAGATGTTGAAATTGCTGTTCATGTTTCTTTGAATAACTTGGGAGAAGTGGCCACGTTGTTCGGTGTATTATACGACATTACGGACAGCAAAAGACACGAAGCTCAATTGCATCAAGCCGCGCTGGAAGCGGATGCTGGTAATAGAGCTAAATCAAAATTTTTGCAGAGCATTAGCCATGAGGTTCGCACGCCCCTAAATGCAATATTGGGCTTTGCCCAGCTCATGGTGCTAGACAAAAATATGCCACTGTCTGGCAAACAGCTAGAATATACCGAACAAATTATTAAGGGGGGTGATCACTTATTATCACTACTCACCAATATCTTAGACATGGCTAAAATTGATAAGGAAGACGTTATTTTAGCCTGCGAAAATTTTTCAGTAGAAACGCTTATCAGCGACTGCTGCGCCAGGATGGGCACTGATGCATTCAATCGAAATGTTTCTCTCACCATTAATCATACGCATGACAGTTTACCCGATATTTGCGGAGACCGCACAAGAGTAAAAAAGTGCTCTTAAACTTTTTGTCCAATGCCGTTAAGTATAACAAGCCTAAGGGTACCGTTACGGTCTCTGCTAAACTGCTAGACAATAATATGATCCGATTTTCAGTGGCCGATACTGGTGTCGGCATTGCAGAAGAATATCACTCCCATGTATTTGAGCCTTTTAACCGCTTAGGGTCAGAAACTATGAGCGAAAGTGGTGCTGGTATTGGCCTCGCGATGAACAAGAAACTTGTGTCGTTAATGGGCGGTGCCATTGGCTTTGAGAGCGTTGACATGAAAGGCAGTGTTTTTTGGGCGGATATTCCAACTAAAGGTCGAGATACAGGCGATGAACGGAGGCCTGACACTGAGGTAGTAAATGACATAGCGGAGATTTATGGCCCATTATCTGGCACCGTATTATATGTGGAAGATTGCCCCATTAATCTTGCATTGATGGAAATTATTTTAGAGCGCGTGGGTGATATTAAAGTATTATCCTCTGTAACAGCGGAAGCTGGATTAAAGCTCGCTAAACGTCATAAGCCTAACCTGATTTTAATGGATATTAACCTGCCCAAAATGGATGGTATCGAGGCCCTGCAAAAGTTGCGCGAGGACCGGGATACGAAAGATATTCCAGTAATTGCCGTCACTGTCGCGGCCTCAGATGAAGAAATTAAACTAGGTTATGAAGCTGGGTTTGACGACTATATCACCAAGCCAATACAAATAGGTAAAGTGATAAAATCAATCAAAAAATTTCTATCCTTCAGGTGATCATTTCTGAGCGCTTGTCATGCTTAATACTTGCTGTATGATTCCCATGCACCAAAGGAGACAGGCAATGACAGGCACACGCGTTCAATCGATTTTATTTTGGCTTTATTTTGCGCAAGTTTTTTATAGCGAGTATACGGCTGATAGCTATCTAAGTTCACCGCTTGAACATTTGCAGAGTGTTCTTATCCTCACCACGTTAACCGTATTTTTACCGTGGGCAGGTGCCAAGGCTTTCATCAAAAACACCCACGACGTCTATCGCTCGCTGGCAACATTTGCATCACCGATAGCCTTCACCACCTTAGGGTTTGTCGTGCATTTTTTACTTGTTGTGCAGCCAAATTATCCCACAGCATCGCTGGCTAGCATAATCCACTTAGCCTTTTTACCTGGTATTTTATATACCATTTTGATGGCGCTACCGAGTTGGCCGATGTTTCAAAAAGAGAAAAGTGATTGAGCGCACCCTCTAAGCTTGGGCTTTAGCTAAGTTTTGAATGCGTTCCACCATAGAGAAAAGACCATTAGCGCGCATGGGGCTGAGATGGTCTTTAAGACCTAATTTGCCGAGCAAACCCACCGCGTCCACCGCCATCACTTCACTTGGAGTTTTGCCTGAGTAAACCAGCAGCATAAGAGCCACGAGCCCCTTAACGATATGCGCATCGCTGTCACCGCGCAGCATAAGCTTGCCGCCCTCAAGTGCTGGCACTAACCATACCTGACTTTGACAACCCCGCACTTTATATTGGTCCGTCATTTCGCCTTCGCTGAGTGGCGGTAACTGCCGACCAAGATCAATGAGATAGCTATAACGCTCCTCCCAATCGTCCATAAAGTCGAAGCTATCGATCACGTCGTCTACTGATATGTCATCAAATGCCATGGTTCATCCTAATGATTGCTACCGCTGTATCTATAGCGAAGCGTTTAAAATGAAAAGAGTGAATATAAAAAAACCGGCGACCCTAAAAAGAGCCGCCGGTAATATTCTCCTCACTGACCAGCGCGAGGAGAAGAAGTACTTTAGTCTTCTAGAGCATCAATCTCACGCTCTAGTTTGAAACGTTTGCTTGTCATGTACGCTTCCATTTCTTGCGTACGGCGTTCAATGTCGCGAAAACGTTGACGAAGATCCGCACTAGTTTCTTCAGGTTCTTTTCTAGTTTTTTTCCAGAACTCCTCATCCTGTTCATCGTCATAAAGAGGGTCAGGCTTAGTATCTAGCGCGACACCCAAAATAAAATAAACAAAGATGAGAGGGAAAAAGCCAGTGAAGATCAGACCCAAGATCATAAACAACCGCACGATCTTTACCTTCATGTCCAGATAATCAGCGATCCCTGCACATACGCCCATACAACTTCCTTCTTTGGGAATTCGGTAGAGCTTAGTTTTACGATTATAGGTCATAGCGATGTCTCCTGGTAACCTCGCGATCATCGTCAAGTGCTACGCCTAAGATTGCATAGATGATCACAATGGGAAAAAAGCCTGTAAAGAGAACTGCTATTAGCATCAAGATACGAACGATTTTCACATCCATCGTTAAGTAATCTGCAATACCAGCACATACACCCATCACAAGGCCATTACGGCTCTTACGATATAGTTTTTTACTGAAGTTAGTCATAATGACGGGTCCTCCAGCTTGGCACCTCATCATCCAAGATGCGTTCTAAATTACGCAACCGGTCTTCAAGACGCTCTGCCGTACGACGGGCATCACTTAAGGATGCTTCGTCTTCTGGGCTGAATGTTTTCATCTCTTTCCACTTGGTCAAGTAGTGAAAGATAATAGCTAAAGGGGCTACAACCACTACTGCTAATATTGCTACGCTATCCATTGTTCTCTCCGTTGGCCTTTAAAAGGCTTCTATGGGTTTCTTATTTTTTCGACGACTTTTTAGAGGGCGCTGCTTTCTTTTCAGATTTAGCAACCTTCGCCTTCATCGCTACTAGCTCTGCTTCAAGCTCATCGCTTTCATCTAGGTCTTTAATTTCATCAGCCAGCGTGCGGCCTTTGCCAATTTCAAAACTCTCAGCTTCGCCTTCCATACGATCAAGACGGTGCTCGACCTTATCAAACCGCTCAAAGGCCTCATCAATACGCGTGTCATACATGTTACGCTTTACACGAACATGATTGGCGGCGGTCTTATGGCGGGTTTTAAAGGACGCTTTTTTAGCGCGCGCCTCTCGTAGTTTGGCATCAAGCTTCACGACGTCTTCTTCGCTGCGCTTAAGGGCATCTGCGATATGCTTCAGCTCTTCATTATAATAAGCAATACTTTCACCGAGCTTATTTTTCTCGGCTAGCGCACCTTTGGCTAGGTCATCACGACCTTTACTAATAGCGAGCGTCGCGCGGCGTTCCCACTCAGCTTGAGCATCTTCGATACGTTTAAGCTTACGCGTAATATCTTTTTGGTCCGCAATGGCACGAGCAGCGCTTGAACGCACTTCTACCAAAGTGTCTTCCATTTCTTGAATGATCATGCGGATAATTTTTTCCGGATCTTCAGCGCGATCTAAGATCGCATTGATGTTGGAATTGATAATGTCTGTCATGCGGGTAAAAATGCCCATAGCTCTTTCCTTTTCTTATTCTTAAAAGTGGGGGTCGTTAACCCCCGATAATCCTCACTGTTGTGCCCGGGCCCTTGGCCTCTTTTTGCATAAGATAGTGATTGTTGCTGTCTACTCGGGTCTTGTTGCCCGATACCAAGTACTTTGCATAGACCGTGCCAGTTTTCATAAAAATTATAAGCCATTGATATATAAAGATAAAATAATTTTAATGGAATTTTATGCTTGAATTTATATATAAATAATACTAATTATTCGTAATAATTACTAACTATTAGGATTAATATGACATCCACTTACGATCAAACAGTTATTTTAGGCTCGGACCCTGTTTTCCTCGATATGATGGATCACATCAGCCGTATAGCTACCCTTAACCGCCCTGTGCTGATCATTGGTGAACGCGGCACAGGTAAGGAGCTGATTGCAGCGCGAATGCATTATCTGTCAAGCCGTTGGGGGCAGTCCTTTCAAAAGCTCAACTGCGCGGCAATGCCTGACACCCTATTGGAATCTGAACTGTTTGGGTATGAGCCCGGTGCCTTTACCGGCGCCACCAAGCGGCGACAGGGGCGTTTTGAGTTGGCGCATGAGGGCACACTGTTTCTAGATGAGATAGGCACCATGAGCCCCGCAGCCCAAGAAAAACTTTTACGCGTCATTGAATACGGTGAATTTGAGCGCGTTGGGGGATCAGAGACCTTGCAGGTGGATGTACGTGTGCTAGGTGCTACCAATATTGACCTACCCGCAGCGGCCGATGGTGGGCTTTTTCGTCATGACCTACTCGATCGTTTAGCATTTGATGTCATTAATGTACCACCGCTGAGGGCACGCTCAGATGATATTGAAGACTTAGTTATGCACTTTGGTGCTAATATGGCACATGAGTTGGAGTGGCCAGCCTTTAATGGCTTTTCGCAAGCCGCCATGCAAACCATGCAAACATATCACTGGCCAGGAAACGTGCGAGAATTGCGTAACGTGGTGGAGCGTGCCATCAGCACCGCCTGGGACGGTGAAGAACCCATTGATATTTTGAACTTTGATCCGTTTGATAGCCCATGGCGGAGTGGCCTGCCCAAGACGCTCCATAGAGGAACTGCGGTACAGACACCCACTGAAACACAAGCTCCATCAAGGTCACTCTTGCCCGACCCGCAAGTGCGCTATGACATGAAACGAGCGCTTAGTGATATTGAAAAAACCATGCTAACCACCGCGCTTGAGCATAATCGCCATAATCAGCGGGTCACGGCTCGGCACTTGAAACTCAGTTATGACCAACTTCGCCACGCCTTAAAGAAACATGACTTGCTGTAGTGATAAAGCTAAGACATAGTGTCATTCATGAATGAAGAACATAATCACCAGTCAGAGTTTATCCGCCGCCGCCAGCGGGAGCGTGAAAAAACCTTTCTAACCCGCAAGAACTTACTGAGCCTCGTTATGGTCTCACTGATACTCTGTGCAGCTTTCGTGGTTTGGGCTGGCGTGCCTGAAGGGGGTATGGGGCTCGGCGAACTAGTAATCTTTGCCATGGTCATGTTGGTAGGTGTTATTATAGCAGCCCTAGTTGTTGCTACTCTATTATCTCTATGGCGCAAGATGCGCCGTGGAAATAGAAATGACAGCCTATCCGTTCTTCTCGACGATGCTGATAGACAAACGAAAGAGACAACTGAATAACCAAAGGCTACCGGGGGGTACCATGAAAAAAATATTTTTGAAGTGTGCGTTAGGTCTAGGGTTAAGTTTTTCGCTCGCGGCGCAAGACTCTACTACCGCAGATACCGTTTTATACGGCGGGCCAATTTATACTGCGGTGGATAGCACCCCAACAGCAGAGGCTGTGGCGATCAAAAATGGTCGCTTCATTTATGTTGGTGACCGCGCTGGACTAAACACACTAATCGGCGACAACACCACTGAGATTGATTTGGCGGGCAGCGCCCTCTATCCCGGTTTTGTTGACGGCCACGCGCATTTAAAGGGAATAGGTAACCGCGAGTTAACCTTAAATCTTGAAGGTGTTTTATCCATTGAAGAGCTTCAAGAAGCGCTGCTAACTTGGCGCGAGGCACACCCTGATGAACTTGTTATTCGTGGGCGGGGCTGGATCGAAACCCACTGGCCTGAAAAACGCTTTCCAAGTCGCTTTGATATTGATGCGGTCATCACAGACATACCCGTTATTTTATCAAGAGCAGACGGTCATGCGCTTGTTGCTAACTCAAAAGCTTTTGAGATGGCGAATGTAACCAGCCAGACAGATGTACCGTCCGGTGGTGAAATTTTGCAGAATGCAGTGGGTGAACTCACTGGTATAATGGTGGACAATGCCCAACGCTTGATCTACCCAGCAGCGGTTAACAGAACCCGCTACTCCATTGAAGAAGAACTCATCAAGGGCGGTGAGGTGTATGCCAGTTATGGCTGGACTGGTATGCATAATGTAAGCGTATCATGGGACCAAGTGTCTCCGATGGAGAGTTTGTCTGATAGTAGCCAACTTAAAATTAGAGTGCATAACTCCGTGGATCCAAGTGATGCGGTCAATCTATTCACAGGTGGTTCTCGCATCAATGCATCGGGTCGCGTAGAAACCCGTGCCATAAAAATGTATATCGATGGTGCGCTTGGCTCACGCGGGGCGGCGCTGTTGGAGCCATACACCGACAGACCTGACACATCAGGCTTACTGGTATCTCAAAAAGAAGATGTAATGCCCATCATGCAGGATGCACTGCGTCACGGCTATCAAGTGAATATGCATGCCATCGGCGACCGCGGTACGCGCCTGGTGTTAGATTGGTACGAAGAAGCTTTTAACGCGGTGCCTATTTCGGAGCGCGCTGTTGCTAATCCACGCTGGCGGATTGAACATGCTCAAAATATTCACAGTGATGATCTGCCACGTTTTGCAGCCCTTGGGGTGGTCCCATCTATGCAAGCAAGTCATGCTATCGGCGATCTGCATTTTGCGCCTGACCGCCTCGGTGATGTCCGTCTTGACGGTGCCTATGCGTGGCGAGATCTAATTGACGCTGGTAATATCATCGTTGGTGGCAGTGACGCACCCGTTGAACGTGGCAACCCGCTCATCGAGTTTTATGCGGCTGTGGCACGTCGTGATCTAGCTGGCTTTCAAGGCGATAACTGGCGACCTAACCAAGCAGTAACCCGCGAAGAAGCCTTAAAGATGTTTACGTTGTGGGCCGCACAGTCCGTGTTTCAAGAGGGTGAACTTGGCTCCATCGAAGTGGGTAAAAAAGCCGATTTAAGTGCCTTTTCAGTAGATATAATGACTGCTGATTTTGCCGATATTCCAACAGCACATGCCGTCCTTACCATGGTCGACGGCGAGATCATGTATGTCTACCAATAACGCTTAAGCTTCTGTTCAGGTTTTAATTCTTAGAGTGGAACCGTGATAGGAGAGTAAATTGACAGTAAAGAAATTATTTCTTTCATCATCTATGGTCGCCATCAGCCTTGCGCTGACTGGTTGCGGTGGTGGTGGCAGCTCCGCACCCAGCGTGACACAACCGCAAGCACCGACGACCCCCACAACGCCGACCACTCCCACGAGCACCCCAAGCGAGTTTCGCACAGCTGAATATAATGTAGATTGGTCTCTCAGCGCCATTAAGGCTGACGAGGCTTACGCCAAAGGGTTTACTGGCGACGGTGCGATAATTGGTTTTGTCGATTATAATTTTCAGCTAAATAATAACGAAATAGATTGGCATGCAGCTAGCGTAGGCAAAGGTCAACAATGGGCCGATATGTACGAAGCTTATTTAGGTCACACACCAACCGATAGCCAACATGGGCATCAGGTGGCAAGTATCGCGGCCGCTAAAAAGAATGATTTTGCCACACACGGCGTCGCTTTTGATGCCGAAGTTCTTGCTGTAGATTTTTTCTCAGGCGTCAACCTGACAACCCAGATTGAAGGTGCTATCACCTATTCTGTCTCTGACCCCTACTCATATTTATATAACAATGGTGCACGTGTTTTTAGTAAATCGTTTGGCTATGATGAAGAGGACTTTATCGCCAACCCACCCGCAACCAATGGCAACACTCATTATGTAAATGTTAATGCTTCACGCTTTATTGAGCTTGGCGGGTTGGTAGTTGCCGCCGCTGGAAATGGCAGCGATGATGAACCCATGGTTTCTAACCTTGAGACACTTCAAGATTCGGTCAATTCAAATTGGTATGGTGGGGATGGTTTCTTGATCATCGCAGGCTCCGTAGATGAGAACCTTCAAATTTCTGATTTTTCAGATCGTGCAGGAAGCGCCGGTCCACCACGCCCAATTGAGTTGGGTGGTGGCACATACAGTGTTGATCCATCACAGTATTATATGGTTGCTCCTGGTGAGCAAGTGGGCGTGCATGTTCCAGCTTATGCGAGCCAAGTGGGCATTGGAGACGGTACAAGTTATGCTGCCCCGCATATATCTGGGGCTGCAGCTCTTTTGTTTGCACAATGGCCGCATTTAACGGCAGTACAAGTGGCTAATATTTTGTTTGATAGCGCCACCGATCTCGGTGCGCCAGGCGTAGATGCCGTATACGGCCACGGGTTACTTAATTTGGATGCTGCAACCGAGCCACTCGGTGCGGCATATGTCGCAACAGGGACCACATCAACAGGGGCCTCGCCTGCTGACAGCATTATCGTTATGGGCTCAGCCTTCGGTGATGCCAGCCCGCAAAACCTCTCTAATATTATGATCCTTGATAGCTATAACCGTGATTTTTACGTTGATATGTCGAGCCATGTTATCAATGCGCCGCACGGCATCAACTTCGGGGGGCTACTCGACCTACAAAGTCAGTTTCGTGAAACAAACATGCGCTTCTCAGCGAGAATTAACGCGAACCTTCGTCTTGATCACGGCGGCATGCTAGAGACAACACTCTCCGCGATGCCACAGTTTGTGCAGGATAGCTACAGGCCAAACCTATCCGCTTGGCACTTTAATGGCTCAGTGAATGAAGACCTAAGTTGGTCTATCGGACAAGGGCGGCAGCTTAACTCAGCCATCAATATGCTGGAAGAAAATGACCGCGATGATGTCACATTATTCGTCACTGGTTATAAACAGCATTTCCAAGGGTCTGCTGGTAATTTCTATATGGCCACCAGCCTTAAAACCAACGGGGACACCGCCCTTTCATTCGGGCTTATGGTTGGTGATAACCAAGGCAGTGAGCGCAGTGACCTTAGGGTTTTTGAAGATGACTTGCCGTCATACGGGCTGGAAACGCGCTTCACAAAGTACACAAGCAAAGGGCATTTCTCGCTCGGGCTTTCAGCCTTGTTGGAAAAAGAAACTGTTCTTGGCTCGCGTTCATACGCCGGCTTCAAGCTCGCTAATCAAGCCATTACTGGCACACTCTCTTTGCGCGGTACGCGTTACTTAGGTGACACTTGGTCGCTTAGCAGTGACGTAAGTGCAGGTCTGACCGATGTTTCAGCCCCAGATAACTCGCTCTATCAAAACTTTAATAGATTCACTAGTAGTCAGTGGTCGCTGTCTCTCATGAAAGATGGATTTCTTGGCAAAAATGATCAAGTTGGCTTGAGGGTGTCACAGCCTCTGCGCGTTGAGAACGCCCAAGTGGATGTCACCAGAGCAATGCAATTTGATAGTAAAAGCATGGTCCCGCTATTTACTGTTGATACAGTGAACCTAAACCCATCGGGCCGAGAAGTTGCAGTGGACGTTGGCTACCGTCTGACAAAACAATCATGGAAATTGGAAGCTAACCTTGTACACCGCGCCAGTGCAGGCCATATAAGGGGCTTAAATGATAACGCGGCATTGCTGCGCCTATCTAAAACTTTTTAAGAGAGCCGCGCCTATGCCAATGCCAATGACCCCTACTCTTATCATCTTAGGGATATCTTTTCTTGTCATCGCTCTCGCGTGGTGGAAGGACCGACAACCTTATGAGCCTGGAAACCCGCCGCTGATCTCTCCGGCAATGATAATGTATGTGGCTGTTATCATCAGTATATTAATGGCAGCGCACTTAGTTGGCTTGCTAACAGGCAACCAATTTGCGGGTCGTGCAGGCTTTTAAAGGTTTGTGATTTCCAAAAAAGGGGGACCGCATTCGGGGGAGGAGATGCGATCCCACGTGATACAGTCAGATCAAGGGAGCTGCTAGTCTGCATCAACATCTTATTTATACAGTATTTTTGATGCATTATCGTTAAAATCTATTTTTCTTCAAATCCTATGGGTTAGATTTCGCTTCATCCACCATTTAAAATGGATCAAATTTTATCAAAATTTTTGAGGCTGATTTGCAATAGATATCTTTCCGCATGGCTTTATTTCTCTAGCTTTTAGAGTTTTCCATTGTGGAAACTCTGAAAAACCGTGGCACATGAATCGCTTAACAAGAAGATCGCCTTGAAGGCGAGCGATTAAATTGATCCAGATTTTGCAGTTCAATTAGTGAAAATTGTAAAAATGAAAAGGACTCGGAGAGTTCGCTCCCCAATACAAAGAATGTATTATAACCTTATTTAGCCCAAAAGAGAGAAGGAACCACCACGAATTGGTAAAGATACCACCCACTTTTCGCCGAGTGTTACAGCTTTACCTTCATGAAGCGCTTGTTCATCGATAGTGCCGTCCTCGAGCAGGTTATCATAAACTACAACCGCACCCTTCTTCGGGGTAAGGGTTTTATCCGCGCGTATGAAATGTATCTCACCGCCACTGTAGGTATCGTTAAGGTAAAGCACCGCCGTTTTAACGCGCTGGCCGCCACGTGCAACCTCAACCTCGCTGGCTGCAATCTCTTCTGGCATCACATCAAGGTGCGGTTGATATTTCTGACCCGGTTTATAGTAAAGAACCGTTGGTAGTTCACCGCAATCAACAGAAGTTTCCGCCGCCACCGACATTCTTGCAGTAACCGCGGAGAGGATCAGTGGTTGGTCAATCGGCAAGAGAATACGGGTCATACAGTGGCGCAGTGGATCAGCTTCCCACTGCTGGCTTTGAGGGTTGAACCAAGCCGCTGGCTGCAAACCGGGGGCCGCGTAACCGATGATATAATCACAGAGCTCTTGAGGTATTGCATCTTCTGTACGGTGGATAACAGGGCGGTCATAAAGTGTTTCATGCGCACCAAGGTTTCCGCCTTCCGCTTTAAGCAACAAAAGTTTCAATGCCTTCACTTCAATTTCTGGAACAGCCGTATGTGCTGGTGGTTCATCGCTAGGTTTATCATCAATGCTTGTTCGATATTGCCCTGCTAGCGGATAGCCAAGCTCTTGCGCCCCTGCGAGCCAAAATGCGATTGCTCCACGCGGCACGCGTTCGTCACCCGCAATAAATCTTGCGGTTAGCACCATGGCTGAATGAATGTCCGTGCGCGTTGCTGCTGCCATCAATAGGTCATGGGCAAGTTTGTCTTCAACGTCTGACAGAATAAGCAAAAGCGCGAGTTCTCGCATAGCACCAGCGCGCCCAGCCACTGCACTATCAAGCACTATGTCTAGCGCCCCTGCCCAGTCACGTTCCATGCCGAAACCATTTGCCATCATTGAGGAAAGCTCTTGGCTTGCCGCAGCGTAACCCGAGCGATGTAATTGTTGAATGAGGGTGATGGCTTTGCCTACATCTTGTGGGACAAACTCACCGCGAAGATAAAAGTTAGCAAGGGTGAAGCGCGCGTCACGGTGATTATTTGCAGCCGCTTTTCTGAGCCAAGTGAGCCCCTCTTCAACTTGTTGCTGACCTATAGAGAGCGCGGCTAGGCGATACTGGGCATCGGCATTACCGCCACGTGCGCTGCGGGTTAGGGCTTCTATATCAAATTCTTGCGTGCTCATAAGTGTTAAACCTCACGCATTTTAAGAGCCGCGATAAAGGCTGAATGCGGTATTTCTACCTTGCCGTAAGTGCGCATTTTTTTCTTACCCTTCTTCTGCTTCTCAAGAAGTTTTTTCTTACGGCTAATATCACCGCCGTAACATTTTGCCGTCACGTCTTTACGCATAGCAGAAAGAGTTTCGCGCGCTATAACTTTGCCACCGATAGCCGCCTGAATAGGAATTTTAAACAACTGACGTGGGATCAAATCTTTAAGGCGCTCACACAGCGCACTACCACGGTTTTGAGCAGCGGATCTGTGTACAAGCATGGAAAGGGCATCAACCTCTTCGGCGTTCACCAAAATAGACAGCTTCACTAGATCAGATTCTTCATGGCCAATCATCTCATAATCGAAGCTGGCATACCCACGGCTTACAGACTTGAGCCGGTCATAAAAGTCATAAACTACTTCGTTGAGTGGCAACCTATACTCAAGCATCGCACGCGTACCAACATAGGTAAGGTTAATTTGTTCACCACGTTTGTCTTGGCAAAGCTTAAGCACCGTACCCAAATACTCGTCAGGTACTAAGATAGTTGCTTTAATCCACGGCTCTTCAATGTGAGAAATTCTAACAACATCTGGTAGATCCGCAGGATTATGCAGCTCGATCATGTCGCCGTTTGTCATGAAAATATTATAAATAACACTAGGACTTGTGGTGATAAGCTCAAGGTCAAATTCACGGGATAGACGCTCTTGAATAATCTCCAAATGGAGCATGCCCAAAAAACCACAACGATAGCCAAAACCAAGTGCCGTTGAGCTTTCCGCTTCAAACTCGAAACTCGCATCGTTAAGACGGAGTTTCGCGAGGCTATCTCTAAGGCGCGGGTAATCATCGGCATCCGCTGGGAACAGGCCACAAAAAACCACAGGCTGGCTTGGCTTAAAGCCTTCTAAAGCCTCAGCGCACGGTTTTTTACTGTCGGTGATAGTGTCACCCACGTGCGTGTCCGCCACCTCTTTAATCGATGCAGTGATATAGCCAACCTCGCCGGGTCCGAGCGACGGCACATTCACACCCTTCGGCGTAAACACTCCAACTTGATCCACTTGATGGGTTGTGCCCGCCGCCATCATCTCAATTGACTGGCCTCGTTTGATGCTACCATCGATAACACGCACCAAAACCATCACACCCAAATAACTGTCATACCAACTATCAACCAACAAAGCTTTTAGAGGCGCATCTGGGTCACCTACGGGAGGCGGTAACTGCGTGACAACTGCCTCTAAAACATCCTCAATTCCCATGCCAGACTTAGCCGAACAAGCCACCGCATCGGTTGTGTCAATGCCGATAACATCTTCAATTTGTAGTTTCACCCGTTCTGGTTCAGCGGCGGGCAAATCAATTTTGTTGAGTACCGTGACAAGGTCATGCTCATTTTCAATCGCTTGATACACATTGGCGAGGGTTTGTGCTTCCACGCCTTGGCTTGCGTCCACAACAAGCAGCGAACCTTCACAGGCTGACAAACAGCGTGATACTTCGTAAGCAAAATCAACGTGGCCAGGTGTGTCCATCAGGTTAAGGATATATGTTTCACCGTCTTTAGCAGGATACTCCAAGCGTACGGTCTGTGCCTTAATGGTAATGCCGCGTTCACGCTCGATATCCATCGAATCCAACACTTGCTGCTGCATTTCGCGGGCAGCAAGCGCACCTGTGTGTTGGATCAAGCGATCCGCCAAGGTAGATTTACCGTGGTCGATATGAGCAACAATTGAAAAGTTGCGAATGTGAGATAGATCAGTCATGTGTGAAACTCGAAAGGACGGCCACGCGGCGTCGTTAAACTAAAATTCAGAAACAATCTTATCGGGTGGTGTATGTCCATGCACAAAGGTTTGAACATTTATCAGTACTTTTTCACCCATCGCAACACGCGCCTCAAAGGTGGACGAACCCATGTGCGGGATAAGCACAGCACTATCTAGGCCTAAAAGCTTTTCATTAACCTCTGGCTCATTTTCATAAACATCAAGCCCAGCACCAGAGATAGTTCCATTTTCGATCAGGTCAGCCAGTGCCGCCTCATCAATAACCTCACCGCGCGAGGTGTTAATCACATAAGCTTGACGTTGCATTATACCAAGGCGTTCACGGTTCAACAGATGATGCGTCTCTGGTGTAAGTGGACAGTTAACCGACACCACATCCATACGGCGCAGCATCTGATCCAGATCATCCCAGTAGGTTGCTTCAATCTCTTGCTCAACGGTAGCTGGAAGCTGAGAGCGGTTATGGTAATGCACAGACATGCCAAAGGCGTTGGCCCGTTTAGCAACAGCTCGGCCGATACGACCCATGCCAATAATACCAAGACGCTTACCTTGAATTGAGTGGCCCATAAGGCCTGTTGGCGACCATCCGCTCCATTTGCCTGCACGCAGCTGTTTTTCGCCTTGGAAAATACGGCGTGGTACAGATAAAATCAGCGCCATAGTCAGGTCAGCTGTTTCTTCGGTGAGTACGCCCGGTGTATTGGTCACAACAATACCGCGCTCATGGGCTGCATCTAAATCAATATGGTCAACGCCTGCGCCAAAGTTAGCAATAAGTTTCAACTGGTCACCCGCTGCGTTTATTATCTCAGCATCCACTGTGTCTGTCACCGTTGGCACCAAGACTTCAGCGATTTGCACCGCTTTGATCATCTCGTCTTTGCTAAAGGCTTTGTCCTTTAAGTTCAGCTTAACGTTAAAAAGCTCAGCCATGCGCGTTTCCACACTATCTGGAATTTTGCGGGTTACGATAACCTTTGGCTTGCTGTTTTTTTTATCTTGCGTCATAGAACTATAAGACCTTTATACAATTTGCAGAACATGCTCTAAGATAAGACGTCTGTTCTGATAACCATTTGCTGCTTTCTATCAGATGCAGCGGCAGACATCAAATAGGAAGCGCAAGGGAGAGCGTCAATGCGGCAACTATTAAGCCATTTTTTAGTTATTTTGATGTTTTTGGGCACATTTAGCACCGTAAATGCCCAGGACGGCGGCAAAACTGGTCAGCCAGTACCCCGTTATATTTCGGTCGATACAGACAAAGCCTATATGCGCACAGGCCCTGGGCGGCAATATCCTATCATATGGGTTTATAAACGCCGTAATTTACCAGTAAAGGTTATCGACGAATACGGCCCTTGGCGCCAGGTCAGCGACCATGAAGGTGTCATCGGTTGGATGCATGTGTCGTTGCTCGACGGGCGGCGCACAGCCATTATCGTGGATGGAACCGAAACTATGCGCAGCGAAAACAGTATCACCGCCAGCATTATCGCCAAACTAGGCGAAGGCGTTATCGTGCTTGTGGACGCATGCGAAGATAGTTGGTGTAAGGTGACACACAAAGATCCATCCATTACGGGTTGGATTCCGCGCGGCGCATTATTTGGTGTATTCCCAGACGAGGTGATCGAATAAAAAAAAGCGGCCCAAAAGAGCCGCTTTTCAAATTCTATAGTAACCAATTTATTCGCCCGTTAAGATACGGTCAAACAGTTGCTTCACGCTTGGGATAAAACCGTTTGAGTAGAGCGGATCATCAGCAAAGCGGAAGGCATTATGCCCTGCGAACACCAAGTTATCATCGATACTGCCACCGTGGGCAACATCATCCAACGTATTTTGAATACAAAAACTGCGTGGGTCAGCGAGACGACCAGTACTGTTCTTTTCATTATCTGCCCAGCTAGAAAAACGACACTGACTCAGACAACCAACACAATCACTTTGAAGCTTACGAATACTTGCGCAGCGCTCAGGCGTTACAAAAATAAGCGTATCATCTGGTGTGCGCATTTCTTGGGTCAAACCTGCAGCAATGAGCTTTTCAGCTTTCGCTCTATCATCACCGCTCAACCAATAGCGTTTACGACCAATAGTGAGTTCAGCATTATGCGTTTCATCTTGAGTTTTGCTATAGCTTACCTGCGAGCCTGTACGCTGCACGAGCTCACCAACAAAATCGTTTTTTAGCGCGCTTGAGAAAAAGCCTGTAGGACTGAAATTTTGTAGCAAGATGTCGCCAGGTTTCAGGGTGAGAAGCTTTTGTTTCCATATTTCAGAGATTTGACTCTCTTTGGTCACCATTGGGCGGGTACCAAATTGAAACATAATAGGCCCAAGCTCAGGATTATTGATCCAGTCTTTCCACTCATTGAGCTTCCAAACACCACCCGCCATAATAATAGGTACATGGCCAAGGCCAAGCTTCACCATTATTTGACGAAGCTCCAACACCCGTGGGTATGGATCGCCCGGTTTGTTTGGGTCTTCAGCGTTTGATAGGCCGTTATGACCGCCTGCAAGCCATGGGTCTTCATAAACCACACCGCCAAGTTTTTCGCCGAAGTTTTTAAACGCCCGCATCCAAAGAAGCTTGAAAGCACGACCGCTTGAAATAATTGGGTAATAGTTCACACCGTATTTTGATGCGAGTTCACCGAGCTTAAACGGCATGCCAGCACCACAGGTGATGCCAGAGACCATGTCTTTGGTTTTTTCAAGAACACCGTGCAAAATGCGCTGTGCACCACCCAGTTCCCAAAGCATATTTAGGTTAATCATGCCCCTACCGCCTGAGATATCCCAAGCCTTATGAACCTGATCGATGGTACCATTAATAGAAAAATCAACCATCTCGTCGTGACGGTCGCGGCGTGCTGCACCCAAATAGTCATGAGGAATAATAGCGCCTCCGTCATCATACTGGTCAGCAATAACTGCAGAGATAGTACCGATGCCGCCCTCTCTTGCCCAAGGGCCAGAGCTTGCACCAGTTGAAATAGCGACACCTTTACCGCCCTCAATGAGGGGCAGTACTTCCCGTCCGCCAATTTCGATGGGGTTTAAGATAGACACCCACTTTTCTCCTTAATCAGATCGTTCATTTTAGCAATAATGGTGAGAGCACCGCGCCCTCACCACCATAATTATCTATAGCTAAAACTAACTTCTGCCACCGCGTGGTTTGGATGGTGCTGCGTCAGGATCGTCTTCGCCGGTTTCCTGATTAACAACACGCATGGACAAACGAACTTTACCGCGGCCGTCGATCTCTAGGCATTTCACGAACACTTCGTCGCCTTCATTGACAACATCGCCCACTTTTTCTACGCGCTCATTTTTAAGCTCGGAGATGTGTACGAGGCCATCACGGCTTCCCATGAAGTTTACAAAAGCACCAAAGTCCATCAAACGAACCACTTTACCTTTGTAGGTAACGCCCACTTCAGGTTCAGCAACGATGCCTTGGATCCAAGCTTTAGCAGCTTCAATTTGCTCACCGTCAGTTGAAGAGATGCTGATTGTGCCATCGTCTTCGATGCTCACTTTCGCGCCTGTTACTTCAACGATTTCGCGGATCACTTTACCGCCAGTGCCGATAACTTCGCGGATTTTCTCTTTAGGAACAGACATTGTCTCGATGCGCGGAGCGTGCTTAGAAAGCTCGGTACGTGCGCCAGATAGTCCTTTTTCCATTTCCTCAAGGATATATGCACGACCGCCTTTGGCTTGATCCAAAGCAATTTGCATAATCTCTTCGGTGATGCCTGCAATTTTAATATCCATTTGCAAGCTAGTGAGACCTTCTGAGGTACCCGCCACTTTAAAGTCCATGTCACCCAAGTGATCTTCGTCACCCAAGATGTCAGATAGAACTGCAAAGTCGTCACCTTCTTTGATGAGGCCCATTGCGATACCAGATACAGGGCGCGTTAGCGGCACACCAGCATCCATCATTGCAAGAGATGCACCACAAACAGACGCCATAGAAGACGAACCGTTTGATTCAGTGATCTCAGACACGTTACGAATAGTGTATGGGAAGTCTTCCTTTGTTGGAAGAACAGCGCGCAGAGCACGCCATGCTAGCTTACCATGACCAATTTCGCGACGGCTTGTGAAGCCTGTACGTCCGCACTCGCCCACTGAATATGGTGGGAAGTTATAATGCAGCATGAAGCTTTCACGGTAGCTACCAGAAAGTGCGTCAATGATTTGCTCATCGTCGCCTGTACCCAATGTGGTGATAACCATAGCTTGGGTTTCACCACGTGTGAAACAAGCTGAACCGTGGGTGCGTGGAAGCACGCCAACAGAGCTATCAACATCACGAACGTCCGCTAGACCGCGACCGTCAATACGAGAGCTGTCTTTGATGATTGCACCGCGTACGATGTTCTTTTCAATTTTCTTGAAAAGGTCACCAAGTAGGTTGCTTGTTACGTCTTCGTCACCCTCAAAAGCTTCCACAAGCTTATTTCTAGCTTCAGATAGTTTGCCAGAACGCTCAGATTTAGTTTTGATTGAGTAAGCAGCTTCGATGTCTGAACCAACAAGGTCAGCAATTTTTGTTTTAAGTGCGCTGTGATCTACTTCTTCAGGAAGATCCCAAGGCTCTTTGGCACATTCTTCAGCCATTGAAATGATTGCGTCGATAACGCCTTGCATTTCACTATGACCAAACATTACAGCGCCGAGCATGACGTCTTCAGGAAGCTCTTTTGCTTCTGATTCCACCATCAACACAGCGTCTTTAGTACCAGCAACCACCAGATCAAGGTCGCTTTCAGCTAGCTCATCAATGGTTGGGTTTAGGCTGTACTCGCCGTCCTTATAGCCAACGCGTGCGCCGCCGATAGGGCCGAAGAAAGGTAGGCCAGAAATTGTAAGAGCCGCTGATGCCCCAACCATAGCAACGATATCTGGATCGTTTTCCATGTCGTGTGACATAACTTGGCAAGTGACCTGAACTTCGTTTTTGAACCCAGCTGGGAACAGAGGACGAACTGGACGGTCGATCAAGCGACAGGTTAGTGTCTCTTTTTCAGTTGGACGTGCTTCGCGCTTAAAGAAGCCACCAGGAATTTTACCGGCAGCATAATAGCGTTCTTGGTAGTTCACTGTGAGTGGGAAGAAGTCTTGTCCTTCGCGCACTGACTTAGCACCAACAACGGTACATAAAACTGATGTTTCGCCGTAGGTTGCGAGTACCGCACCACTGGCTTGTCGTGCAATTTTACCTGTTTCTAAGGTAAGGGTGCGACCACCCCAATTTACTTCACGTTTTGTAGTAGTAAACATTGTTATATTTTCCTTTTGGTCGCCTCTCATGAATTTTCCTAGAGGGCCGACCATGACAATTCCCCTATGGAATTGCCCCGCGTTTTATATTTTCGCGTTTAAATAACATCTAGGGCACCTTGCCCCACATGCATAGATAAGCTCCATTTAGGGAACTCAAAAAAGGCAAAGGGCCGGCCCGTAGGCCAGCCCTAGAAACCTTATTTCCGAAGACCCAAGCGACCAATAAGCGTTGTATAACGCTTTTCGTCGATGCGCTTCAGATAAGCTAGCAGACTGCGTCTGCTATTAACCATTTTAAGCAAACCTCTACGAGAGTGGTTGTCTTTTTTATGATCTTTAAAGTGACCGGTCAGCTCTGTAATTCTCGCTGTGAGAATTGCAACCTGGACCTCTGGGGAACCTGTATCGCCTTCGTGTGTGGCGTAATCTTTGATTACCTCAGCTTTGCGTTCAGTAGTTATCGACATCGTCTTCTCCTTAATAAAAGTTACATGTTGAAGACCCGCTGGGGTTTGATGAAAAATTCATCTATATCAACCATTGCTACTGGGACATTGTCACATGTTGCAAAAGCCGTTCCCAACTTGGCTGTTTGGCGTTTGAGGCTTTGTCCCTGTTTGAGGGTCTCCGCTTCGTCTTCCGTCACGGCTAACTCCAGGATGTCGTCCAGGGCAGTCTTGATCGGAAGTACTAACTCCACAGCGCGCGCACTATGGCTGAACTCCTCTAGCTTTTCCAGCGAAATCGCCTCGTTTAAGCTAAATGGACCCACGCGGGTGCGCCTAAGCACCGTTATATGGCCAAAAGTACCGCATTTTTGCCCTAAATCACGTGCGATAGACCGCACATAAGTGCCTTTTCCGCATACTACAGAAAGGTCACTCTCACCATCATCAGGGCGGTGAGAATTTAACGTAAGTGACTGAATATTAACAATTCTTTCCTTCATCTCGACGACTGCACCAGCGCGCGCTAAAGCATAGGCGCGCTTGCCGTCTACCTTGATGGCAGAGTAAATAGGTGGGGTCTGAGCCACATCACCGATAAAATCACTTAAAACAGATAAAATTTCTTGCTTTTCCGGCGTTTTACCTCCGTCAGCAATGGTTTCACCATCACAATCGTCCGAATCTGTTTGCACACCCCACTTGACCGTAAAGTCATAGCCTTTGGTACTGTCGACAATATAGGGCATTGTTTTGGTCGCTTCGCCGAGACCGATAGGCAAAATACCGGTCGCAAGCGGGTCCAGCGTTCCGCCGTGCCCAACCTTTTGTGCATTAGTAAGTCGTTTGATACGGCCCACCACATGCGCGCTCGTGATGCCCGTTGGTTTATCAATTACCAACCAGCCATCAACTTTATCGTCTTTGCGCTTACGTGCCATGCGTTACTCGTCATCATCCAGCTGCAAGCGACCAGAAAATTCATCGCCTTCTGGTGGACGTTTGATGTCGCGGCTAACACGAGGGTCATTCAGAAGTGTCGAGATATGCGTTGCTTCATCGAAGCTTTCATCGAGACGGAAAACCAAGCGCGGCAGATATTTCATCCGCACTTTTTTACCAACCTGCCCGCGAATAAATTTAGCGTGGGAGTTAAGCGCCGCTAATATATCATCTTGGCCGTCCCCGCCAAGTGGCATGATAAACGCAACCGCATGCCTGAGATCTGGGCTTGCCCGCACTTCAGAAACTGTTACAGACACTTTTTCAAGCAGCGCATCATTAATATCACCGCGGATCAACACTTCAGAGATCGCATGACGCAAGTTTTCACTCACCCTAAGTAGGCGAAGTGAAGGTGTGCCACTATCACTATCTTTGTTTGACTTACCCATGATGCTTTGTCCTCAAACGGTCAGAGCTGATGTAAAAAGTGAGGGCGTTAAATAACGCGCTCAACTTCTTCCAGCTCATAAACCTCAAGCATGTCGTTTGTCTTCATGTCGTTAAAGTTATCGAAGGTCAAACCACACTCTTGGCCGCTATCAACTTTATTAACGTCATCCTTGAAGCGACGTAGATTAACGATTGCGCCTTCATAAATGATCACATCATCACGCAAGATACGGGTCTTACAGTCGCGGCGAATCATGCCGTCTTCTACTGTACAACCAGCAGCCTTGCCAGTTTTACCAGCGCTAAACACGTCTTTGATGCGCGCGCGGCCAATGATGTTTTCTTTAAATTCAGGGCCAAGTTGACCAGCCATACCAGCACGCACTTCATCCATTAATTCATAGATGATGGAGTAGTATTTGATAACCACACCGTCACGTTCGGACGCCATACGGGCTTGCTTATTTGGGCGTACGTTAAAGCCGATAACCAAGGCCTCAGATGCATGGGCAAGCGTGATGTCACTTTCAGTGATACCGCCTACTGCTGCGTGAATAACCCTTGCCTTAATGTCGTCGTTGCCGATCTTATCAAGGGCTGCCACAATCGCTTCGACGGAGCCTTGAACGTCAGCTTTCAAGATCACTGGGAACACAACCCGTTCGCTCTCTTTAAGCTGCGAGAACATGCTCTCAAGCGTTTTAGGGCCAAGCGCCGCTGCTGCTCTTTTCTTCACAGCATTTTGACGATATTCAGTGATTTCACGTGCACGTGCTTCGTTTTTAACCGAAGCAAAATCATCACCAGCAGCTGGAGTTCCGTTAAGTCCCTGTACTTCAACAGGAATTGACGGTCCAGCTTCATCCACTTTAGCACCTGTATAATCACCGAGTGCGCGTACTTTACCCCACTCTGAACCAGCAACGATAATGTCACCCACTTTAAGGGAGCCACGCTGCACAAGTACCGTAGCAACTGGGCCGCGACCTTTATCGAGCTTGGCTTCAATAACCACACCTTCCGCATCGCGGTTAGGGTTGGCTTTAAGCTCAAGCAGCTCAGCTTGTAGATGAATTGCTTCAACCAGCTTATCAAGATTAGTACCTTCAATCGCAGACACTTCCACGTCTTGGGTTTCGCCTTGGAAGGCTTCCACAATAACTTCATGTTGCAGAAGTTCTTGGCGGATCCCATCAGGGTTCGCGCCTGGGCGGTCCATTTTGTTGATGGCAACAATCATTGGCACGCCCGCTTCTTTTGCGTGGTTAATAGCCTCAATTGTTTGTGGCATAATGCCGTCATCCGCCGCAACCACGAGCACCACGATGTCGGTGACGCTGGCGCCGCGTGCGCGCATTTCAGTAAAGGCTGCGTGACCGGGTGTATCTAGGAAGGTAAGCTTGTTACCATCTGCCATTTCCACCTGATAAGCACCAATATGCTGAGTAATACCTCCTGCTTCGCCAGTTACTACGCTGGTTTTGCGAAGGGCATCAAGCAAGGACGTTTTACCGTGGTCCACGTGGCCCATAACGGTGATCACCGCTGAGCGTGGCTCCAAATCAGTTTCGTCATCATCTGCACCAACAAGACCAACCTCAACGTCAGCTTCACTTACACGCTTAATGGTGTAGCCAAATTCTTCAACAACCAATTGGGCTGTATCTTGATCAAGCGTTTCGTTGATAGTCACGATCATATCAAGGTTCATCAGGGTCTTCAAAATGACGTTAGACTTTGTCGCCATACGGTCAGCAAGTTCTTTAACCGTAATAGCCTCAGGCACGATTACTTCACGGATACGTACTTTGGCTTCTTTGGTCTCGCCCAGTGCTTCGCGCTTAGCTTTTGCTTGCGCACGCTTAATAGCAGCCAGCGAACGAGTGCGAACACCGTCATCCTCAAAATTAGATGTAACACTCAGCTTGCCACCACGACGACGGTTATTACCGCGCGGGTTAGGACGACCAGCGTTGCGGTCGTCATGCTTTTTATGTTTCTTATGTTTCTTACGAGCTGGGTCTTCTTCTTTAGCGGCAGCCACTTGGCTTTCAGCAATTTTAGCAGCTTCCGCAGCTTTACGCATTTCAACGGCTTTAGCATCCATTTCAAGTTTCTTGGCAGCGTCCGCTTCTGCAGCTTTACGGGTTTTATCTTCAGATGCTTTCTTAGCGGCTTCACCAGCCATGCGAGCAGCTTCATCGCTTGCGCGCTCGGCAGCTTCAGCTTCCAAGTCTTCTGCTGTGATGCCTTGCTCTTCACGAATAGCAGCATCAGCAGCTTCGCGTTTTTTACGCTCGTCATCTTCTGCTTTTTGAACTGCTGCCTGCTCCGCTTTGCGCTCAACTTCAGCGGCGAGCAAACGTTTTTTCTCAACATCCGCTTTTTTCGCGCCCTCAAGGGCTGCAAAACGTGCATCTGTTTCAGTATTTGTAAGCGTTTGGTCAGACGCAGCTTTTTCGCCCGCAGGTTTTTTCACCTGAAAAGACTGAGATTGTGGTGAAGCATGCTTAGCAGACGTATCGCCCGCACCTTTCTTCATCACGCGCTTTTTCTTGCGTTCAACAACAACAGCTTTGGAGCGGCCATGGCTAAAGTTTTGACGCACGCTGCCGCCATCCCCAGATTTGGGAGCGCCAAGTGTATTGCCCGAAAGCGTCAGTTTTTTATCTTCGCTCATATTACTCTTCGTCTTTCATTTCAGGGTTTTTTCTAAACCCTGCCAATCTAACAAGATCCGCTTCTAGCCGATCCATAACGCCGCCTGCAACGAGTACTGCATGTACCACATTTTCTCGGCCTAGCGCCAAACTCAATTCATCTCGGTCGAAACAATCAACCACATCTACACCTGTGACTTTCGCCAAGCTAGCAATTTTACCGCGCCCATCAAGGCTCGCATCGCCTGCTTGAAACACCATTGCCACTGGTGTTCTAACATCTTTTAACACAGCGCGGGCTTTTTCACTGCCAGTGATGACACGCCCTGCGCCTTTTTCCAATCCTAGTCGATCTAAAACCCGTTTGGCGACCAACATTTCGACCAGATCGCAAAGACCATCAGGAATATCGCTCCCTTTGATCCCTTTTTTCAAAGAGCGGCTGACCGCTCTAATAAAACTTTTGTCAGCAATTGCCGCTTCAATCAAGTGTCGCTCAGCAGTTACCCACACACCTCGGCCTGGTAGCTTATTCGCTACATCCGCAAATAAAGTGCCCTCGGGCCCTTCAACAAGGCGGAGCAAATGCTCCTGCCTCTTTATCTCGCCCGTTAGCACACATTTGCGTTCCGGGTCCGCTTTGCGGCGGTCAGCCATCGTCTTGTCCTTATGCTTCTGCGCCGTCTTCTGTTGCTTCAGTTTCATCGCCGTGCGCAGCAGCCTCAGCGGCAGCGGCATCTTCTTCGGCTTGTGCAGCAGCAGCAGCTAGATCTTCTTCAGTGATCCAACCAAGCGTTACACGGGCCGCCATAATAGACGCTGACACAACCGCTTCCTCTAGATCAGTGCCTTTTAAGATACCGTCGTTAGGGTCGGTGATTTCATCAGCGGCACAACCCGCGAAATCTTCCAAAGTTTTCACTTCAGCTTCGCCAAGGGTTACCAGCATTTTAGGCGTGAAAATTTCCAGTTCTGCGATCGCGTCTTCAACACCTAGCTCAATACGGCGCTCATCCGCTTTAGCAGCCTCTGCTTCCAAAAAGTCGTTGGCGCGGCGCTGTAGCTCAGCAACCAAATCGTCATCAAATCCTTCAACTGAAAGCAGTTCATCAGCTTCAACGTAAGCAATTTCTTCTAAGTCAGTGAAGCCTTCAGCAGCAAGCAGCTGTGACAAGGTTTCGTCCACATCCAGCGCTTCCATGAAGATTTTGGTTTGGGCCAAAAATTCTTGTTGGCGACGCTCAGATTCTTCCTGCTCAGTGAGAATATCAATGGTCCAACCTGTAAGCTGGCTTGCAAGACGCACGTTTTGACCGCGGCGACCAATAGCAAGCGATAGCTGTTCATCAGGTACAACAACCTCAACACGGTCGTTTTCTTCATCAAGAACAACCTTGGCAACCTCAGCTGGGGCCAGTGCATTCACAATGAAGCTGGCAAAATCTGGTGACCACTGAATGATGTCGATTTTCTCGCCTTGAAGCTCGTTAACAACAGCTTGTACGCGCGAACCACGCATACCCACACATGCACCAACAGGGTCAATACCTGGGTCGTTGGACAGTACTGCAATTTTTGCACGGGAGCCTGGGTCACGAGCAACAGCTTTAATTTCAATAATACCGTCGTAAATTTCAGGAACCTCTTGTGCGAACAATTGGCCCATAAACTCTGGCTTGGTCCGCGTCATAAAGATTTGTGGACCACGGTTTTCCCGACGCACATCAGAAATGAAACCCCGAAGGCGCTCATTTTGACGGATATGCTCACGCGGGATCACCTGGTC
>Ga0209344_10000208_pt1 | contig 121351 bp, 117 predicted proteins | sample Cruoilmetagenom6_FD_187293 | JGI IMG/M metagenome (GOLD analysis project Ga0209344, IMG submission 187293) | Oil polluted marine microbial communities from Coal Oil Point, Santa Barbara, California, USA - Santa Barbara Oil Seep Sample 6 (SPAdes)... | ecosystem: Environmental > Aquatic >...
GGGGTCGATGCCGAATCCCGCCTATCTGCGCCGCCTTGCACGCGATACCGGCATCGACCCCGACCGCCTGATCGCCGACATGGATCACCCCGGCGTCACCCGCCAGCTCTCCATCACCGCCGATCTTGCCCGCCGTTTCGGCTTCGTCGGCACACCGGCCCTGGTGATCGGGCGCACGGCCACCCTTGGCGCGCTCTCCGATTCCCGCCTCGAACGCCTGATCGAGATCGAGCGCCAGGAACCCACGCCTCCCTGCGTCTGACCGGGCTTCATCTTGCCCAAAATACTCCGGGGGAGTCGCCGCTTGCGGCGACGGGGGCAGCGCCCCCATGATGACCCCGCAAGTCGCACCTCACCCGCCGAAATCGCGATCGGACCTCAGTGCACAGCGATTGCCGTCGGGGTCGTGAAACTCGCCCGTCGTGCCCCAATCATGCTCCTTCACCGTCACGCCAACCCCGCGGGCCATCAATTCGGCCGCCGCATCGCTGACATCGTCAACGTTGAAGCGAAACTTGACCGGACAGGTCTCGAGCGTCTTGCCCTCGGGCTGCGATGTGCCGCCCGTTTCAACCATCAGATACGCGCCGCCCATGTCGAAGCAGGTCAATGTCTCACCGGGGCGGTCGATCTGGTATAGCTGCGCAAGACCCAGGATCTCTCCGTAAAAGGTCACGCAGGCCTGGTAATTCTCCGTGTTGAGAATGATCCCGGTCTTGTTGAATTTCATATCGCGATACCAATTGGCTGATGACGGGGCTGGCGGCAGGGTATCGCCGGATACCGCGCGTGGCCACGATCAATGCGCATGATCCGGCTGGAAGCGCGCGGCACTTCATGGCAATACCGTCCCCGCAGGACATTTGAACGGGGGCGATCATGGGCAATTCATTCGGCAAGGGCTGCCATCTTCACCTGATCGACGGCTCGGCCTTCATCTTTCGCGCCTATCACGCCCTGCCGCCGCTGACCCGCAAGTCCGACGGTATGCCGATCGGTGCAGTGTCGGGCTTTTGCAACATGCTGCAGCGCTACATCGACGGCAACAACGCCAGCGCCGATGCGCCCACCCATATCGCGGTGATCTTCGACAAGGGCAGCCACACCTTCCGCAACGACCTCTACGATCAGTACAAGGCCAACCGCGAAGCCATGCCCGAGGACCTGCGCCCGCAGATCCCGCTGACCCGGCGCGCCACCGAAGCCTTCAACATCGCCTGCAAGGAGATCGAGGGATTTGAAGCCGACGACATCATCGCCACCCTGACCTGTCAGGCGCGCGACGCGGGCGGTCGGGTGACGATCATCTCCTCGGACAAGGACCTCATGCAGCTTGTCGGCGGCGGGGTGGAAATGCTCGACGCCATGAAGAACCGTCTGATCGACGCCGCCGGGGTCGAGGAAAAATTCGGCGTCGGCCCCGATCGCGTGGTCGACGTGCAGGCGCTGGCGGGCGACAGCGTCGATAACGTGCCCGGCGCGCCGGGGATCGGGGTCAAGACGGCGGCTCTCCTGATCAACGAATTCGGCAGCCTCGATGCATTGCTCGACCGCGCCGAGGAAATCACCCAGCCCAAGCGCCGCCAGACCCTGATCGAGAACCGCGCCCAGATCGAACTCTCGCGCCAGCTCGTGCAGCTCGATTGCCACATGCCGCTCGACTTCACACTGGACGATCTGGAACTGCGCGATCCCGATCCCGACACGTTGCTGGGGTTCCTCGCCGAGATGGAGTTCCGCACGCTCTCGAAACGCATCGCCGACAGGCTCGGGGCCGAAGCGCCGGTCATTCCCGATACCGACCCGGCTGGCGCCGATCCGTCCGCGGCGGCGCCCGAATGGCCCGCCATTGCGCCCGATACCTATGAATGCGTCGCGACGATGGATGCGCTCGACACCTGGATCGCCCGCATCCGCGCCCACGGCCATGTGGCGGTCGATACCGAAACCACCTCGCTCAACGAGATGCAGGCGGAGCTTGTCGGCATCTCGCTGGCGGTCGTGCCCGGGCAGGCGTGCTACATCCCTCTCCAGCACCGCGACGGGCAGGCCGAGGACCTCTTCAGCACCGATGCGCTGGCCGAGGGGCAGCTGCCCTTCGATGCCGTGCTGGCGGCGCTCAAACCCGTGCTCGAGGACGATTCGATCCTCAAGATCGGGCAGAACATGAAATACGACGCCAAGATCTTCGCGCGCCACGATATCGCCGTGGCCCCGTTCGACGATACGATGCTGATGTCCTACGCGCTCAATGCCGGCATCCACGGGCATGGCATGGACACGCTCAGCGAACGCTATCTCGGTCATACGCCGATCCCGATCAAGACCCTCCTGGGCAGCGGTAAATCCGCCATCACCTTTGACCGGGTGCCGCTCATCGACGCGGTGAAATACGCCGCCGAGGATGCCGACATCACCCTGCGGCTGTGGCTCTCGTTCAAGCCGCAGTTGCACCGCGAAAAGGTCACCACCGTCTACGAGACGCTTGAACGCCCCCTTTCGCCGGTGCTGGCGCAGATGGAGCGCAATGGCGTCAAGGTAGACCGCGACACGCTCAGCCGCATGTCGGGCAAGTTCGCCCAGAAAATGGCCCAGCTCGAAGAAGAGATACACGAACTGGCCGGGCGCAAGTTCAATGTCGGCTCACCCAAACAGCTGGGCGAGATCCTGTTCGATGAAATGGGCCTCGATGGCGGCAAGAAGGGCAAGACCGGCGCCTATGCCACCGGTGCCGACGTGCTCGAGGACCTGGCCACCGAACACGATCTTCCGGCGCGGGTGCTGGACTGGCGCGCGCTCAGCAAGCTGAAATCGACCTATACCGACGCGCTTCAGGATCACATCGATCCCGCGACCGGCCGCGTGCACACGTCCTATGTGCAGACCGGCGCGAATACCGGGCGCCTGGCCTCGACCGACCCCAACCTTCAGAACATCCCCGTGCGCAGCGAGGAGGGACGCCGCATCCGCGAAGCCTTCGTCGCCGAGCCGGGCAATCTGCTGGTCAGCCTCGATTACTCCCAGATCGAGCTGCGCATCCTGGCCCATGTCGCCGATATCGACGCTCTGAAACAGGCGTTCCGCGACGGTCTCGACATCCACGCCATGACCGCATCCGAAATGTTCGACGTGCCGCTCGACCAGATGACTCCCGAAATCCGCCGTCAGGCCAAGGCGATCAATTTCGGGGTGATCTACGGGATTTCGGGTTTCGGGCTTGCGCGCAACCTGCGCATTCCCCGCTCGGATGCGCAGGGCTTCATCGACCGCTATTTCGAACGCTTCCCCGGCATCAAGGCCTATATGGACGAGACCGTCGCCTTCGCCAAGGAACACGGCTTCGTGCAGACCCTGTTCGGGCGCAAGATCCACACGCCCGAGATTTCGGCCAAGGGGCCGCGCGCCGGTTTCGCGCGCCGCGCCGCGATCAACGCGCCGATCCAGGGGGCCGCGGCCGACATCATCCGCCGCGCCATGATCCGCATGCCCGCCGCCATCGAAGGGCTGCCCGCGAAAATGCTGCTTCAGGTGCATGACGAACTGATCTTCGAGGTTCAGGAGGACGCCGCCGACAGCCTCATCGACACCGCCCGCGAGGTCATGCAGGGGGCCGCCGACCCGGCGGTCAGGATCGACGTGCCGCTGGTCGTGGATGCGGGGCAGGGGGCGAACTGGGCGCAGGCGCACTGAGCGCCTGTCTATTCCTCGAAGTGAAATTCCGGCAGGCTGTCGAGCGCGTCCTTCAACGCATCACCCCAGCCTTTCGAGATCACCTGGAAATAGGGATCGTCCTGCGCGATGCGCCCGCGCGGGCCCGCCCGCAGGCTCCCGGTGGCATAGAAATGATAATCGAAGGGCGCGCCCACGGTCAGGTTGGCCTTCACAGTCGAATCGAAACTGACCAGCAGCAGTTTCATCGCCGCCTCGAACCCCAGCCCCCGGTCATAGGCCCGCACCAGGATGGGCCGGCCATACTTGGTTTCACCGATCTGGAAAAACGGCGTGTCCTCGCCCGCTTCGATGAAATTGCCCTCGGGATAGATCATGAACAGGCGCGGCGGGCTGCCGGCGATCTGCCCGCCGATGATCAGCGTCGCGCCGAACGGGCTGTCCGATTGCAGCCCGCCTTGGCCGTGTTGCTCGATCACCTCGCGCAGGGTCTCGGCGACGACCCGCGCCGCCTGAAACAGCGATGGCACCTGCAACAGCGACGGCTGTCGTTCCTCGGGGGATTTGCTGCGTTCATCGAGCAGGCTGACCACCGCCTGAGTTGTGGCCAGGTTGCCCGCGGCCATCAGGGTGATGACCCGTTCTCCGGGCTGTTCCCAAAGCGTCATCTTGCGGAAGGTCGAGATATTGTCGAGCCCGGCATTCGTCCGTGTGTCGGACATGAAAACCAGCCCCTCGTCCAGAATCATTCCCACGCAATATGTCATGCCGGGGCCTTTGCTCTTACTGCTGCGCCACGTCGATCTGCACCTCGAGCGTCTCGCCTGTGCCCCCGACCCGCGATCCCGATACCGGAGAAGCATCGCCATAGTCCAGCCCGGTCGCGACCCTCACATAGCGGGTATCGGGCGAGATGCCGTTCGACACGTCGAACCCGACCCAGCCAAGACCCTCGATATGCGCCTCGGCCCAGGCATGCATCGCCTCCTGCACGGTCTTGTCGTCCAGCATGAGGTAGCCTGACACATAGCGCGCAGGCGCGCCCATCTCGCGGGCGCAGGCCAGGAAGATATGGGTGTGATCCTGGCACACGCCCCGCCCCGCCTCGATCGCGTCCTCGGCGCTCCATTCGGGATGCGATGAGCCGACCTCGTACTTGACCGCCGCGCGGATACCGTCCGCCAGCGCGTGCAGCCCCTCCAGGGTGGGGGCTGCCGCCTCGATACCGCGCAGCAGGCTGCGCGCCCCGGCCTTGGCGCGGGTGCGGTCGGTCTCGCGCAGATAGAGCCACAGCGGCGCTGGCCCGCGATGCGCGCCGATCACCCCATGCGTATCGTTCAGCGCCACCTCGCCCTCGCTGATCACGCTCAGCTCCGTGGTGCCCGGCGCAAAGCTGATCAATTCGGTGGTGTTGTGATGAAAATCCTCGAATTCCAGCTCCTTGCGGCCATTCTTCACCTTTGTCTGCCAGCGGATGACCTGCTGCTGAGGCGATGATTTCGGCGTCTTGCGCAATTGCTGAAGTCCGTATTTCACCGGCGTATCGAAACGGTAATGCGTGCTGTGCTGAATCTTGAGTCGCATGGCCCCTCACTCGTAGAAGCGGAAATCAATTTCGATCTGCCGCGCGATCCCGGCCAGTTGCGTCAGCATCTGCTGGATGAATTCATGCAGGCCGAATTCAAACACCGCGCCGATATCATGCACCAGATACATCCGTTCCAGCTGATCGACCTGGCGCAGCGACGGCAGCGGCTTTCGCTTGCCCTTGTGCAAGTAGCGCAGATTGCAGTGCAGCTTGTCCACACAAAACGCCAGGCTGCGCGGCATCCGCTTGTCGAGGATCAGGAACTCGGTGATCTCGGCAGGGCCTGCGCCCGCGCCATAGGCCATGCGAAACCCACCCCTTGCCGAGACCGACCGCAGGATGGTTTCCCACTGCACATTGTCGAGCGACGTGCCGACCGCGCTGGCGGTGGGCAGCAGCACGTAATATTTCACGTCCAGGATACGCGCGGTATTGTCGGCACGTTCCAGAAAGGTGCCGATCCGGGCGAAATCGTAGATCTCGTTGCGCAGCATCGTGCCGTGGGTCATGCCGCGCACCAGCGCGGTATGCTGGCGGATCGCCCCCAACACCTTGGGCAGTTCACGTTCCGATACCTTGCGCGCCAGCGCGCTGCGGGTGCGCATGTAGGTGGCGTTGATCGCCTCCCAGACCTCGCCGGTCAGGGCGGTGCGCACCATGCGCGCATTCTGCCGCGCCGCCTCGACGCAGGACAGGACGGAACTGGTGTTCGCGCGCGAGCGCAGCAGCCAGTCGATCGCCGCCTCCTTGGTGATGGTCTCGTTCTCGGCCTGAAACGCGCCCAGCACCCCGGCCGATTGCAGCACCGAAACCCATTCCTCGTCGCGCGCCTCCAGCCGGGTCAGCGCGATGCGCTGGCCCGCCTCGATCAGCCGCGCGGTGTTTTCCGCCCGTTCCAGGTAACGATACATCCAGAACAGGCCATTCGCGGTTTTTCCCAGCATTCCGATCAGTCCCCCAGAACCCAGGTGTCCTTGGTGCCGCCCCCTTGCGAGGAATTGACCACCAGCGAGCCCTTCTTCAGCGCCACCCGCGTCAATCCCCCCGGCGTCACCCGGATGCCTTCGGGGCTGACCAGAACGAAGGGCCGCAAGTCCACATGGCGCGGCGCCAGCCCCTGGCGTGAGAAGATCGGCACCGTGGACAGGCTCAGCGTCGGCTGCGCGATGTAATTGCCCGGCCGCGCCTTCAGCTTCTTGCGGAAACCCGCGATCTCGGCCTTCGTCGCGGTCGGCCCGATCAGCATCCCGTAACCGCCCGAGCCATGCACCTCCTTGACCACCAGGTCGCCCAGGTTCTCCAGCACATGCGCCAGGTCGTCCGGGTCCGAACAGCGCCATGTCGGCACGTTTTCCAGCAAGGGCCGCTCGCCGGTGTAGAATTCGACGATCTCGGGCATGTAGGAATAGATCGCCTTGTCGTCGGCAATGCCCGTGCCCGGCGCATTGGCGATGGTGATGCCCCCGGCGCGATAGACATCCATGATCCCCGGCACGCCAAGCTGGCTGTCGGGGTTGAAATTCATCGGATCTAGGAAATCGTCATCCACCCGCCGATAGAGCACATCAACCGGCTGGTAGCCCTGCGTCGTGCGCATGGCGACGCGCCCGTCCACGACCCGCAGGTCATGCCCCTCGACCAGCTCGACACCCATCTGGTCGGCCAGGAAGGCGTGCTCGAAATAGGCCGAATTGTAGATCCCCGGCGTCAGCACCGCGACCACCGGCTGCGATCCCGCCGCCGGGGGCGCACAGGCCGCCAGCGAGCGGCAGAGGTCGGTGGGATAGTTCTGCACCGGCTGCACCCGGTTCTGACTGAACAGCTCCGGGAACATCTGAAGCATCGTTTCCCGGTTCTCCAGCATGTAGCTCACACCCGACGGCGTGCGGGCGTTGTCCTCCAGCACATAGAAATCGCCCGGCCCGGTGCGGACAAGGTCGATCCCGACGATATGGGTATAGATGCCGCCCGGCGGCTCGACCCCGATCATATGCGGCAGGAAGGCTTCGTTGCGGCTGATCATCTCCTTGGGGATGCGCCCGGCGCGGATGATCTCCTGACGGTGATAGATGTCGTGCAGAAAGGCGTTGATCGCGCGCACCCGCTGTTCGATGCCGCGCGACAGCTTGGTCCATTCCGGCGCCGATATGATCCTCGGGATGATGTCGAAGGGAATCAGGCGTTCTTCGGCCTCGGTGCGGCCATAGACGTTGAAGGTGATGCCGGTCAGGCGGAACAGCTCCTCGGCTTCGCGCTGCTTGGCGCGCAGGTCGGCGGGGTTCTCCCGGTGCAACCAGTCGTGAAACTGCCGATAGGGCTGGCGAAGGGTCTCGTCATGACCCCACATTTCGTCGAAATACTGTGTTTCGCTCATGGTTCAGCCTTTCACGATCATCGCCTGATCGAATTTATCGCTCCGGGTCGCGCCGCGATGCGCTTTCGTGCCGGTTTGATGGGCAGAGCATCGATTATGCACATTTTCTGGCGCACAGGCACATTAATTAAGCATTCGGGAAAGATCGGCGCGGCGCGCTGTGCTATGATCGCAAGGGTGCCATGCGCTGTTTACATGATGCCGCTTACAGGCGACGCCCTGCCGTTTCCGCGACGCAGCATGGTCGCGAATCAGGTAGGGGCATGCATCCGCGCAACCCGTTCCTGCCGAAAGATTGTCCAATGGCCCGCGAAACCAAACTGATCCTCTGCCCCGTCAACCTTCGCCACATCAAGCTGGAATACAACGCCTATCAAGAGGCCGTCGAGATGGCCCAGCGACGCGGCGCCAAGCTGATCGTGGCCACGATCGCCCCCGAGATCGAGCGCAACCTGAACATCTATGATTCCGACAAGTACTGGGGGGATGAGCTGAAGAAATTCATCGCCGCCCACCCCGCGACCGGTGTCGAGGTGGAAACCGTCGTGCGCAAGGGCGCGGTGCATCGCCAGATCGTCAAGCTGGCGGACGAACGCGGCGTCGATGTCATCGTGATGGAATCGGCCAACCCCAAGGTAAAGGATTACCTTCTGGGTACCACGTCCAGCCATGTCGTTACCCACGCCGAATGCTCGGTCTACGTGGTGCGCAACTGATCCTCACTGCCGTGGCGGGCGCGCGTCAATGCGCCCCGCCGCATTGGTCGTGATCGCCAAAGGCATGCAGGATACGGCACGGCGCGCCCTCGCGTGCGTCACAGGCATCGGCGATCCGCTTCAATTCCGTTTCCAGCCGCCGCAGCCGCTTGATGCGGTCGCGTATGTCCTTCAGGTGGTCCTGGGCGATGGCGTGGATCTCGTCATGCGCCGCCGGGTCGTGATCCTCCAGCGCCGCCAGCGCCCGGATCGTGTCCAGAGGCAAGCCCAGGTCGCGCGCATGGCGGATGAAACCCAGCCGTTTCAGCCCGGCCAGATCATAGCGCCTCTGGTTGCCTTCGGTGCGGCCCTCCGGGGCAATCAGGCCCATCCCCTCGTAATAGCGGATCGTCGCCACCTTGACGCCGGTGCGGCGTGACATTTCGCCGATGGAAAACATCGCATTTCCCTCTTGAACCTCTAGTCACTAGAGAGATTAGATTGCTTTGGTCACAGTTCAAAGGGCCATCGCCATGCCGCACGATCATCACCACCATCATCACAATCACGCCGCCGATCTTGGCGGCGACCGCCGCGTCGCCTGGGCGGTCGGGGTCAATATCGCGCTGACGCTGGTGCAGATGGTGGCGGGCGTGATCTCGGGCAGCCTCGCCCTGATCGCGGACGCCGTGCATAACCTCAGCGACGCGCTGTCGCTGGTGATCGCCTTCGCCGCGCGCCGCATCGGTCGCAGACCGGCGGATGCGCAGATGACTTTCGGGTATCGCCGCGCCGAGGTGGTCGCCGCGCTGATCAATTACACCACGCTGATCGTCATCGCGCTCTACCTCGTGGCCGAAGGGGTTCAGCGGGTGCTGAACCCGGTGGGGGTGGATGGCTGGATCGTGGTGGTCGTGGCCGCCGTCGCGCTGGTGATCGACAGCCTGACGGCATGGCTGATCTACGGCATGTCAAAGGACAGCATGAACATCCGCGCTGCCTTCCTGCACAACGTTGCCGATGCGATGGGCTCGGTCGCGGTGATCGTCGCGGGTACGCTGATCCTGCTGTATGACTGGCGCCTGATCGACCCCCTGGTGACCTTCCTGATCGCGGGCTACATCCTCTGGCACGCCAGCGAGGGCATCCGCCCCACGATCCATGTGCTGATGCTGGGAAGCCCCGACGACCCCGCGCTGGGCGATCTGGTCGCGGCCCTCGACGAGATCGAGGGCGTGCGCGATGTGCACGCGGTGCATCTGTGGCGGATGCAGGAACACGAAACCGCCTTCCAGGCCCATGTGGCGATGGAGGACGGGATCGACGGTGTCGCCCTGCGCGCACGCATCAAGGACATGCTTGCCACTCGGTTTGGCATTCACCACGCGACGCTTGAAATGGAACCCGCCGGAACCGCCTGCGCCACGCCCAACCTGATCGGCTCGTAAGCGTCACGCCAGCCAGCCAAGCCCCTCTTCGGTGCGCCCCGCCGGTGTGTATTCACCGCTGACGAACCCGGCATAGCCATCCGCCTCCAGCCGCGCGAAAAAGGCGGGATAGTCGATCTCGCCGCCCGCCGGTTCGTGCCGCCCCGGATAGCCCGCCACCTGCACATGCGCCGCGCGATGGCCATGCCTGTCCCATGCGCCGGCAACGTCGCCGGTGATGCGCCGAGCGTGATAGGCATCGAATTGCAGCGCCAGGTTGGGCGCGCCCACGGTGTCCAGAACCTCGGCGGCCAGATCGAAATCATTAAGGAAATACCCCGGCATGTCATGCGGGTTGATCGGCTCGATCGTCAGCGACTGGTCCGGCGCGGTGGCGGCGGCCCAGGCCAGGTTGCGGATGAACCTGTCTCGCGCTTCCGGCCCTTCGGCCAGCCCGGCCATGATGTGGATATGCCCCGCTCCCAGCACCTTGGCAACGCGCAGCGCGCGGCGGAACGCCTCGGCGAAATCTTCCTCCGCTCCCGGCACCGCCGCAAGGCCACGCCGCCCCGCCTTGTCCCGGCTCAGCGGCGTGTTGATCAGCACCAGCGGCAGGCCCGCCTGCACCAGCCCGTCGCGGATGCGATGCACCGGCTCGTCATAGGGAAACAGCAGCTCGACCGCCTGGAACCCGGCCTTGCGCGCGGCCATCGGGCGCGCATGAAGGGGCAGCTCCTGAAACAGCATGGTGATATTGGCGGCAAACCTCGGCATGGCGTATCATGGCACATAGGCGCGTGCCGGTCAGCCCTCGGAAAGATCCGCCTGCGGGATGATGCCAAAGAAGGCACCTCCCGACCAGAGCCCGAACCAGCCATCATGCTCTGTGCCGATGCCGGCCAGCCGGTAAAAGCTCTTGCGGTCGATCAGCGCCTCCAGCCCGTCGCGCACCATCACATAGGGGCGCGGCTCTCCGCTTTCCTCGTCGCGCTCGACGCGGATAGGGTTGTCGGGGCCGGCGACCACCCGCTCGCCCATATTCGTCTCGAATATCAGCTCCTGCGCCGCGCCGCTTCCCTCGGCCTCGACATCCACCGCCACGAAAGGCGCGTCATCGACGGTGATTCCCACCTTTTCGACCGGGGTCACCAGGAAATAGCTGTCGCCCTCGCGCCGCAGGATGGTGGAAAACAGCCGCGCCAGCGCGAACCGGTTGATCGGCGTGCCTTGGTAGAACCATGTCCCGTCCGCCGCGATCCGCATGTCCAGATCGCCGCAAAACTCCGGGTTCCACTTGTGGACAGGGGGCAATCCCTTGCCTTGGGCCGCCCGCACCGCCTCGGCCAGGCTTTCCGCTGACGGGCTCGTGATCATGTCCTTGCTCATTGCTTTTGCCATTTCGGTCTCGCGCGATACACTCATACACAAGGATATAATCTCGACAGGAGTTTTGCCATGACCGATGACGCCGATCTGCTGGCCGGGATCGAGGCCCTCGAAGACAAGCTGGCCCATGCCCGCAGCTCGATCACCCGGCGCTTCATCGGCCAGGAGCGGGTGGTGGACCTGTCGCTTTCGGCGCTCCTGTGCGGCGGGCATGGCCTGCTGATCGGGCTTCCCGGCCTTGGCAAGACCCGCCTCGTCGAGACCCTCAGCACCGTGATGGGCCTCGACGCCAACCGCGTCCAGTTCACGCCAGATTTGATGCCTGCCGACATTCTGGGGTCCGAAGTGCTGGAAACCGGCGCCGATGGCGGGCGCGCCTTCAAGTTCATTCCCGGCCCGGTCTTCTGTCAGCTCCTGATGGCGGACGAGATCAACCGCGCCAGCCCGCGCACCCAGTCGGCGCTGCTGCAGGCGATGCAGGAACGCCAGGTCACCGTCGCGGGTGAAAACCGCCCGCTCACGCCGCCCTTCCATGTGCTTGCCACCCAGAACCCGATCGAACAGGAGGGCACATACCCGCTTCCCGAGGCGCAGCTTGACCGCTTCCTGGTGCAGATCGACGTCCCCTATCCCGACCGCGACACCGAGCGCGGCATCCTGCTGGCCACCACCGGGGCCGAGGAAACCGAATCCTTCCAGGTCTTCACCGCCGAGGAACTGATCGCCGCGCAAACCCTGCTGCGCCGGATGCCGGTGGGGGATTCGGTGGTCGAAACCATCCTCGATCTGGTGCGCGCCTTCCGGCCCGAAGATTCCTCCGCCTCCGAAGCGGTGCAAAAGGACGTTGCCTGGGGGCCGGGCCCGCGCGCCGCACAGGCGCTGATGCTGACGGTGCGCGCGCGCGCCATGCTGCAGGGCCGCCTTGCGCCCGATATCGGCGATGTGGCGGCGATGGCGCAGCCGGTGCTCGTTCATCGCATGGCGCTCAATTTCGCGGCGCGGGCGCGCGGCGAAAGCCTCGAGGGTCTGATCGCCGAGACCGTCTCGCAGATCACCCGCGCTGAGGCCGCCGCGTGACCCAAGCCGCCCGTCTTCGCGCCCGGTCCGAGGCCGAAGCCGCCCCGCTGCCGCCTCTTCTGGCGCGGGCCGAGCAACTGGCGGGGACCGTCCTTCTGGGCGAACATGGCCGTAGGCGCTCGGGGATGGGCGATGACTTCTGGCAATACCGCCCGGTGATGCATGGCGACGCGCGGCGCGATATCGACTGGCGGCGCTCGGGCAAATCGGACGCCGAATTCGTGCGCCAGCGCGAATGGCAGATCGCCCAGAGCGTGATGATATGGGTCGATGACGCGGCCTCGATGCGCTTTACCTCCGATGACAACCTGCCGCGCAAATCGGACCGCGCACGGCTCTTGTCGCTGGCGGTCGCGATCCTGCTCGATCGCGCGGGCGAACGTGTCGGCCTCACCGGCCATGCCCTGCCGCCCCGGCGCGGGCAGGCGCAGATCGCCCGCCTCGCCGAGGCGCTGACACAGGACAGCGATGCCGATTACGGCACGCCCGATCTGCGCGGGCTCCTGGCGCATGGCCGCGCGCTGTTTGTGTCGGATTTTCTTGGCCCGCTCGACGGCGTGCAAAGGGCCCTGACCCGCGCCGCCGACCGTGGCGTGCAGGGCGCGATGCTGCATGTCCTCGACCCGGCCGAAGAATCCTTTCCCTATCGCGGCCGTACCATTTTCGAGAGCATGGGCGGCTCGATGGCACATGAAACGCTCAAGGCCTCCGAGTTGCGCGACCGCTATCTCGAACGCCTCGCCACCCGCAAATCCGAGCTGCAATCGCTATGCGCCGTGACCGGCTGGCAATACGGGCTGCACCACACATCCGACAGTGCGCAATCGGCGCTGCTCTGGCTCTATGGCGCGTTTGACGGCGGGGGCAGGCGATGATCCCCGGCTCAATCGGCTTTACCGCGCCTTGGCTCTTGCTGGCGCTCGCGGCGCTGCCTGTGCTGTGGATCCTGCTGCGCGCCGTGCCGCCCGCGCCGATCCGGCGGCGGTTTCCCGGTGTGGCGCTGCTTCTGGGGTTGCGCGACGACGACAGCGTGACCGACCGCACGCCGTGGTGGCTGTTGCTGCTGCGGATGCTTGCGGTGGCGGCGGTGATCGTCGGGCTGGCCGGTCCGGTGCTCAACCCGCGTGCCGATGGCGCCGACGCCCCGCGCGGTCCCATGCTGATCGTGCAGGACGCCAGCTGGGCCAGTGCGCGCGACTGGTCTGCGCAGATCGGCCTGCTCGATTCCCTTCTGGCCGAGGCCGGGCGCGCCTCGCGTCCCGTGGCGTTCCTGCGCCTCTCGCAGCCCGAACCGCCCGTCCTTCGCGCCGCCGAGGACTGGCGCAGCCGCCTCACCGGGCTTGAGCCCGCGCCCTTCTCGCCGACCCCCGCCATGAATGACGCGGCCCTCGCCGCCCTCGACACAGCGCTCGATGGCGGGCTGGGCGATGCGCTTGGCGCAGGCACGCTTGAAACCCGCTGGTTCTCCGACGGCCTCTCGCGCCCCGGCCGCGACGCTCTGCTTGCCGCCCTTGAACGCCAGGGCACCGTCACCGTGCATGAAAGCCCCGCGCCGGTGATCGCGCTGACCCCCGTCGTGATCGAGGACGGCACCGTGCAGCTGACCGCCCTGCGTGCCCGCGCCGGCACTGCGCGCGACATCACCATCGAGGCCCACGGCCGCGACCCCCAGGGCAACGCCCGCCTGCTGGCCACCCTGCCGATGCGCTTCGAGGATGACGCCACCACCGCCGATGGCGCGCTTTCGCTTCCCGCCGAACTGCGCGCCCGCATCACCCGGTTCCAGGTCGCAGGGCAGGGCACCGCGGGGGCCGTCACGCTGACCGATGACAGCCTCAAGCGCCGCGAAGTGGCGCTGATCGCCGGGCGCGAGGACCGCGAGGGGCTCGAACTCCTCTCGCCGCTGCATTACCTCGAACAGGCGCTTCAGCCCTCGGCTGAAATCCTGGACGGCGCGCTGCTCGATATCCTGCCCGCCAATCCCGACGTGATCGTCCTTGCCGATGTCGCAACCCTCGCCCCCGGCGAGGAAGAGGCCCTGCTCGACTGGATGGATCAGGGCGGCTTGCTGCTGCGCTTTGCAGGCCCGCGCCTTGCCGCCTCGGACGTGTCGCGCGACAGCGAAAACCCCCTGATGCCGGTGCGCCTTCGCGCCGGTGGCCGCAGCGTCGGCGGCGCGATGAGCTGGGGCGAACCCAAGACCCTCGCGCCCTTCCCCGAAGACAGCCCGTTCGCGGCGCTGGACGTGCCCCAGGACGTGACCGTATCGGCGCAGGTCATGGCGCAGCCCGATCCGGTGCTGGCCGAGCGGGTGATCGCGCAGCTCTCCGACGGCACCCCGCTTGTCACCCGCAAACGGGTCGGCGCGGGGCAGGTGGTGCTGTTCCACGTCACCGCCAATGCCGAATGGTCCTCGCTGCCGCTCTCGGGCCTCTTCGTGCAGATGCTCGAACGGCTCGCGGTTTCGTCGGCCGTGGCGCTGCCCGACCTTGCGGAAATGGAGGGCACCACCTGGCAGCCGGTGCAGGTGCTTGACGGCTTCGGCCAGCTTGAGGATGCGGGCACCCTGCCGGGGATCGCGGGCGAACGCCTGATTTCCGACGCGCTCGGCCCCGATCTGCCCCCCGGCCTCTACGAGGGGCCGGACCGGCGGCTGGCGCGCAATGTGATGCAGGCCGAGGATACGCTTGCGCCCAGCACATGGCCCGCGAGCATCCCCGTCGAAGGGCTGGCGCGCGCGCCCGAAACGCCGCTGGGTGGCTGGCTTCTGGGGCTTGCGGCGCTCCTGCTGCTTGCCGACATCATCGCGTCGCTGGCCCTGTCCGGGCGGCTGATGCCCGCCCGCGCCACCCGCAGCGCCGCCAGCCTTGGTCTCGCGATCCTCATGGCGTCGGTTTTCCTGCCCGACGGCGCCAGCGCCCAGGCCACGCCACCCGCCAGCGACAAGGAACTGCGCGCAGCCTCCGAAGTGGTGCTGGCGCATGTGCTGACCGGCGATGCCACGCTTGACGACACCGCCCGCGCCGGGCTCGAAGGGCTCTCGGAAACGCTGTTCTTCCGCACCTCGGTCGAACCCGCATCGCCCATCGGTGTCGATCTCGAAACCGATGACCTGGCCATCTACCCGCTGCTCTACTGGCCCGTCACCCCCGAACAGCCGCTTCCCTCGCAAGAGGCCTATGCAAGGCTCAACACCTACCTTCGCAGCGGTGGCATGATCCTCTTTGATACGCGCGACGCCAATGTCGCGGGCTTCGGTGCGTCATCACCCAACGGGCAGATGCTCCAACGCCTCGCCGAGCCCCTCGACATCCCGCCGCTCGAACCGGTCCCCGACGATCACGTCCTGACCCGCGCCTTCTACCTGTTGCAGGATTTTCCGGGCCGCCATTCGGGCCGCCCCGTCTGGGTCGAAGCCGCACCGCCCGATGCCGAAAAGATCGACGGCATGCCGTTTCGCAACCTCAACGACAACGTCACCCCGGTGGTGATCGGCGGCAATGACTGGGCCTCTGCCTGGGCCGTGGATTCGCGCGGCAACCCGATGCTGCCGGTGGGCCGCGGCTATGCCGGTGAACGCCAACGTGAACTGGCCTATCGCTTCGGGGTCAACCTCGTGATGCATGTGCTGACCGGCAATTACAAATCCGACCAGGTGCATGTGCCCGCACTTCTCGACAGGCTGGGGCAATGACGCCATGACCTCGACCATCGTCTTCGACCCGCTCCTGCCCTGGTGGCTGATCGCGCTTCTGGCGCTGGTGACGGCCTGTGGCATCGCGCTTGCGCTCGTCCGGGGTCTCTCGGGCTGGCCGCTCAGGGCGTTGGCGGGGGCCGTGATCCTCGCGGCGCTCACCGGCCCCGTCTACCAGCAGGAGGACCGCAAGCCGCTGACCGATATCGTGCTCCTGCTCGAAGACGAAAGCGCCAGTCAGCGCCTCGCCGAACGCGGCGAAACCACCGCCAGTGCCGCCGAAACCCTGGCCGCCCGGATCGAGGCCCGCGACAATACCGAACTGCGCCGCATCACCGTGCCCGACGGCACCGACAATGCCGGAACCGAGGCCATGACCGCGTTGTCCGAAGCCCTGGCCGAAGAACCGCGCGGCCGCATTGCCGGGGCGATCCTGCTCTCGGATGGCCGCATCCACGACATGGACCGCGCGCCCGACATGCCCGCGCCGCTGCACCTTCTGCATACCGGGCGCTCCGATGACTGGGATCGCCGCCTGCGCATCGACAACGCCCCCGCCTTCGCGATCCTCGGTGAAGAGGTCAGCATGACCCTCACCATCACCGACGAGGGCGCCGCCCCCGAAGGCGTCCGCGACGTGCCGCTCGACATCTCGATCGACGGTGACGAACCCCAGCGTTTCAACGTGCCGCTTGGGCGCGAGATCGAACTGCCCCTCAGCCTGCCGCATGGCGGGCGCAACGTGCTGCAATTCACGACGCCCTACGTGGATGGCGAACTGACCGACCGCAACAATACCGCGCTCGTGCAGATCAACGGCGTGCGCGACCGGCTCTCGGTCCTGCTGGTCTCGGGCGAACCCCATGCGGGCGGGCGCACATGGCGCAACCTGCTGAAATCGGACAGCTCGGTGGACCTCGTGCATTTCACCATCCTGCGCCCCCCGGAGAAACAGGACGGCGTGCCGGTGCGGGAACTCTCGCTGATCGCCTTTCCCACGCGCGAGCTGTTCCTCGAAAAGATCGACGATTTCGACCTGATCATTTTCGACCGCTACAAGCGGCGCGGCATCCTGCCCTCGATCTATCTCGAGAACGTGCGCAACTACGTCGAAAAGGGCGGTGCGGTGCTGATCGCGGCGGGTCCTGATTTCGCCAGCGCCGACAGCCTGTATCGCACACCGATCGAACCCATCGTGCCCGCGCGCCCGACCGCACGCGTGATCGAGGAACGTTACCGCCCCCAGGTCAGCGAACTCGGGCAGCGCCATCCGGTCACCGCCGGGCTGGAACAGGAATTCGACGGTGAATGGGGCCGCTGGATGCGCCAGATCGAGGTCGAACAGACCGCCGGCGACATGGTGATGACGGGCAAGGACGATCGCCCGCTGCTGGTGCTCGATCGTGTCGGCGAAGGCCGCATCGCGCTCCTGGCGTCGGATCACGCCTGGCTCTGGAATCGCGGCTACGAGGGCGGCGGACCGCAGCTCGAATTGCTGCGCCGCCTCGCGCATTGGATGATGAAGGAACCCGAACTCGAGGAAGAAGCCCTCTGGGCCGAAGCCACCGGCCAGCGGATGCGTATCATCCGCCGCTCGCTTTCGGGTGATATCGGTGACGTGACCATCACCAGCCCCTCAGGCGAAACCTTCGAGCGGTCCCTCGAAGAGGTCAGCCCTGGACGCTTCGAGACCCAGTTCGACGGCCCCGAGATCGGCCTCTACCGGCTCGAGAATGGCGATCAGAGCGCGGTGATCGGCCTCGGCCCCGCCGCGCCGGTCGAATTTGAACAAACCATCGCCAGCGCCGCCCCCCTCGCCCCGATGCTCGAACAGAGCGGCGGCGGCGCGCTCGCCCTCGAAGACGGCATGCCCCGCATCCGCGACGTGCGCCCCGGTCGCCCCGCCGCCGGGCGCGGCTGGATCGGCCTCACCCCGCGCGGCGCTTTCGAGACCGCCTCGGTGACGCAAACCGCGCTCCTCCCGGCTTGGGCAGTGCTGCTGCTGATCTCTGCGCTGGTCGTCGGCGGCTGGCTGCGCGAAGGCCGCCGCTAGGACCGCGCCCAGCCCTTCATCTGGCCCGAAATACCTCGGGGGGTCCGGGGGGCTGGCCCCCCGGCCTCGGACTGCAAAAAGGTGTCGCGCAGATTTCGTACAAAACCGCTGTACAAAACGGACGTTTCGTACGGTTTTTCTACTCGGTCTGGATCAGGACGGCGCGCGACTGCGAGGCGAATTCGCGCCGCAGGAGCACAAGGCAGGTGAACCCCACCGCGACGATCAGCGCCTCGGCGCCAAGCAGCCAAACCGTTGATGTCAAAGCGAAATAAACCGATCGCAGACCCCGGTTGAAGCTTCTCGCCGCGGTGATGTTGATCTCCCCCGACTTGGCCGCCCGTTTCTGGCACAGCGCATTCTCAGGCTCATTCGGCACCGCCGCCATCAAGACCGCGCAATACCCGAACAGCCGGTTCGACCACACGAACTTGAGGAATCCATTCGCCAGAAAAACAAGCAATACCAATACCTTGACTTCCCAAACGATGTTGGGATCGGCGCCCAGCGTCAGGTCTTCGGCGACCCCGATGAACCGCTCCATGTTGCCAAACAGCGCCAGGCAGCCACCGATCGCGATCATCGTCGCCGAAGCGAAGAACGACGTCCCCTGCCGCAGCGTGGCAAGGATCTGCGCGTCGAAGATGCGCGGCTGCCGCGTGATCATCTGGACCATCCAGTCGCGCCGATATTGCGCCATCAGAACAGATACCGAAGGGCGGGATTTCGGAGGGTTTTCAATGAAGTAGCCGATCACGATCCAGCTGCCGAACAGCAGGCCGACCGCCCAGTAATCAAGCGGCGAAAAGAGGCTGAGCCGATCCGTCCAGTCCATTCTTTCAGATTATCCTGCCGAAGAACAACTTGCCAGCCCCTCATGATTGGTTATATTTTATTACCAATAGGAGACGTTACATGGACATGCCCCCGCCCAACCCGGCGATTCTCGCGCGGAAATCCGAACTGGTCGCCCGCCTGCACCGCGCTCTGCCCAGCGACGCTGTGATCTCGGACCCCGCCGAAACCCGCGTTTATGAATGCGATGCGCTCACCGCCTATAAATGCGCGCCCATGGCGGTTGTGCTGCCGGGCTCCACGCAAGAGGTCGCCGAGGCACTGCGTATCTGTCACGAAATGAGCGTGCCGGTGGTGCCGCGCGGGGCGGGAACCTCGCTCGCCGGGGGCGCTCTGCCCAGTGCCGACAGCGTGATCCTTGGCGTGGCGCGCCTGACCGAAGTGCTTGAAACGGATTACGAAAATCGCTTCATCCGCGTTCAGACCGGACGCACGAACCTGTCGGTCACCGGCGCCGTCGAGACCGAGGGCTTCTTCTACGCGCCGGACCCGTCAAGCCAGCTTGCCTGTGCCATCGCGGGCAACATCGCGATGAATTCGGGCGGCGCGCATTGCCTGAAATACGGGGTCACCACCAACAACCTTATGGGGGTCACGATGGTGCTGATGGATGGCACCGTGATAGAGCTCGGGGGCGCGCATCTCGATGCGGCGGGCTATGACCTCCTGGGGCTGATCTGCGGCTCCGAGGGGCAGCTTGGCGTGGTGACCGAAGCGACCCTGCGCATCCTGCACAAGCCCGAAGGCGCGCGCCCGGTGCTGATCGGTTTTGATTCGAACGAGGTCGCGGGCCACTGCGTCAGCGATATCATCAAGGCCGGGGTGCTGCCGGTCGCGATCGAATTCATGGACCGCCCCTGCATTCGCGCCTGCGAGGCCTTTGCCGGTGCGGGCTACCCCGATTGCGAGGCGCTGTTGATCGTCGAGGTCGAAGGGTCGGACGCCGAGATCGACGAACAGCTTGAAACCATTATCGAAATCGCCCGTGCTCATGACCCTGTCGAGCTGCGCCAGAGCAACTCGGCCGAGGAGAGCGCGCGCATCTGGTTGGGCCGCAAATCCGCCTTCGGCGCGATGGGGCAGATCAACGACTACATGTGCCTCGACGGCACCATCCCGGTCAGCCAGCTGCCCCATGTGCTCAAGCGCATCGGCGAGATGTCGGGGGAATTCGGGCTGGACGTGGCGAATGTGTTTCACGCGGGCGATGGCAACATGCACCCGCTGATCCTGTTCGATGCCAACAAGCCCGGCGATCTGGAGCGCTGCGAGGCGTTCGGCGCGGCGATCCTCAAGCTTTGCGTCGAGGTCGGCGGCTGCCTGACCGGCGAACATGGCGTGGGCATCGAGAAACGCGACCTGATGATCGACCAGTATGCGCCGGAAGACCTTGAAATCCAGATGGCGGTGAAGGATGTGTTCGATCCCGGGTGGCTCTTGAATCCGGCCAAGGTTTTTCCCCTGCAATCAAGCGCTGCCCGCAGGGACGCCGCAGCATAAGGGGGCGCTGCCCCCGTCGCCGCAAGCGGCGACTCCCCCGGAGTATTTTTGGCAAGATGAAGACAATGGAACCTGAAAGCGAGGCCGAGCTGGCCGCCATCCTGGCCGGGGCCGAAGCGCCGTTCCGGGTGCAGGGCGGCGGGACGCGCCCTGTTGGGGGCGCGCGCGACGGCGTGCCGCTGACGACGCGGCGCCTGAGCGGGATCACGCTATACGAGCCGGGCGCGCTGACCATGGTGGCGCGCGCCGGCACGCCGCTGGCCGAGATCGAGGCGACGCTTGCGGCCGAAGGGCAGCGGCTGGCATTCGAGCCGATGGATCATCGCGGATTGCTCGGCACCAGTGGAGAGCCCACCATCGGTGGGGTTTTCGCCGCCAATGTCTCGGGGTCGCGGCGCATTCAGGTGGGCGCGGCGCGCGATTTCCTGTTGGGGGTGCGCTTCGTGGATGGGCGTGGGCAGGTCATCCGCAATGGCGGGCGGGTGATGAAGAACGTGACCGGCTATGATCTTGTCAAGCTGATGGCGGGCAGTTTCGGCACGCTCGGGGTGTTGACCGAACTGTCCTTCAAGGTGCTGCCCGGCGCGAAAAGCGCGGGCACGGTCGAGATCACGGGCCAGGATGATGCCAGTGCCATAACCGCGTTGTCGCGTGCATTGGCCTCGCCCTTCGAGGTGAGCGGTGCGGCGCATCTGCCGGGTGGCGGCGACGGGCCGGCGCGGACGCTGATCCGGCTGGAAGGATCGCAGGCCTCGGTTGCCTATCGCGCCGGACGGTTGCAGGAGGCGCTGGCGCAGTTCGGCGATCTCGGGTTTGACCACGACGGTGAGGCTGTTGCCGGAATATGGCGCGACCTGCGCGACCTGCGGCGCTTTCACGGGCGCGACGGCGATGTCTGGCGCCTCTCCGTGAAGCCCTCGGACGCACCCGGTATCGTGGCCGCGCTGCCCGGTGCCGAGGCGATCTATGACTGGGGCGGCGGTCTTGTCTGGCTGCTGGTGCCGCGCGGCACCGCGCCCGCGAAGATCCGCACGCCGCTGGCAGAGACGGGCGGCCACGCGACACGCATTCGCGGCGAGGCGGGCGGCGGGACCTTTCAGCCACTGCCCGCGCCGGTGGCGGCCCTGCAGGAAGGGCTGCGCCGCAAGTTCGACCCGCGCGGATTGCTCAACCCCGGCCTGATGGACGGTCCGGCTCAAATGGCGAGCGACTGAATGAAGACGGAATTCACAGAAGAGCAGCTTCGCGATCCGGGCATCGCGCGCTCGAACGAGATCCTGCGGGCCTGCGTGCATTGCGGGTTCTGCACCGCCACCTGTCCGACCTACCAGGTGCTCGGCGACGAGCTCGACAGCCCGCGCGGGCGGATTTACCTGATCAAGGACATGCTCGAGAACGAGCGGGTACCTGACGCGAAGACCGTCAAGCATATCGACCGCTGCCTGAGTTGTCTGGCCTGCATGACGACATGCCCCTCGGGGGTGCATTACATGCACCTTGTCGATCACGCGCGCGACTATATCGAGCGCAATTACAAGCGGCCCTTCGGCGATCGCGCCCTGCGCTGGATCCTGGCGCGGATCCTGCCCTATCCCGGGCGGTTCCGGCTGGCGTTGCTGGGCGCGAAGATCGGGCGGCCTTTCGCGTTCCTCATGCCCGATGCGCGGCTGAGGGCGATGCTCGAGATGGCACCCAGGCAGGTGCCGCCGGTCAGCCGCAACGACGACCCCCAGAGCTTTGCGCCCAAGGGGCCGCGCCGCAAGCGGGTGGCGTTGATGACCGGCTGCGCGCAGCGTGCGCTCAATACCGATATCAATGATGCCACCATCCGCCTGCTGACCCGGCTGGGCTGCGAGGTGGTGGTCGCCGAAGGCGCGGGCTGTTGCGGGGCGCTCACGCATCACATGGGCAAGACCGGGGAAAGCCACCGCACGGCGGCCAGGAACATCCGCGCCTGGACCCGCGAGATGCGCGGCGAAGGGCTTGATGCGGTGGTCATCAACACCTCGGGCTGTGGCACGACCGTCAAGGATTACGGCCATATGTTCCGGGGCGAGGCGCTGGCCGAAGATGCCGCCGCCGTGTCGGAAATCACTATGGATATCAGTGAGTTGCTGATGAAGCTCGATCTGCCCGAGGGCGCAGACAAGGGGCTCAGGGTCGCCTATCACGCGGCCTGTTCGCTTCAGCATGGTCAGCAGATCAAGAGCTATCCCAAGGACCTGCTCAAGCGCGCCGGGTTCAGCGTGGTGGAACCCGCCGACAGCCACCTGTGCTGTGGCAGCGCGGGCACCTACAACCTGATGCAGCCCGAGATCTCGGGGCAGTTGAAGGCGCGCAAGCTGCGCACGCTGGCCGCCTGTCAGCCCGAGGTGATCGCCGCCGGGAATATCGGCTGCATGATGCAGATCGGGTCGGGGGCGGACGTGCCGGTGGTGCATACCGTCGAACTGCTGGACTGGGCCACGGGCGGGCCGATGCCCCCGGCGATGCGCCCCGGCCACAACGCCGGCCCGCAGGTGCCGAACCTGCGCGGCGCGCCCTAATTTCGCCCCAAACCGTTGCTAGCCAAACGGCCAGTATTGCCGGAGGGGCCATGCTCAGACATTTGATCATCTTCGTCGCCGTCTTCCTGGCGGGGGTCGCGGCTGCGCAGGACAGCCGCCTCGAGCGCCTTGATACCGGCGATGACGGGCGCGGCTGGGAGGCCGTGGGGCGGCTCGATATCAACGGGCTGGGGTTCTGTACCGGCGCGCTGATCGCACCGCGGATCGTGCTGACGGCGGCGCATTGCCTGTTCGACAAGGCAAGCGGCGCAAAGATCGACCCCACCGGGATCGAGTTCCTGGCCGGTTGGCGCAACGGCCGCGCCTCGGCCTATCGCCAGGTGCGCCGCGCGGTGATCCACCCGTCCTATGATTTTTCCGAGACCGATCCGGGCAATCGGGTGCGCAATGACATCGCATTGCTGGAACTGCACCACCCGATCCGCAACACCAGCGTCATCCCGTTCGAGACCGATATCCGCCCCCGCAAGGGGCAGCGCATCGGCGTCGTCAGCTATGCGCGCGGGCGTTCCGATGCGCCCTCGCTGCAGGAAGTCTGCGACGTGATGCTGCGTCGGCAGGGTGTGCTGATTACCTCCTGCGACGTTGATTTCGGGGCCTCGGGTGCGCCGATCTTTTCCTTCGAGGGGGGCGCGCCGCGCGTGGTCTCTGTCGTGTCGGCCATGGCCGAGATGGACGGGCGCAAGGTCTCGCTTGGCACGCAGCTTGAAGGGCCGCTGGCCGAGCTTTTGCCGATGCTCGACGAGAACAGCGCCACGCCACAACCCCGGCGCATGTTCACAACGGGCGACAGACGCGACACCGGCGCCAAGTTCGCCAAGCCATGACCAGCTGGCATCGCATTCTGGGCGCGGCGCTGTTCGCCGCTCTCCTTGCAAGCCCGGCGGCATCGCAGAACAGTGGCCTCATCCGTCTGACCGACCGAGACGACCTTTTCGGATGGGAGGCCGTGGGCCGCGTGGAGCAGGGCGCTTCGGGCTATTGCACCGGCGTCCTGATCGCGCCCGATCTGGTGCTGACCGCCGCCCATTGCGTCTTTGATCGGCAGGGCAACAGGATCGCCCCCGAGACCATGCGCTTTCGCGCCGGGCTGCGCGACGGCAAGACCATCGCTGAACGCGGCGTTGCCCGCCATGTCGCGCCCAAGGCCTATGACCCGCTGGGCGGGATGAGCGCTGAGAACGTGCGCAACGACGCGGCGCTTCTGGAACTGGAAACACCCATTCAATCCGCACTGGCCGATCCCTTCGTGCTGCATGGCGCACCGCGCGCGGGCCTGCGCCTCAGCGTCGTCTCCTATGGCCGCGACCGCGACTCCGCGCCCTCATGGCAGCGTGATTGCGGGCTCGAGGCATTCGGCGGGGGGCTGATGCAGTTCGACTGCGATGTCACTTTCGGATCATCGGGTGCGCCGGTTTTCACCCGTGACGGGCACCGCGCGCGCATCCTGTCGCTGGTCAGCGGCGGGTCGAGCGATGCCGATGGCACCACCGCCTATGGCATGGAGCTTCCCGCGCTGGTCGATGCGCTCAAGCGCGATCTGCGTGCCGCCAGACCGGCACAACCTGCAAATGGCGGTTTTCTGCGCGTGCAGGTGGGCGAGGGGCACCGCGCCTCGGGCGCGCGTTTCGCGCGGCCCTGACTCCGCGCAGGGGTCTTGAAAGCGCCGCGCGCGCATCCCAAATCAATTCTGCCCGACGCCGCTTTGCGGGTCGCGCAGTTTTTGCCTGTCCCTTCGGGAAGGCATCACATGAGGTATCGCTCAAAGGAGGATGACCAATGCGTAACTTCGACCTTGCGCCCCTGTACCGGGCCACCGTGGGTTTTGACCAGATCGCCGACATGATGGATCGTGTCCTTGCCAGCGACATGGGCCAGCCCACCTATCCCCCCTACAACATCGAAAAGACCGCCGATGATTCCTATCGCATCTCGATTGCCGTTGCCGGTTTCGCCGACAGCGATCTCAGCGTCGAGGTGAAGGATGGCGCGCTTGTCGTTTCTGCCCGTAAGGCCGAGGACGATTCCGCGCGCAGCTTCCTGCATCGCGGCATCGCCACCCGCGCCTTTGAACGCAAGTTCCAGCTGGCCGATCACGTCAAGGTCACCGGCGCATCCCATGCCGACGGGATGCTGCATATCGACCTCGTGCGTGAAGTGCCCGAGGCGCTCAAACCGCGCCGCATCGCGATCGCCAGCGGCGCTGGCAAATCGCGCGACAAGGATGTCGTCGATGCGGAATGCGTGAACTGATCACGCCCCGGACCTAAAGGGCGGGCCCGCCATCGCGGGCCGCCCACATCGTTTACATCATCCGCCGCGCTTTCAGCAGCGTGGCATCCTCGGGGCCGCCGATCAGCAACAGCGCGCCGGTCTCGTCGAAATCAAAACGCCGGACCTGTTCCAGCGCGTCCAGCAGGCGGCGTTCCTGTTTCATCAACGCATCGGGGCAGGCCATCAGCGTCGCACCCATCTGGCTGAATGACAGCCCCTCACCCGTCAGTTCATAGCCTCCGATAAACCGGTTGCAGCCGCTGGTCCCCGCCACGCGCCCGCCCGCGTCAAAGCTGATGGCGGGGGCGGATCTGTCGACGATTCCCGCACCGCCCATGTCCTCGATCTGCCATTCGCCGCCGGTCAGAAGGCTGGCGGGGTCGCCGCCGCATCCGCGCAGTACACGCTCGTCCAGCGCCAGTGCGGCGTGATGCGGATGCGGCATTCCGGTGGCGTCGTCGCGGCACAGCCTGTCCTCCAGCGTCAGGCGCGCGCCAATCCCCTGCATGTCGAACACATACGCCCCCGGCGTGACCTCGGGTTCGGGCCGCAGGGCGCTTCGCTTCAGTTCGCCATAATCGGCGATCAGTTCCACCTCGTTTTCCCCGATCCTGACCTGCCAGCCCGGCTCGTTGCCGCCTGCGCGATAGGGCTGGGCGCTTTCGTCGATCCGGGTGCAATCGGGCATCTCCTGTCCCTCCACGGTCAGCATGCCGGCGTCGCCCTTCGACCAGAACTCGGTGCTGCTGTTCCCGACCGCCTCAAAGCGCGCGCCGGATGCTGCCCTGACCTGCTCCATCTCGATGTCGCGTCCGTCGACACGCAGTATCGCGCGCTCACCCAGCACGCCGAATTCAACTTCGCTACCGCCGCAATCGTATCGCGTGGCAAAAGCCAGCGGCGTGACCTGACTCAGCCTCAGTGCGCCGAGGTCAACTGCCTCATCGCCCGCCTTGAACGGCACGTCCTCGACCAGCCATCGCGGCTGCCCAGCGATGCGGATCACCGCGCCGACCCGGCCCGACAGCTTCGCCGGGACATCCAAGCTGAAGGGGATCGGCACCTGCCGTCCCTCGGTGCCGAACTGGACCTCGCCAAGGATCGTGCCGAAGGCGCCCGTCGCCGCCACCGTGACCGAGGCGTCGTCGGGCAGGGCGATCTTCTGCATGTAGCTCAGCGATCCGCTGATCGTGCGGGGCTCCTCCTGCGCGCTGCCCGGCTGGCCTGCAAGGGTCAGGGCCATGGTCAGCGCAAGGGCGGGGAGGGTGGCGATAAGACGGGTCATGATGGTCGGCTCCTTCGGGTCTTCGGGCACGGTGCCAGTCTATCCTGATCGGGCCATTGCGGGCGAGGGCAACACGGCGTCACGCGCAAAAAACCGCGCGCCCTGTTAGGGGGCGCGCGGCTGTGCTTGATACCGATGTGATACCGACGTTTTACCGGTGCGATACCGAAGCGGGTTTTGCCTTGTTAACCAGAGGCTTGACCCCGATTCGGGCTCAGACGCTCATGCAGATGTATTTCATCTCCAGGAACTCATCGATCCCGTGATGGCTGCCCTCGCGACCAAGCCCCGATTGCTTGACCCCGCCGAACGGCGCGACCTCGGTCGAGATGATGCCGGTGTTGACCCCGACGATCCCGTATTCCAGCGCTTCGGCCACCTTGTAGACCCGGCTCAGGTCCTTGGCATAGAAATAGCTGGCCAGACCGAAGATCGTGTCATTGGCCATCGCGATCACGTCGTCCTCGTCCTCGAACTTGAACAGCGGCGCCAGCGGGCCGAAGGTCTCGTCGGTGGCGAACTGCATGTCCTGCGTCGCACCGGTCACGATGGTCGGGGGCAGGAAATAGCCCTCGCCCTGCACCGGATCGCCGCCGCCAAGGATCACGCTGGCGCCCTTGGATTTCGCGTCGGCCACGTGTTCCTGAACCTTTTCAATGGCATCCGAGTTGATCAGCGGCCCAAGCGCCACGCCTTCATCGAGTCCGTCGCCCATCTTCAGCTTGCTGACGGCGTCCTTCAGTTTCTCGGCGAAAGCATCGTAGACACCGGCCTGGACATAAATCCGGTTGGCGCAGACGCAGGTCTGGCCGTTATTGCGGAACTTGCACATGATCGCGCCCTCGACGGCGGCATCCAGATCGGCGTCGTCGAACACGATGAATGGTGCGTTGCCGCCCAGTTCCATCGAGCATTTCATCACGCTGTCGGCGGCCTGGCGCAGCAGGATACGCCCCACCTCGGTCGAGCCGGTGAAGGTCAGCTTGCGCACGGTCGGGTTCTCGCAGAACTCCTTGCCGATCTCGGACGAGCGCGACGAGGTGACGATGCTAAACACGCCCTTGGGAATGCCCGCGCGTTCGGCCAGAACTCCCAGAACCGTTGCGGACAAGGGCGTTTCGGCTGCCGGGCGTCCGACAAAGGCGCAGCCTGCGGCCAGCGCGGGTGCCGCCTTGCGGGTGATCATCGCGTTGGGAAAGTTCCAGGGCGTGATCGAGGCCGCAACCCCGATGGGCTGCTTGATGACGGTGATGCGCTTGTCGCGCTGGTGGCCGGGAATGGTCTCGCCATAGATGCGCTTGGCCTCTTCGGCGAAGAACTCGACAAAGCTGGCGCCATAGGCGATCTCGCCCTTGGCCTCGGCTAGCGGCTTCCCTTGTTCGGCGGTCAGGATGATGCCCAGATCGTGCTGGTTTTCCATCATCAGGTCGAACCATTTGCGCAGCACGGCCGCGCGTTCCTTGCCGGTCCAGCGCGCCCATTCCTTCTGCGCGGCTTCAGCCTCGGCAATGGCCTTGGCCACCTGCGCGCGGCTCAGGTCGGCCACATTGGCGATCACGTCGCCGCGTGCGGGGTTGGTGACCTCGAACGTGCCGTGGTCGCCATCCGCCCATTCCCCTGCCAGATAGGCCTGTTCGGCCAGCAGGCTTGGGTCCTTGAGTAGCGATTTCAGGTCGGTCTTGGTCATGGCGTTTCCCCTTTTCGGATTGGTCTCGCAAAGGCAAACCATCTTGCGTTAGGCTTGTCCAGCCTAACCAGCGGGATATTGCGATGGAACTGGACGATGCCTATGCAAATGCGGCCCATATCGCGGGTGCCGATGCCTATCCGGCCCGTTGGGCGGCAAAGGCTGCGGCCTTTCGCGAGGCCATGAGCGAGACCGGTCATGCCCGGCTGGACTATGCCCACGGGCCGGGCGCGCGCGAGGCGCTTGACCTCTTCCTCCCAAGGGGGGAACCGACCGGTCTCTGTGTCTTCGTGCATGGCGGTTACTGGCTCAGGTTCGACCGTTCCTATTGGTCGCATCTGGCCGCTGGTGCGCTGGCGCGGGGCTGGGCCGTGGCGATGCCCTCATATGATCTTTGCCCGGATGTCACGATTGGCAAAATTACCCGCCAGATCGCCCGCGCGGTAACCACGGCAGCGGCTGAAATCTATGGCCCGATCGCTTTGGCGGGTCACTCCGCCGGTGGTCATCTGGTGGCGCGCATGGCGGTGGCAGGCGTGCTGCAAGATGACGTGGCGATGCGCATTCGCAGTGTCGTGCCGATCTCGCCGGTTGCTGATCTACGCCCGCTTCTCAAGACCTCGATGAATGCGCAGCTCGGGCTTGATATGGCGGCGGCCCGCGCCGAAAGCCCGGTGTTGATGCAGCCGATGGATATCCCGGTGACCGTCTGGGTCGGGGCGTCGGAACGTCCAGCGTTTCTGGATCAGGCGCGTTGGCTGGGCGAGGCATGGGAATGCCCCGTGGTCGAGGCCGAGGGCCGCCATCATTTCGACGTGATCGACGCCCTGGCCGACCCCGACAGCAAGATGGTGCAAGCGCTTATCGGCTGAGCGAAGACCAGGCGGGCAGGGTATCGCCCGGCGCGGGCGCCGCCAGATAGACGGCGCGGGCAATCGCGCGCGCCATGCAGGTCGCCGCCGCATGGCCGATCGCCAGGCTGTCTGCAACCTCGTTCTTCAGCGATCGCGCGCCGGTCGCGGCTGCAAAGATCAGATCGCCATCCATCGGCGTATGCGCAGGCACAAGGGCGCGCGCCAGACCGTCATGCGCGGCGGTGGCCAGCCTCGTGCATTGCGGTTTCGTCAGCGCCGCATCGGTCGCAACGATGCCGATGGTGGTATTGGCGTGCTGTGACAGCTTGGTTTTCGGCAGGTCGGGATATGGATAGGCAGGCGCAGGCCCGAGGCCGCCGAACTCGTCGCCGATCTCGAACGGAGCGGCCCAGAAATGTGGCCCATCCGCCACCGTGGCCGCGCCAAGCGCATTGACCACCACCAGTGCGCCTACCGTGACCCCGGACTCCAGCACCATCGACGCCGAGCCAAGCCCGCCTTTCAGATTGGCCGTGGTCGCCCCGATCCCCGCCCCCGCAGAGCCAAGAGCGAAGTCCGCCCCGACCGCCGCCAGCGCCTCTGCGCCAAGGCGTTTGTAGGGGTTTTCGGGCCAGTCCTTGTCACCGCCATTCAGCAGGTCGAAGATGATCGCGCCGGGCACGATGGGCACCCTCTGGTCGCCCACGGCAAAGCCGCGCCCCGCAGCACGCAGCGCATCCGCCACGCCCGAAGGCGCATCAAGACCAAAGGCCGAGCCCCCCGACAGCACCAGCGCGTCGACCTCGCTCACGGTCTTGTCGGCGGCCAGCAGGTCAGTTTCCCGGCTTCCCGGCGCGCCGCCCATCACATGCACCCCGGCGACGAAGGGCGCATCGCCCAACAGGACGGTGGCGCCGGTTCTGACCGCCGCATCATGGGCATTGCCCACCATCAGGCCCGGCACGTCGGTAATCAGGTTTCTGGGTCCGGGCAAGGCGCGCATTGTGGTCAAAATCCTCTGAAGGTGTCGCAAACCATCTTGCCAGAACCGTCAGGATCAGCAAGGAAGGGTTCGGGCCGGGGCGATGGCGTCGCTCCACGGGGCCGGCAATCCAACCGTCCTGAACGCCGGGACCTTTCTTGTCGAAGGAGGGTCGTCATGACTGCACGTCCTGAAATGTATCGTTTCCACAATGGCGAAAAGGCCAAGCTGCCCTTTGCCGAAATCGAATATGAAGCCCGCCTCAAAGGGTTGCGCCAGATCATGGACGATGCCGGCGCGCAGGCGGTCGTCTTCACCTCGATGCACAATATCGCCTACTACAGCGGGTTCCTTTATTGCGCGTTCGGGCGCCCCTACGGCCTTGTGGTGACCGACACCGACTGCGTGACGATCAGCGCGGGGATCGACGCAGGGCAGCCCTGGCGGCGCTCATATGGTGACGCGATCACCTACACGGACTGGCAGCGCGGCAATTTCTGGCGTGCGGTCCTGTCGGTGGCCGGGGAAAACCGTGTAGTGGGTTACGAGGGTGATCATCTGACCCTGCAACAGCGCGATGCGCTCGAGGATGTGCTGAAGCCGCTGACGATGGTCGATGTCGCCGCCGCGACCATGCGCCAGCGCCTGTGGAAGTCCCCCGCCGAGATCGCGTTGATCCGCGAAGGCGCGCGGGTGGCCGATCTTGGCGGCTACGCGATCCGCGAGGCGGTGGCGGAAGGCGTGCGCGAGATCGACGTGGCAATGGCCGGTCGCGACGCGATGGAACAGGAGATCGCCCGAAGCTTCCCCGACGCCGAATACCGCGACACCTGGGTCTGGTTTCAGTCGGGGATAAATACCGATGGCGCACACAACCCGGTGACCGCGCGCCGCCTCGAACGCGGCGATATCTTGAGCCTCAATACCTTTCCGATGATCTCGGGCTATTACACCGCGCTCGAGCGCACCATGTTCCTGGGCGAGGTGGACGATGCCAGCCTCAGGATCTGGGAGGCCAATGTCGCGGCGCATGAATACGGTATATCGCTACTCAAACCGGGGATCAGCTGCGCCGAGGTGACCCACGCGATCAACGCCTTCTTCGAGGAACGCGACCTCCTGCAATACCGGACCTTCGGTTATGGCCATTCCTTCGGGGTGCTGAGCCACTATTACGGGCGCGAGGCCGGTCTGGAACTGCGCGAGGATATCGACACGATCCTTCAGCCCGGCATGGTGATCAGCATGGAACCGATGCTGACCCTGCCCCAGGGACAGCCCGGTGCAGGGGGTTATCGCGAGCATGATATCCTGGTGATCACGCCCGACGGCAACGAGAACATCACCGGCTATCCCTACGGACCGGACTTCAATGTGATCGGTTGAAGCCCCTCCGGGCGGCCCGTGTGGCCGCCCGTCACCCGGCATGCTGTCATTGCGCCGGGGCGGATCAATCCTTATTCAGGTGCAAATGGTTACAGACATGGGCGGGGCCTGAATGCTGGCATTTGTGCGACTCGTGGTGTTCGGCTTCATTGCCCTGACGGTCATCTACGTGGCGATCTCGCTCTGGTCCCGCGCGGTCCGGCGCGGAAAACTCGAGCGCGAATGGGAGGAAACGGGTAGGCCCGGCGACAAGGATACCTATATCGAGACAGGGATGACCGACTACGAGCATTCGCTCAGGCGCAGGCTGATCCTGCTGGTCTATGTCATCCCGGTCACCGTGATCGCGGTGATCATCTATGTGACGAATTTCATGTGAGGGGGCCGGAATGGTCTATGTCAAATGGGGATTCTGGGGGCTGTTCTGGCTCTTGGTGGTGGCGTTCCTGCACTACACGCTGCCGCAGCACGATATCGGCCGGATCACCGACACCTACGAAAAGCGCGTCGATCCGGGGGACAACTCGTTGTTCTGGTCCGGGGCCGACACCGGCGAGGACATGACCAGCACCAATCGCGACGTGTTCTTCATTCAGACCTTCCGCACCAATGACAAGCCGATGATCTATCGCAACGAGGATACCGGCTGGGGTTGGCCGCCCTACTTCAAGTTCGATACCTCGAACCTTCAGGCCGAGGCTTCGGATCTCATTTCAAAGAAGAACGCCGCCAGTCCGCAATGGGTTGTCGTCACGCATTACGGATGGCGCAACGAGTTCCTGTCGATCTATCCCAATGCGGTCGCGGTCGAGGCGGCCACGGGGCCGGATCAGCGGATCATCCCGTGGTTCAACATCATCCTGTTGACCCTGCTTGCCGCTTTCGCCTGGGGTACTCGGGTGCGCTGGAAACGCTTTCGCGCCAACCGGCTCGATCCCAAGATCGCACAATGGACCGGGCAAGACGAATAGTTGCCCGGCGGCGTCCCGCGCCGCCCGTTCAGCGCTTGCCGTAGTAGAGGCCGACCACATGCTCGGCTTCTGCAAAGAACAGCCAGCGCGAGGCGGCGATTCCGGCCAGGTGCGACACCACCGCCAGAAACGCCATCAGATGCGTGAACGGCGCCAGCAGAAGCACCACCGGCAGCGCGTATCCCAGGATCAGCGCGATGATCCGCAGCTTGATCGAATGCCTGCGCCCGACCACGTGAACGAATTCACGCAAGAGGTAGTTGGTCCCGGTATGGGGTGGCTCGAAGGCGCGCACCGCGCCGATATCGCCAAGCTGCGTGGCGCTGGCCATGTCGGTGCCGCTCCGGCTCAGGGCCATGTCGCCGCGCACCCACCACAGCACCTGAAGCACCGCCGCCACCGGTAGCAGGATCAATGCCGCCAGGGCTTGCCCGGCCAAAAGCGCGCCGCCCGCCAACGCGATCGCCAGCATCAGCGCCGGCGTCAGCGGTGTTTTCCAGCGCGGCACGGTCTTGAGCTGCCCGTAGATCATCGAGGTGCAATAGACCGTCAGCAGCGACAGCGCCGCGCCCAGCCACCCAAGGGCGGTCCATTTGGCGCCAAGAAACACCAGCCCTGCACCATAGAGCGCCATCACGATCAGCGCCGCGACGCTGACCCATGCCTCTCGGCTCAGCCAGCTCGTCCGCCATTGGGTGAACGCCTTCAGAGCCCGTTCGGGATGCCCGAGGTGAAACGTCGAGGCCATGAGCCCGCCCACGGCCAGCGCATAGGCGATCGCGAAAAAGGCAAAAGCCACCCATCCCGTGACAAAGGGAAACCCCATGCCCAGCCAGACAAGAAGCCCGAACCCAAGCCCGGAAAGCGTGGTGAAGATGATGACAGAAGGGGCGGGATGCATGTCAGAGTTTCTCCAATGCCTTGTCGAGCCAGCCGATGAAGCCCTTCGGCTCTTCGGCTACCGGCTTCAGGAATGGCGCCAGCACGTCGATATCGCCTTCGGGCTGCGCTGCGGGGCGGTCCATTTGGTCCTTGGGGCGTGGCGGCAGGTATTTGTTGACCGGTTTCGTGCCTTGCTCGGGCATCAGGTCGACACCGCCTCGCGCCTCGACCAGCTGCGACACGTCGCTGTCCGGGTCTCCCAGGTCGCCGAAATGCCGCGCCCCCGCCGGGCAGGTGCGCACGCAGGCCGGCACCCGGTCTTCCTCGGGCAGGTTTTCGTTATAGATGCGATCGACGCATAGCGTGCATTTCTTCATGACGCCTTCGGCCGCGTCCAGTTCGCGCGCGCCGTAAGGGCAGGCCCAGGCACAGAGGCCGCACCCGATGCAGTCAGTCTCGTTGACCAGAACGATCCCGTCCTCGACCCGCTTATAGCTGGCACCCGTAGGGCAGACGGTGACGCAGGGCGCGTCCTCGCAATGCAGGCATGATTTCGGGAAATGAATGAGCTGCGCAGTGCCCTGCTCGGGCTGAACCTCGTAGGAATGCACGCGATTGAGGAACGTGCCGGTGGGCGCGCTGCCGTAAGGGTCCTGATCCGATAGGGGTGCACCGTAGTTCTCGGTGTTCCAGCCCTTGCAGGACACCACGCAGGCATGGCAGCCGACGCAGGTGTCCAGGTCGATTACAAGGCCGAGCTTCTTTTCGGTGCGGTCTGGCAGCTGTGTCATTTGCCCACCTTCCATTCCAGATGATCGGGGCCCTGGCCCACCGGCGAGTGGATCGGCGGCAAGCCGGGCTGGCTTTCGGTGGGGGCGGCCACCTTTTCGATCTTCACACGCAGGTCGAACCATGCCGCCTGCCCGGTGATCGGATCCGAATTGGCCCATCTCAGCCCGTCGCCCTTGGCCGGCAGCAACTCGTGAATGAGGTGGTTCAGAAGGAAACCCTTGGTCGCTTCGGGCGCGTCCTTGTCCAGCGCCCAGGCCCCCTTGCGCTTGCCGATGGCGTTCCAGGTCCAGACCGTGTTTTCGTTGAGCGCGGCCATATGCGCCACGGGAACGGTGATTTCGCCATGTGCCGAGGTGACACGCGCCCAGTCACCATCGGCAAAGCCGTTCGCCTCCCAAAGCCCGGTCGGCAGGTAGAGCGGGTTATGCCCGTGGATCTGGCGCAGCCACGCATTCTGGCTGCCCCAGCTGTGATACATCGCCATCGGCCGCTGCGTCAGGGCGTGAACCGGGAACTCTTCGGTATCGACGCCGCCATCCTCGAATGGCGGATACCAGATCGGCAGCGGGTCCAGTGTTTCGCGGATGCGTTCACGCAGGTGGTCCGGAGGCTGGCGTTCGCCGTGGCCCTCGGCAGCCAGCTGGAAGCGGCGCAGCGGCTCGACATAGAGGTCGAAGATATAGGGCTGCGGGCTGTCAAAGATGCCCAGCTCCACCGCCCAGTCCTGATAGGCCATGTTCCACGGTTTGTAGTAGCTGGCCGCGTCGGGGATGTGTTTCACGAAGAAGCCGCCATTCTCGATGTAGCGGTCCAACTGCTCGGGATTGGGCGCGCCGCGCCCGTGGCTTGGGCCGGTCTCGCCCTTGCGCCAGCCCGCCAGCGGGCCGATGCCCGGCTTGCGCTCGTGATTGGTGATGTAGTCGGCGTAGTCGGCGTATTTCTGGCTGCCATCGGCATTGACGAAGCCCGGCAGGCCCAGCCGTGCACCAAGATCGCACAGCGCGGATTGAAAGCCGCGCACATCGCGGTCGGGTTCGACCACCGGCCAGCGGATCGCATCTGCCGCAGCATCCGCCTCGCAGATCGGGCGGTCCAGCAGGCTGATGCAGTCATGGCGCTCCAGATAGGTGGTATCGGGCAGGATCAGGTCGGCATAGGCAACCATCTCGGAACTATACGCATCCGAATAGATGATATGCGGGATGACATGCTCGCCGTTTTCATCCTTGTCCGTCAGCATGTCGATCACGCCGCGTGTATTCATGCTGGAATTCCAGGACATGTTCGCCATGTACATGAACAGCGTGTCGATCTTGTAGGGATCGCCGGCATGGGCGTTCGAGATCACCATATGCATCAGCCCATGCGCCGACATCGGGTTTTCCCATGTAAACGCCTTGTCGATGCGCACCGGGCTGCCATCCGCCTTCAGCGCCAGATCGTCCGGCCCCTGCACGAAACCCAGATGCGGGCCGTCCAGCGGCTTGTCCGGTGTCACCGCGCTGTGCGGCTTGGGATGGGCGCTGACGGGCTTGGGATAGGGCGGCTTGAAGCGGAAACCGCCGGGAACCTCGACCGACCCCAGCAGGATCTGAAGCATATGCAGTGCACGGCAGGTCTGGAACCCGTTGGAATGCGCCGAAATCCCGCGCATCGCGTGGAACGCAACCGGGCGGCCCTTCATCTGCTTGTGGGTCTCGCCCCGGAAATCCGTCCATTCCTGGTCGAGCACGATTTCCTCGTCAAAGGCCACACGGGCCAGTTCGGCGGCAATGGTGCGGATCTTGTCGGCGCTGATGCCGCAACGCCCGGCCACGGCCTCGGGGGCGTATTGCGAATCCATGTAGCGTTCCGCGATCAGGTGCATGACCGGCTTGTGGGTGACACCCCCATGCCGGTAGCTGGCCGAGAGGTCGGGCTGCACGCCTTTCTGGTCGAACGGCGTCAGCTTGCCGGTCTTGCGATCGATGACCAGCGTCTTGCCGTCCTCGTCGCGCATCAGCAGCCCGTGCTCGGGGGATTCGGGGTCCATGTTCACCAGGACCGGCGCATTCGTGTAGCGTGCCAGGTAATCCAGATCTATCCGCCCGGCGCGCAGCAACTCGTGCACCAGCGACAGGATGAACAGCCCATCGGTTCCGGGGGTGATGCCGACCCAGTCGTCGGCCACCGCGTTATAACCCGAGCGGATCGGATTGACCCCGATCACCTTGGCACCGCGCGCCTTGATCTTGCCGATGCCCATCTTGATGGGGTTGCTGTCATGGTCCTCGGCGACGCCGAAGATCATGAACAGCTTGGTATGATCCCAGTCGGGCTGGCCGAATTCCCAGAACGCGCCGCCCATCGTGTAGATGCCGGCCGCTGCCATGTTGACTGAACAGAACCCGCCATGCGCGGCATAGTTCGGCGTGCCGAAGTTCTGCGCCCAATAGCTGGTGAAGCTCTGCGACTGGTCGCGCCCGGTGAAAAAGGCCAGCTTTTCGGGTGCTTCGGCGCGCAGCGGCGCAAGCCAGCCGGTGGCGATCTTCAGCGCCTCGTCCCAGCTGATTTCCTCGAATTCGCCCGAGCCGCGCGGCCCCACCCGCTTCATCGGTGCACGCAGCCGCGAGGGGGCGTTATGCTGCATGATCCCGGCGCTGCCCTTGGCGCACAGGACACCCCGATTGACCGGATGGTCCCGGTTGCCCTCGATATAGGCGACCTTGCCATCCTTCATGTGGACGTTGATGCCACAGCGGCAGGCGCACATGTAACAGGTGGTCTTGCGCACCTCGTCGGACACCTTGGGCGAGGTCTCGATCTTGGGCTGGTGATGTGTCATCGGGCGTTCCCTGTTTTGGCGTCGGTCACGGCGGGGCATCGTCTGACGTCCGACATGGCGGTTGCTTGAGGTCTGTCCGGGATCTCTGCCCCGGTTTTCGGATCAGGCGCGGGCCTGCAATACGGTCACTGCGATCATCTCGGTCACATCCTGCGCGACACAGCCGCGCGAAAGATCGTTGGCGGGTTTTGCAAGGCCCTGCAGAATCGGCCCGATGGCCGCATATCCACCCAGCCGTTGGGTCATTTTGTAGCCGATATTCCCGGCGTCCAGATTGGGGAAGATCATGACATTGGCATGCCCCGCCACATCCGAACCCGGCGCTTTGGAGGCCGCGACCGAGGGCATGAAGGCGGCATCGAACTGTAGCTCCCCATCGGCCTGCAAATCCGGGTGACTGTTCTTGAGGTGCTTCAGCGCGTCAGTGACCTTGGTCACGCAGGCATGGCGCGCGCTGCCCTTGGTGGAAAAGGACAGCATGGCGACTTTCGGCTCCTGGCGCATCAGCGCCCGGCAGGATGCGGCCGAGCTGGCGGCGATCGCGGCCAGTTCCTCGGGCGAGGGATCGATGACCAGCCCGCAATCGGAATACAGCATGGCGCGCGCGTCGCCTGTGGCGTGTTCGGGCGGATACATCAGGAAAAAGCTGGACACCATCGCGGCGCCCTGCGCCTTGCCGATGACCTGAAGGGCGGTGCGCACGACGTCCGAGGTGGTCGTCACGGCGCCGCTCACGGTGCCGTCGGCATAGCCCTGACGCACCAGCATCGCGGCATAGACCAGAGGGCTTTGCACCGCGGTCTGCGCGGCGGCCGCGTCAATGCCCTTATGGCGGCGCAGGTCGTGATATGCGGCGGAGAAATCTTCGGTCAGCGGCGATGTGGCGGGATCGTGGATCTCGATCCCGTCACCGTCGCTGCCCCCTTCGGTGGCCAGCGCGGCGCGCACGCCCGCTTCGTCGCCCACAAGGATGATACCGGCGATCCCGGCCCTGCGCGCCGCCAGCGCCCCCGCTACCACGCGGGGGTCGCTGCCTTCGCTCAAGGCGATTTTCGCCGCCGGGGCCGGGTCTTGTGCAAGCACAAGGTCGACCGGCCTCGGGGTGGTTGCGTCGGGTGCGTCTGCCATCACACCTTCTGGGGCTTCATGTCGTTCTTGTCGATTCCGGCGACCTGAACGGGCTTCTTCATGGCGTCACGACGGAAGGGTTCGCCAAGCTCCTGGTTGATCATGGCTTCGATGAGCGTGGTCTTGCCATTCTCCATCTGGTCCTTGATCGCCTGGTTCAGCGCCTCGGTCAGCTCTTCCATATTGCGCGCCACGACGCCCTTCAGGCCGCAGGCCTGGGCGATGCCGGCATAGCTCACTTCCTGGTCCAGCTCGGTGCCGACGAAATTGTCATCGAACCACAGGGTCGAGTTACGCTTTTCGGCGCCCCACTGGTAGTTGCGGAACACGATCTGCGTCACCGCGGGCCATTCGCTGCGCCCGATCGCCGTCAGCTCGTTGACCGCGATGCCGAAGGCGCCGTCACCGGCAAAGCCCACGACCGGAACGTCCGGGCAGCCGATCTTCGCGCCAACGATCGCCGGCAGGCCATAGCCACAGGGTCCGAACAGACCCGGCGCCAGGTATTTGCGGCCTGCCTCGAACGAGGGATAGGCGTTGCCGATGGCGCAGTTGTTGCCGATATCCGAGCTGATGATCGCCTCGCGCGGCAATGCGGACTGGATTGCGCGCCATGCCATGCGCGGGCTCATCCAATCGGGCTTGTCGGCGCGCGCGCGCTCGTTCCAGGTGGTGCCGGGATCGTCATCCTCATGATCCATGCTGCTGAGCTGCTGCGCCCAACGGGATTTGGTCTCGGCGATCTTCGCCTTGCGGGCATCGCGCCCCGCGTCGCCAGCCGTCTCGGCAAGCTGTGCCAGGATGCCCTTGGCCACTTTGGCGGCATCGCCCACGATACCGACTTCGATCTTCTTGGTCAGGCCGATCCGGTCGGGGTTGATGTCGACCTGGATGATCTTGGCGTCCTTGGGCCAGTATTCCATGCCATAGCCCGGCAGCGTCGAGAATGGGTTGAGGCGCGTGCCAAGGCACAGCACCACATCTGCCTGCGAGATCAGCTCCATCCCCGCTTTCGAGCCGTTATAGCCAAGCGGCCCCGCGAACAGCGGATGCGAGCCGGGGAAGGCATCGTTATGCTGGTAGCCGACACAGACAGGTGCATCCAGACGTTCGGCCAGCGCCTTGCTGGCGTCGATCCCGCCATCCGAAAGGACGACGCCCGCGCCGTTCAGGATGACCGGGTTCTTCGCCTCGGACATCAGTTTCGCAGCCCGCTCCACCGAACCTTCGCCACCCGGCGAGCGCTCGAATTCCAGCGCCTCGGGCAGGTCGATATCGACCACCTGGGTCCAGTAATCGCGCGGAATGTTGATCTGCGCCGGACCCGACAGGCGCTTGGCCTGGGAGATCACGCGCGCCAGCACCTCGGCAACGCGGGTCGGATCGCGCACTTCTTCCTGATAGGCGACCATGTCCTGGAACAGGGCCATCTGCTCGACCTCCTGGAAGCCGCCCTGGCCGATCGTCTTGTTGGCCGCCTGCGGCGTCACCAACAGCAGCGGGGTGTGGTTCCAATACGCGGTCTTCACGGCGGTCACGAAATTGGTGATGCCGGGGCCGTTCTGCGCGATCATCATCGACATCTTGCCGGTCGCGCGCGTGTAGCCATCCGCCATCATCCCGGCGCTACCCTCGTGCGCACAATCCCAGAACATGATTCCCGCCTGCGGAAACAGATCCGAAATCGGCATCATCGCCGACCCGATGATCCCGAAAGCATGTTCGATCCCATGCCGTTGGAGTGTTTTCACAAAGGCTTCTTCTGTGGTCATTTTCATAGGAGTTCTCCTGAGCAGAGGGGGGTGTTGGGGTTTTGGGTTGGGGGGAAACTAGGCTGGGGGGGAGACAGGAAGTAGGGCCAGAATGCTTGCCATCATAGAGCCAGTCGGCGCAGGTGGGCCAGTTCTTCGGACAGGATCGCGATTCCGTCGGGGATGCGTTCGGAGGGGATCGAGGAATAGGCCAGGCGGTAATAGTTGCGTGGCGCGGCGGGGCCGCGAAAGAATGGCTGGCCGGGTTCGATCAGCACCGAGCGCGCGCGCAGACGTTCATCCAGCTCGGCGGTGTCGACGCCATCAGGCGCCCGCATCCAGATCGAGGAGCCACCGAACACGCCGCGCCCCTCGACGCCCAGCCCGTGATCCGCGAGGGCCTGTTCCATCACCTGCCTGCGACGGGCAAAGACCTGCCCCATCCTCCGGATCAGGCTGTCGTAATGACCAAGGCTCAGGAAATAGGCCGCGGTGCGCTGGATATGGCCCGGCGGGTGGCGCAGCACGCTGGCACGAAGGGCGCGGCATTCGCGGATGAACTGGCGCGAGCCCACCAGATACCCCAGCCGCAGACCCGGAAAGATCGACTTGGAAAAGCTGCCCACATAGATCACCCGCCCATCGGTATCGAGCGATTTCAGGGCCGGCAGGGGCGAGCGCAAGAAGGATATCTCGAACTCGTAATCGTCCTCGACAATGAGCGCGTCCATCTCGCGCGCCTTTTCCAGAAGCGCCTTGCGGCGGGCCATCGGCATGGTCGCGTTGGTCGGTGCCTGGTGGCTGGGCGTGGTGAAGATCACATCGGCATAGCGCGGCAGATCGGCGGGCGGCAGTCCGTCGCGGTCCACGTCGACCGAGGCAAGATAACAACGCGATTGCATGAGGATATCGCGCAGCGCGTGATAGCAGGGCTCTTCGATGGCGGCGGTGCGTCTTTGGGTCAGCAGGACCTGCGCGGTCAGCCACAGCGCGTTCTGCGCGCCCATCGTTACGAGGATCTCGTCGGGTTGGGCCAGGATGCCGCGCCGGGGCAGGGTGTGGCGCAGGATGAACTCGATCAGTTTGGGGTCGTCCTGATCGTAATAGTCGGTTGTCAGCGCCTGAAAATCCTTCTGCCCAAGGGCCTGAAGCGCGCAGTGCCGCCAGTTGGCATGATCGAACAGCGACGGGTCGGTCTGCCCGAAGACAAAGGGATAGCGGTAGCGCGACCAGTCCTGCGGCTTCTCGGGCGTGTTGCCGCCGGTAAAGCGCCGGCCCAATGCGCGCGACCAGTCGATCGTATCGCGCCCCGGCGCGCGGGCGTCGAATTCGGGCGGCTCGGGGGCGTTCTGGGACACGAAATAGCCCGAGCGGTCGCGCGCTTCGAGATAGTCGCTGGCCTGTAATTCTGTATAGGCCAATGTCACCGTGATGCGGCTGACGCCCAGATGGCGCGCCAGCTTGCGCGAGCTTGGCAGCTTCTCGCCCTTGCGAAAGCGGCCTGACAGGATGCCTTCGGCGATCATCTGCTGGATCTTCGCCTGAAGCGTGCCTTCGGCATCGGGATTGAGGAAAAAGGTTTCGACTGAAATGGCCATGCGGTCAGGATAGATTGGACTTATCCGCGTGGCAATCTGGTCTTATGCACGCAAGGCATGTATTTGCGCCCGCGCTCTGCGCGCCATGCGTGCGCGACGGCCGTTACCGGAGATTCGCCGGGGCTTGAATGGTGCGCCTTGCCGGGGGATGGTCGGGCAACGCGCAGGACAGGAGGCACATCATGATCGCCGTGATATTCGAGGTTGAACCGGCAGAGGGCCAGCAGGGGCCTTACCTTGACATGGCCGCCAGGATGCGCCCGCTGGCCGAACAGGTCGAAGGCTTTATCAGTGTCGAACGCTTCCAGAGCCTGACCACTCCGGGCAAGCTCTTGTCGTTGAGCTTTTGGGAGGATGAGGCGGCGGTGGAGCGCTGGCGTCAGTTGGAGGCGCACAGGGGCGCGCAGAAGGCCGGGCGCAACGAGATGTTCGCGGATTACCGGCTGCGGGTGGTCAGCGTGATCCGGGATTACGGGAAGCATGAGCGCGACGAGGCGCCCGAGGACAGCCGTGCGGTGCATGATGGCTGAAGGCCGGGCGAATCGGTGATATCGGTTTGATTAACAAGCGAAATCCGTGATCGGCATCGCGTCGGCATTGCATCGGTATCGCGTCGGTTTCCTGCACCGTGAACCAAGAGGTTAACGGGGCGCGCTCCCGTCACACGCCCCGAACCGTCAATGAATGGTTAACAGCGCAGGGTTCAACCGAGGGCGATCAACGCACCGGCCAGGCCTGTGGCGGCGCCCATCGCGCGCAGCACCAGCCCGGACCCGGCACGCAGCGCGCGTGCAAAGAGCAGCGCGACCGCCAGTCCGACCAGATGCAGCCCCGCCGTCGCCAGCGCGAAACCCGCGCCGAACTGAAGCGCCGCTGCGCTGCCCAGTTCGCCGCCATGCGCATGACCGTGAAACAGCGCCAGACCGGCGACCAGCGCCATCGCCCAGCCAGCCGAGGGGCGCAGCGCGAGCGCCACCACAAGGCCCAGCAGCATGATGGATGCCAGGATCATCGGCTCGACAAAGGGCAGGGGCATCCCGATCAGCGCCAGACCGAAACCGGCCAGCATCGCACCGACGAACGCCGTGGGCACCTGCCAGAGGGCGCGACCGCCGATCTGCGCCGCCCAGAGGCCGACCGCGATCATCGCCAGGACGTGATCGAGCCCGAAGAGCGGATGCGTGACCCCCGCCATGAACGAGCCGTATTCGCCGGGCGGCAGGTGGGCCGCGGCGGGCGAGGCGGCAAGGGAAAGGGCGAGAAGAAGGAAAAGTTTCGGTTTCATGTGGCTCCTGTTCATCTGGTCAGCCGGCGCCTCGGGATGAGTCGCGCCTGACCGCGAATGAGCCAGCCCCGGCGTGGGGGTGCAAGGCGAAACTGCGCCGAGCACCGCATTGCCCCGGCAAGAAAAAACCCCGGCATGCGAAGATGCCGGGGCAGGTGGGGAACCTGAATCTGTCAGGAAATCAACCGAAGACCTTGGTCAGCGCCTTGTCGGTTGCCTCGATGATCTGGTCGATATCGTCCTTGCGCGCGATCAGGGCGGGCGAATAGCACAGCGTGTTGTTGAAACCGGGGATCGAGCGGTTGGTCGCGCCGATCACCACGCCCTGCGCCATGCAGTCGCCGACGACCGCCTGCACCTGTTTCTCGGGGACGGGTTCCTTGCTGGCGCGGTCGGCAACCAGTTCGGCACCAAGGAACAGGCCCTTGCCGCGCACGTCGCCGATGACTTCATGCTTGTCCTTGAGCGCGTTCAGCTGGTCGAGCATGTAATCGCCCATCGCCACGGTGTTTTCGAGCAGACCCTCTTCCTCGATGATGGCCATGTTTTCCAGCGCCGCCGCCGGACCCGCCGTGCAGCCGCCGAATGTCGAGATATCGCGGAAGTAATCCATAGGATCGCTGGCGTCTTCCTTGAACATGTCGAAGACTTTTTCGTTCGTCACGCAGCAGGCGATCGCGGCATAGCCGGAGGCGACGCCCTTGGCCATCGTCACGAAATCGGGTTCGACGCCGTAATGCTGATAGCCGAACCATGTGCCGGTGCGCCCGATGCCGCAGACGACCTCGTCGATATGCAGCAGGATGTCGTATTTGCGGCAGATCTCTTGCACACGGGGCCAGTAGCCCGGCGGCGGGGTGATGACGCCGCCGCCCGCGGTGACGGGTTCGAGGCAGAGCGCGCCGACGGTATCGGGGCCTTCGGCCAGGATCACCTCCTCGATGGCGTCGGCGGCGCGCTGGCCGTATTCCTCGCCGGACAGATCCCATTGCGCGCGGTATTCAAGGCAATGCGGCACACGCACGAAACCGGGTGTGAAGGGGCCATACTGCGCATTGCGCTCATCCTGGCCGCCAGCCGACAGCGCGGCGATGGTGGTGCCGTGATAGTCGCGCTCGCGATACAGGATCTTGTGCTTCTTGCCGCCGTAACGCTTGTGCGCGATCTGGCGGACCATCTTGAAGGCTTTCTCGTTCGCCTCGGAGCCCGAGTTTGTATAGTAGACGCGGCTCATGCCCGGCATTTTCGAGATCAGCTTTTCGGAGAACAGCGCGCCGGGCACCGAACCCGCCGAGCCTGCGAAATAGTTCAACTTGATCAGCTGGTCGCGCACGGCGTTGGCGATGCGTTCGCGGCCATAGCCCACGTTCACCGTCCAGACACCGCCCGAGACGGCATCGATATGTTCCTTGCCGTGCTGGTCCCAGACGCGCATGCCGCGCCCCTCGACGATGATCCGGGGCTCGCCGGTCTCGAAGGGTTTGTGCTGTGTCAGGTGATGCCAGACATGCGCGCGATCGGCTTCGACGATCTTTTCGATGTCGTTGGGCAGGTTTCCGTCCATCATGAGATGCTCCATCAGGTTGCGCCGGTCTGGTCATTGGCCGCATGTATGGGGCGGGCCAGGGCCGGTTTGATCGAATTTCCACAATTGAGCCTCGAATCCGGTGTTTCGGATAGGGCCAGTTGACAGCTTTGACTATTGCCAAAATGCCCGGCGGGGGAAAGCCCTGACTGCTATATGCCGGGAAAGCCGCTGCAATTTCGTGCATCTTCCCCAAATGGCGATTTCATGAAAGCCGAAATCCTTGGGCAAATGCCACAAAAGCGTTGATCGGAGTCCGAATTTCGGCTCGGATAACGGGGCAATACAGATTGCGGATCGGATAAGTTCCTGCTGATGTAGCATGCGCGGCATCGCGCCGGGGGTGACCCGGACAGGACAGAAAAGAAAACCAAGGGGAGCAAAACTCACATGAAAATCAAGACAAGACTGATGTCGGCCGTGGCCGGGGCGGCCATGCTGGCAGGTGCCGGCGTTGCCAATGCTGAAGAGCTGACGGTCGGTTATTTCCTCGAATGGCCGATGCCGTTCCAATACGCCAAGGTTCAGGGAACCTATGACGAGGCGCTGGGCATGACGGTGAACTGGCGCGCCTTCGATACCGGCACGGCGATGAGCGCGGCGATGGCCAGCGGCGATGTGCAGCTGTCGGTCAGCCAGGGCGTGCCGCCCTTCGTGGTCGCTACCAGCGCCGGGCAGGACCTTCAGGTGGTCGACGTGGCCGTGTCCTATTCGGATAACGACAATTGCGTCGTTGCCGAGGCGCTTGAGATCGACAAGAACAATGCCGGTGAACTGGCGGGCAAGAAGGTGGCGGTGCCGCTGGGCACGGCGGCGCATTACGGCTTCCTCAAGCAGATGAACCATTTCGGCGTCGACCTCGCTTCGCTCGATATCGTGAACATGGCCCCGCCCGAAGGTGCGGCGGCGATCGCGCAGGGCGCGGTCGACATGTTCTGCGGCTGGGGCGGCAGCCTGCGGCGCGCCAAGGAGCATGGCAACGTCCTGCTGACCGGCGCCGAGAAGGAAGAGCTGGGCATTCTCGTCTTTGACGTGACCAGCGGCCCCTCGGACTTCATCGCCGAGAACCCCGACGTGGTCGCGGCATTCCTGAAGGTGACGGGCGACGCCAACGCGATGTGGGCCGATCCGGCCAACCGGGACAAGATGCTGCCGGTCATCGCCAAGGACAGCGGCATGGATGTCGAGGCCACCGCGGCCACCATCGACACCTTTGTCTTTCCGTCGGTCGAAGAGCAGCTGACCGCCAAATGGCTGGGCGGCGGCGCGCAGGAGTTCATGAAGGGTGTTGCGGATGTTTTCGTGGAGGCCGGCAGCATCGACGCCGCGCTCGACACCTATGAAAACAACGTGAATGTCGGGCCGCTCCAGCAGGCAGCCGGTCAGTAAGCGACCATCCCGAAGCGCGGATCCGGGCCATATGCGTCCGGGTCCGTGCGAATTGAGACCTCAGCAACCAGATCAACAACCAGAACGGGGGCGGGATGTCGACGCTATCAATCGAAAACATATCGATGCGTTTCGATCTGCCGGGGGGCGGCCATGTGCAGGCCCTCAAGGATGTGACGCTTGAACTGCAAAGCGGAGAGCTTCTGAGCGTGCTCGGCCCGTCGGGCTGTGGCAAGACCACGCTTCTGAATATCCTGGCAGGGTTCCTCGCCCCGACCGAGGGGCGGATCATGCTGGACGATCATCAGGTCAAAGGGCCGGATGCCGAACGCGGCATGGTGTTCCAGCAGGGCGCGCTGTTCGAGTGGATGAGCGTGCGCGACAATGTCAGTTTCGGGCCGCGCATGGCCGGGCGGAGCAAGGCGGATTACACGGATTCGGTCAATCACCTGCTCGAGGTGGTGGGGCTGAAGGATTTCAAGGACAAGGCGGTTTATGAGCTGTCGGGCGGGATGCAGCAGCGCGTGGCGCTGGCGCGCTGCCTGGCCAACGACCCTGACGTGATCCTGATGGATGAACCGTTGGGCGCGCTCGATGCGCTGACGCGCGAAAAGATGCAGGGGCTGGTGCTGAAGCTCTGGAAAGAGACCGGCAAGACCATCATCCTGATCACCCATTCGGTCGAAGAGGCGCTATTGCTGGGCGAACGCCTGTTGGTGATGGCGCCGCGGCCGGGGCGCATCCACAAGGAATATCGCCTGCCCTTCGCCGATGAGGGCGTCGGCAAGGACCTGCGCGAGGTCAAGAAGAACCCCGAATTCGGCCAGAAGCGCGAAGAGATCCTGTCGATGATCTGGGACATGGAAGAAGAGATCATGGGCCGCACCGAGGAGACAGCCTGATGACCCTTCTGCTCATATATATCGCTGTTTTCGCACTTTCGTTCTTTGTCGTGCGCAAGCTGCTGCGCGGCGCGATGCAGCGCAGGGATTTCACATCCCTCAAGACGGTGACCTTCGGCGATGAAAGCGCCGTGCGCCCGGACCGCTGGGCCAGTGTCATCTCGGTGGTGACGATCTTCCTGCTCTGGGGGGCGTTCACCGGCAGCCACTGGGTACCGATCCATGCGCCCGGCCCATTCGTGGGAGATACGCAGTTCACCTATACGCTGGAGGCCCCGGACGGCGCGCGGGACGATGCGACGGTTTATGCGCGCGTCTTCAAGGTGGGCGAGGCCGTGGAAGAGCCCGAGATCGAACCCGGCGACGGGTTTGCCAAGAACGATGCGATCACCGTGGGCGCGTGGCGTTCGGAATTGTTGTTGATGGACAAGAATGACGAAGCGAAGCGCAGCGAGGGTGCAAAGATCGTGGCGATCGACGGCAAGCCTGCCGGCCCCGGCGATACCGTAAAAGTCGCCGACGGCGAGGTGGCGATCACCTCCAAGGGGTCGCTCAATTTCAGCCCCGCCAAGGGGATGCAGATGGAGCCGATCTGGCTGCCCGCACCCGAGGCCGTGGTTGCCCGTGTCGGCGAGATCGCCAGCCAGGGCTATCAGAACTTCACCCTCTGGGAGCATCTCTACTGGTCGCTGTTCCGGGTGATCGTGGGCTTCTTCTTTGGCGCGCTGGTGGGGATTCCGCTGGGCTATGCGATGGGGCTGAGCGATTGGTTCCGCGGCTGGTTCGACCCGATCGTGGAATTCATGCGCCCGGTGCCGCCGTTGGCACTGATCCCGCTGGTGATCATCTGGGCCGGGATCGGTGAAAGTGGCAAGATCATCCTGCTGTTCCTGGCCGCACTGTGGATCATGACCATTTCGGCGCGCGCAGGCGTGTCGGGCGTGGCGATTTCCAAGGTGCATGCCGCCTATTCCCTGGGCGCCAGCAAGTGGCAGTTGATGCGCCATGTCATCATGCCCAACTCGCTGCCCGAGATCTTTACCGGGGCGCGGGTGGCGATGGGGGTCTGCTGGGGCACGGTGGTGGCCGCCGAACTCGTCGCCGCCGAAAAGGGTGCCGGCATGATGATCATGGTCGCGAGCCGGTTTCAGCTGACCGATATCGTGATCATGGGGATCATCCTGATCGGCATCATCGGCTATGGCATCGACATCCTGATGCGCAAGGCCGAAAAATGGCTGGTGCCGTGGAAGGGCCGGGTCTAGGGGGCGCTGCCCCCGTCGCGCCGGGGCGCGACTCCCCCGGGATATTTCGAAACAGAAGAAGGGGCCGGGTTCATTCCGGCCCTTTTCATGTGGTCAGGCGCGTTCGTCCTTGGGCGAGCCCATGACCACATATGAGGTGATGGCGTTCACCTGCGGCAATGTTCCCAGCACATCGGTGTGAAAGCTCTTGTAGGCGGCGAGATCGGCGGCCTCGACCCGCAGGAGATATTCCACCGCGCCGGTGATATTGTGGCATTCCACCACTTCGGGGGCGCGGGACATGGCGCGCTCGAAGGCTTCCTGGCTGGCCTTGGTATGGGCATTGAGCCCAACCGTGACATAGGCGGTGAAGCCGACGCCAAGCGCGGCGCGGTCGAGCACCGCGCGATATCCGGTGATCACGCCCGAGCGTTCCAGCGCCGCGACCCGGCGCAGGCAGGCCGAGGGCGAGAGCCCGACGCGCTCGGCCAGCTCGAGATTGCTGATGCGCCCATCGCGAGAGACTTCGCGCAATATATGGTCGTCGATATTATCCATAATGGGGAATCATTGCATAAAAATCCGAAAGACGCAAAAGAACGCAATTCAAATGCGCGGATGGGCGCATAGGATTGCGGCCATGACGCTCGAATTACTCCCTGCGCTGGTCGCATTCGCCTTTGTCACGGTCATCACGCCGGGACCCAACAACCTGATGCTGATGGTGTCGGGCGCCAATTTCGGATTCCGGCGCTCGGTGCCGCATATGCTTGGGATCGGCCTTGGCTTTCCGGCGATGGTCGCGCTGGTGGGGATCGGGGTGATGCAGGTGTTCGATCTGTGGCCCGCCAGCTATGCGATTCTGCGGGTGCTGAGTGTGGTTTACCTGTTGTATCTGGCGTGGAAGATCGCCAATGCCGCGCCGCCCAGCGAGGTGCAGGCGGGCGGGCGGCCCTTGACCTTTCTGCAATCGGCGGCGTTTCAATGGGTCAATCCCAAGGCCTGGTCGATGGCGCTTTCGGCGATCACGCTTTACGCCGCGAGCCGGGATCTGGTGGCTGTGCTGTGGGTGGCGGGGATCTATGTGGCCGTTTCGCTTGTGAGCACCACCAGTTGGACGGTGCTGGGCCAGCAGATGCGGCGGCTGTTGAAGAACCCGGCGCGGCTCAGGGTGTTCAACTGGGTGATGGCTGCGCTGCTGGTGGCGACGCTCATTCCCGTGCTATGGGCCGGGCAGGGCTGAGGGGAGCGTGATGGCACTGACATTGTTGCATACCGCAGAGCTGCATCGCGGCGCGTTCGATGCGCTGCGCGACCGGATCGCGCCGGGGGCGGAGTTGCGCCATGTGGTGCGGCCCGACTGGCTGGAGCGCGCCAAGGACGGGACGCCCGGCGATGTGGCGGCAGAGATCGCCGAGATGGTCGGTGCGGCGGGCGGGCCGGTTCTGTGCAGTTGCACGACGATCGGCGCGGCGGCGGAAGAGGCCGGGGCGATGCGGATCGACTGGCCGATGATGCAGGCGGCGGCGCGCAGGGGTGGTGCGGTGATGCTTGCCTATGCGGCCGAAAGCACGCTGGAGCCGAGCCGCGCGCTGCTCGAACGCGCGATCAGGGCCGAAGGCGGGACCGGGCCGGTTCACCTGCTGGCGCTCACGGAATTCTGGCCGCTGTTCCAGGCGGGCGAACACGAGGCCTTCGAGGCGGCCATCGCCGCCGCGATCCGGGCGGCGGTGCCGGATATCGAGGGGCTGGGCGTGGTGGTTCTGGCGCAGGCCTCGATGGCGGGGGCGGCGGAGCGTCTGGATGATCTGGGGGTGCCGGTGCTGGCATCGCCGGAACAGGCGCTGCGCGCGGCGCTTGGGGCGGCGCGCCCGACAGCTTGATTTGGATCAAGGATAACATTCCCGATTCGGCATGTAATCGCGGCGGGCACTTCGCTGCCCACGCGAATTCATGAGGATCACTGGCGTCCGGACCCTTGCAGGACCGACATGCCGGGACAGAGGCAATCGCCCGGTTGTGTCGGGGTATTGCGTTTCCTTCCACTTACAGCCCCGCGCCAATGGCCGGGGCTGTCTTTTCTCCTTGCCATGACTGTGCGATATGATTGCAAAACGGCGTCCGCGCGGCCATATATCGCCGCGTCAACCTTGGAGTGTGCGATGACCAATTACCTCGACTTCGAAAAGCCGCTGGCGGAAATCGAAGGCAAGGCGGAGGAGCTGCGCGCGATGGCCCGCGCAGGCGAGGGCGTGGATGTCGAGGAAGAGGCCGGTGCGCTGGACCGCAAGGCCGACGCGATGCTGCGCGATCTTTACAAGACCCTGACGCCCTGGCGCAAATGCCAGGTGGCGCGCCACCCCGACAGGCCGCATTGCCGCGACTATATCAAGGCGCTGTTCAGTGAATACACGCCGCTGGCCGGAGATCGCAATTTCGCCGACGATCACGCGGTGATGGGCGGGCTCGCACGGCTGGACGGGCGCCCGCTGGTGGTGATCGGCCATGAAAAGGGCAACGACACAAAGTCCCGGATCGAGCGCAATTTCGGCATGGCCCGGCCCGAAGGCTATCGCAAGGCGATTCGCCTGATGGAGATGGCCGACAAGTTCGGCCTGCCGGTGGTGTCGCTGGTCGACACGCCCGGTGCCTATCCCGGCAAGGGCGCCGAGGAGCGCGGACAGTCCGAAGCGATCGCGCGCTCGACCGAGAAATGCCTTCAGATCGGCGTGCCGCTGGTCAGCGTCATCATCGGCGAGGGTGGTTCGGGCGGCGCGGTGGCCTTTGCCACGGCCAACCGGCTGGCGATGCTGGAGCACTCGATCTATTCGGTGATCAGCCCCGAGGGCTGTGCGTCGATCCTGTGGAAGGATGCCGAGAAGATGCGCGAGGCCGCCGAGGCGCTGCGCCTCACCGCGCAGGACCTGACCCGGCTGGGCGTGGCCGACCGGGTGATCGAGGAGCCGCTGGGGGGCGCGCATCGCGCCCGCGAAAAGACCATTGCCAGCGTCGGCAAGGCGATTGAGTCCATGCTGAGCGAGCTGGATGGCAAGAGCCCCAAGAAGCTGATCCAGGACCGGCGCGACAAGTTTCTCAACATGGGCTCGAAGGGGCTGGCCGCCTGATCAGAGGCGCTGGCGGCGTTGATGGCGTGCCGGTCAGGGCGCGTCGCTGCGCGCCTGCACGCGCCGGATTGCCCACAGGGTCGCGACCGGGCCGATCAGCTCGAAGATCACCGTGGTTGCGATGGTCAGGCTGAGGATCAGGTCGGCATATTGGGGAAACTCGCGTGCCGCCACCAGCGCCATGCCCACCGCCACCCCGGCCTGCGGCAAGAGTGCGAGGCCATACCAGGGCCGCTCGGCGGGCGAGGACCCGGCCAGCGCGCCGCCCATCCAGCCCCCGGCAAGCCGTGCCACGATCCGCAGCACGACATAGGCCAGCCCGATCATGCCCAGCTGCGCCACCACGCCGATCTTCAGCGAGGCACCGGCCAGCAGGAAGAACAGGATCATGAACGGCCATTGGACATGCTCGATCTCGTGGAAGGCGCGGCCGTGGTGGCGGGCGAAGTTGGCGATGACGGCACCCGCCGTCATCCCCGCCAGCAGAAAGGACACCCCCGCCCAGATCGAGAGCCCGGCAGTCAGGAACACGATGCCCAGCCCTTCGGTCAGCATCGGCTCGCCGCGTCGCAAACGTCCGGTTAGGTAGGCCGAGGGCAGCCCGATCGCCGCGCCTAGCATCAGCGCGCCGCCGATCTCCCAGGCGGCGTCGCGCAGAAGATCGGGGGCAGCTTCGCCGCCAAGGCCAAGCGCCAGCACCACGAGCACGGAAAAGACGATCACGCCCCAGGCGTCGTCGATGGCGACGATGCCCTTCAGTTGATCGACGAACGGCCCCGAGAGGCGGCTTTGGCGGATCGTGTCCTGGGTGGCGGCGGGGTCGGTCGCCGTGGCGATGGCGCCCAGCACCAGCGCGACCGCCAGCGGCACGCCCAGCAGCCACAGTCCCAGCGCCACGATCAGCACCGTCGCCAGCACGATCATCGCTGACACCGACAGGATCGCGCGCCCGTGCCTGGCGAGATTGCCGCGCGTCAGCGCGTTGCCCAGCACGAAGGCCACCATCGTCAGCGCCGTCACCGACAGGAATTCATAAAGCGCCTGAACCTGCGGCGGGATGAGATCGAAGCCCGAGCCGCCCACCGCGATCCCGCAGGCCAGAAGCACCGTCACCCGCGGCAGCCTTGTGCGCCGCCCGATGGTATCCGCCGCCAGCCCCACAAGGAAAAGCCCGCCAAGCGCGATCAACAGGATGGGAAGGTCCATGCCGCTCAGGCCACCAGCATCCGCAGCCCCTGGGTCACGTCCGAGCGCACCGCAAGGCGCAGCCCCGGTTCGTCCCCGGCCTTGAGGGCGCTGATGATCAGGCGGTGATAATGCGGCGGGTCCTTGCGGCGCAGCCGTCCGTAAAGCGCGCGCATGGTCGGCCCCAGTTGCAGCCAGACGGTTTCGGCCATCGCCAGCATCGCCGGTGCCTGCGCACGCAGGTAAAGCGTGCGGTGAAATTCGAGATTGCGGCGGATATAGGCCACGGCATCCTGGCGGGCGATGTCCTCGGCGATGCGCGAATTGATGCTTTGCAGCCGTTCGATCAGCGCGATGTGGGCGCGCGGCAGGGCGCGGCTGGCCAGTTCCACCTCGAGCAGGGCGCGCAGGGCGGCCAGTTCCTCGATCCGGTCATTGCTCAGCTCCGGGGTCGAGACCCGGCCCGAGCTCGAGATCGTCAGCGCGCCTTCGGCCGACAGGCGGCGAACGGCCTCGCGGGCGGGGGTCATCGACACGTCGAATTCCGCGCCGATTCCGCGCAGGGTCAGCGGCAGGCCGGGGGCCAGTTCCCCATGCATGATTCGTCCGCGCAGCCCGCGATAGACGCGGTCATGGGCCGACGGGGCCGGATCGGGGCGCGGGTTGAGCAGCATTCGTCTTTTGTGATCACGAAATGCGCCAAGGTCAATCGCTCAAATGGGCAAATGGCGGCGCTCAGACGTCAAAGCGATAGCGATGCAGCCCGGTGCCATGGTCGCGCAGCCAGCGGCGCGGCGCCTGGTAATCGGGGCAAAGGTGCGCGACCACCGCCCAGAATGCGGGGGAATGGTTCATCTCGGCCAGATGGGCGACCTCATGCGCGGCAACGTAATCCAGCACCTCGGGCGCGGCCATGATGAGCCGCCAAGAATACATGAGCCCGCCGCCGCTTGAACACGACCCCCAGCGCGAACGCGTGTCGCGCAGCGTGAGCCGCGCATAGGGCCGTCCGAGCGCCGTCGCGTGACGATCCGAGGCTGTCGCCAGACGGTCGCGCGCCAGCCCCTTGAGCCAGGCCCTCAGCCGCGCCGGGGCGGCGGCACCGGGGCCGGGCACGGCGATCTCGTCGCCATCGCGCAGGATTCGCCGCCCCGTGCCGGGCACGATTCGCAGCAAGCGCCCCTCGACCGGGATGGTGGCGCCCATGGTCACGTCCACCGATTGCGGGCGCGCATCGAGCTGGGCGCGCAGCCAGTCTTCCTTGGTGCGGGCGAAATCGAGCGCCTCGCCCTCGCGCACGCCGTGCGGCATGGTCAGGGTCACGCGCCCGTCAAGGCGCGATACGCGCAGTGAAATCCGGCGCGCGCGCGGCGAACGGCGCAGCGTCAGCGCCAGAGGGGGGTTGCCCGGCAGGATGTGGTGGCCCATATGCCCTCCTGATCGACGGTATGCGCGGGGCTGCTTAAAGCCTTTGACACCTTTGTCGCGTTATGGCAGGTGGCGCTGACCGTCGACAAGACAGAAAGAGCCAAAGGGGATCACCCATGCCCAAGGAAGAATGGGGCGTCAAACGCGTTTGCCCGACCACCGGAAAACGGTTCTACGACCTGAACAAGAACCCGATCGTAAGCCCCTATACGGGCGAGGTCGTCGAGATGGACACCGGCAAGAGCCGGTCGATCACCGCCGATGAGGAAGACGCCGAAACCAAGAAGATGAAGTCCGCCGAGACCGACAACGACAGCGAAGTGCTGGACGATGATGATGTCGACGTGGATCTCGGGGATGACGTTCTGGACGATGACGACGAGGACAGCGTGTCGCTCGACGAGATCGCCGACGTCTCGACCGAAGACAACGAAAGCTGAACGCGAAAAGGCGGGATTTTCCACTTGATCCCGCCTGCCGCTTTGCCTAGATAGCGGCGAATGACGGGCCCGGCGCCCGTCAGATGGGGCCTTAGCTCAGCTGGGAGAGCGCTTGCATGGCATGCAAGAGGTCAGGGGTTCGATCCCCCTAGGCTCCACCAAATCTCTCATTCAGATATGTCATCTCATCGCGCCGTTTTGGCGGGCGTTGTGCTTGATGTTGCGGGCGTGATTTCCGTGGCAGGGCCGGGGGGCCAGCGCCCCGGACCCCCCGAGGTATTTCGGGCCAGATGAAGCGGCCGAGTTTGGCGTCAGACGGATTTCAGCAGGCGCAGGGCGTCGTAGATCGCGGCGTGGGTGTTGCGCGATGAGACCGCGTCGCCGATGCGAAAGAGCTGGAAGGCGCCGTCGGGGTTGCGGGTGATCGTCTGGGGCGTGCCCTCGAGCAGCGCGTCGTAATCGACCTCGCCGAGATTGGAAGACTGCGGGCGCAGGTCGAAATAGAGATCGTCGAGCGGCCGCGTGCCGTAATTGACGACGATCTGGTCGACATGGCGCTCGCGCGTCACACTGTCGTAATCGCTGCCGATTTCGGCCCGCAACCGGTTGCCGTCACGATGCGCCGCCAGAAGGCGCCAGGTGACGGTGAAGGTGGTGTCCAGTCTCTGCAGCGCGCGCATGTAGGGGGTCAGCGACATGCCCATGACCTCGGGCGAGAAGCTGCGGTCGGGGGTCATGATCTCGACCTTGCCACCGGCCTCGGCGATCAGCTGCGCGGCCTGAAGGGCGGCGTTGTCGCCCGCCTCGTCATGGATCAGCACGTTCTGTCCCGGCTGTGCGTCGCCCGAGAGGATATCCCAGGCGGAGACCACGAGATCGTTGCCCGCGCGCAGCATTTCGGTATGGGGCAGCCCGCCGGTGGCGATCACCGCCACATCGGGCGCCGCGCCGGTCACGGTGCCGGCTTCGGCGAAGGAATTGAAGTGAAAGCGCACGCCCATGCGCTCGCATTCGGCCATGCGCCAGTCGATGATCGAGATCATCTCGCGGCGGCGCGGCGATTGCGCCGTCAGGCGGATCTGCCCGCCGGGGTCGTTGGCGGCCTCGTGGACGATCACCTCATGGCCGCGTTCGGCGGCGACGCGTGCGGCCTCCATGCCCGCCGGCCCCGCCCCCACGATCACCACGCGCCGCTTGCGCTCTGCCGCCGGGATCACATGCGGCTGGCTCAGCTCGCGCCCGGTGGCGGGGTTGTGGATGCACAGCGCCGCGCCGCCCTGGTAGATCCGGTCGAGGCAGTAATTTGCGCCCACGCAGGGGCGGATGCGGTCTTCTTCACCGGCCATGACCTTGCGGATGATATGGGGTTCGGTGATGTGGGCGCGGGTCATGCCGACCATGTCGAGCTTGCCGCTTTCGATGGCGTGCCGCGCGGTCGCAACATCGGGGATGCGCGCGGCGTGGAACACCGGCACCTGCGTCTGGGCGCGGATCTCGCCGGCGAAATCCAGGTGCGGCGCGCTGCGCATGCCCTGCACCGGGATCACGTCGGTGAGGGCGGCATCGGTTTCGATATGGCCGCGGATCACGTTGAGGAAATCGACGAGGCCGCTGGCCTTGAGCCGCCGTGTGATCTCGAGTCCTTCGTCGCGGGTGATGCCGTTCTCGACCTGCTCGTCGGCCACGTAGCGCATCCCGACGATGAAATCCGGGCCGACCCGGTCGCGGATCGCCTGAAGCACCTCGAAGGCGAAGCGCATCCGGTTGTCCAGGTCGCCGCCATAGGGCGCATCGAGATCGTTGAGCCGAGGCGACCAGAAGGCGTCCATGAAATGCCCGTAGGATTCCAGCTCGATCCCGTCGAGCCCCGCCGCCTGCATGCGTTCGGCAGCATCGGCGTAATCCGCGACGATCCGGGCGATGTCCCATTCCTCGACCTTCTTGGGAAAGGCACGATGGGCGGGCTCGCGTTCATGTCCCGGCGCGACCGAAGGCAGCCAGTCGCCCTTGTCCCAGCGGGTGCGCCAGCCCAGATGCGTGAGCTGGATCATCACCGCGCAATCATGCTCGTGGCATTCATCGGTGAGTTTCTTCATCCAGCCGACCACCTCGTCCTTGTAGGCGAGGATGTTGTTGAAGGCGGGCGGGCTGTCCCTTGAGACGACGGCCGATCCGGCGGTCATGGTCAGCGCCACGCCGCCGCGCGCGCGTTCGACGTGATAGGCGCGATAGGCGTCCTTGGGCAGGCCGTCTTCGGCATAGGCCGGTTCATGCGAGGAGATCAGAACGCGGTTCTTCAAGGTCAGATGCTTGAGCCTGTAGGGCTGGAGAAGGGGATCGCTGGACATGGCTGGCCTTCCGAATCTGGTGGTCTTCAGGCGAGGTTGAAAAAACTGGACACTCATGTCAAGTATGACGACATAGGTGTATACTTTTGCAGGGCGGATGGCCCGCTGACAGGCGGAGGGCGCCATGAGCGCAGGCAGGGACACAGGCAAGGACAGCGGCTGGCGCGGCTCACGCGAGCTCTGGCTCGAGGCGGCGCTTGGCGCGCTGATCGGGCGCGGGGTGGGCGGCGTCAAGATTCAGCCGCTGGCAAGCGGGCTGGGCCTTTCGCGCACCAGTTTCTACTGGTTCTTCAAGGATCGCGCCGATCTGCTGGAGGCGCTGCTGGATCACTGGGAAGATACCAATACCCGAAGCCTGCTGGCCGCCGCGCAGGCCTATGGCGCCACCGCGAACGAGGCGGTGCTGAACGTCATCGCCTGTTTCATCGACGAAGGCTGTTTCGACTCCCGGCTGGAATTCGCCATTCGCGGCTGGGCGCTGCAATCGGATGCGGTGATGGCGCGGCTCAAGGACGCCGATATGCGCCGCATCAATGCCTTGCAGGCGATGCTGGAAGGGCACGGTTATGGTCCGCAGGACGCCTATGTGCGTGTCAGCACGCTTTATCACGGGCAGATCGGTTATATCTCGATGCAGGTGCGCGAGACCCTCGACACGCGGCTTGAACGGGTGCCGTTCTACGCGCGCATCTACACCGGAACACCGGCCAGCGACGCCGAGATGGCGCGCTTTCTGGCGCGGTTCGACCGCGCGGCGGAGCAGGGCGCGCAGGCGCGCGGCGCGTCCGCCTAGCTGGTCGTCCAGGTCGGGTGAAAGCGGCCCGCGGGCGATAGCGTGAAGATCTCGCAGCCATCCGAGGTGACGCCGATTGAATGCTCGAACTGGGCCGAGAGCGACTTGTCGCGCGTCACCGCTGTCCAGTCGTCGGCCAGCACCTTGGTTTCGGGGCGCCCGAGGTTCACCATCGGCTCGATGGTGAAGAACATGCCCTCTTCCAGAACCGGGCCGGTGCCTTCGCGGCCATAATGCAGCACGTTGGGCGGTGCGTGAAACACCCGGCCAAGCCCGTGCCCGCAGAAATCGCGCACGACGGACATGCGGTTGCCTTCGACGAAGGTCTGGATCGCATGACCGATATCGCCGAAGGTGTTGCCGGGCTTCACCGCCTCGATCCCCTTCATCAGCGAATCATGCGTCACCTGGATCAGGCGCTCGGCCTTGCGGTTCAGCTTGCCGGCGACGAACATGCGGCTGGTGTCGCCGAACCAGCCATCCACGATCACCGTCACGTCGATATTCAGGATATCGCCGTCCTTCAGCTTCTTGTCGCCCGGGATGCCGTGACAGACCACGTGGTTCACGCTGATGCAGCTGGCGTGCTGATAGCCCTTGTAACCGATGGTCGCCGATTTCGCGCCCGCTTCATTGACCTTGTCTTCGATCAGCGCGTCGATCGCGCCGGTGGTCTGGCCGGGATGGATATGGTCGGCCACCTCGTCGAGGATGCGCGCCGCCAGTTCCCCGGCCTTGTGCATGCCTGCGAAATCCGCGGTCTCATGGATGCGGATTCCGTCGCGGGTCAGTCTGCCGTTATGATTGTCTCTCACTAGAGTCTTCCAGAAATTCTTCATATTCACGCAATATATATGGCGTTTTCCCCCGAAGGACCAGAGGCCGCGACAGCACGCATGTCATGTGGCTGCGCCGGGGGCTTGTGATGAAATGTCACATAAGGACCTCACGAAAGCGTGACCTTTTCGATTGCCAGAGGGGTGCGGATTGTTTCATTTGTTCGGCGATGAAACGTGGCACGCAGAACCGGACCTCCCCCGCGGGGTTATTGTCGCTGATCCTGTCGGCCCTCCTGGCCGTGCAGGTGGCGACGGCGTTCCTGCCGCCGATCGGGGCGTCGGCGTCGCAGGCGCTGCACATGGTGATCTGCACCGAAGATGGCGTGCAGGAACTCACCGTCCCCGGCAATGAGGGCGACGCCTCTGGCGATATGGAAGGGCATTGCCCGCTCTGTATCGTTTCCATCACGCTTGCCACTGGCGATTTTGCCCGTCCCGCACCGCGCCCGGCGCCGCGCGTGCTGCGCTATCGCATGGCCGACAGCGCCCTCGCGCCGCGCGTTCGCGCACCGCACGCCTACGCCATTCGCGCACCTCCTTCCATCGTCTGAGCCAATAGCACCGCGCGCCAAACGCGCGCCGCGACCGCAACACTGATTGCGACCGCCACGGTTCTGCGCCGGCCCTTTTTTCGGGCCCGCGTGTCATGACGATCATTCCAGCATTCGGAAGGAAGACCGATGTTCTACCCCGCAACGAAACGCCTTGGCGTCACAGCCATACTGATGTGTTCGCTGGCGCCCTGTGCGTTGGCGCAAGCCGCCCCCGAGGCGACAACCGAACTGACCCCGATCACCGTCGAGCGCCCGGCCCAGGCCGATGGCCCGATGTCCACCGTGCTTGTGCCGCGCGGCATGAACAGCAGCCCCGTGTCCGACGGGGCCGCCATCCTGGCCACCGCCCCCGGCCTGACCGCCGGTCGCATGGGCGGTCACGGGCTGGAGCTGGTCATTCGCGGCCAGCAGCAGAACCAGCTCAACATCATTGACGCCGGGTCCTTTACCTACGGCGCCTGTCCCAACCGGATGGACCCGCCCACCAGCAGCGCTTCGTTCCTGCGCGCCGACGAGGTCCTGATCGAGCGCGGCTATGCATCGGTTACGCACGGGCCGGGGGGCTCTGGCGGCACAGTGGTCCTGAACCGCAAGGCGCCGGAGCTTGCGTCCGGCAAACGCGTAGAGGGCCATCTGAGCGCGGGTGCGGGATCGAACGGCACCGGCACCGAGCTTGGCGGCCAGATCTCGGTGGATCTGGGGCGCGGCTTCTATGCCGAGGCCGCAGCCGAGCGCAAGAACGCGAACAACTATGTGGACGGCTCCGGGCGCACCGTGCGCAGTGCCTATGACCAGACCGGGGCGGGGGTGACGCTGGGCTATGCCGCCAACGGCATCGACCTCGCGCTCGACTACGATTACTCACTCGTCGAAGACAGCCTCTATCCGGGTGCGGGCATGGACAGCCCGTTTGACGAAACCACCATCTACCGTCTGCGCGGCGGGATGGATGTCAATGCCGGTGCGCTGCGTCGGATCGAGGGATCGCTGTTCAGCAGCGAAGTCGATCACGTCATGGACAACTATTCGCTGCGCCCGCTCCTCGGCATGGCGATGCGCACCCCGGCGACCTCCGATACCACCGGCGGCAAGCTCGAAGCGCATCTCGATTTCGGCCGCACCACCGCCAAGCTGGGCATCGACCACCAGTCCAACAATCGCTTTGCGATGATGTATGCCGGGATGCCGCCGATGATCCCGCTGCTCGACAACGCCGACCCGTCGCGTGCGCGCTTCCTGATGTGGCCCGATGTGACGATCAAGCAGACCGGTATTTACCTTGAGACCGAAACCGAGCTGTCGCCCAAGGCGATGCTGAAGGCGGGCTTGCGCTATGATCGGGTCAAGGCCAGTGCAGGCGCCGCGAATTTCGCGCCTGCTCTTGATGCCGGGAACACGCCCAACACCTATTACACGATGCAATACGGCACCACCTTCAACACAGCGCGTGAGGAGGATAATGTCGGCGGCCTGCTGCGCCTGGAATATGCGCTCAATCCCGACACCACGGTTTTCGCCGGCCTGTCGCGCTCGGTGCGCACCGCCGATGCCACCGAACGGGCAATGGGGCGTGCCAACTGGGTCGGCAACCCCGATATCGACCCCGAGAAACACCACCAGCTCGACCTCGGTCTGCAGATCGACAAGGGCGCATGGTATCTCAACGCATCGGCCTATGCCGATTGGGTGGATGACTATATCCTGCGCGACCAGTTCAGCGTCGCGGGTGTCACCACCTATCGCAACGTGAGCGCCGAGCTGAGCGGTATCGAGCTGTCGGCAGGATGGGAGCAAGGCCCCTGGGCGATCTGGGGCGACGCCACCTGGACCAAGGGCCGCAACACCACCGACAAGCGTGACATCGCGCAGATCCCGCCGCTGCAAGGGCAGATCTCGCTGGCCTACGGGATCGATGGCTGGCGCGCGGGCGCGCGGGTGAACTGGGCGCTGGACCAGAACCAGATCGACCCGGCGCGCGATCCTGGCCCGACACCGGGTTTCGCCACGCTGGACCTCTTTGGCAGCTATGAACTGACGAAGAACGCGATCGTCCTTGCCGGGATCAACAACGTCACCGACGAAACCTATGCCAACCACCTGAGCCGCGCCAACCTGTTCGACCCGACGGTCACGCAGGTGAACGAGGCGGGGCGGACATTCTATCTCAAGGTTGAAGCGAAGTTCTGACGCGTCCCCGGAACCGCTTCCTCAGCCGCCCGCGCCATCGTGTGCGGGCGGCAAATCCTGCCGCTGACCCTGCCGGACCGGCCAAGTCAGCCGCCTTTCACCCTAAAGCCGCGCGACACGTCCCACGGACAACAGGTCGCCCCTGACAAGCCGCCTCTGGTCGGCCCGCAGTTTCGGGTGCGGATAGCAGCCGGTGTCATAAAACTGTCATTTAACTTTTGCATATCTATCACAGACCGCGCGTAGGCCAGCGGGCATGGCCGACTGCTCAGGCCGAACAGAGAAAATCAGGAGTCATCATGTCTTTCACCAAAATCAGCACCTCTGTGCTCGCTCTTGTCGCTGTGTCGGCAAGCGCTGCCGCGGCGCGCGACAACGTGCAGGTTGCCGGTTCCTCGACCGTGCTGCCCTATGCCTCGATCGTCGCCGAAGCCTTCGGCGAAAACTTCGACTTCCCGACCCCCGTCATTGAATCGGGCGGCTCCTCGGCCGGTCTCAAGCGCTTCTGCGAAGGCGTCGGCGAGAACACCATCGACATCGCCAATGCATCGCGCGCCATCCGCGAAAAGGAAATCAAGGCCTGCGGCGAAAACGGTGTCAACGACATCATCGAAGTGCGCATCGGCTATGACGGGATCGTCTTCGCCAGCCAGATCGACGGCCCGGCCTTCACCGCCTTCGAGCCCGCCGACTGGTATAACGCCCTGGCGCCCAAGGTGCTGAAAGATGGCGAACTGGTCGACAATCCCTACAGCCAGTGGGCCGATTTCGACGGCGACCTGCCGGCAGTGGAAATCGCCGCCTTCATCCCCGGCACCAAGCACGGCACCCGCGAGGTCTTTGAAGAGAAAGTCCTGCTTCAGGGCTGCGAAGACACCGGCGCCATGAAGGCGATGGAAGAATCCGGGATGGACGAAGATGCGGTCGAAGACGCCTGCATGGCGGTCCGCACCGATGGCAAGTCGGTCGATATCGACGGCGACTACACCGAAACGCTGGCGCGTATCGACTCCAACGCCGATGGCGTGGGCGTCTTCGGTCTGGCGTTCTACGAGAACAACACCGACAAGCTGAAAGTGGCGACCATGTCGGGTGTCGAGCCGACCACCGAAACCATCGCCGCCGGTGACTACCCGGTGTCGCGCCCGCTGTTCTTCTACATCAAGAAAGCCCATATCGGCGTGATCCCCGGCCTCAAGGAATATGCCGAGTTCTTCGTGTCCGACGAGGTTGCAGGCCCCTCCGGCCCGCTGGCCAACTACGGCCTTGTCTCGGATCCCGAGCTGGCCGACACCCAGGCCATGATCGCCGACGAAAAGACGATGGGCGAAGGCATGTAAGCCTGCCCACCGGCAACCGGGGCGGCGTGCCGCACGCCGCCCCTCCCTTTCCCTGCTTCCCCCTGTCCTGATCCGAGGCCCCCATGCCCGCAACCTGGATTGTTCTGCTCGTCCTGGCCCTGGCCGTCACCGGCTATGTCCTGGGTCGTTCCCGCGCCCTGAAAAGCGCCGGAGGCGACAGCCGCAACCTGCATTCGCTGCCCCGCTACTACGGGGCGCATGTGCTGTTGATGACGCTGGTTCCCGCGCTCGGCGCCCTGGCGCTTTGGGTGATCCTCCAGCCGCTGATCGTGGACAACGCGATTTCCGCGGGCCTGCCCGACAGCGCCATTCCCGAGGCCTCGACCCGCGGGCTTGTCATGTCGGATGTGCGCCGTGTCGCCGACGGGCTCGATCTTGCGGTAAGCGAAGGCACGATCAGCGCCGAGGACGCCGCCTCGTTGCGTCCGGAGTTCAATAATATCCGTGACCGCCTTGGCGAAGTCGGCGTGGCGCTCGGCTCGGATGTCAGCGCCCCGGTGCTCAAGGCTGCGCAGGAATACCGCCGCGCCTCTTCGACGGCGAGCCTGCTCATGACGATCACCGTGCTCGCGATCGCCCTTCTGGGCTTCGGCTATGCGCTCTCGCGCACCAATGGCGAGTTCCGCGCCCGCAACGTGGTCGAGTCGGGCATCAAGGCGCTTCTGGTGGCCGCTGCCAGCATCGCCATCCTGACGACGCTGGGGATCGTGCTGTCGCTGATCTTCAACACGCTCGAGTTCTTCAAGCTCTACCCGGCCTGGGATTTCTTCTTCGGCACCACCTGGTCGCCCAGCTTCGGCGGCGGGTCCGAACTTGGCATCCTGCCGCTGCTCTGGGGCACGTTCTACATCTCGCTGATCGCGCTGGCCGTGGCGGTGCCGATCGGGCTTTTCTCAGCGGTGTATCTGTCGGAATACGCGCCCCGGCGAATCCGCTCCATCGCCAAGCCGCTCCTTGAGGTGCTGGCCGGTATCCCCACCATCGTCTACGGCCTCTTCGCGCTGCTGACGGTTGGTCCGCTCCTGCTCAAGGTATTCGGCGATGGCGGTCTCGACTGGATGCAGGCGGGCACTGCCGTGATGACCGCCGGTCTTGTGATGGGGATCATGCTGATCCCCTTCGTCAGCTCGCTTTCGGACGATATCATCAACGCCGTGCCGCAAGCCATGCGCGATGGTTCCTACGGGCTGGGCGCCACCAAGTCCGAGACCGTCCGGCAGGTGATCCTGCCCGCCGCGCTGCCCGGCATCGTCGGCGCCATCCTGCTGGCCGCCAGCCGCGCCATCGGCGAGACGATGATCGTCGTGCTCGGGGCCGGGGCCGCCGCGCGGCTCTCTATGAACCCGTTCGACGCCATGACCACGGTGACCGCCAAGATCGTCAGCCAGCTGACGGGCGACGCCGATTTCGCCAGCCCAGAGGCCCTGGTGGCCTTTGCGCTGGGCATGACGCTCTTTGTCATCACCCTGGGGCTCAACGTCTTCGCCCTCTACATTGTCCGCAAGTACCGGGAGCAATACGAATGACCGACGCGAGCCTTCCCGAACCGCGCCATGCCCGCTCGCTCAGAGATGTCGACGCGCGCACCAACCGCCGCAACCGCGCCGAAGCCCGCTTTCGCGCCTATGGCATCGCCGCCGTTTCCATCGGCCTCGTTTTCCTTGTGGTTCTGCTCGGGGCGATCCTGATCAACGGGGTCGGCGCCTTCCAGCAGACCTTCGTCAATGTGCCGGTCTATCTCGATCCCGCCAAGCTCGACAAGAACGGCGAGCGCAACATCGAGGATATCAAGAAGGTCTCGACCTTCGGTTACAACCCCCTGGTCGAGAACGCCCTTCTCGAAACGGTGCAGGCATCCGGCGCAGACACCGAACTCGACAGTGCCGCCGAAATGAAGAAACTGCTTTCGGCTTCGGCCGCCGCGCAGATCCGCGACACGGTAATCGCCAATCCCGAACTGATCGGCCAGACGGTCGAATTCCGCCTGCTCGCCGCCTCGCGGGTCGATGGCTATCTCAAGGGCCGGGTCAAACGCGAGGATGTGACCCGCGACAAGAATATCGATGTCGCGCATCTCGATCTGACCGATAAGCTGCATGACGCGGGCGTGATCACCAAGGGCTTCAACCTCGCCTTCATCACCGGGGCCGACGCCTCGGAATCGCGCCCCGAACAGGCCGGTCTCGGCGTGTCGATGCTGGGCTCGTTCTTCATGATGCTGGTGGTGCTGGGCCTGTCGCTGCCGATCGGTGTCGCCGCCTCGATCTATCTTGAGGAATTCGCCCCGCAGAACCGCTTCACCGACCTGATCGAGGTGAATATCTCGAACCTCGCCGCAGTGCCCTCGATCGTGTTCGGTATCCTCGGCCTCGCGGCCTTCATCCAGTTCGCACACCTGCCGCAATCCGCGCCGCTGGTGGGGGGGCTGACCCTGACGCTGATGACGCTGCCGACCATCGTCATCTCGACCCGTGCCAGCCTCAAATCCGTGCCGCCCTCGATCCGTGACGCGGCGCTCGGGGTAGGGGCCTCCAAGATGCAGGCGGTGTTCCACCACGTCCTGCCGATGGCCATGCCCGGCATCCTGACCGGCACGATCATCGGCCTCGCGCAGGCGCTTGGCGAAACCGCGCCGCTGCTGCTGATCGGGATGGTGGGCTATATCGCCACCAACGCGCCCGACGGGCTGGCCTCGGGCTTCCTCGATCCGAACTCGGCCATGCCCGCCCAGATCTTCGAGTGGGCCAAACGTGCCGACCCGGCCTATTATGAACGCGCCTGGGGCGGCATCATCATCCTTCTGGTCTTCCTCATGACCATGAATATCATCGCCATCATCCTGCGCCGCCGTTTCGAGCGCCGCTGGTAAGACCAAGGGGACCGACCCATGTATGACGCGCCAACCCTGGAGAGAGACGTGACAGAAGCCAAAACCAAGTTCTCCGCCCGCAACGTGCAGGTCTGGTATGGTGACACCCACGCCATCAAGGACGTGAATGTCGAGATCGAGGACAACACGGTGACCGCCTTCATCGGTCCCTCGGGCTGTGGCAAGTCCACCTTCCTGCGTTGCCTCAACCGGATGAACGACACGATCGATGTCTGCCGCGTCGAAGGCGACATCCGGCTCGATGGCGAGGATATCTACGACAAGAAGGTCGACCCCGTGCAGCTGCGCGCCAAGGTCGGCATGGTCTTTCAGAAGCCCAACCCCTTCCCCAAGTCGATCTATGACAACATCGCCTACGGGCCGCGCATTCACGGGCTGGCCCGCTCCAAGGCGGAACTCGACGAGATCGTCGAGAACGCCCTGCGCCGCGGTGCGATCTGGGACGAGGTCAAGGACCGGCTCGACGCCCCCGGCACCGGCCTTTCGGGCGGCCAGCAACAGCGCCTCTGCATCGCGCGTGCCGTCGCGACCCAGCCCGAAGTCCTGCTTATGGACGAACCCTGTTCGGCGCTCGACCCCATCGCGACCGCGCAGGTCGAGGAACTGATCGACGAACTGCGCGCCAACTTCTCGGTCATCATCGTCACCCACTCGATGCAGCAGGCCGCCCGCGTCAGCCAGAAAACCGCCTTCTTCCATCTCGGCGAACTCGTCGAGTTCGGCGAAACCGGGCACATCTTCACCAATCCCGAGGATGAGCGCACCGAAAGCTACATCACCGGCCGTATCGGCTAAGGAGCCCCCAAATGTCCGACACCCATATCGCTTCGGCCTTCGATCGCGATCTCGAAACCATCCAGGCCCTGATCATGAAGATGGGCGGGCTGGTCGAGAAAGCGATCCTCGATGCCGCCACCTCGATGGAAACCCGCGACGAGGAACTGGCCGAACAGGTCCGCGCGGGCGATCAGGCCATTGACGATCTCGAGGAACAGATCAACGAGGAAGCCGCCCGCGTCATCGCGCTGCGTGCGCCCACCGCCATCGACCTTCGGGTGATCCTGACCGTGATGAAGATCGCCGGCAATCTGGAACGGATCGGCGACTATGCCAAGAACATGGCCAAGCGCACGACGGTCCTGTCGCAGATGGCTCCGATCAACGGATCCTCCGCCGCGCTGCGCCGCATGGCGCGCGAGGTTGAACGCATGCTGCGCTCCGCGCTCGATGCCTATATCCAGCGCGATGCCGACCTTGCGCATGATGTCGTCCAGCGCGACCACGATGTCGATCAGATGTATAACGCCCTGTTCCGCGAGTTCCTCACCTTCATGATGGAAGACCCGCGCAACATCACGCCCTGCATGCATCTTCATTTCATCGCCAAGAACACCGAGCGCATGGGCGACCATGTCACCTCCATCGCCGAGCAGGTGATCTATCTTGTCACCGGCGAGATGCCCGAGGACCCGCGCCCCAAGCAGGACCGCACCTCGACCGACCCCAACGTCGCACCCGATACCTGAACGAAAAGGCCAGCACCCCATGTCGAGCGATCAGCCCACCGTTCTTCTGGTCGAAGACGAACCCGCGCAACGCGAGGTTCTCAGCTACAACCTCGAGGCCGACGGCTTCCGCGTCACCACCGCCGAGAACGGCGAGGAGGCGCTGTTGCTGGTCGACGAGGAAGCGCCGGACCTGATCGTGCTGGACTGGATGCTGCCGAATGTCTCGGGGATCGAGGTCTGCCGCCAGCTCAAGACCCGCCCCGACACGCGGGGCGTGCCGATCCTGATGCTGTCGGCCCGCTCCGAAGAGGTGGACCGCGTGCGCGGACTGGAAACCGGCGCCGACGACTACGTGGTCAAACCCTACTCGGTGATCGAGCTGATGGCCCGCGTGCGCGCGCTCCTGCGCCGCACTCGGCCTTCGGCTGTGGGCCAGCGGCTGGAGTACGAGGATATCATGCTCGATTCCGAAACCCACCGCGTTACCCGCGCCGACAAGCCGCTGAAGCTCGGGCCGACGGAATTCCGGCTGCTCTCGACCTTCATGGAAAAACCGGGCCGGGTCTGGTCGCGCGAACAGCTGCTCGACCGGGTCTGGGGGCGCGACATCTATGTCGATACCCGCACGGTCGATGTGCATATCGGGCGGCTGCGCAAGGCGCTCTGCCAGCACGGTGGCGGCGACCCCCTGCGCACCGTGCGCGGCGCGGGTTATGCGCTTGGGTGAAGCGACGGCAGATATCCTTCCCGTTAAAGATACCGTCATCCGCCCTGCCATCGTGTTCGGGCAGCACCGCATCGCCGGAACCAGAGCAACGACCGCCCTTCGCTGCGCCGGCCTGTCGATGACGAAGGCGCGCACGAAAGAGGACCTCCTGCACCGGATCGGGCAGGCGAAACCCGATCTTGTCGTCATTCTCGGTGCGCAGGACGGTCATGACCCGGCCTCGCTTCTTGCGGATATCAATGCATCGCGCCGGACCGAAACGATGCCGGTTCTTTTCATTTCCGAGGCCGGGATCCAATGCGCGGGCGCGTATGCCAATTTCGACAGGGTCGCACCCGGTTCAGGTGTGTTTGAAACCTTTCTCGCTGTCCGCGCCCTGTTGCGCAGGGAGCGTCCCTGGATCCTGCAAGAGTCGCGCTGCTACGGCGCATTGCAGTTGGACGAAGCCCGATTTCGCCTGGCTTACGGGCAAAGGACCGCGGCACTCGGAAAGCTGGATATCAACATCCTCGGACCCTTCTTCGACGCGCCCGGCCATGTCTTCGACCGCCGCATGCTGCAAAGGCTCGCCTACGGATACGGGCGCTGGAAAAAGGGCAGCCGCCTGATAGATGCCGGCGTGTGCCGCACGCGCGGCCTGCTCATGGAACATCTCGGATTCGATCCGATCCAGACGGTGCGCGGTGTCGGATACCGGCTGATCGGGCGCCCGGCCTGATCTGCAAGGCGCGGTACGCTCGGGCAGGCGATTCATGTCAAACCGCGTCCTGAACGCTGGTCGCCGTCACGTCGAGTTCAAGCGCCTCCGCCGCGCCACGCAGGATCGTCGCAAGGTTCTCAAAGAAAGTCTCGGAACGACCCGTCGGCACCAGCAGGCCGATCTGGCGGTCGGCATCCGGCATGAAAAGCGGCATCACCCGGACTTCGCTGCGATGGATGCCCTGCCGCCGCGCGAAGAGGTCCGGCAGGATACCAATCCCTGCGCCGGTCGCCGCCATAAGCACGATCGAGTCGAGGCTTGTGCCCTCGTAATCGTCCGAAACCGTGGCGCCGCTCGCCCCTGCGATCCCATAGACGATGCGCGTCAGCCGGTGACCTGTGTCCAGCGTCAGAAGCCGTTGCCCCGCGAGGTCCGCCGCCACGACCTGCGGGCGCTCTGCCAGCGGATGATCCTGCGCCACCGCCACCCAGAGAGGTTCCATGAACAGCGGATGCTGAAAGGTGTTCGGATGGTCCTCGGGCGTCGAGATGATCGCGTCGAAACGCCCGCTCCGTATCCCCTCATCAAGGAACAGCGTGCTTTCCTCCCGGACGATCACGCGCAGATCGGGCTCGGTTTCATGCAGCGCCATCATCGCCTGCGGCAAGAGATACGGCCCGATCGACGGCAACACACCCAGCCGCAGCCTCCCGCCGAAAGGCAGGTCCGAAAGCATCCTGCCACGCAGCGCCTCGAACTCGGACAGTATGCGGCGCGCGCGCATAACGAAATCCTCGCCGCGTGCCGTGGCACGCGCGCCTGCGCGCCCGCGCTCGAAAAGCCGCACACCAAGATCGGCTTCCACCGCGGCCACCTGGTTGGACAGGCTGGGCTGGCTGACATTCAGCTTTTCCGCGGCAAGGCCGAAACCGCCCAGCTGATGGACCGTGACGATGTATTCCATCTGGCGCAAGGTGGGCCGCATCTCATAGCCTCATACTATCTATAATGTGTTTGATTTGTATTTAAGCTATATGAAGATTTCCGGCAACAGGCACGAAACCTGTTACCGGAGACATACACCATGCCAATGTTCGACAGCCTTGTGGGCAACCTGATGGTGCCGACGATCTTGTTCTTCATTCTCGGCCTTCTGGCCGCTTTCGTGCGCAGCGATCTTTCGATCCCCGAAGGCGCGGCAAAGTTCATGTCACTCTACCTGCTGCTGGCGATCGGCTTCAAAGGGGGGCACAGCCTGGCGGATAGCGGCGTGAGCCTCGAAGTCTTCACCGCGCTGGGCGCGGGATTGATACTGTCCTTTTCGATCCCCTTCATCGCCTTCGCCCTCCTGCGCAGCATGACCCGCCTCAACGCGCTGAACGCCGCCGCGGTGGCGGGGCATTACGGCTCGATTTCAATCGTGACCTTCGTCGCCGCCTCCAGTTTGCTGGATCTTACCGGCATCGCTTCGGATGGCTACATGGTCGCTGTCGCGGCCACGATGGAAGTGCCGGCGATCCTCTCGGCACTGTGGATCGTGCATCGTTTCGGGCGCGAGGGCACGGCGGGAAGCGTGTCGATGCGGGCGCTCTTCGCCAATGGCTCGATCGTGCTCCTGACCGGCGCCTTCCTGATCGGGTCGCTGACGCAGGACAAGGGCATGGACCTGATCGCGCCATTCTTCGTGACGCCGTTCACCGGAATCCTCTGCCTGTTTCTCCTGGACATGGGCTTGTCGGCAGGTCGCAGCCTGCTGCGCAACCGGCACCTCCTGAGCATGGGTCTCTTTGCCTTCGGCATCCTGATGCCTGTCATCGGCGCGCTGCTGGCGATGGGACTGGGCGGGGCGATTGGCCTGCAGACCGGCAGTCTTTTCCTGCTGATGGTGCTCTCGGCCTCGGCCTCCTACATCGCAGTGCCCGCGGCGATGAAGATCGCACTGCCCCAGGCCGAGTCGGGGATTTACCTCACACTTTCCCTGGGCGTGACATTCCCGTTCAACATCACGGTCGGCCTGCCCCTCTATCTCTGGCTCGCAGGCCTGCTCTGAAGACAAGGAAAGATGCGAACGGCGTTCACAACCGAAACTCTGGCGATCCCGCGAGGACTCGAACCCCGAACCTGCTGATTAGAAGTCAGCTGCTCTATCCTGTTGAGCTACGGGACCGCACGCCGCTCGTTTACCCGCGCCGCGCGCCAAGATCAAAGGCAAATGCGGCCCTGTTCATGGAACGGGGCCGCCTTTCAGCGTTGCGTGGCGGGGCGCACCTCGTATCCCGGCTCCTCGGGCTCGTCATCCACCATCTGCGCCGGAAAGCCCGGCGCGCGGATATCGAGCCCGGTGGCATCCTCCAGCCGCCGGATGATGTTGGGCGAAAGTTCCCGCTCGCCATAGCGCGCGATGCCGTCATCGAAGATCGAGATCAGCAGCGGCGACAGTTCCAGAGGCACCCCCGCCTCGTCGGCGATCTTCTGGAACAGGCCGATATCCTTCTTCACGAGGTCCATCGTGAAGGAAATGTCGCGGCTGCCGTTCAATATGACCTGGCTTTCGGTTTCATGCACGAAGGACGTGCCGGAACTGATCCTGATCGCTTCATAGGCGGTCGCCAGGTCCATGCCCGCCGCCTTGGCCGTGACAAGCGCCTCGCAGCAGCTCAGCAGGTTGGCGGTGGCAAGATAATTGGTGATCACCTTCAGCACCGAGGCGCTGCCCAGGTCGCCGGTATGCAGCACGCGCCGCCCCATCGTCGTCAGCAGCGGCAGGACCCTCTCGAACGTATCGCGCCCGCAGCCCGCGAAGATGGCGATATTGCCGGTATCGGCCCGGTGGCAGCCACCCGAAACCGGGCAATCCACCGCCGCGCCGCCGCGCGCCCCGACCATCTCGCCAAGGCGCTTGATCTCGCCCGCGTCGGTCGTCGACATTTCCAGCCAGATCTTGCCCGGCACCACCTCGGGCAGCATCTGCTCCATCACCGCAGCCGAGGCCGCGGGCGAGGGCAGGCAGGTGATCACTGCCTCGCAGTCGCGCATCAGCTGCGCGGGGTTTTCGCCCGCCCTTGCGCCGCGCGCGACAAAGCCCGACACGAGGTCGTCGTCAAGGTCATGGACCGTCAGGTCATGGCCGTTGCGCAGCAGGCTGCCGGACAGTTTGCCCCCGACATTGCCCAGCCCGATAAAGCCGATTTTCATGAATACCGTCCCTGTTGCATGCACCGCGCTCAACCGGCGGCCTGACGCCGAGCCTCACCTGTTCGCGCCGACAGGGCAAGAGAATTGCCTCGCCTCGCCCCCTCAGGCGAAAGGATCAACCCCATAGCGCACCCCGGCCAGGTAAAGCCCATGCGGCGGGCAGACCGGCCCGCACGCGGCGCGGTCGCGGGCTTCGAGCGCGGTTTTCACGTCATCCGGGCGCCATGACCCCGCGCCCACCCGCTCGAGCGAGCCCACAAGGCTGCGCACCTGGTTGTGCAGGAACGAGCGCGCCCGCAGGGTGAAATGCAACTCGGGCCCCGCGATCCCCTCGACCTCGGCGATCTCCAGCGCATCCAGCGTCTTGACCGGGCTCTTCGCCTGGCAGATGGTCGAGCGGAAAGTCGTGAAATCGTGATGCCCCACCAGATGCGCCGCGCCCGCGCGCATCGCCGCCACATCGAGCCGCCGTGGCACCTGCCAGACCAGCCCGTGCTCCAGCGTCGCGGGCGCGCGCCGCATCAGCAGGCGAAACAGGTATCGCCGCTCCAGCGCCGAGAACCGTGCATGCCAGTCATCCGCCACCACGGCGCAGGCCACGATCGCTACCGGCGCAGGCTTGAGATGATGGTTGAGCGCTTCCGACAGGCGAAACGGCGTCCAGTCGCGTTCAAGGTCGCAATGCGCGACCTGCGCCAGCGCATGCACCCCCGCATCGGTGCGCCCGGCGGCGGCGATGGCATGCGGCCCCGGCTCGAGCTTCGCAAGCGCCGCCTCGATCATGCCCTGCACCGAAACCTGGTCGCGCTGACGCTGCCACCCGACAAAGGGCGCGCCATGATATTCGACTTTCAAAGCGTATCTGGGCATGCACGCCAGATACCCCGTGACCGGCAGGGGAACAATCCCCCAAACCTCCCCTCTGGCAACCGCCAGCGCGGGCGACTATCTTCAGGGACAGCACCAACGGCTCAACAAGGCGAAGGGGGCGGGGCTTGATCATCACCGATATCGCCGACGGGCTCTCGCGCGGGGTCGGCAACATGACCGACACCCTGTCGCAAACCCTGTTCGAGCCGGTGATCCGCCTTGGCGTCACGGGGCTGGCGCGTTCGGGCAAGACGGTGTTCATTACCTCGCTGGTGGCCAACCTGATGGACCGTGCGCGCATGGGCGGGCTTCAGGCGGTGGCGGACGGGCGCATCTCGGGGGCGTTCCTGCAGCCCCAGCCCGATGTGACAGTGCCGCGTTTCGACTACGAAACCCATCTCGGCGCGCTCACCTCGCCCACGCCGCACTGGCCCGACAGCACCCGCGCCATTTCCGAACTGCGCCTGTCGCTCAGGGTGCGGCCATCGGGGCTTCTGGCGGGGCTTTCGGGGCCGCGTGTGGTGCATCTCGATATCGTCGATTACCCCGGTGAATGGCTGCTCGACCTGGCGCTTCTCGACAAAAGCTATGCCGACTGGTCCGGCGATGTCCTGACACGCATCGACAGCCGCGCGGAGGCCGCCGATTTCCTGCGCCTTGCCGGGGCCACCGACGCAACGGCACCGCTTGACGAACCCACGGCGCAGTCGCTTGCCAAGGCCTTCACCGCCTATCTGAACGCGGCCCGCGACGCGGGGTTCTATGATTGCAATCCGGGGCGGTTCCTGTTGCCGGGCGATCTGGCCGGATCGCCCGTGCTGACCTTCGCACCACTGCCCGCGCCCGCCGCCTCCGCGCCGCGCAAATCGCTCTGGCGCGAGATGGAACGCCGCTTCGAGGCCTATAAGCGCGAAGTGGTCAAACCCTTCTTTCGCGATCATTTCGCCCGGATCGACCGGCAGATCGTGCTGGTCGATGCGCTGGGCGCCATCCACCGCGGGCCGCGCGCGGTCGAGGACATGCGCCGCGCCATGTCCGAAATCCTTGGCGCCTTCCGCCCGGGTCGCAACGCGTTCCTGACGCGCCTTCTGATGGGGCGGCAGGTGGAGCGCATCCTCTTTGCCGCCACCAAGGCCGACCACCTGCATCACACGCAACACCAGCGCCTTGCGGCGATCATGGCCGCGCTCACCCGCGAGGCGCGCGACCGCGCCGATTTCGCCGGGGCCGAAACGCAGGCCATGGCCATCGCCGCTCTGCGGGCCACCACCGAGGAAACCATCCAGCATGACGGCAAGCCGCTCGATTGCGTGCGCGGGCGGCTGCTTCAGGACGACGGAAGCCGGGGCAAACAGGCGGCCTTCTATCCCGGCGAACTGCCCGAGGACCCCGCGCGCCTGCTCTCGCCGGCGCGTGAAGGGGCGGGCGAATGGCTCGATGCGCAGTATCAGGTGATGAATTTCGCACCCGCCCGCCTCACGCTGAAACCCGGCGAAGGCCCGCCCCATATCAGGCTGGACCGCGCCGCGCAGTTTCTCTTCGGTGACCGGCTGTGACCCCGGCGCGCGCCCATATCCTCCATGCGCCGTGGCTTCTGGCGATCCTGTGGTCGTTCACCCGTGCCACGCCCTGGCTGCCGGTCATGCGCAGCAAGCGCAGCGACCTTGGCTTGATGCTCAAGGTGATCTCGCGCGGCTGGGTGTGCATCGCCCGTGACGCGCGCGGCCCGGCGGGGTTCATCGCGCGCGACGGTGCGCGCATCCATGCGCTTTATGTCCATCCCCGCGCCCGCCGTCAGGGGCTGGCGCGTGCCCTTCTCGATGATGCCAAGACCCGCTCGCCCCGGCTCGAGCTTTGGGTGCTCGAGGCCAACAGCCCGGCGCGTGCCTTTTACGCGCGCCAGGGCTTCGACGTGGCGGGCCGGAGCGATGGCGCGGGCAATGATGAAAACATGCCGGATATCCATATGGTCTGGCAGTCACGCGAAAGGCCCGATCCATGACCAGGGGACCGATCCTGATCGACCTCGGCGATGGCGACGACAGCAGCGCCGCGCCCGGCCCCGACAGTGCGCCGCCGGTGCCTGAACCCGACGCGCCCACACCCCCCGAAGGCCGCGCCATGCAGACCGTCGCCACGCTGGCGGCGCGCCGTCCGTCGCGGCTGGGGCGGCTTTTCTGGGGCTTGCTCATGGCGATCCTCGGTGCTGCGGTTTCGGTGGCGGCATGGGATTTCGTCACCGGGCTGATCGAGCGCGCGCCGCTCCTGGGCTATGCGATCAGCGGGTTGATCCTGGCCTTCGTGGTGGTGCTTCTTGTCATCGCGCTGCGCGAACTCGCGGCTTTCGCGCGGCTGGCGCGGATCGACCGGCTGCAATCGCGCGCCCATCAGGCGCTGGGTGGCGAAGACCTCGCTGCGGCCCGCGCCGTGATCGGCGATCTGACGCGGCTCTACGCCGGGCGCGAAGACACGCGCTGGGGCCGCGACCGCCTTGCCGAACGCCTCCCCGATCAGTTCGATGCGACGGGCCTGTTCGCGTTGGCCGAGGCCGAGCTTCTGGCGCCGCTCGACCGCGCCGCCACCCTCGAGATCGAAGCCGCCGCCCGGCAAGTCGCGACCGTCACGGCAGTTGTGCCGCTGGCGCTGGCGGATGTTGTGGCGGCGCTCACCGCGAATATCCGCATGATCCGGCGCATCGCCGAAATCTATGGCGGGCGGTCGGGCACGCTTGGCAGCTGGCGTCTGGCGCGCGCGGTGCTCACGCATCTGGTGGCGACGGGGGCTGTGGCTGTGGGCGACGATCTGATCGGCTCCGTTGCAGGTGGCGGGGTCATGTCCAAGATATCGCGCAGATTTGGTGAAGGTGTGGTTAATGGTGCGCTCACCGCGCGTGTCGGCGTCGCCGCTCTCGAGGTCTGCCGCCCGCTGCCCTTCACCCGCGCCCGCCGCCCCTCGGTCAGCGGGATCGTCAAACGCGCCCTGACCGGCCTGTTTCGCACGGGACGATAGCACGACAGATAGATGCCGCCGGGTCTTGTGTGGCCCGGCGGCATCCGTTGCTTTGAGTGGTGGTCGTTATTGCGTGCCTTGCGTCGCCGCGGGCTCGGTGGTGGTCGCACCGTCACCCAGGCTGCCCAGCATGATGAAACCGCCGATCAGGGCGACGATGACGAACAATGCGATCACCGACCCCCGCGATGAACGCGAGCCAACCGGGTTGGGCTCGGAATATGGGTCCGGCGAGGTGCCGCGATTGAGGTCGTGTTGAGGTCCATACATGATTTCCTCCATTGCAGTTGCCTGCCCCGTGCTTTCAGTCTGGCCCATCGCCTCGCCGTCCCGCAGCGCCAATTGGCGATCGGGCGGTTTCCGGCGGGGTCCGGCCAGTTTCGGTGCAGAGGGTCGGCAGAAATGGGCCTATCGACGGGTGGGGCAGGGAACCCGGCGGGGAGGTCGCGGGTTCTCGGGAACGCTTTCTGTACGAAATCCGCGCGGCGGCTTCCGATTTCGGTACAAAACCGGCGTACAAAACGTCCGTTTTGTACGCTCTCAGCGCAGCTTGGGGATGCCTCCGGGCAGGGTTTCGCGCTCGACCACGCCGGCGCGCAGGCTGCGCCCGATCCGATGCGCCAGCGCCGACCACGCAGCGGCCTTTTCGGGCGGCAGCTCGGCCTTCAACGTGGCGTCGAACAGCTCCAGCCAGGTCGAGAACATGCCCGGTTTGACATTGCCCGCCTTGACATGGGCCGCCATCGGGCTGCCATCGTAACTGCGCTCGTGAAGGATGGAATTTGCCCAGAAATCAGACACTTTCGCCTCATGCGCCGTCCAGTCATCCACATGTGCCGCGAAAACGGGTGCCAGTCCGGGGTGGCGTCTGACGGTCGCGTAGAATGCCGCAACGACCCGTTCGATCTCGGGTCGCGTGATGTTGAATCGGGGTGGCATCGCGTTTGTCATGTCCCCTATGTGGCGCGCCTCGCCGCGCTCTGCAAGCGCCCACTGGACCTCGCTTTGCACCATGCCTATAAGGCGGTCATGATGCGGAACCCGGCAATCATCATCCGAATTACCGGCCCGGCGCTCTGACCACAGGAGTTGCCGGGGCTATTGGCATGCAAACCTATGCCATGAAACGATTTTTCCAGATACGACAGTGACAAGGACGCCCGCAATGAGCGCCGAAACACCCGACTACAAAGACACGCTGAACCTGCCGGAAACCGATTTTCCCATGCGCGCCGGCCTGCCCAAGCGCGAACCCGAATGGCTGGATCGCTGGGAACGCATCGGCATCTACGACCGCCTGCGCGAGCGCGCCGAGGGCCGCCAGCCCTTTACCCTGCATGACGGCCCGCCCTACGCCAACGGCCATCTCCATATCGGCCACGCGCTCAACAAGATCCTCAAGGACATGGTCGTGCGATCGCAGCAGATGATGGGCCGCGATGCCCGCTACATTCCCGGCTGGGATTGCCACGGCCTGCCGATCGAATGGAAGATCGAAGAGCAGTATCGCGCCAAGGGCAAGAACAAGGACGAGGTGGATATCGTCGATTTCCGCCAGGAATGCCGCCGCTTCGCAGAGGGCTGGATCGGTATCCAACGCGACGAGTTCAAGCGTCTTGGGGTCACGGGAAAGTGGGAGAAACCCTATCTCACCATGGACTTCCGGGCCGAACGGATCATCGCGGAAGAGTTTCAGAAATTTCTGATGACCGGCACGCTTTACCAGGGCTCCAAGCCGGTGATGTGGTCGCCCGTCGAAAAAACCGCCCTGGCCGAGGCCGAGGTCGAGTATCACGACAAGGAAAGCTTTACCATCTGGGTGAAGTTCCCGGTCGTGACCGAAGGTGATCTGAAGGGTGCCAATGTCGTGATCTGGACCACGACGCCCTGGACGATCCCGTCGAACAAGGCCGTGGTCTATGGCGAGAGCTTTGCCTATGGCCTCTACGAGGTCACCGGCACACCTGACGAATGCTGGGCGAACGCAGGGGACAGGTTCATCCTTGCCGACAAGCTGGCTGCGGATGTCATGGCCCGCGCACGGCTGGAAGACAGCATGTGGAAACGGGTCCGCGATGTGACCGCCGACGAGCTTTCGGGCCTCAGCCTTGCCCACCCGCTTGCCGGCGCCGAAGGCGGCAATGGCGAATGGGATGATCCGCGTGATTTCCGCGCCGCCGATTTCGTCACCGACGAGGAAGGGACAGGTTTCGTCCATTGCGCGCCCTCGCACGGGATGGAGGAATTCGAGCTGTACCGCGGCCTCGGGATGCTGGAGCAGGTCATCACCTATAACGTGATGGACGATGGCGGTTTCCGCGCCGATCTGCCGTTCTTCGGGGGCACCTATATCCTTGATCGCAAGGGCAAGGAAGGGAATGCCAACAAGACCGTGATCGACAAGCTGGTCGAGGTCGGCGGCCTGTTGGCACGCGGCAAGATCAAGCACAGCTATCCGCATTCCTGGCGCTCCAAGGCGCCGGTGATCTATCGCAACACGCCGCAATGGTTCGCCGCCATCGACCGCGAGGTCGGCGACGGGCAGGATACCTATGGCAAGACGATCCGCGAACGCGCGCTGACCTCAATCGACGAGCTGGTGACCTGGACGCCGCGCACCGGTCGCAACCGGCTTTATTCGATGATCGAGGCGCGGCCAGACTGGGTGCTGAGCCGCCAGCGCGCCTGGGGCGTGCCGCTGACCTGCTTTACCAAAGTGGGCGCGATGCCAAGTGATCCCGACTACCTGCTGCGCGACGAAAAGGTGAATGCCCGCATCCTCGATGCCTTCGAGACCGAGGGCGCGGATGCCTGGTATAAGCCCGGCGCCAAGGAGCGTTTCCTTGGCAATGATTACGATCCGTCCGAGTGGAACAAGGTCGATGACATCCTGGATGTGTGGTTCGATTCCGGTTCGACCCATGCTTTCGTGCTGCGCGACCGCGAGGATGGGTCCGAGGACGGGTTGGCCGATCTCTACCTCGAAGGCACCGATCAGCATCGCGGCTGGTTCCACTCCTCGATGCTTCAGGCCTGTGGCACCATTGGGCGCGCGCCTTATCGCGGGGTGCTGACGCATGGTTTCACGCTGGACGAGAAGGGCAACAAGATGTCCAAGTCGCTCGGCAATACTGTCGCACCCGAGGATGTGACCAAGCAATATGGCGCGGATATCCTGCGTCTTTGGGTGGCTCAGTCGGATTATACCGCCGATTTGCGGATCGGGCCGGAGATTCTCAAAGGTGTGGCCGACGGTTATCGCCGCCTGCGCAATACCATGCGCTTCATGCTGGGGGCGCTGGCGCATTTCTCGGAAAGCGACCGCGTCGATCCGGCGGATATGCCCGAACTCGAACGATGGGTTCTTCACCGTCTGGCCGAGCTGGATCACACAGTGCGCAAGGGCTATGACTCATACGATTTCCAAGGTGTCGTGCAGCAGCTGTTCAACTTCTGCACGGTGGAATTGTCAGCCTTCTATTTCGATATCCGCAAGGACGCGCTTTATTGCGACGGTGACACCGCGCGGCGGCGCGCAGCCCGCACGGTGCTGGACCTTCTGTTCCACCGCCTGACCACTTGGCTTGCGCCGGTCTTGACCTTCACGATGGAGGAGGTCTGGCTGGAACGGAACGCGGGCGATGATGCCAGCGTCCACCTGGTCGATATACCCGAAACCCCCGCCGATTGGCTCAACGAGCCGCTGGCGGCGAAATGGGCAAAGGTCCGGAAGGCGCGCCGCGTGGTGACGGCTGCATTGGAAATCCAGCGTACCGACAAGGTGATCGGCGCGAGCCTCGAGGCGGCCCCGGTCGTGCATGTGCTTGACCCCGAGATGCTTGCAGCGCTCAAGAGCGTGAACTTCGAGGATGTATGCATCACCTCAGATATCGTTTTGACCGGCGATCCGATGCCGAACGAGGCCTTCCGCATGCCCGAGGTTGAGGATGTCGGCGTGGTGTTCGAGCGGGCAATGGGTGCGAAATGCATGCGCTGCTGGAAGATCCTGCCGGATGTCGGCAGCCATGCGCATCCCGGCACCTGCAAGCGCTGCAGCGACGCCTTGGGATAAAGTCTGCGAGGTGCGGGTGTCTGCACTGACGCCTGCGCCCCGTCCTCGCCCTGGTATTGTGCGCTCGGACAGGCGGCGGAGATCCCGGTCTATTGCGCCGAGATCGAGGCGAACTTTCTGAGCAGGTGATTTTTCATGAGCGTTGCGCAGTTCGCGGCATCGCGCGTGGCAAGGGCATTTGCAATCGCCTCGTGTTCCTCAACAGCGGCGCGCCAGCGTTCGGGCGTCAGGTTCGCCTGATACCGGGCGCGCTGAACGCGGTAGGCCAGCAATTCATGCGACTTGGCAAGGCTCTCGTTCTTCGCGGCGTGCAGGATCGCTTTGTGGATCGCCTGATTGATGCGGAAATAGGTGGGCCGGTCGGTTTCATCGTATGAGCGGCGCAGTTCCGCGGTCATGGTTGCGATGCGGGCGATTTCGGCTTCAGTGGCATTCAGCGCCGCCAGTTCCCCGGCCAGCGCCTCGAGCGCGGCGAGGACCTGAAAGACTTCGGCGAGTTCCGCTTCGCTCTGGCGGGTGATGACCGCGCCGCGATGCGGAATCAGCTCGAGAAGTCCCTCAGCGGCCAGGACCTTGAGTGCTTCGCGCAGAGGCGTGCGGGACACGCCGAACTGGGTCGTCAGCAGCTTCTCGTTGATTTTCTCACCCGGCTGCAACTGACCCTCCAGGATCATCTGGCGCAGCCTGTTCGTGATTTCCACGGCAAGGGCTGTGCGCCCGATTGGCTCTGGCTTCAACTGGCTCATATGGGCTGTTTGGTGATCCTTAAACACTGTCCTGCCCCCGTTCTAGCGCATTTTCGGACGCTCTGTCGAAAACTTCCGCAATGTGCAAGGCGCGGCGGCCGGTGCCATCCGCGATCTGATGGCGGCAGGAGGTGCCATTCGCCACGATCAGGTCGTCCGGCGCGGCCTTGCGGACAGCTGGCAGCAGGGACAACTCGCCCATCTTCATCGATACGTCATAGGTTTCCGCGCCATAGCCGAAGGCGCCCGCCATGCCGCAGCAGCTGCTTTCGATGTTGGCCGCCTCCAGCCCCGGCACCAACCCAAGAGATTGATCCATGTCGCTCATCACGCCAGCGGCCTTCTGGTGGCAGTGGCCATGGACATGCGCGGCCCCGGCGGACGGGGTCATCGGCAGATTGAGGCGACCCGCCCGTGCCTCGCGCGCGATGAACTCCTCGAACAGCATCGCGTTTTCGGAAAGCGCCTTTGCTTCGGCGCCGGGAAGCAGCGTCAGGAACTCGTCGCGCAAGGTCAGCAGGCAGGATGGTTCAAGGCCGATGATCGGTGTGCCCGCGCGGACATGCGGCAAGAGCGCCGTCAGCGTGCGGCGGGCCTCGTCGCGGGCGCGGTCGATCATGCCCGCAGCCAGGTAGGTGCGCCCGCAGCACAGCGGGCGGCGAGCGGGGCCTTGGGCGGTGATCACCTCGTACCCGGCGCGTTCCAGCACCCTCAGGGCGGCGCGCGGAATGTCGGGCTCCATCCAGCGGTTGAACGTATCTGTGAACAGCACGACCTTGCCTGCTCCGCCTTTTCCGGGCGTTTTCCCGACCTCGGAGTCGCGGAAGAAATCGGCGCGAAAACCTGGCAGGCTGCGTTGGCGCGCCAAACCTGTGATCCGCTCTCCCAATGCTGCCAGCAGCGGCACCTTGTTGCGCAGCGCCACCAGTCCGCGCAGCGCCACGGCCACCCGCGCATAGCGCGGCATTTCGGCGATCAGCCGTTCGCGCAGCCCATAACCCAGCTTCTGACCGCGCTGATAAAGGACCTCGGTTTTCATCCTCGCCATGTCGACACCGGTCGGGCACTCGCGCTTGCAGGCTTTGCAACTGACGCAGAGTTTCATCGTTTCGGCCATCTCGTCCGAATAGAGCGCATCTTTCCCCAGGCGTCCTGAAAGGGCCAGGCGCAGGGTGTTGGCCCGCCCGCGCGTCACGTCGCGCTCGTCCCGGGTGACCCGATAGCTGGGACACATCACGCCGCCTTGCAGTTTCCGGCAGGCGCCATTGTTGTTGCACATCTCGATCGCGCCCTGGAAGCCGCCACCCTTTCCGGGCCAGGCGGACCAGTCATGGCCGCTCTGGAGGTCGGCAAAATCGTAATCCGGCGGATAACGCATCAGGCTGCGGTCATCCATCTTCGGCGCATGAACGATTTTGCCCGGATTGAGCTGGCTGTCAGGATCGAAGGCGGTCTTGACCTCCTCGAAGGCCGCAAGGATACGCGGCCCGAACATCTTGCCGTGGAACTCCGAGCGCACGATGCCGTCGCCATGTTCGCCTGAGTGCGAGCCCTTGTAATCGCGCACCATCTCGAAGGCGGCTTCCGCGATTTCGCGCATGGCGCGCACGTCCTTGTCCAGCTTGAGGTTGAGGACGGGGCGGACATGTAGGCACCCTTCCGAGGCATGCGCATACCAGGTGCCTTCGGTGCCATGACTGTGGAACACTTCGGTCAGCCTGTCGGTGTAGTCGGCCAGATGTTCCAGCGGGACGGCGCAATCCTCGACGAAGGAGACTGGCTTTCCCTCGTCCTTCATCGACATCATGATATTGAGCCCGGCCTTGCGCAGTTCGCCGATATCGGCGGCAAGGGCCATGTCCCAGACTTCGACGACCCCGCCCTCATGTTCGCCTTCCTTGCCGAAGCCATAGCCGAGATCGGCCATCGTGTCGGCAAGGCGGCGCATGTTCTCCTCGTTCTCCGGCGGTGTATCGGCGAACTCGACGAACAGCATGGCGGCGGGCTCGCCGCGCACGAACTCATCGAGTGTCTTGGCATAGATCGGGATCGATCGCGCCAGTCCGATCATCGTCCTGTCCACGAGTTCGACCGATGTCGGACCCAGCCCGACAAGCGGCTTTGCTGCCTCCATCGCGGCGCGGAAGGTGGGGAAATGACAGACGCCAAGCACGCGGGTCTTCGAGGGCAGGGGCGAGAGCCGTATCTCGATCGCGGTGGAGAGTCCGAGCGTCCCTTCGGAGCCAATCAGCAGGTGTGCAAGATTGATGGGCGCCGCCCCCGGCACCAGCGCGTCGATATTGTAGCCGCCCACGCGCCGCTGAACCTTCGGGAAGCGCGCTTCTATCTCGTCCGCCTCGCGGGCGCCAAGTTCAAGCATCTGGCGCAGCAGCGGTTCCGGCACGCGATTGCCGCTTCCGGGGCCGAAGTCAAACAGGGAGCCATCAGCCAGCAGCCCTTCGATTCGCTCGACATTGTCGCGCGTGGTGCCATAGCGCAGCGAGCGCGAACCGCAGGAATTGTTGCCGACCATGCCCCCTATCGTGGCGCGCGACGCGGTGGAGACATCGACCGGAAACCACAGGCCATGCGGCTTGAGCTGACGGTTGAGATCGTCGAGCACGATTCCCGGTTCGACCACGGCGCGACGGCCCTCGACGTCCAGCTCCAGAATTCGGTTGAGATGTTTCGAGCAATCGACAATCAGACCCGAATTGACCGTCTGGCCGCATTGCGAGGTGCCGCCGCCGCGCATCGTCAGCGGCAGACCGGCTTCGCGAGAGGCATCAAGGGCCGCCGCCACATCATCTGTGGATTTTGCAATGACCACGGCCGCCGGCATGATCTGATAGATCGAGGCATCGGTGGCGTAGCGTCCGCGCGAAAACGCGTCCAGCCGGACCTCTCCCTCGATCTCGCGCGCCAACCTGCTCCGGGTCTTTTCTTTCAACATTCGGCCCGTCCTCGTAAAAATATTTCAATGACGTATTGACAGAATATTGAATTCAGAATTCAATTCAACCAGATTCAATCGCCCCGTCCGTGAGGGGCTCAGAGCTATTCTGGGAGAGAGATCATGACCGCTGGCCGACACTTTCTGCAGATCCCTGGCCCCTCCAATGTCCCCGACCGCATCCTGCGTGCGATGGATTATCCCACCATGGACCACCGTGGACCGGCCTTTGCCGATGTGGGCCGCAAGGCGCTCGAAGGGATGAAGGCCGTCTTCAAGACCGAATCGCGGGTGGTGATCTATCCGTCGTCGGGCACAGGCGCCTGGGAGGCGGCACTGGTCAACACTCTATCGCCTGGAGACAGCGTGCTGATGTTCGAGACCGGCCATTTCGCGACGCTCTGGAAGGGATTAGCCGAGAAGCTGGGCCTGAACCCGGTCTTCATCGAGGGCGACTGGCGCAGTGGTGCCGACGCCGATGCGATCGAAGCGCGATTGCGCGAGGACGCCGGTCACGAAATCAAGGCGGTCTGCGTGGTTCATAATGAAACCTCGACCGGCGCGGTATCGCCCATTCATGACGTGCGCCGCGCAATGGACGCCGCAAAGCATCCCGCGCTGTTGATGGTCGATACGATCTCGTCGCTGGCCTCGGTCGATTTCCGCCATGATGAATGGGGTGTCGATGTTACGGTTTCGGGGTCTCAGAAAGGGCTGATGTTGCCGCCGGGCCTGTCGTTCAACGCGATCAGCGAGAAGGCGATCAAAGCGTCCGAAGCCGCTGGTTTGAAGCGCTCATACTGGAGCTGGGACGAGATGGAAGGCCCCAACAAGACGGGCTATTTCCCCTACACTCCGGCGACAAACCTGCTGTATGGGCTGAACGAGGCGCTCGACATGCTGTTGCATGAAGAGGGTCTTGAGAATGTCTTTGCGCGTCACAAGCGCCATGGAGAGGCCGCGCGCGCTGCGGTCGAGGCATGGGGACTCGAAGTGTTGTGCAAAGTGCCCGAGCATCGCTCGCCTGTGTTGACGGCGGTGATGATGCCTGAGGGTCATTCGGCTGACAACTTCCGGGCGGTAACGTTGCGCCATTACGATATGTCGCTGGGGAATGGCCTTTCCAAGGTCGCAGACCGGGTGTTCCGCATTGGCCATCTCGGTGACTTCAACGACCTGATGCTGTGCGGCACCCTGTCGGGGGTCGAAATGGGCCTGCGCGATGCGGGTGTGCCGCATAAGGCGGGCGGTGTGCAGGCAGCAATGGAGGTGTTGGGGCGCAAGTTCGATGGTGCCCGCGCCGCAGCCTGAAGACGAAGAACCCATGCAGCGAGCGGCAGGAGGAGGCCGGTCGCTGCACGATAGGGGCGAAGCGGTTGCCCCGAAGACGCAAGTGCCAACCGCGCGGACGAGGTGAACAAGAAGACGCAAATTTCCGGTGATTTCGCCCGTGCATTGATCGAAAACCAAGGGAGGATCCAATGAAAAAGACTCTTATCGCAACAACCGTTGCCGCGCTGATGGCGGCGCCCGCAATGGCCGCCGACATCACGATGAAGTTCGGCCATGTCGGCGCGCCCGGCTCTCTTTTCGAAGCCAGCGTCAACAATTTTGCTGAATGCGTGGGCAGTGCTTCGGAGGGCAAGATCGAAGTGCAGACCTTCGGCTCGTCCCAGCTTGGCAAGGACAAGGAGCTTTTGCAGAAGCTCAAGCTGGGCCAGGTCGACTTCGCACTGCCGTCCTCGGTGATGTCGTCGGTGGACGACGTGTTCGGTATCTTCGAGATGCCCTATATCATCCAGGACCGCGACCACATGCGCCGGGTGCAGGGTGCCATGATGGACAAGTTCCAGTCGGCGGCGCAGGAGAACGGTTACTATATCGTCGGGCTCGCCGAGAACGGTTTTCGTCATATCACCAACAACGTGCGCCCGATCAACACGCCCGAGGATCTGAAGGGCGTGAAACTGCGCACGCCCAATGGCGCATGGCGCGTGAAGATGTTCCAGGAATACGGTGCGAATCCGACCCCGATGGCCTTCTCCGACGTGTTCACCGCGTTGCAGACGGGTGTGATCGACGGGCAGGAAAACCCCTATGCTCAGATTGCCTCGGCCAAGTTCCAGGAAGTGCAGAAATACCTTTCGATCACCGGGCACGTCTACACGCCGGCCTATATCCTGGCGTCGGACAAGACATTCTCGAGCCACCCCGAAGACGTCCAGACCTTGCTGCGTGACTGCGCGAGCAAGACCCAGGATTTCACTTATGAAAAGGCGGCGCAGCTGGAAGAGGAGCTTCTTGGCGTGATCAAGGACGCCGGTGTTGAGGTGAACGAGGCCGACAAGGCGGCGTTCATCGAGGCATCCAAGCCGATCTACGAGGGCTTCGCCGCCGAGGTCGACGGTGCTCAGGAAATGATCGACGAAGTGATGGGTCTGGCCCAGTCGGGCTGACCCGGTGAACTTTTTCCGGCGGTCCGTCTGACGGGCCGCCGGTTCTTATTGTCTTGCGTCTCCGTATCTCGGTGCCGACGGCCTCTTATGTCATGAGCCGCGGCGGGCCTTCTGCGAAAAGAAAGCAAAAATGACCGTTTTGTATCGCATCAATCAGTTCGTCAGTCGTATCCTGGAAGGCATAACGATTGTCTTGATGGTCATGCTGACCCTGATCGTGATCGTCGCCGTTCTCGCCCGCCTGATGGGGCAGAGCTTTTCTTGGTATGACGAAGTCGCCGCAATCATGCTGGCGTGGATAACCTACTATGGTTCGGCGCTCGCGGCGCTGCATCGACGTCATATCGGGTTCGACTCGGTTCTTCTGGCGCTACCGCCAAAGTTTCGCCTGGGCGCGGTGTTGCTTGGGGAGCTTCTGGTTCTGACCTTCTTCTTCCTGATGGCGCGTGCTGGCCTTCAGGTTCTCGAGGTGCTGGCCGGTGACCGGCTGGTTTCGCTGACCTGGGTGCCGGTGCAACTGACGCAATCGGTTATTCCCATCGGCGCCATCCTCTTCATGATCTGCCAGTTGCTGAGTTTGCCCGAGTATTGGTCCAAGACGCGGCGGGGCATTTCACTGGAACATGCCGAGATCGAAGAAGAGGTCGAGATCGAACTGCACAAGAATGAGGGTCGAGCCTGATGCTTATGCTTGCCATTTTCGTCGCCCTGGTTGCGATGATCTGTATAAATGTTCCGATCGCAGTCGCGCTTGCGCTGGCGGGAGTCCTGGGCCTGCTTGTCAGCGAGGGCCCCTCGAGCCTCGTGACCATCGCTCTCGACATGTATGACGGCTCGACCAAGTTCTCTCTGATCGCCATCCCGATGTTCGTTCTGGCGGGCGCGATCATGAATGCGGGTGGGGTCACGGACCGGCTGATCAATTTCGTCTCGGCATTGATCGGGTTCATCCGGGGCGGGCTGGCGATGGTCAATATCGGCGTGTCGCTGTTCTTCGCGGAAATCTCCGGCTCGGCGGTGGCGGATGTTGCGGCTATGGGCTCAATCCTCATACCGCAGATGAAGAAGCGCGGCTATTCCAAGGAGCTTTCGGCTTCCGTTACATCGTCTTCGGCCTCGCTGGCGATCATCATTCCGCCTTCGATCCCGATGATCCTCTACGCGGCTTCGGCCAATACATCGGTCGAGCAGTTGTTCGTCGCGGGCGTGGTGCCGGGCCTGCTGGGGGCGGCCGGGCTGATGCTGGTCGCCTACATCTTTGCGCGCCGTTACAACCTGCCGACTGAAGACGCCTTCAACATCCCGCGCCTGCGCGAAACCTTCATCGATGCTCTTCCGGCCTTTTCCCTGCCGGTGATCATCCTTGGCGGCATCTTCGGCGGCTTTGTTACCGCCACCGAGGCGGCGGGCCTTGCAGTGATAGCCGCGATCATCGTGTCGATCTGGTATCGCGAGATCGACGTCAAGCACCTGCGCCGTGCCATGCTGGATGGTGGTATGCAAACGGCAATCGTGATGCTGCTGGTGGCGGCTTCGGTCCTGATGGGCGGCTTCCTTACGCGTGCCCAGATTCCCCAGGAACTGGCGCGAGGCATCCTGTCGGTCACATCCGAGCAATGGTTGATCCTGCTGATCCTGAATTTCTTTTTCCTGATCATCGGCTTCTTCCTCCATTCGGCGGCGGCGATCATCTTGGTCGTTCCCATCGTGATCCCGCTGATCAACGCGGCGGGCATCGACCCGGTGCATTTCGGTCTCGTCGTGACGCTGAACCTTGCAATCGGTCAGCAAACGCCGCCGGTGGCGTCGGTGTTGATCACGTCGTGTGCCGTGGCGCGCGCCAACATCTGGGAGGTGTCCAAGGTCAATGTGTGGTTTGTCGGGGTTCTCTTGGCGGTGCTGATGCTGTGCACCTATGTGCCTTCGGTGCCGCTCTTCCTGGTCGAATATTTCTACAGATGAGGTTCCTATGAGTGAACTGACACATTCGCTGAGCGGACAGACGCTCTGGATCACGTTCAACCGCCCGGAGGCGCGCAACGCGCTGACTTTCGCGATGTATGAGGCTCTGGCCGATCTGTGTCGTAATGTGCCTGAGGACGGGAGCGTGCGCGCCGTGGTGCTGTCGGGTGCTGGCGGCAAGGCCTTTGCCGCGGGCACCGATATGACCCAGTTTCGTGCCTTTGATAAGGCGCAGGATGCGTTGGACTACGAAGCCCGGATCGACGCGGTGCTCGAAGCAGTCGAGCGTTGCCCGGTTCCGACTGTCGCTGCCATCAACGGCGCATGCACCGGCGGCGGCGCGGCGATCGCGGCGGCTTGCGATCTGCGCATCGCCAGCGCCAGCCTGAAGTTCGGATTCCCAATCGCGCGGACCTTGGGCAACTGCCTTGCAGCAGCGAATCTCGGGCGGCTCAGCGCCTTGATGGGAGCGGGCCGTGTGCGCGAGATGATCTTCACAGCCCGCCTGATCGAAGCCAACGAGGCGCTGAACTGTGGCTTGGTAACCGAGATCCTGCCCGACGAGGCCGCCCTGATAGAGCGCGCGGAGTCGCTGGCAATGCATCTGGCGAAGATGGCCCCACTCACGCTTCGTGCGACCAAGGAAGCGATGCGGCGCAATCAGGCAGCCGCCCGTGCCGAAGATTCCGACCTGATAGAGCTGTGTTACATGAGCAATGATTTCCGCCACGGTCTGGAAGCATTTCTTGCCAAGGAGAAGCCGCAATGGACGGGGACGTGAACCCGCGCAACGCTACCGGCCCGCTTGCCGGAATGAAGGTGATCGAACTGGCGCATATCATGGCCGGGCCGGTCTGTGGACTGATGCTGGCCGATATGGGCGCCGACGTGATCAAGGTGGAAAAGCCCGACGGAGACGACAGCCGCCGTTTCGTGCCCCCCGCGATCAATGGAGAATCCGCCGCCTACATGATGATGAACCGCAACAAGCGGGGCATTGCGCTGAACCTCAAGCAGGCCGATGCCGTGACCGCCCTCAGGCGGCTTCTGGAAACCGCGGATGTGGTGATCGAGAACTACCGCATGGGCACGATGGAGCGTCTTGGCCTTGGCTATGAGGAGCTGCGCCGGATCAATCCGCGCCTGATCTATTGCGAGATTTCGGGCTTCGGGCGCACCGGCCCCTATGCGCAGCGTGGCGGGTTCGACCTGATCGCGCAGGGCATGTCTGGCCTGATGTCGATCACGGGCGAAGGGCCGGGCCGCCCACCGGTGAAACCGGGCGCGCCGATTTCCGACATCACCGCCGGGATCATCGGGGCAATGGGCGTTTCGGCAGCCTATGCGCGGATGCTTCAGACCGGCGAGGGCCAGAAGGTCGATACGTCATTGTTCGAGGCGGCGATCACCCAGACCTATTGGCAATCCGCCATCGCCTTCGCCACGGGCGCGTCGCCGGGGCCGCTTGGCTCGGCGCACCCCCTCAATGCGCCCTACCAATCGTTTCGCACATCCGATGGCTGGATCAATGTCGGCGCCGCGAACCAGCGCAACTGGGAGCGTTTCCTGGACGTGATCGGTGCGCCTGAACTGGGGACGGATCCCCGCTTTTCCAGCAATCACGACCGCATGCAGCACTTGCCCGAACTGGAGCAGATCCTGAACGAAAAGCTGGCAGGCGAAACCACCGCCACTTGGCTCGAGCGGATGGAGCGCGCCGGCCTGCCCGCAGGCCCGGTTCTGAGCATCATGGAGATGCAGGCCGATCCGCAGGCGCTGGCGCGCGACATGATCGTGTCGCTCGATCACCCCACGGCCGGTCAGGTCAAGACCCTCGGGCATCCTGTCAAGTTCAGTGAGACACCTGCCAGCATCAATTGCCCCGCCCCGGTTCTGGGCCAGCACAGCCGAGACGTTCTGGACGAGGCGGGCTATGGCGACGCGACAATCGAAGCGATGATCGCGACAGGCGCGGTGATCGCGGCCTGAGACAGATCACGAACAGGAGTCATCATGCCCGAGGCACTGGCCCGATTGCTCGCACAGGCCCGCCGTGGCGGCACCAAGGTGCCCAACAGCGCCGGGAAGGGGCTGACCCGCGAAGGCGCCTTTGAGGTTCAGGAGCGGTTGGCTGCGTCCTTTGGGCCGGTAGGGGGCTTCAAGGTGGCGTGCCCGCCCGATGCGCCCATCGTGATCGCGCCGATCTATTCCAGCGACATTCATGACAGCCCCGCAACCCTATCGATTCCGGCTAAGGAAGCGGTTGGGGTCGAGATGGAATACGCCTTTCGCCTGCTCGAACCTCTGCCCGATCCGATGGCATCTGATTTCGCCTCGCGCCTGCGCGCGGCGGTAGAGCTCTTGCCTGCGCTTGAATTGGTGCGTGCGCGCATCGCCGATCCGGTCGCGGCGGATCCCTTGTTGAAAATGGCTGACAACCAGATCAACGGTGCCGTGGTCCTGGGCGATCCCTTGCGCGACTGGCGGGCGCAGGACGTGACTCGCGCCGCGGGGCGGCTTCAGGCCGGAAGCGAGGTGCTGCTGGACGGCGCCGCAAGGGTTCCCGGTGGCGATGCCTTTGAAACGCTGTGCAAGTTCGCCCTCGCCATCGGTGCACATTGCGGGGGCTGGCAGCTGGGGCAGGTGGTGATCACGGGTTCGCTCAACGGGTTGCCCTGGCTCAGCCCGGGGCTCAACATTGTCGGGCAGATCGACGGGCTTGGCACCCTCGAGATGCGTCTAGACGCCGCCTGATTCAGACGCTCTCGCATCACGCCCACAAGCGCCATCCCGGCTTGCAGAAATTCCGGATAAGTGGTGAGCCGTGCAGGATTCGAACCTGCGACCCACTGATTAAAAGTCAGTTGCTCTACCAACTGAGCTAACGGCCCACTAGGCGGCCTATCTAGAAAGTGGCGGGCAGGGGGTCAAGCCCGAAATTGCCGGTTTTGGTCATGGACGCTGGATTCGTTTCGACACGAGGTTTATATGCCCGCTCATGACTACGCGCAGCGATACCGGTTTGCCCTTCATGAAAATGCACGGGCTGGGGAACGACTTTGTCGTCCTGGACGCGCGTGCGCGCGACGTCGATGTTCCGCCGGCCCTCGTTCTTGCCGTGGCGGACCGGCGGACGGGGGTGGGATTCGACCAGCTTGCGGTGATCTCGCAAGGGACGGCGGATGGGCATCTGACATTTTATAATTCGGATGGCTCGGCGTCAGCGGCCTGTGGCAATGCCACGCGCTGTATCGCGCGGTTCCTGATGGACGAGACCGGGCGCGAGCGCCTGCATCTGACCTCGGCGCGTGGCGATCTTCATGCGGTGGATGCGGGTGGGGGGCTGACCTCGGTGAACATGGGCCAGCCGCAGCTTGACTGGCGCGACATTCCGCTGGCCGAGGAAATGGATACACTGGAACTGCCGATCGAGGGCGGGCCCGCTGCGACGGGCATGGGAAACCCGCATTGCTCTTTTTTTGTTGAGGATTCCGAGGCGATTCCCCTTGAGCAGTTCGGCCCGCGCTATGAACATCACCCGCTTTATCCCGAGCGCACCAACGTTCAGGTCGCGAGCCTGATCGGCAAGGATCATCTGCGGATGCGGGTCTGGGAACGGGGCGTCGGGGTGACGTTGGCGTCGGGGTCGTCGTCTTGCGCCGTGGCGGTGGCGGCGGCGCGGCGGGGGCTGACGGGGCGGAAGGTGCGGATAGACCTGGATGGCGGGACGCTGCATGTGGAGTGGCGCGAAGACGGGGTTTGGATGACGGGCGAGACGATGCATGTGTTCGACGGGGTGCTGACGGATGCGTTCCTCAGGGGGATCGGATGACGCAGGCGCCGCGATTCACCACGCTCGGATGCCGCCTCAACGCCTATGAAACCGAGGCGATGAAAGAGCTCAGCCAGCAAGCGGGGCTGGAAAACGCTGTAATCATAAATACTTGCGCGGTCACCGCCGAGGCGGTGCGCAAGGCGCGGCAGGAGATCCGGCGCTTACGGCGAGAGCATCCCGACGCGCGCCTGATCGTCACCGGCTGCGCCGCGCAGACCGAGCCCGAGACCTTTACCGCGATGGCCGAAGTGGACGCCGTGATCGGGAACACCGAGAAGATGCAGCCCGAAACCTGGAAGGGCATGGCAGCGGATTTCATAGGTAAAACAGAGGCCTGCCAGGTAGACGATATCATGAGCGTGACCGAAACCGCCGGTCACCTGATCGACGGTTTCGGGTCCCGGAGCCGGGCTTATGTACAGGTGCAGAACGGGTGTGACCATCGGTGCACGTTCTGCATTATTCCTTATGGCAGGGGAAATTCGCGGTCGGTGCCGGCCGGGGTGGTAGTGGATCAGATCCGGCGGCTGGTGGCGCGGGGGTATAACGAGGTGGTGCTGACGGGGGTCGATCTGACCAGCTGGGGCGCCGATCTGCCCGCGGCGCCGCGCCTTGGCGACCTGGTGATGCGCATCCTGAAACTGGTGCCCGACCTGCCACGCCTGCGAATTTCTTCCATTGATTCCATAGAGGTAGACGAAAACCTCATGCAGGCGATCGCCACCGAGCCGCGGCTGATGCCGCATCTTCACCTGAGCCTTCAGCATGGGGATGACCTGATCCTGAAACGGATGAAGCGGCGGCATTTGAGGGGGGATGCGATACGGTTTGTGGAGGAGGCGAAGCGGTTGCGGCCGGAGATGACATTCGGGGCGGATATCATCGCGGGGTTCCCGACCGAAACCGAGGAGGCGTTCGCTAACTCATTGAAATTGGTAGAAGAATGCCAGCTTACATGGCTGCATGTCTTTCCCTACAGCCCGCGCCCCGGCACGCCCGCGGCGCGGATGCCGCAGGTGCATGGTAAGGACATCAAGGAACGCGCGGCACAATTGCGCGCGGCGGGCGAGGCGCAGGTGACCCGACATCTTGCGGAGCAACAGGGGCGGACCCACCGCATCTTGATGGAAAACCCCCGGATGGGGCGCACGGAGCAGTTCACCGAGGTGGCGTTCGACGCCGACCGGGAGGAAGGCCAGATCGTCACGGCGACTGTCACCGGCACCCGTGGTCAGCAGCTGGTGGCGGCCTGACCAACGTACAAAACGTCCGTTTTGTACGCCGCTTTTGTACAGGAATGACCGGGTTGGCGAAAAGATGTGTACAGAACCGGAAATCGGGCCGGATTCGGCGTGATCCCCCTCTTGTGCGTCGCGCGGATCACGGGGCTGTTCAAGCGCCCCGGTGCGCCCTAAGCTGGCGCGGATTATCCAATTGGAGAGTGACAAGATGAAGCTCATTTCCTCGGGCACGTCGCCATTCGTGCGAAAGGTTCTGGTGCTGCTCAACGAGACCGGGCAGCTGGACGATGTCGAGTTGGTGACGGCGGCGACCACGCCCTATGACACCGCCCCCGAAGTGGCGAGCGCGAATCCCATCGGCAAGATCCCGGCGCTGATCCGCGCGGAGGGTCCGGCGATCTATGACAGCCGGGTGATCTGCCGCTATCTCGATGATCGCGCGCGGGCCGGACTTTACCCGGACGGGCGCCTTTGGGAGACCCTGACGCTGGAAGCGACAGCGGACGGGATCATGGAGGCGGCGGTGCTGATGGTCTACGAGCACAAGATGCGCCCCGGTGAAGCCTTTGTGGAGGCCTGGGTCGATGCACAATGGGCCAAGGTCGAGAGGGCGGTCGGGGCGCTGAACGCGCGCTGGATGAGCCATCTGCGCGGGCCGCTGGATATGGGGCAGATCGCCGTGGGCTGTGCGCTGGCCTACCTGGATTTCCGCCATGACGACCGCGGCTGGCGCAAGGGCAACGATGCGTTGGATGACTGGTTCGCCGTTTTCGCGCAGCGCGACAGCATGGTGGCGACGCGCCCGCATTGATGAATGGCCGGGGCGGTGCGTGCGCGCGAGCCGCCCCGCCCCGCACGGGCCTTGTGCCCGGTCAGACGCGGATGATCTCGTCCTTGAGGGAATAGACGATCGCCAGAACCTCGTTTCTGGTGGCGGCGTCATGGCCGTGCTGTTCCATCGTATCGAGAATATCGTCAGTCGCGGCGAGGAATTCCGCCGCGTTGATATTCATGCCGCGATGCGCCTCGGGCATGGAGCGGCCCTCGTATCGGTCAGGCCCGCCCGCGCCGAGCACGAAGAAGTCGCAGACATGTTTCTTGATTCCGGCCAGATGATCGGCGTCATCCTGATAGGGCAGGAAGCGCGCCTTGATCTCGGGGTTGAGCATATGCGCGTCGATGACGCCATCGACCAGCTGGCGGACGCCTTCGGTTGCCCCGAGGCGTTCAAAAAGGGTGGCGGTGTTTATCTCTTTGCCCAGTGAATTCATCTTGAATCTCCTTCTCCCTTGTCGAGGTCCGGAGGCCGGCCTCGTGGCCCGACAGTGACAGGCCGGGACACGGCGCTGCCAGTGCACGATCTGTATCAGGAGTCGAATTTTTGTGCGGGATCGGGTAGGGTAATGCTTTGGAGGCACCATGGCGGATCAAAGTTATCGCCAGTTCTGTCCCGTCGCCATGGCGGCGGAGGTTCTGTGCCCGCGCTGGACGATGGTCCTGTTACGTGAATTGGTGGCCGGATCGGCGCGCTTCAACGAATTGCGCCGGGGCGTGCCGAGGATGTCACCAACGCTGTTATCCAAACGTCTGCGCGAACTGGAGCGCGCCGGGATCGTCACCCGCAGCCCGGCCCCCGAGGATTCCGGTCACATGGCTTATGAGCTGACGGAGGCAGGGCGCGACCTTGCACCGGTGATCGAGGCGTTCGGCACATGGGGTCAGAAATGGATCGAGGCCGAGCCGAGCCTCAAGAATGTCGATCCGGGGCTGTTGATGTGGGACATGCGCCGCAACCTCGACCCGACGCCATTGCCGCTCAGAAAGACAGTTTTCGCGTTTCTTTACTCCGATCAGCCTGAGGGTCGCCGGGATTGGTGGCTGATTGTCGAGCCGGGAAAGAGTGTCGATCTGTGTTCGATAGATCCGGGTTTCGACGTCGATCTGTTCGTGGAGACCGATCTGAAATGCATGACGGCGATCTGGATGGGGCTGACGACGGTCAGGCAGGCACTGGATCAGGGGAAAATGTCGCTGGAAGGGGATCGCGGGCTGGCCGACCGGATGCAGGTCTGGCTGGGGCGCAGCCCCTTTGCGCGCCAGAAGAAGCTGGCCGGGACGGGCTGAGCGGGCGGCGAAGGGGCGGCGCTGGCTGCGCCGCCGCCTTGGGGAACATCAGAAGCTGTAGCTGACGCCGATATTGAAGGCGTGCGACAGGATTTCGGTTTTCATCTTGCCAGCGAACTGGCCGGGTGCGGGGTCGATGGTGATGTCGTTGTCCGACCAGGTGAACTGGTATTCCCCGAACAGCGCCCATCTTTCGTTGAAGTCGTATTTCAGCCCGGCGATCCCGCGAAGGGCGAGGCCGGTGACTTCGAAATCGTGGGTGCGCACGGGCGAGCCTGTGACCTCGATATCGACATGGGGAATGGCGACGCCGACGCCCGCGCCCAGGTAGGGCGTGAATTTCGGGGTCTGCTTGAAGGCGCCGGGCCAGCGTTTCATCACGTTGGCGGTGATGATGTTGTGGCCGTCCGAAAGCTCCATCCGGTTGACGCCGAGCGCCAGGCGGTCGAGCGGCGAGGCATAGGCCTTGACGTGGGTGCCCTCGAGGCCGAAGCCGATATTGTTGTCGAGCCACCAGATCGCACGGCCGCCATAATAGATCGGGCTGTCGAGGGGCTTGCCCTCCCAGTCCATCGAACGGTTGAAGGGGGCGCCGCCGGGCAGGTAGCCCGAGGCGTTGGAGCCCGCGACGCTTTGCACACCGAGATAGAGGCTGAGTTCCATTTCGGCGGCGGCGGGGCTGGCGAGGGCGGAGGCGGCCAGAAGGGCGCTTGCGGCAATCGATGTTTTCATGGGGGAATGCTTTCGTTGCGATGGGGCGAGTCTGGGTGCTAGATACACCTGCGCTGCGCGGGTCTCAAGCGCGACACTTCCGCGCCATGAATGAAACGATAGGATTGCATACTGGACTGCCCTTGAATCGCCCGCTAAATAGCGATCCAAACGGACCCGCGTTCTTGCGTTGTGCAGACGGCGGGGCGCCGTGACGTCTATGAGAATGGAGTAAAACCCGTGTCCCACGCAGAAAACCACGAAGGCACCCGCAGAGATTTTCTCTATTATGCCACCGCAGGCGCGGGGGCGGTGACCGCAGGGGCCGCGATCTGGCCGCTCGTGCACCAGATGAACCCGTCGGCAGACGTTCAGGCGCTGAGCTCGATCCGGGTCGATATCTCGGGTGTGGACCAGGGCACGCAGCTGACGGTGAAATGGCTGGGCAAGCCGGTGTTCATTCGCCGCCGCACCGCGGCCGAGATCGAGAATGCGCGCGCGGTCGACCTGGCGGATCTGCCGGACAAGATCGCACGCAACAACAATATCGAGGGCGACGTGCCCGCCAATGACGAGAATCGCACGATGGACGAGGCGGGCGAGTGGCTGGTTCAGATGGGTGTCTGCACGCATCTGGGCTGTGTGCCGCTGGGCAATGCCGGCGACTATACCGCGGCGGACAATGTCGGCGGCTGGTTCTGCCCCTGCCACGGGTCGCATTACGACACGTCTGGCCGTATCCGCAAAGGCCCCGCACCGGAGAACCTGCCGGTGCCGATCGCCGAATTCGTCGACGAATCGACGATCAAACTGGGATAAGGAAAGCACTCATGTCCGGAATTCCGCACGATCACTACGAACCGAAGTCTGGCGGCGCGAAATGGCTTCATTCGCGCCTGCCCATTGTCGGCCTGCTTTATGACACGCTGATGATCCCGACCCCCAAGAACCTCAACTGGATGTGGATCTGGGGCATCGTCCTGACCTTCTGTCTGGCGTTGCAGATCGTGACCGGCATCGTGCTGGTGATGCATTACACGCCGCATGTGGACATGGCATTCGCGTCGATCGAGCATATCATGCGCAACGTGAATGGCGGGCATATGCTTCGGTATCTGCACATGAACGGCGCGTCGCTGTTCTTCCTTGCCGTTTACATCCACATTTTCCGCGGTCTCTATTACGGCTCCTACAAGGCGCCGCGCGAGATCACGTGGATCGTCGGGATGCTGATCTACCTGATGATGATGGGCACGGCCTTCATGGGCTACGTGCTGCCCTGGGGGCAGATGTCGTTCTGGGGTGCCACGGTGATTACCGGCCTGTTTGGTGCGATTCCCTTCATCGGTGAGCCGATCCAGACATGGCTGCTGGGCGGACCGGCGGTCGATAACGCCACGCTGAACCGATTCTTCTCGCTGCATTACCTGCTGCCCTTCGTGATCGCGGCGCTGGTGGCGATCCATATCTGGGCCTTCCACACCACGGGCAACAACAACCCCACCGGTGTCGAAGTGCGGCGCGGCTCGAAGGCCGAGGCCGAGAAGGACACGGTGCCGTTCTGGCCCTATTTCGTGATGAAGGACCTGTTCGCGCTGGCCCTGATCATGGTGGTCTTCTTCGCGATCGTCGGCTTCATGCCGAACTACCTGGGCCATCCCGACAACTATATCGAGGCCAACCCGCTGGTGACGCCGTCGCATATCGTGCCGGAATGGTATTTCCTGCCCTTCTACGCGATCCTGCGGGCCTTTACCGCGGATGTCTGGGTGGTGATGTTCGCCAGCTGGATCACCGGCGGCATCATCGACGCCAAGTTCTTCGGTGTGCTGGCGATGTTCGGCGCGATCGCGGTGATGGCGCTGGTGCCGTGGCTGGATACATCGAGCGTGCGCTCGGGCCGTTACCGGCCGATGTTCAAATGGTGGTTCGCCCTGCTGGTGCTGGATTTCGTCGTCCTGATGTGGGCGGGTGCGATGCCGGCCGAGCCGCCCTATTCGACCATCTCGCTGATCGGATCGGCCTATTGGTTCGCGTATTTCCTGGTCATCCTGCCGCTGCTTGGCGTGATCGAGAAACCGCAAACGCCGCCCGAGACCATCGAAGCCGATTTCGATGCGCACTACCCCAAGGCATCCGGTGACGCGGGTCAGACCGCCGCCACACCTGCCGAATAAGAAAGGACACGGGACAATGTTGAAGAAACTCGCGATTACCGCAGTCGCCGCCCTGACCCTTTCGGCCGGTGGTGCGCTGGCGGCCGGCGGGGAAGGCCACATCGAGGATGTGAACTTCTCCTTCGAGGGTCCGTTCGGCACGTTCGACCAGAACCAGCTGCAACGCGGCCTTCAGGTCTATACCGAGATCTGCTCGTCCTGCCACGGCATGACCTATGTGCCGCTGCGTACCCTGGGCGACGAGGGCGGGCCGCATCTGCCCGCCGACCAGGTGCGCGCCTATGCGGCGCAGTTCGAGGTGTTCGATCCCGAGCTGGACGATTTCCGCGAAGCCAAGCCGACCGACCACTTCCCGGCGTCCAACGACCCGAATGCGCCGGACCTGAGCCTGATGGCCAAGAAGCGCGCCGGGTTCCACGGCCCCTACGGCACCGGGCTTTCGCAGCTGTTCAACGGCATGGGCGGACCGGAATATATCGTCTCGATCCTGACCGGCTATACCGGTGAGGACAAGTTCGAGGCCGGCACGACCTTTTACGAGAACACCGCCTTTCCGGGCGGCTGGATCGCGATGGCACCGCCGCTTTACGGCGAGGACGTGGAATATGCCGACGGCCATTCCAACTCCATGCATCACGAGGCAGAGGATGTCGCGGCCTTCCTGATGTGGGCGGCCGAACCCAAGATGATGGCCCGCAAGCAGGCCGGTCTGACCGGGGTGATCTTCCTGACAGTGCTGACGGTGCTGCTCTACCTGACCAACAAGCGCATCTGGGCGCCGATCAAGGGCAAGAAAACCGCCTGACACGATGAGAGTCGGCGGAGCGTCGGCTCGCGTCGTGCGAAAGACAAGAGATCAGCGCCCTTGCAGTGGATTGCAGGGGCGCTGTTCGTTTCAGATATCGCGGCCGGGCGGCGCGATTGCCCGCCAGGGCGCGTTGAACCGAGTGCGGGATCATGAACGATCATCACGTCACCGGGCTGGCCACAGCCATCGTCTTCGCCACGGGGGCATTCTGGGGCTTCTATTGGCTTGCGGTGCGCGCCCTGAGCGAGATGGGCCTGGGCGGCGCATGGGGCACAGTGGCCGTGACCGGATCGGCGGTGCTTTTTCTTTTGCCATCCGCGCTGCGGCGCTGGCGCGCGATCCGGCATGCGGGCGGCGTCGCTCTGGTCTCTATCGCCATCGGCGGCGCGGCCTTCGCGCTTTATTCGGTGGCCTTCGTCTATGGCCGGGTCGCGATCGTCATCCTGCTTTATTTCCTGACGCCGGTCTGGAGCACGCTGATCGGCCGCTACGTGATGGGCTGGCATACCCCACCCATGCGGCTGCTGGCGATCGGCGTGGGTCTTGCCGGCCTTGCAATGATGCTGAGCGCGGATGGCATGGTGCCGGTGCCGCGCAGCATCGGCGAATGGATGGCCCTGCTGGCCGGGCTTCTGTGGTCGGTCGGGACGACGGGAATCCGGTCGAAATCGGTGCTGGGGCCGGTCGAGGCGGCGTTTGTCTTTGCCCTTGGCGGGATGGTGGCATCCTGCCTGCTGGCGCCGCTTCTGGCGCCCTTGCCGAATGGCGACAGCCTTGGCGATGGCTGGAAGCTGCTGGCGCTTGCCTTTGGGGCGGGGGGCCTTTGGTGGGTGCTGTCGATTGGCGGTCTGATGTGGGCGACCGTGCGGCTGGAGCCGGCGCGGGTCGGTATCTTGCTGATGACCGAGGTTCTTGTCGGTGCGCTGTCCGCGGCCCTGCTGGCGGATGAGCATTTGCGCGGGATGGAACTTGTGGGCGGCGCTCTGGTGCTGCTGGCGGGTGCGCTGGAGGTCTGGCCGGTGAGGCGGCGGCGCGCGGTGAGGGAGCGGTGAGCGCGGGCTGCCGGGGTTGCGTCAGTCGCGGCGCAGGGTGTCGCCGAAGGTGATCGTGGGCTCCAGCGCGACGCGCACGGGGTCCGTCTGGTCGGGGTGTTCCACACGGTCGGCGATGATCTGCGCGGCGCGGCGGCCGATCTCGATCCGGCAGGCATCCATCGTGGCCAGTTCGCGCGGCAGGCCCTTGAGCAGGTCCAGCCCGTTGAAACCGGCAAGCCCGACCTGGCCGGGAATGTCGATGCCCTGTTCGATGAGATACATGAGCCCGCCCGCACCGATCTTGTCATTCGAGTAATAGAGGAAATCGAGGTCGGGCGTGCGTTTGAGCAGCGTCTCGGTCATCTCGCGGCCCTTCACCAGCGCCGAACCGCCGGAATAGAATTCCTGGTCGGCGACTTCGATCCCGGCCTTGGCAAGGGCCTGGGTGAAGCCCTCGAAGCGTTTGCGCGCGCGGTGATCGAGCGGCATCTTGGTGCCGAGGAAGCCGATGCGCCGATACCCGGCCTTGATGATCGCCTGCGCCATCTGCTGACCGGCGCGGCGATGCGAGATGCCGACCACGGAATCGACCGGCGTGCCGTCCACATCCATGATCTCGACCACGGGAATGCCCGAGGCGCGCAGCATCGCGCGGCTGGCATCGGAATGTTCGAGCCCGGCGATGATGACCCCTGAAGGGCGCCAGGAGAGCATCTCGTAAAGGACCTTCTCCTCTTTCTCGGGAAGGTAGTCGGTGAGGCCGACAACCGGCTGGAGATCGGTTTCCTCGAGGATCTGGCTGATGCCGGTCATGACCTCGGGAAAGACCATGTTGGACATCGAGGGGATGATCACGGCGACAAGGTTGACCCGCTGACTGGCGAGCGCGCCCGCGATCTTGTTGGGCACATAGCCAAGGCGCTTGGCGGCTTCGAGCACGCGCTGGCGGGTGGCATCGGAGACGTCGCCCCGGTTGCGCAGAACGCGGCTCACGGTCATTTCGGAAACGCCCGAGGCCTCGGATACGTCGCGCAGGGTCAGGGGGCGATGATCGGGCTTGGTCACGTCGGGATGTCCTGAAGGGCTTTTGTCAGTGTTAGCGCGAAGGGCGCCAGGGGATCAAGCGCCACGCGCGGTGCAATCGACCGATGACAAAGCCCGATCGGCGCGCTAAAGGGGGGCCGGACGGCCCCGTGGCTCAACTGGATAGAGCAGCCCCCTCCTAAGGGGCAGGTTGCAGGTTCGAATCCTGCCGGGGTCGCCAACACCTTTTTAAGCATCTGTTTTTCCTTGGTTTTATTGAAGTTTTGGAACTTTGGTCGGTTGAGTTGGAACTTTTTGTTCCGTTTTCGTGCTGCTGAGCACCTTCCGCTTGTTGAAATTGCGGATGTATCGTTCGATTTCTGACAGGCTTTCATGCCCCGTCCAGGCCCCGATTTGGGCCGAGGTTCCTTCGGCTTCGGCGAGTGCTCTCGCTCGGCTTTTCCGTAGTCCATGGGCCGACCGGCCACAGACACCCGCAGCCCTAGCTTTGGCAGCAAACCACTGGCCCGCTGCCTTGACGCTCCGGGATTTGCCGTGCGCGGTCGTCATCCATGTCATGTGCTTGTCTTTTCGGGCGACCAGTGCCGCATGAAGGTAGGCGAGATCCCCTTCCATGCCTTCTGCGAAATCTGGTAGCGCGCGATCAAAGGGGATTGCGACTTCACCGCCAGTCTTCTGCTGGCGGAACACGATCCAACCGTCCCGGTCCACGTTGCCATGCCCCAACCGAACTGCATCCGAAATGCGCGCGCCGGTCCAGAAGATCACTTCAAACGCCAGACGTTCCGGCGTGTCAATCGACCAGTGCGCGCGAAAAGCCTTGATCTCGTCTTCTGACCACGGGGGGTGCCCATCTGACTGTGCGACTGGGGCTTTCTTGGCGTCTGTGGTCGGATCAGGGATCTTGTATGTCTCAGCGAGCCATTTTCCGAAGCCCCGCCATGCCTTCAGGTGGTTGTTCCGTGCGTGCCCCGAGAACCGGCTCAGGTCAGCTTCGATATGCTTGGTCCGAAGGTCGATCACTCGGCCATGCCCGTATCGTTCGCGGATTTCATCCAGCATCCGCCGTCTGACAGCTCGCGTGCCTTCCGCAAGGCCCACAAGAAAAACATCCGATTTCAGGTATCCCACAACGGCCAGCCCAATACTGCCCATCCCCGCGCGCACCCGGATCGGCTCTTTGGAACCCGCAGCCTCTGCATAGGCGGCAAGGAAATCAGGGTGATCCGAGGGGAGGTCGGGCATTGCGATGCCCTTTTGCCCCTTTGGGCGGTAGTAATAGCGAACATTGCCACTGGGGAACCGCCCGGATGGGTTTAGATGTTTCATCCTTGTCAGCAACCGAACGCCTCGTCACAACTGTTTCCTTCGCTCCATACTTGTCCCCCAATGGTAGGCAAGTCGGCAAGCGCGGAATCCAATTCCCACCGCAGCCACACGGCCACTCCATCAGCATTACGTCCGGGCGGGTAGATGCCACTTCTCACCAGCTTGTCGAAATGCCCCGGCGAATGGCCGCAATAGCGTGCGGCGTCCGCTCGGCGCAGGGCACCGCCCCAGTCTGCTGGAAGACGTGAACCTTTTATCATCTCAGGCTCCGCGCGGGTGTTTCATCTTCGTCCGAGGCGCTTTCGATCAGGCGCTCCATCTGAGCGGGCGTCAGCAGCATCAACCGCCCCAGTTTGTGAAACTGGCCCGTTTCGCGCGCCTTGGTGCGGATCAGGCGGGGGGAGACATGAACGCCATGCGCGCCAAGCTGTTCGCTCCACGCTTCTGGCGTTTGACCCTGTGCAAGCAAATCTGACATGTTGTCCTCGGCATCGTCGTCTTTTCTGCATTTATCTACAGGTTTGGGTTGCAAGTCACGTGCTTCTTGTAAATAAATGAAAAGCGGAAGTATGTTTCCGATATTGCTTGGGTGCAGAATGATGAAGCGGCAAAATTCAGTTGCAGATGACGTGACGGGTGAGGTTGAGGAGGAATTGGAGCGCCACCGCGAGGATGCGCGCCTGGGTGCGATGCCAAGTAACGCGGTGCATGAAAACCTTCGTCGCTTTCGAATCGCACGCAATCTGAAGAAGCAAGACATGGCCGCCATGATGGAGGTCACGACGCGCAGCTATTACGACTATGAACAAGGCACCCGCGCGATCCCGTCCGACGCACTTGTCCGGCTAGCCATTTTGACCAGTGGAGATTTGAACGAGATTTTGCTGGGTGGCCCCGTCACGCCGCGCCCCGAGACGATCAACAGCGCGATCAACGATTTCTGCGTTGTCCTGAAATTCCTTGATAAGGAATACCCGGAAATGGATATGCAGACCCGCATGAGCGTGGCGCGCTTTGTGCTGACCCATGATTGGCAGGGTCTGCCGCGCGCCCATCCCGGCGTGATCCGGGATGCGGTTCGGTTGACGACGAAATACCGTTATCACCCAGAAGACATTCCCGCCCCGCCGTTCTGGGAAGATTACGAGGATCAGGACCAGTTTGATCAGGATATGGCCGACTGGCAGGCCCGTGTTGAGACTGGCCTGGGTGACGCCACCGCCGAAGATGTATAAGGCTTTGGCATTGATTGAAATTTGAGAATGCAAGACCGGCGCAGCCGCGCCCAAGAATGAAAGACCCGAGCAGATGCCCACCCTACGCTGGTTGACCCGAGACGACGATGTGCGCGCCGCTGAGAAGGTGCCTTACCGCCTGTTGGAGGAGGTCGATGAACTGGGGTATGGCGACCGGGATGCGGGCAATATGCTCATTCAGGGCGATAACCTAGAGGCGTTGAAGGCCTTGCTGCCCTATTACGCGGGTCAGGTGAAATGCATCTATATCGACCCGCCCTATAACACCGGATCGGCGTTTGAGCATTACGACGACAATTTGGAGCATTCGCAATGGCTGGCGATGATGTGGCCAAGGCTGGAATTGCTGCGCGAGTTGCTGGCCGAGGATGGCTCAATCTGGGTGAGCATTGATGACCGGGAGGGGCATTACCTAAAGGTCATCATGGATGAGGTGTTCGGGAGAAAAAACTTCATCACAAACGTGATTTGGAGAAAGAACTACGCCCCCAAGTCGTCGGCGAAGTACTTTTCCGAAGACCATGACCATATCCACGTCTATGCGAAGAAACGTGAAAGCTTCGTTCCCAACCCAATGCCCAGAACGGCCGAACAAGACAAGGTCTACAAGAACATGGACGATGACCCGAGAGGTCGCTGGCGTCCCGACAACCTGTCTGCGCGAAATCCATATAGCCTTGGCATTTACCCAGTGACGACCCCCGGTGGTCGGTTGATTGAGGGGCCGCCAGCCGGGCGATACTGGGCAATTAGCAAAGACAAACTCGAAGCACTCGATGCAGACAACCGCATTTGGTGGGGCAAAGATGGCAATGGAGTTCCTTCGTTGAAGCGTTTCTTGTCAGAAGTAAAGCAAGGGCGGGTTCCCCAAACTTTCTGGCCCTATGAAGAGGTTGGGCACACGCAAGATGCAAAGAAAGAGACAGTCGCGATTTTTGGCTCTGAGGTCTTTGCAACTCCAAAGCCTGAGCTCTTAATTCAAAGGGTTTGCCAGATCGCCACCAACCCCGGCGACCTCGTGCTCGACAGCTTCCTTGGCTCCGGCACCACTGCCGCCGTGGCACAAAAGATGGGGCGGCGCTATATCGGCGTCGAAATGGGCGACCATGCTGCTACACATTGCGCGCCGCGTCTGCAAAAGGTGATCGACGGCGAACAGGGCGGGATTTCCGAAGCTCAGAATTGGGAAGGCGGCGGCGGGTTCCGCTTTTACCGTCTCGGCCCGCCGGTCTTTACCGAAGATGGGCAGATCCAGCCCGATATCCGCTTTCCCGTACTGGCCGCCCATATCTGGTTCGCGGAAACCGGCAGTCCGTGGTCGGAACCGCAGCCTCTCACGCCCTTCCTTGGCGCGCAGGAGGGCCGAGGCTATGCGCTTTTGTACAACGGCATTCTTGGCGACAAATCGGTTTCGGGCGGCAACGTCCTGACCCGCAAGACGCTGGCCGTGATCTGCGCCGCACAGGGCGATTTTACTGGCCCGCTGACCGTCTATGGCGAGCGCACGGCGCTGTCCGAGGCGACCTTGAAGGCCGAACAGATCGAATTCAAACAAACCCCATATGATGTGAAGGCGCGCAAATGAAGCTGAAGGATTATCAGAAAGCCTCGCTCGCCACGCTGCGAAAATTCTTTGAAGAGGCCCGCATCACCGGCCCCAAACCGGCCTATGAGGCGTTGACGGCAGAACCGGAGCTGGCGAAACGGCTCAAGGGGTACGCGGCGGGCTATAAGCCGATCAAGACCCTGCCAGAGGTGCCCTATGTCTGCCTGCGCCTGCCCACGGGCGGCGGCAAGACGATCTTGGCTGCGCATTCGATCACCGTGGCCAAGGATGCCTGGGTGGAAAAGGATTTCCCGCTGGTCCTGTGGCTGGTGCCGACGAACACGATCCGTATCCAGACCGCAGAAGCACTGAAAAACCCGCGCCACCCGTACCGGCAGGTGCTGGATGAGGCGTTCGAGGGTCGCGTGCGGGTGTTCGACATTGGCGATTTCACCCAGATCACGCCGCATGACCTGCGGTCGAACCTTTGCGTCGTGGTCGGCACGATCCAGACGCTTCGGGTGACCAACACGGATGGGCGCAAAGTTTACGCCCATCACGAGATGCTGGAGGGGCATTTCAGCACCGTGTCACCCAACACGCCGGGGCTTGAGCGGACTGAGGTCGACGGGACGGGGGGCATCCGGTTCAGCTTTGCCAACCTGATGCATCTGCACCGCCCACTCGTGATCATGGACGAGGCGCATAAGGCGGGCACGAACCTCAGCCAGGATGTCTATGAGCGCATCAACCCGAGCGCGTGCATCGAATTCACCGCCACGCCCAAGGGCTTCAACAACATTCTTCATTCCGTGACAGCGCAGGAGTTGAAGGATGAAGAGATGATCAAGATGCCGGTGGTGCTGGACGAGGCAGAAACGTGGCAGGGCGCGGTGAACTCGGCCATCCTGAAACGCGCCGAGTTGCAAGAATTCTCCGATCTGGACCGGGAGGGCTATATCCGGCCTATCGTGTTGTTTCAGGCCCAGAAGAAGGGCGAAGAGGTCACGGTCGATGTGCTGAAACAGCATCTGATCGACAATGAGAATATTGACCCGGCTAAGATCGCCGTGGCGACCGGCGCGCAACGTGATCTGGACGGGATCGACCTGTTCAAGCCCGATTGCCCGATTGAATATGTCATCACCATCGAGGCGCTGAAGGAAGGCTGGGATTGTTCCTTTGCCTATGTGTTCTGCTCGCTGGCCAATATTCGCAGCAGCACGGACGCCGAGCAGCTTCTGGGCCGCGTGCTACGGATGCCCTATGCCAAGAAGCGGAAGGAACCGGCGCTGAATAAGTCCTACGCCAAGCTGGTGTCGAAGCATTTCTCTGAGGCCGCTGTCAGTCTGCGCGACAAGCTGGTCGATATGGGGTTCGAGGAAAGCGAGGCCGAGGCCAATATCGAGGCCGAGCAGCCGGGGCTGGATGATGGCCTCTTCGGGCGGCAATCGCGCCCACGCCCGACGATGACGGTGGAACTGGATGCCTCCGAGGATGAGCGCCGCGAAATCAACATAGCAGCACCTGGCAAGATCAAGGTTTCGGCGGGCGATGATGGCAAGACCCGGATCGAGTTCACCGGCGTGCCCAAGCCCAAGGATGAAGAGCGACTGTTCAAGATGGCCCCTGAGCGCTTGCATGGCGTGCTGCGTGAGAAACTGGATGCGTTCAAGGCGCAGCACGCCGACGATCTGGCTCCCGCCCATCTTGGTGAAGAATTCACCGTGCCGCGCCTGATGGCGCATGTGCAGGGTGAGCTGGTCTTTGGCGACACCGATATCCTGATGGAATATCACGACTGGTCACTGGCCGATCATCCGGCACGGCTGACCAGGGCCGAGTTCGATATCGTGGAAACCACGAACACCTTCGAGATCGATCTAGACGGCAACCACCTGTCAATCTCGGCGGCGGACAGTTCCGAGCAGCTTTCCCTGGACATCGACGTAGACGACTGGACGCCGAACTCGCTGGTGCGCTGGCTGGACGGTAAGGTGCGCGACCCATGGATCGGACAGGCGGAGCTTCTGGCCTGGCTGAACGATGTCGTCACCCATCTAAACCGCGACCGTGATATCCCCCTATCGCAGCTGATGCGCTGCAAGTTCATCCTGGCGCGCAAGTTGAACGAGAAGATCAGGGGGTTCCGCCAGATGGAGCGCGATAAGGTTTACCAGATGAACCTGTTCGGCCCCGAGGCGCGTGTCGAGGTGTCGTTCGATGACGGCATCCGCTTCTTCGACGAGATGTATTTCGACGTGCCGAAGTATCGGGGCATGTACAAGTTCAACCGGCACTTCATGGGACCGGACGAAGTGCCGACCTTCGACAGCAAGGATGGCGGCGAAGAGGTCAAATGCGCCTTGGCGCTAGATGCCTTGCCGGGCCTGAGATACTGGACCCGCAACGTCAGCAGGCATCCAAACTCGTTCTCGCTGCCGACCTCAACCGACAAGTTCTACCCGGATTTCGTGGCCGTCATGGAGGATGGCCATCTCTTGGTGGTCGAATACAAGGGCAAGCAGTTGTCTCCGGAAGAAAGCCGCGACAGCCGCGAGAAGGAGCTGATCGGCCAGCAGTGGGCCAAGGCGTCAGGGGGCAAGGCTGTCTTTGTTATGGCGACGATGGAACGCGGCGATCCGAAGGAGGTACGGGTGCAAGTGATGGCGGCTTTAGGGAGATAGGGCGGGAAGCGGACTTTCGGGGCAGCTGCGAATCCAAAGCTCCGCCTTGGCGTAAACAGCCATTCAAACCCTATCGGAACTTAAGCCTGTTGCCGCGATGGATGCCAAGGTCAGCAATGAGCAGAAAGGGAGCGTGTCACAAAGACACGCACCTGACAAAGGGACGGCGAGGCCAAAACGACTATGCAACGATAGGAGAAGTTGGCCAGCGGTTCCGGCTACCGTCGCTCACGGCTAAACTTTGACCAGTTCGGCAATCTTGATCGCGACGTCGGTCATGCTTTCCTCAGCTGTATTCAGGCCCGCTCGTGACGCCAATAACAGACTGACCTTTTCGAGCTCTTCGTAGGTCGTTTCGTGCACGATTGGTATGAGCCGTTCGCGCCTCAGTAATGCCGACAGTTCTTTGTCGGCTACACCTTCCGCGGGTAGACGCCGCAACATTGCTGGCGTGACCAGCACGATCCCAACTCTGGAATTGACCAAGCCCTTGTCAATTGCCCGCATCATAGGCACTCCCAGCCCAAGGTCCTTTTCGCTGAACCAAACTCGTACACCCCGTGCTTCGAGAAGGTCATGAAGTTCCTTCGCCGCGCCTTGCCTGTCGTCCCAAGCATGGCAGAGAAAGGCGTCACGGAGGTCTGGCTGGGAGGACGCAAGTTGCTCAACATTGTCCCTTATTGGAGTGAGGGCTTGTACTTGTGCTTGAGTGTAGGAAACTGTCGACGCGCTTCCTGACCAACGTGGTTTTTTGGTGCTGCGTCCTGTTCCGCTTCCGGTACTTGTGCTGCCACCAGTCGCGGAAGACACATGGGACGGCGGCGAGAACGAACCGTAGCTATTCGTTCTGTGACCATATCCGCCGTAACGGTTGCGACACGCTGGGCAGTTCGCCGCAGCAGCTGCTGAACTATGCCCTCTAACGGGAGCGGTACACCTTGCCATCTTTTCTGTTGCTCCTGCTTTTCAGAAGTGTAGGGACATCCTTTACGGGATGAACGTGAAGTTATTTGACCACCCGCAGGCGTTGCGACGCTTGCGGCAAAGGATGAAGTGAGCGAAGATCTTCTTCACTCGAACGAAGTGCTTGGGCCAGATCAGATACATCATATCCGAGCTCTTCGATATGGAGGCGCACGATCTCAGGCAAAACAGTTGGCATTTCAACTTTGAGATCAAGTTCAGGGGGCTCAGCTTTGCGATAGCCCATGGAACTCATTTGCCGCCATAAATACTGGCTTTGATTCTCGGTGATGGCCCCAATTTGCTTCGCTCGGTAGAGGAGCGCTGCCATTGATGTTCGCCACACTGGTTTCAAGGCAGCCAGGGTTTGAACCGTGAGACGCCTTGATGAAAGCTGGGGGCGAAGGTCTCGTGCGGGCATTAGCAAAGCAGAGGCAAAGACGTTTGCTTCATTCTCCATGTCAGGAGATGGAACTTGATGCATAACGACGTGGCCGAGCTCATGCGCCAGGCTGAAACGTTGCCGATCCGCCGGCATATTGCGGTTCAAGAATATGCACGGTGGCATATCCGGGATTTGAACAGTAAACCCGTCGACTTTGAGGGCAGCAAAGTCGCAATGCACGACAATGCAGCCTGCTCGCTCCACCCACTCGACAAGATCTCGGATAGGCCCCGAGGGGACAAGCCAAGTACGCCTGATGAGGTCGGCAATCCGCTCTGGATCGCCACCAAATTCATCTACATCCATCCGTGGCAGTGACAACTCGGGCTCTAGATCAGCTGCATCCAGTAGTCTTCTGAGGTGCAGTATCCTTATGTTGAGTTCAGCTTCCAGGCGTTCAATCGCTTTCTGTCCAACGCTGGCGCGCTTCCGATATTGCACGCTCATTGGAAGGCCGATGACCCTATCATGTTGAAAAAAGAACTCTATGGGGAAGCCCAAAGCCTTACTGACACTATCCAGAACCTCATCGGTTGGGCCGATCAGGCCGTTCTCAAGTTTGGAGAGATTGGCCTGCGACACACCTGATTTTGACGATAGTTCTGATTGACTCCATCCACGGGCCTGCCGCGCTATCCGCAGCAGGTCTTGATTGAAATTGTCGGTCATTAGTCTTGGCTTTTCTTGCGGTCGGAAGCTTTGCCCTTGAGTTTCACGATGGAGGCGGCCGGGCGAACTGGCTTCGGATCGGGAAGCGGCAGCGGCATGGTCGCTTCACCCGCATCCAAGAGGCTATACTCCCACGCAACCCGATTGCTATCCCTTGCAACTACGCAAATATCCGCAATCTGCGTTTCAAGCTGATTGAGTTTGTATACAATCTCAACGCGTTGAACCTCTGGAAGATTGAACAAATCCTGATCATGATCGTGAAATGCCAGAGCGAGTTGCGTGGCGACATTTGACGAGCGGCCCGTTTCGTCGGCCTTCTTGAATCTGAAAAGCACTTTGTCGTGGACAAGAAACTTCATCGTTTCATGCCCGTCAATAACGTGTACCGCGTCGTGTCCCAACAGGTCGCTGTTCACACGTTCAATGATCTGCTCCCACACAAAGTTGGCGCGGCTACGTTTACAACGCCACACGCCGTTGAAATCGCTGGACAGCCAATCGTCCCAAGCGCTTCGAATGGCTGAGATGATGGGTTCGCGGATTTCGTCCAAGATGGGACGGACTGAAACTTCACTGGGGATCGGCATGCTCAAGCCTCGATTGTTTGATCACCTTGTAGCGGCCGAAGTTTACAAAAGCAACAGCAAATTATTCACCAGTTGATTTCCTCCTTGAAGCTCGGGGCAAAGGTCCCCGCCGGTAGGCGCCTTGGGGTGTCCGGAGGCCGGGCAAGGTGAGTGCTCCGCTTTTGTCCGTGCGAGTCGCACTCGATGGGGGGGAGGCGAGCGAAGTCTCCTCCGACCGGGCGTAGGGAGTTCAGGGGAGTGCAAACCGATGACCCTGATCCGGCGGAAGCCTTCCGCGGAATGCGCAGGGTCCCGGGGAAGCCTCCGGTTCGAACAATAGACCGAACAGGGCTCTCTCGGGGCCGAAGTGCGATCTGGTTAGTGGATAATTTCACCTGCAAGACCTCCCGGCCATTCGTGTCCGGGTGAAGCTGCTCCGCCGTGTTGAGCAGCAGTGTGAATGGCAGAACAGGGGATTCCACACCGCGGCAAAAGCCACTCAAACGAATGTCCGCATTGGGCCGATTCTGTTGAAAAACTGATGTTTGCGAATGCAGAAATGGCACTTACAAATTCGGCGCAAGCGCCTTTCCTCTCAGGCTTTTCGCGTTTTCTGCGGTGCTGGAAAGATCTTGGCCAGTTTTCGGAGGTTTTGGGCGGTGGCAGCGAGGAGAAATTCGTCATTTGCGCCACATGGTCCACGTAATCGGAGCCTGTTCAGACCAAGAATTCGTTTAAGATGGGCAAAGAGCATCTCGACCTTCTTCCTCAGCTTCATCGAGATCGCGTATTGCTCGGTTTTGGCGATCTCGCGAGCGACCTGCCGGGCATCTTCATGCTCTTCGCGGGTAATCTTGCGGGCATCCGCATTCGGGCAGCAATTCGCTTTTGACGGGCATGCCTGACAGACCTCTTTCAGCGCCCGATAGCGGGCTGTACCTTTGCCGGTCGGCCCCCGGTTCGGGTCGGAATAGTTCCGGCGGAACTGCTTCAGTTCATGGCCTTCTGGGCAGATGTATTGGTCGTTTTCAGCATCCCATTCGAAGTCGGCCCGGGTCCAGGTCCCGTCGCTGCGCCCCGCCTTGTCGATGACGGGAATATGCGGCGCAATATTGCGCTCGACCAGCCACCCCAGCATCGGCGCTGTGCCGTAGGCGGTGTCCGCGATCAGGCGTTCGGGTTGGAGGTCGAACCGGTCTTTGACACGGGTAAGCATGGTCTTCGTCGATCCGACCTCGGCTTGCCGGATGGAGCGGGTCGCCTCGACATCGAGGATGACGCCATGATCGGTGTCGATCAGGTAATTATCGGAATAGCTAAAAAATGCAGGGCCTTTGCGGGCTGCCGTCCATTGGCTGGCGGGGTCGGAATGGGATGTGAACTTGGGCTGCACCTCGCTCGCTGCGCCAAATGCAGCCTCATCAAGGGTGTCGAGATACTCGCGTACGGCACGAGGCGCATCAGCGGGCTCGATGGTTGAAGCATCCCAGTCTTCCTTTGACGTCGAGTTCTGTTTGTTCGCATCTGCCTCAATCAGGCTGGCATCCACCGCCATGCGCTGGCCACTCGCCAGGCCTTCTTCGATGCAGCGCGCCACCGTTGTCTCAAATAGATGGCGCAGCAGCTCGCTCTCGCGGAAACGGCCGTGCCGGTTCTTCGAAAACGTCGAATGATCAGGCACCCGGTCGTTCAGATCGAGGCGGCAGAACCAGCGATAGGCGAGGTTCAGATGCACCTCTTCGCAGAGCCGCCGCTCCGACCGGATGCCGAAACAATAGCCGACCAGAAGCATCCGGATCAGCAGCTCGGGGTCAACGGAAGGCCGGCCCGTGCGGCTGTAGAACTCAGCAAGATGAGCACGGATGCTGCCCAAGTCGACGAACCGATCAATCGACCGCAGCAAATGATCCTGAGGGACGTGATCCTCAAGCGAGAACTCGTAAAACAGCGATGCCTGCGCTTCCTGCCTCGGACCCATCATCGGTCAATCCTCCCGTCCGTTGGAAGAATTGAATCAGCAGATCACACACCGATCAAGCACGAGTTTTTCAACAAAATACGCCGTTCACGTCATCCCGCACTGAACAGTTCCGCCGCAGGCACCCCAAGCGCTTCAGCTATCCTCAGGATCGTCTTGAGGCCCGGATTCCGTTCCCCCCGCTCGATCCCGCCGATGTAGGTCCGGTCAAGCTCCACTGTCAGGGCAAAGCCCTCCTGTGAATAGCCCTGTGCCTTGCGCAGCTCGCGCAAGCGCTTCCCGAAATCCTCGACTGTAAACGTGCGCTCCATACCGCTGTAGCGCAAAAAAGGTGTTTAATCGTCCACGGACTAATCGTATCACTTTGGGCAACAGAGGAGATTTCGATGAGTTTCGTACGATTTGCCCGCCAGTTGTTCATGGCTTCGCTGATTTCCGGTGCAGCCGCCGCCCAAGCTCAGGACAGCCTGACCGAAACGCTGACACCGGAGCCGCGCCCTTACCCCTATGCGATCCTCGACATTCAGCCGGGGGCGGAGGCGATGGAGGCGAGCAGCATGTTCGGGGAGCGGATGATGCTGATCCTCGTGCCCGAGCAGGTCGCTCTGCGGGTCGAGAACGGCGAGGGTCGCGCCTTTGCGCTGACCTTCGATCAGAAACTGGTGACGCAGGGCGTGGGGCTGCATACCCGCATGGGCCGCGATCCCTATGCCGAGATCAACGCCACGCTGGCGACCGAGGCCATGGGCGGGCGGGTGCTGCAAATCCGGCGCACGATCCGTGAGCCGAATGAGAACCTGCCAGAGCCTGCCGCGCTGATCGCGCAGTTGGAAGAGCGCTATGGCCCGCCGTCAAAGCGCGACGGGAGCAGCGCAACATGGGCTTGGGGCGAAGAGGGTTTCATCCCCGATCTCGACGGCCAGCCGCTGCATGAGATCACCACAGTCAGCCAGTTTGGGTCGCGCAAGACGATCCAGTATCGACCTTGCTCAACGGGCTTCAGTGCCGATGCCGAATACCGTTTTCGCCAACACCGTGAAACGCCGATCATGCCCGGTTGCACGGCACTTTTCACGGTTGGGTTCAACGGCGGCGCGCAGCTCTCGACGGTCAGCTTTTCGCTGACCGATTTCGACCTGATCCGCCAGCATGTGGCCGAAGTGGATCGTCAGATCCTCGAAGCATTGACCGCCGACGCCCCGGTTGCGCCAGCCGACATGGACCTGTGACGCCATGACAGACGCCACAGCGGAAACCCAGACCTGCCCCTTCTGCTACACCGAGCTGGACGCCCGCGCGACCGTCTGCGGCCAATGCGGTGCTGTCAAAGACCTCACCCCCGCATGGATGAGCCGCCTGAAGTTCTACGGCCTGAGTGTCGGCCTTATTCTGGTCGGGCTGTTCCTCGCCTTCGTGGACGGTAAGGGGATCAATTGGTGGGCGGTGCCTTTCGTCGTGATCGGAGCCGCCTTTCTGGTGATGGGGCGGAAAGTCGACCTCTCCAACCAGCTTTGGCACCGTAAGGAATGAGGAGGCCGCTATGGCTTGGTATGATACACCGGCGTGCAGGGAGCAGCGTCAGGAACTTTTCGCATTGGCAAAGCGCGACCGATCCGGGGCTGAAGAGGCCCGTTATCAGGAATTGATCGGCCTTGTGAAGAAATGCGATGCATACAACAAGGCCGCCGAGGACTTCGTAAACGGCGCGCCATGAGCGGCAGGCCGCCGCGCAAGGTTGAGTGATGGCACATTGGTACACGGCGGACCCGCATTTCGGGCATGAGGCGATTTTGGCTCATGCCGCGCGGCCCTTCCGCAGCATCGAACATATGGACGCGACCCTGATCGAGCGGATGTGGAGCCGTGTCGGCCCTGAGGACGATCTCTGGATTGTTGGGGATTTCGCCTTTGGCCCGAAGGCAAAAGATGAAGGCTGGCTGCTCGGCCTCTTCGGGCAGCTTCCCGGCGCGCGCAAACACCTGATCACCGGCAATCACGACCTTGCCCCGACACTGGCTCTACCCTGGAACAGCATCACGCCCATTGCCGAGGTGCAGGACACCGAGGCTGAACGCCCGATCACGCTCTGCCATTATCCGATGATCACCTGGAACCACGCCCGCAAAGGCGCGCTGCATTTCTTCGGCCATGTCCACGCCAACTGGCGCGGCTCGTCCAATGCGGTGAATGTCGGCGTCGATGTCTGGGACTATGCCCCTGTCAGCGCCCGCGAAGCCGCCGCCCGCGCCCGCAGCCTGCCGCCCAACAGGCACTGGCAGGATGCTGAGCCACGGGCGAAAGCGAAGTAATTCACATGTCCCGTTCCCACCGCAAAACGCCAATCATCGGCGTGACAAAAGCCCCAAGCGACAAGTCCTTCAAGACCAGCGAACACCGCCGGGCACGTCGCGCCCTGAACCAGATCGACCTGACCGCAGATGACGCGCCTCATGAAAAGCAATTCGGCGACCCATGGCGCGCCGACAAGGACGGCAAGCACCCTTTCGACCCGAATGAATACCCGGAGTTGATGCGCAAATGACCCGCAACCCTGAGCACCGCCCGACGCATCACGGCAACAACAATCCATTCCGGGTGAAATGCACGCTCTGCGGCACCATTGCGGAAAGCTGGCACTACGCAGCCAAAGCGCCGAAAGGGGCGACCAAGGGCATGGCGTCCTGCGCGTGCGGAAACATCACCGTCGACAGCCTGGGCTACAAGAACCTCGGGCGGGTTTTCGAGAAGCAGCCAGGCACAGCGGAAGGCGTGGAATGACAATTATTCTCAGCATCAGATGCGGAGAATAGGCCGCGCAATCTCCGCACTCCGCCAAAAACCCCACAATCGCTCGATACTTGGCGTCTCGCTCATGTGGATTTTCCGGCTCCCGTGTGGCATCCGGCCCCGCCTGACATCGCCCGCCATAAGGCAGGGGAAGGCGGGGTGGCCATGAGCCTTGAACAGACCAGCAAGGCTGCCTCAATCCCTCAGGGCGCTCGCCCTTCGGCGACGTTCTTGCCAACCTGATAGCAATGCAGGGCGCAGGGAAAGTGCCGGATGAGCACCCCGTCAATTTCGCTCTCGGCGGTGATCGTCTTCGTTGTCGCGCCTGCGGGAACGCTGTTGGCAAAGTTGCGTTTGGCGAACTCGACAAGCCCGCGCAATTCGCCTGGTTGATCGCTGGCGTAGCGGTCGGACCATTTGATTTCATATGCCCAGGTCGGCTTGAGGCGCGCCGGATCGACACGAACCAGGTCAACTTCCAGATCGGTCCTGCCTTGCTTCCACCGCGCATAATGCAGGTTTTTCATCAGATCGGAGTGGAACCACTGCGAAAAGATCGCCGTCTCAGCCATCGCGCCCATCGCATCGTCACCATCAGCAATCGGAGCGAATAGGGCGGCGCGCATGGATGGGTTGGTCAGGTAGACCTTGAAGTTTCGCATCCGCTGAAATGTCTTACCAGTGTCATCCACACGGCGGATACGCACAATCAGAAAAGCGGCTTCCAAGTATTCGAGATACTTTGTGATCGTGTTCTTGGCTACGCCCGAGCTTTGAGCCAGTCCATCGAGGCTGATTTCCTGCCCCGTATGGTAGGCTATTGTGGTGAAAAGCCGATTTAGTTCCTGAATGTCCTGAATGCCATAGAGGCTGGGGAGGTCACGCAGCAAAACCTTGTCGATGATATCACGGCCAAGGAAACGCTGCACATCCGCTTGAATCGCCGGGTTGAGAACGGCCTCTGGATAGCCCCCGAAGTTAAGGTAATTGATGAACTCTTCGTTCAGACGCTCGATGTCCGGCGTGGAAAACCGCAAGGTAGCCCCAAGCGGAGCGGATTTAATCAGATCGGCTTCCATCTCCCTAAACGCGAGGAATTCGGCAAAGGTGAGTGGCGGGAGGAAAAAGTCAGTGAAGCGACCTGCGCCCGATTCCTGGCTTTTCAGGCGCAGCGCCGCCGCTGCCGAGCCGGATGCGATGAACCTTGTGTTCGGGTGCTGGTCGGTCAGAACCTTGAGATGGACTTCCCAGTCTTTCAGATACTGGATCTCATCAAAGACGATGATCCGCCTTGCCTGCGCGTCGTGCTCAGTCTCTTCCTCGAACAGGTCAATCAGGCGCGAGAGCGGCATTCCGCTATAGAGAGGCGTGTCGATGGATACGAACAGGATGTTCTGGCCGCTGAACCCCTCGTTTATCGCCTTCTCGATCAACTGACGCAGCATGACGGTCTTGCCAACCCGTCGCGGCCCCATCAGGATGGTTGAGCGTCGCACAGACCAGTCCAGGGCAAGCGTCGAGAAGGGGCTGAAATAGGCGCGCGTCTTCTCGGTCGGACTTTGAGCCATCTTATACGAAGCATCCCACCACGGGTTATCCCGGCGGAGACTTTTTAGAATGTCTGATTTCGCAATTTCGAGCATGTTTCTCTAGTATCAACACCTTGATCTTATGTCAACGCCGCCACTCATGGCACTGATAATATGGGGATATTCATGTAAGGTTAGTGAGCCGTACCTGCTTTCTGGACGGCCCCTTACGTTTAACCGAACGCTTAGTCTGCGCGCACCACACGAAACATCCGCCCGTTGTAGCGGGCGAGATCTGACAGGCCGGGGGCGTTCCAGCGGGTGATGGTTTCGCCCTGGGGCACCACGATCACCACGCGGTTGCGGTAGGGGATCAGATCGAACCCGATTTGCTGCCGCAGCTCCGCAAAGTGTTCGAGATCAGCGCGCGCTGCATCGCGGTCGGCACCAAGCTGCGCCAAATCGACCCCCTTCGCCTCGATATTGGCGTTCAGCACGGCCTCACGGCTTGCCAGCCGATCTGCGAGGGCTTGCAAGGCAGCCTCCCCTTCGGCGCGGGCATCGGCAATATCTTGGACGTTCTCGGTGCGGATGCGAGCGGCCTCATTGCGTGCTTCATCGACCATGCGGCTGGCGACTGCTCCGGTCAGTGCCAGAAAAAAAGCCGCAACAAGGGCGACCAGAACCACACCCACAGTCACACGGCGGCGAAGGGTCGCTATCCGGTGGCTTTCGGCTTCGACAGCCCCCGACAGGGTTTTCCGGGCAGCGTCCAGTTCCGCGAGTTTGCTCTGGGCCTCGGCCAACCCCTCCCTCAACTGCGCAAAATCATCCGCTGCCGTGGTGCGGGCCTCCGCTTTTTGCCGCCGTATCTTCGCAAGACGCTCATCAAGTTCACTCATGGCTGGTTTCCCGGCTCTTGGCGAAACGCTGCTTTCACCGGCTCTGCAATTTGCTCAGATACCGCCTTCTCTTCGGGAGGCGACAGCCGTTCGGAGAGCCGTGTCCAGGCATCGTGCAGAACTTTCATCGTGTCTTTGACCAACTCGATCAGGTCGAGCTTCTTCGCCCGCTCCCGAAGATCATCATCGCGGATGATCCAGACTCTCGGGTCGGCGGGATCTGGACGCACCGAACCATCAAGCACCCCAAGAAATAGCTCCAGAACAACGTGCGTGGCCTCTTTCGCCGCATTGAGCAGCGCGTCAGCCCGATCTTGGTTGAGCTGCGCCTGTGCATCACGCAGGCGGCGGGCTTCCTGTTCGGCCTCCTGCCGGGCGCGGTGAAGCTCGGCGCGTTCCGCTTCGCGCTGTTGCCGATGCAGGGCCTCCAGCTCCTCCCGCTTTTGGTCAAGCTCTTGCTGGATACGAGCATCGGCATTCTGGGCATCCAGTGCGGCCTGCTGACGCAGACGCTGCGCCGAATCACGATCCGCTTCCGCTTCTTCCAGCGCCTGATCCGCCAGATCCAGCTTTTCCGCGATCTCCTCAGCCTTGGCGGCCAGTGACCGCTCCAGACCATCTTCCGCGTCAACGACATCTTCCAGCCGCCCGTCGATTTCCTGGCTGATGCGCGCCGTCAACTTTGCCGCATCCTTCCGCGCCTTCCATTGTTGGCGGCTAAGGCGTTCGCGTCGCGGCCCAGTTCGGGTCAAGCCACAGGCCAGACTGACATGCTCATAGTAATGGTCCTGCAATTCCCGCGCCTTCGCGCGATAGGCAGCGTTGCCCAATTTCAGCGCAGCCTTGTCATCATGACCGGCGGCACGGGCAAGCTCCATCGCCTCCTCCTTGGCCTGCCAAGCCGGGTTGAGCTGGCGCGCCGAACAGGTCTGATCGTCAAGCGGGAGGATATAGGCGTGGATGTGCGGGTGCTTTTCGTCCGAATGTTCGATCACGGACATCAGCTTGTCGCCGAACTGCGCCTTGAGCCAGGCAAGGTTATGGTCGCGCCAGCGCTCGTAATCAGCGCGGGCGTCGGGTTTCGTGTTTACAAGCTCGGTCGGCAAGGGATGCGATGCGACAGCGGTCATCAGCGTGTGCCGGTCCTTGCGGATACCGCGCCGCGCCGTCCGGCCATCCTTCAGGGTCACGTCAACCCCACCAGCGGCAACCATCTCGTCGTGCAGCTTGCGGACCTCGTCAACGCTCACGCCGTAGACCAGAGACGGCGGGCGAGGATCGGCCACATGCTTGCTGTATTCAGGTGCGCGGGAGGCCTCTGCGAACACCTGCTCAACAGACTGCCCGCCCTCGTTGGCTTTGCGCGAGTAGGACTGGAGGTGCATAAACTGGGGACCAGACATCACAGCCCCCTAGTTTGAAAAGAAACACAATATAGACCGACTATTACGTTGCAAGCAACGCGCCGGTCAGGGCGCTGCACCCCTGAACCCCGCCAAGCGGCTGCGCCGCCGGTCCCATTGGGACCGAAGCCGCCGACGGCGGCTGCAACCTCAGCCCGCGCCAGCCATGTAGTGGGCGCGCGGTCTGAGGTTGCAAAGGGGGCTTCGTGTGAAAGGGGAACTCGTGCAAGCGGTGCATCAAGCGTCATTTCTCTGCCCTCCCCCGTTGCCGATCAATTCCCCGAGCAGGCTGTTGATGACAGCGCCCTGACGCGCTTCTGATCGTGCCATGCCGATGAACGCGGCAGCGGCATCCCGCACCCTGTAGCCATCCAGCCTTTCAGAGTTGCGATCCGCGATCATGAGGCACAGCGCCGTCCGTTCCTCCCCCAACACTCCGCACTGTCGCTGCCAAACACCGGACCTTATCCCAAGCTGATCGGCCCGATCCCTTGCGGCCATCTGGATTGTTCGCCAACTCAGCGGGCCACGGTTGTCCACGGCGCTCCAGTACACCTCGATCAGTTCCTGAAACGGCTTGCTTGCCAGCAACGCCACTTGGGCAGGCGTTGTGCGGACCGGCTGGGTGTCGCGCTGTTTCGCGGCCCTACAGGTTTTATTGTTATTTTCTTTACTTGTATTGAGTGCGGGTGAAATGTCGCACTGGTGGGACTTTTCACCCCTACTGACTTCCGCAGAAAAATCTTCCCAGACCGCTTCCAGCGCTTCGGCCACCTGTTTCAGGCGCTCAAAACTTTGGATGGTCGAAGGACGACGGTTCGGCAGGATTTCCTCGGCGGCCTCGGTCGCAACATCTAGGCACAACCTGCGAATGTCGCCGAACAGCTTTTTGATCTGGCGGCACAGTCGATTTGCCTCCTCCTCTTCAAACGCAGCTTTTCGAGCCGCAACCTGAATCTCTGTGGCGCGGGCGATCAGCGGAGCGAGGTTGATCCCAAATTCACTGCTGATCTTGCCGTCCCTTCGGGAACCATCGCGCCGACTGTGGTCCGAGGCGGTTTTTGCCAATAGCCCCCGCCGGATCAGATCAGCCTCGATGCGCGCCACCTGTCGCCTGTCCACTCCCGCCTGAGCCGAAATCTTCGTGACCGAGGTCCAGAAGCTGCAAATCCGGCCAGCAAAGTAATCTTCATCCATTGTGTTGGAGATCGCGACTTCGAGATAGGAGACGGCCCCGTTGCTGAGACCCAGCTGACGCCGTGCCTTTTTGATCAACCCGAAGAACTGCCAGCGCGTCATGCCATCCGGCAAGCCGCCGTGCGTAAGATGCTGAGTCATGACAGCACCTCCGATCCGGAGCTTGCGGGATTTCCGAGATTCTGGTAGTCAGGGATGGCATTGAACTTTTGTTTGTCGTCGGACAGGGCTGCAACCCTTCCGGCGACTTTCTTTTTGGCCGGTGTGCTCCAGGAAAAGTTGGAACCGTGCCTTGTAAGCCATTGATTCCTTATGACGGCACTATTTGGAACTTTCCGTGGTAAGCTATTGTAATTTCTTGGTTCACCCCGTTCTGCCGGGGTCGCCATTTCGATCCAGGGTTGGGGAATGTCATGGGCGGGCGTGTGTGCTTTTGCCGTTGATCCCATCGTCGGGATCGGCGGGATTCTGGTGACGCGGGACACTGGTGTTGAATTTTCAAACACGGTTTTGTTACCATGGGTGTCAGGCTGCAGTATCGGACTGAACCTGCAATGCGGCCGGGAAGGAAGCGATGTCTCTTCGACAAGCAACCGAACCGGGTTCCACGCCGCGCGAACCGCAGCGACGCAAGGAACTGATGAATTTCCTGATCCTGGCTTTCGGTATCTGGCCGGTCGTGGCCGTGGGTGCGGTGGGCGGTTACGGCTTCCTGGTGTGGATGTATCAGCTGATATCCGGGCCGCCGGGTCCGGCGGGGCACTGAAGGGATATGTCGACACGGGCCACCCTATCCCGACGCGACCTGCTTCGTGGCCGCCCGCACCCGGAGCCCAGGAGGGCACGGCCACCCGGCGTATCGCAGCAGTCGCTGTCGGCCTGCACCGCCTGCGGGATGTGCGTTGACGCCTGTCCCGAACATATTCTTCACATCACGAAGGGCCTGGTTGCGCTGGATCCCGAGGCCGGGGAGTGCACCTTTTGCGGCGAATGCGCCGCCGCCTGTCCGGAGGGGGTGATCGCCGCTGATGGGGCAATGGCGCATGTGATGCAGATTTCCGACGATTGCCTTGTGAAGGCCGGGATCGCCTGCATGACCTGTCGCGATGTCTGTCCCGAAACCGCCATTTCCATGCGCCCGCGAATCGGCGGGCCATTCCTGCCCGAGTTGGACGCCACATCCTGCACCGGGTGCGCCGCCTGCTCGGCGGCCTGCCCGGCGGATGCAATCCATGCTGTCGAAAGGGTGCCCGAAAATGTCTGAGCCGCGCTGGCATGTCTCATCCGCCGTCGTCACCGTCGCCGAAGGTTCATGGCAGGGGGTGCGCCGAAATGTCGAGGCGCTCGACGGGGTGGAGGTGCATGGCGGTGACGACACGCGGCTCATCGTGACGATCGAAGGCACCAGCACCGGCCAGCTTGGCGACAGGCTGACCGAGATCAACCTGATGGAGGGCGTTCTGGTGGCCAACATGGTCTTTGAACACGCCGAGGAACCGGAGGATCCCACATGCCACTCGACCTGACACGACGCCAACTTCTGAAGGCCCACGCCGCCGCGCTGGCAGCGTCTGCGGCGGGCTTGTCCGAGGCCGCGCTTGCGCAACCGGTTCCCGGCGGTGTCGATGCGCTGAAGATAAACTGGTCCAAGGCGCCCTGCAGGTTCTGCGGCACAGGGTGCGGCGTGATGGTCGGCGTCAAGGAAGGCAAGGTGGTGGCCACGCATGGCGACATGCAGCACGAGGTGAATCGGGGCCTGAACTGCGTCAAAGGCTATTTCCTGTCCAAGATCATGTATGGCGAGGACCGCCTGACGACACCGCTGATGCGCAAGCGGAACGGACAGTTCGACAAGGATGGCGAATTCGAGCCGGTCAGCTGGGACGAGGCGTTTGATGTCATGGCGGACCGCGTCAAGAAGCAGCTTGCCGAGAAGGGGCCGGAGAGCATCGGGATGTTCGGCTCGGGGCAGTGGACGGTGATGGAGGGCTATGCGGCGTCGAAGCTGATGCGGGCCGGGTTCCGCTCGAACAACCTGGACCCGAACGCGCGTCATTGCATGGCG